>Ga0228535_1001061_pt1 | contig 52625 bp, 41 predicted proteins | sample SJ1metagenome_FD_168457 | JGI IMG/M metagenome (GOLD analysis project Ga0228535, IMG submission 168457) | Enriched culture of PCE-dechlorinating microbial communities from Ithaca, New York, USA - SJ1 | ecosystem: Engineered > Modeled > Simulated communities (microbial... > Unclassified | place... | reverse complement strand
GGCCCACATTCACCATACCTACACCATGAAGGAGATTGCCGGTCATCTTGGCGTCCATTACGCAACGGTGAGCAGGGCGGTGAAGAGGGCAGAGGATAAAATGCATGATTGCAAGACCTGACCCCAGAGGGGTTACAAAGGGGTGCACGGTATCAGGAGCGTTGGGGGTTTCTGTAACTTATACTGTGGGGGGGGCGGGAGAAAGATGCGGAGGGCGGCCTTAAGCGTAGCCTCCTCCATCCCTTATGGGGCAGGCTTTAGAACGGATGCAACGGTTTCGCCGATCTCGGCGGGGTTCTTAACAACGGTTATGCCTGCGGCTTCCAGGACCTTGATCTTGTCGCTGGCGCTCCCTACGCCGCCGGAGATGATGGCGCCGGCATGGCCCATGCGCCTGCCGGGAGGGGCCGTGAGGCCCGCGATAAAGGCCACAACGGGTTTTTTCATATTGGTTTTGAAATATTCTGCTGCCTCTTCCTCCGCCCTGCCGCCTATCTCGCCGATGATCACCACCGCATCGGTCCCTTCATCCTTTTCGAACATTGCGAGAAGGTCAACAAACGTCAGGCCTATGATCGGATCGCCGCCGATCCCCACGCAGGTGGATTGGCCTATCCCCATCTTTGTAAGCTGGTCTACTACCTCGTAGGTCAGGGTCCCGCTCCGCGACATGATGCCGATCCTGCCCGGCTTGTGGATATACCCCGCCATTACGCCTATCTTGCACTTCCCCGGCGCAATGATGCCCGGCGTGTTGGGGCCTATGAGCTTTACGTCCTTTCCTTTCATGTATTGCTTTACGGCGACCATGTCGAGGGTCGGGATGCCTTCGGTAAGACAGACAACAAGGCTGACGCCTGCATCGACGGCCTCCATGATCGCATCTCCTGCAAATGCTGGAGGAACAAAGATCGCCGACACGCTGGCCCCGGTCGACACAACCGCGACCCGCACGGTGTTGAAGACGGGGACGCCATTGAAGATCTGGCCGCCCTTCCCCGGCGTCACGCCCCCGACAACCCTCGTCCCATACTGGATCATCTGTTTTGCATGGAACGCCCCTTCGTTGCCTGTTATGCCCTGGACAATCACCTTTGTGTTCTCGTCAACGATAATGCTCACACATTCTCCCGAAGCGAATAACCAATAATCAAATTCCAATGACCAGATAATATCCAATACCCAATATTCAATAACCAAACTTTTGGTGATTGGTTATTGGTGATTAATTGGAGCTTGGTTATTGGTGATTGGTTATTCATCAATGTTCAAACCGTTCATTGTAAATTTGCAAGGGTTGTTGCCACTTTCTCCGCTGCATCCTTCAGCCCTGTCGCTACGGTGAAGGAAAGCCCCGACCCGGCGAGGATCTTCCTTCCCGCCTCCACGTTCGTCCCCTCAAGCCGGATGACGATGGGGAGATCGATGACCAGCTCGCCGACCGCCTTCACGACGCCCTCTGCGAGAGTATCGCAGCGAAGGATCCCGCCGAATATATTGATAAAGACCATCTTCACGTCTTTGTCGTAGAGGAGTATCTTCAGCCCCTGCTTCACCATCTCCGATGTCGCGCCCCCTCCCACGTCGAGGAAGTTCGCCGGCTCGGCGCCGACAAGCTTGATGAGGTCCATCGTGGCCATGGCAAGTCCTGCGCCGTTCACCATGCAGCCCACATTCCCTTTCAGCTTTATATAGTTGAGGTTGTACTTCGACGCCTCCACCTCGAGGGGATTCTCCTGGTTGATATCTCTGAGAGATTCCATATCCTGATGCCGGTAGAATGCATTATCGTCAAGATTGATCTTTGCGTCGAGCGCGACAAGCTCTCCGGATCTCGTGACCACGAGGGGGTTGATCTCTGCCAGCGAACAATCCTTTTCTACAAATAGACGAAAAAGGTTCAGGATCACCGATATCATCCTCCGCGATAGCGACTGGTCAAGCCCGAGGCCGTAGAATATCCTTCCCGCCTGGAAAGGACGGAGGCCGACCGCAGGGTCAACCTCTTCCCGCAAAACCTTTTCCGGGTCAGCGGCGGCAACCTTCTCGATCTCCATGCCTCCTTCTGCGCTGGCTATGACGACGGGGCACGCCCTCTGCCTGTCGATGACTATCCCGAGGTAGATCTCTTTCTCAACCGGCAGCGTTTCCTCTACCAGCAAGGCCTGCACCGGTTTTCCTTCTTCCCCGGTCTGCGGCGTCACGAGGGTCATGCCGAGAAGCCCTGCGGCGTTATTCTTCACGTCTCCCAGGCGATTGATTATCCTGATCCCGCCGGCTTTGCCTCTGCCGCCCGCATGGACCTGCGCCTTGAGGACAAAAGGGGCCTTGCCTATCTCTTCTGCGATCCGGAATGCTTCTTCGGTTGTTTTTGCTACTGCACCCTGCGGTACGGGGATATTATATGTCCTGAAAAGCTCTTTCGCCTGATACTCATGTATCTTCATCTTCGAACCCGGCAGGAGTGTTTGGAAAGGAGATCTTCTTCACCTTCTGGGCCGCCGTCATGCCTGCCTTCAATGCGTCGCGGTTTAACTTTTCCGTTCCTTTCGGCACCCGCGCCAGCACAGCGGCCTCGATGGCCTTTGAAGACACGATAGGGGCAAGCTTCGAGATCGCGCCGAGCGCAACGATGTTTGCCACCATCTCTCTCTTCAGCTTTTCCCTCGCGATCCGGGTAAAGGGGATCTGGTAGGCCCTCGGTGTAGGAAGCTGCTTCACGAAGGTAGAATCGACGATGAGGATGCCCTCGGGCTTAAGGTCCATATAGTAATCATCGCAGGACTTCTGGTTCATCGCCAGAAGAAGGTCAAGCTTGAGGGCCTTGGGATAATCGATCTCTGCATCGCTTACGACAACCTCCGCCTTGCTCGAACCGCCCCGCGCTTCGGGGCCGTAGCTCTGGGTCTGGGCAACGCACTTTCCGTCATAGATGCCTATGGCCTCCGCCAGGATGATCCCCATGAGGATCAGCCCCTGTCCGCCCGAGCCGCTCAAACGAATATCATACCGGTAGCTCATATTATCTCTTCTCCGTTCCCTTCGCCCACCTTCGCACCTTTTCGTACTCATCCTGGTAAGCAGGCAATTCCCTGTCGACAAGAACCCCTATCTTGAACTTGTCTTTCAATTCCTCCGGTTTCATCTGGGCCGCCTTCTCGACGGTCACCGAGTGGTCTCTCTGCCACTGCATCATCTCCACCGCACTGCCCATACGGTTCAGCCTTCCAAATTGGGTGTGGCAATGGGATATGATCTCCACGACAGAGAAACCGACCTTTGCAAATGCCTTTTCCATAAGGCTGTCCAGGAGCTTCGCGTGGTAGACCGTTCCCCTGCCCACGAACACGGCGCCTGCGGTAACGGCCAGCTCTGAGATGTTGAAGGAGTGCTCGACATTGGAATAGGTCGTTGTCGTGGACTTCATCCCGTATGGGGTTGTAGGCGAGTATTGGCCGCCGGTCATTCCGTATACGCTGTTGTTCACAATAATCGCCGTGAGGTCAATATTCCTCCTCGCCGCATGGATGAAATGGTTCCCGCCGATCGCGACGGCATCGCCGTCTCCCATGATGACGATCACCTTCAATCTCGGCTTGGCAAGCTTGATCCCTGTAGCGAACGTAAGGGCCCGTCCGTGAGTCGTATGGAGGGTATTAAAATCGACATAGACAGGCAGCCTGCCGGTGCACCCGATGCCGGATACGAGCACAATGTCGTCTTTGCTGTAGCCGGTCTTGTCGATCGCCCTGATGAGGGAACCGAGCATGATCCCGATCCCGCAGCCCGGGCACCAGACATGGGGAAATTTCTTGTCGTGCCTCAGATATTCATGGATAAGCCGGGTAATCTCAGCCATCAGTACACCTCCTTGATCCTGCTCAGTATCTCCTGAGGCGTAATGATCTTTCCGTCTACCTTGTTGATCGTAAAGACCTTGGCATCTCCTTTATTGACCCTTTTCACTTCCCGGGACATCTGCCCCATATTCATCTCCGGCACAATAACGACCTTCGAGGTCCTGAGCACCTTTTCGACCTGTGCCCTCATAAAAGGCCATATGGTGTTCATCTTGAGCACGCCTACCTTCAACCCTCTTTCACGGCCGTCCGCAGCAGCTCGCCGCGCGGAACGGGCGACGCAGCCATAAGCGATGATAGTGACATCGGCGTCGTCGGTCTGATAAAATTCGCCGATCTGAACGTCGGCGAAATTCTGGCTCACCTTCCTGAAAAGCCTCCTGATGAAGGGGTCGATCTCATCCGGCCTCGAGGTCGGAAATCCCCTGATGTCGTGCGTCAGGCCTGTCACGTGGTACCGGTACCCGTCTCCGAAGTTCGCCATGGCGGGTACACCCTTTGGCGTATCTTCAAAGGGGATATACCACTCAGGAGGAACGGTCGGTTTGATCCTGTTGAAGATCTCAACGTCCTCATCCTCGTAGATCGTTATCTTCTCCCGCATGTGCGCAACCACCTCATCGACGAGAAGGACCACGGGAATGCGAAACTTCTCTGAATAATTGAACGCCTTGATGGTAAGGTCATAACATTCCCGTATCGTGGACGGGCAAAGCGCTATGATAGGGTGGTCGCCGTGCGTCCCCCACCGCGCCTGCATAACGTCGCTTTGCGAGGGCATCGTAGGAAGGCCTGTGCTCGGCCCGCCGCGCATTGCGTTGACGATCACGCAGGGCACCTCGGCAATAACGGCAAAACCGATGTTCTCCTGCATAAGCGAAAACCCCGGACCGCTTGTGGCGGTCATCGCCTTCGCGCCTGCCAGGGAGGCCCCGATAACGGCGCCGATGCTCGCGATCTCATCCTCCATCTGGATAAACGTGCCATCAAGCTGGGGCAGCCTGACCGAGAGGATCTCCGAGATCTCTGTTGCCGGCGTAATGGGATAGCCTGCGAAAAAACTGCAGCCTGCCCTTAGCGCGCCCTCTACAACCGCTTCATTGCCCTGGAGCAGCAGTTCCCTTTTCTGGACCTTCTTTTTCAAATTGATCCCTCACTTTTTTCCCGTTCTTCTTTCCTTCAACGGTAATGGCAAAATCAGGACACCTGATCTCGCACCAGCCGCAGTTGATGCACTTCTCAGGATATTTCACATATGGGTAGCCGCCTTCATCGCGTGCAAGCGTCTCCGTGGGGCAAAATGCCACGCAAATGCCGCATGCCTTGCACCATGCTCTGTAGATGTCGATATGGGGAATCTCTTTCTTTTTTTGCGCTTCTGCCATGTTCAACCTCCCCGATGTTTAAAAACTAAAATGATTAATATGTATTGTCAAGATATTTCAGGAGCAGGCTCGCGGCGGAACAATCCGTATATCGTGTATCGTATATCGTAACGAGACCGCCACGTTGCTTATGCTCCTTGCGATGACGATAAAAAGGCTTACATGGGCTTTAGGGCCCTTCCCTTGTTCCTCGTTCATTGGTTTAGATCCGGTTGGCGTTTCGATGTACTATATACTATATACTACATACGATATACGATACACTATCAGTTGCGGGTTATTTCCTCGAGTCCACTATCACCGTCACCGGCCCGTCATTGACAAGGCTGACGTCCATGGAAGCCTGGAATATTCCGGTCTCAACCTTCGCTACCTTTTCCCGCGCCTTTCTTACGAAGGCCTCGAAAAGGTCCCGCGCCTCGCCTGCCCCCATTGCATCTGAAAACGACGGGCGCCGTCCTTTTGAAGCGTCGCCATAAAGGGTGAACTGGGAGACAACGAGCAATTCCCCTTTGACGTCGAGGAGCGACTCGTCAAACTTTCCGTCCTCTTTTTCGAATATCCTGAGATTGACGGTCTTGTCGACCATCCATTTGATATCCTCTTCGGCATCACCCCTGCCGATGCCGAGAAGAACAAGGAGGCCGCGCCCGATCCGGCCCACGACCTTTCCATCGACCTCAACGGACGCGCTCTTGACGCGCTGTATAACAGCTCTCATTGGTTATATAAGTTAGCGGTAATAAGTAAGCTTAATGTCATATATACAATTTCTAATTTCAAATATCTAAATCCTAAACAATTTCAAAATTCAAATATTAAATGTTCAAAACAAAAGCTTTTAAAAATGTTTTGAATTTTGAACATTCTAATTTGTTTAGGATTTCGATATTCGTGCTTCGGATTTGTCTCTACATCTCGATATTAGGATTTAGAATTTCCTCCCATCCTCATTACTGCTTACCTGTGGTTGCCGTTACTTCTCCTGCTCCTTTTCCTTCCTGGCAGACTCTATGACCTTTGGCGCGATGTGCGCCGGCACCTCTTCGTAATGGGAGAACTCCATGGTGAATGTCCCTCTGCCGCCGGTCATAGACCGCAGATCGGGAGCGTATTTCAATACCTCCGCCATAGGGACGACCGCCTTTACCACCTGGTTGCTTCCTTTGGTTTCCACGCCCATGATCTTCCCTCTCCGGGAATTCATATCGCCCATCACATCGCCCATATTGTCGTCCGGCACGATGACCTCCATTTTCATGATCGGCTCAAGGAGGGTTGGCTGCGACTGTTCCATGCCTTTTTTAAACCCCATCGATGCGGCTATCTTGAATGCCATCTCCGAAGAGTCAACGTCGTGGTACGACCCGTCATACAACGTTACCCTGAAGTCCGTCACCGGAAACCCCGCAAGCATTCCCTGCGTCATGGCCTCGACGATGCCCTTCTCAACTGCCGGTATATACTGCCTCGGGATCGCACCGCCGACTATCTTGTCAACAAACTCAAACCCTGTGCCTCTCGGCAGAGGTCCCAGCTCGAGCCATGTATCGCCGTATTGGCCTTTGCCCCCGGACTGTTTTTTGTATTTCCCCTGTACCTTGGTGGTCCCTTTGATCGTCTCTTTATAAGGTACCTTGGGTTCTTTCAGGTCCACTTCCACGCCGAACTTCCTCTTCATTCTCTCTACCACTACTTCAATGTGGACCTGCCCCATACCCGACAGGATGAACTCTTTTGTCTGCTCATCTCTCGAATACCGTATTGTCTGGTCTTCCTCGATGAGCCGTGCGAGGGAGGTGTTCAGCTTGTCTTCATCTCCTTTTGCCTTTGGATGGAGCGAAAAGGAGATAAGCGGGTTGGGCAAGGCTACAGGCGTGTACCGGATAGGCGCCTTCTCGTCGCAGATCGTGTCGCCGGTGCCCACCTCTTTCAGCTTTGCCACAACGGCGATGTCGCCTGCGGACGCAAGCCCTGCCGGTTTCTGCTTCTTCCCCACAAGGGAAAATATCTGGCCGATCCTCTCTTTTTCATCTTTTGTAACATCCAGGACAGACATGTCAGGATGTATCTCCCCTGAGTAGACCTTGAAAAGCGTTAGTTTCCCGGCAAAGGGGTCTGTAATGGTCTTGAACACAAGGGCGCTGAAGGGCTTATCGGGGGCTATCTCGCGCTTCACCGCGTTGCCCGTTTTCGGGTCGATCCCTTCCACCTCTTTTTTGAATGCCGGGGGAGGGAAGTACTTTACGAGGCTGTCAAGGAGGATCTGGATGCCCATGTTCTTCGCCGCCGACCCGCACATGATCGGGACGATCTTCCCTGCCCATATGGCAGCCTTCAGGCAGCGCTCGATCTCTTCATCCTTGATCTCTTCTCCGTTCAGATAACGCTCCATGACCTCATCTTCCATCTCAATAGCAATTTCAACAAGTTTTTCTCTCTGCTTTTTCGCCTCGCCCTCATACTCTTTGGGTATTTCCGTTGTCTCAAAATTACCGGACATATCATCCTTGTATGTATACGCCTTCATAGTAAGGAGGTCGACCACGCCTTTAAAATCCTCTTCCTTTCCCATGGGCAGCTGAACGATAAGGCAGTTCCTGTCCTTGAAATTCTTCCGGATATCCTCAACGGTCCTTTCAAAATCCGCCCTTTCCCTGTCTACCTTGTTGACAAAGATCGCCACGGGTATGGAAAATTCGTTTGCGTACTGCCATACCTTCTCTGTCTGGACCTTTACGGTGGAAACGGCGCTTACCACAATGATCGCCCCATCGACGACGCGCATGCAGAGTTTTGCGTCGGATATGAAATTATCATCACCGGGGGTATCGAGCATGTTTATCTTATGCTTTGCCCACTCGAAACAGGCGAGCGACGATGAGATGGTGATCTTCCGCTCCATCTCCTCCGGTTCATAATCCATCAGGGACGTACCGTCGTCAACCCTTCCAAGCCTGTTATTTTCTCCTGCAAGAAAAAGCATGGCCTCGACGATTGACGTCTTTCCTTCACCCCCGTGAGAAAAAATACCTATGTTCCTTATTGCATCAGGCTCATACTTTTTCATGTGAACTCCTTTCGACGATCCTATGAAATTGATTGAATCCAGTGAATTTAACATGGATTTTTTCAAAAAATCAAGAGCTAAAACACCCGTAAGGCGTAAGGCGTGAGGCGTAAGGCGATAAATCCGTAAGCCGTGAGTGGATTAAAGCGTAGTGTAAAGGGCATGGAGCATAGCGGGACACCTGTGAGTCATCGAAATGACAATATAATAAAAACCCTTAGCCCTTTGCTCTCGGCTCTCAGCTGCAGTTTCCCCTCACGACTTACGCCTCACGACTTACGGTTTTAGCTGGCTGCTGGCTGCTGGCTGCCGCAGTTCGTTAATTATTGACATTATTCAGCATTGTATGGTTAAGTAATAACTTCAAAGAACGACTTGAGGTGAAAGAATGAAAAGGACATATCAGCCTCACAACAAAAGCAGGAAGAGAACGCATGGTTTTCTCGTGAGGATGAGGACTGCTTCAGGAAGAGAAGTAATCAGGAGAAGGCGCGCAAAAGGCAGAAAAAGTCTCACCGTCTGACTTCAGGGTGGAATGGTTTCAACCCACCATTCCTTATTACTTGAAAAAAGAAAATGGCCTTAACCTTAACAAAAGATGAGCGACTGAAAAAGGGGGATTTTCGAGGCAAGAGGTGGACGCGATGCTCGGAAACAGATAACTTCATACTCCTGATACATAAAAATACCCTGTCCACCCGGAAGATAGCTGTTTCGATACGGAAAAAGACCGGAAACGCAGCGGTCAGGAACAGGATGAGGAGATTGGCGAAAGAATTCTTCAGGCTCAACAAGGACATGTTCGTGGAACACGCCGACAACCTGATAAAAGTGAAACAGATGCCGTTAAAGCTGACGCTGGATGACGCTGGCAAAGAGCTGGAGCTTTTGCTCAGCAGACGAGCTGACTAAAAAAACCTGTAATGAAAAAAATCATTATATTTATCATACATTCATATAGCGTACTTATCTCGCCATATATCCCAACGCAATGCAGATTTTATCCGACCTGCTCACACTATATGGCGGAAGCCATTGAAAGGAAAGGTATCCTGAGGGGCCTCTGGTTGGGGCTTGGAAGGATCATCCGGTGCAACCCCTTTTGCCATGGTGGATATGACCCTGTGAAATGACGGAGGTAGTGAATGGAAAAAAGGACCATCATAGCATTACTCATAACGATCGTTATCCTGTTCTTCTTTCAGTTCTATTTCGCCCCCAAGGAGCAGCCAAAACAGCCGCAGGCTACTGGGGAGGCCCAGACAAAAGAGAAGCCGCAGACAAAAGACGCAGATCTGAAAGCAGAAGAAAAAACAGCAAAAAGCAAGGCGATCACCTCCTCTGCCAAAAAGACGGGCAGGGTCCCTGCCAGGGCTGAAAAAAGGGACCCCAAGGACGTTTTTGTTGAGACGCCCTACCTGAAAGTAGCCCTAACCGACCTTGGCGGAGGCATACGGAGCGTCCAGCTTAAACGATACAAAGAGACCGTCAAAGACGACAAAAACAAAGAGGTTGTAGAAGATGTAAAGCCTTTTATCTACATCCCTAAAATATCAAGGACGGTTAATGGCGAGGCCGTAGATGACCGCACATACTTCACGCCTGACAGAGAAGCTGTAACGGTCAAGGACAAGCCCGAGACCCTTATATTCACCGGCGCCCTCGAGGACGGCAAAAAGGTCCGCAAGGTATACACGTTCTACCCCGATAATTACCTCATTGACATGAAAACTGAATTTGAGGCATCCGGCACAGGAAAAACCGCCGTTGATTTCGCCGTTATCTCCGGCAAGAACGAATCGAGTTACGTATTTAAGGGCCCTTTCGTATATAACGGAAAAAAGCTGGAGCAGATCGAGAAGATAGAGAAGACGATGGACTTCAATAAAAACTATGCCTACGCCGGGTTCGACGATGGCTTTTTCGCCTTTATCTGGATACCCGAAGAGGGTTCAAAACCCCCTCTGGCCATCTACAAAACAGAGAGCGGTACGCCTGTCGTCAGGCTGTCGCCCGACAAAGGGGCATTTTCCGGCAAGCTTTTTTTCGGCCCGAAGCAGACAGACGTTCTCAAAAGCCTCAATGTCGGGGCCGAGAAGATCATCGACTTCGGATGGTTCGACATCATCGCAAAACCTCTCATTATGTTCATGAACCTTACATACAGGTTCACCCATAACTATGGCATCGACATTATCATCCTCACGATCCTCATCAAGATCCTTTTCTACCCTCTCAGCGTCAAGAGCTTCAAATCGATGAAAGAGATGCAGAAACTTCAGCCCCAGGTCATGAAGCTGAAAGAAAAATACAAAAACGACAGGCAAAAACTGAACCAGGAGATGATGGGCCTTTACAAGGCGCGAGGGGTCAACCCCATGGGAGGGTGCCTGCCCATGGTCATCCAGATACCGGTGTTCTTCGCGCTTTACAAGGCGCTCTCAGGGGCCATTGAGCTCCGCCATGCCCATTTCTTCTGGTGGATCAACGACCTGTCGGCGCCCGAAGACCTCTTCTCGTTCGTCATCCCCGGAATAGGCTACACGGTGCCGGTCAGGATACTCCCTTTGATCATGGGGATCACACAGGTCATACAACAAAAGATGACCCCTACAAGCGCTGACCCGATGCAGGAAAAGATGATGCTCTTCATGCCTATATTCTTTACCTTTCTCTTCTGGGGCTTCCCGGCAGGTCTTGTCCTGTACTGGCTTGTAAACAACGTCATTTCTATCGGTCAGCAGTACTACATTAACAAAAAGGTATAGCAGGAGGCAGCATGGACGCTATTGAAGTTGAAGGCAAAACCTATGAAGAAGCGGTCAGGAAGGCATCGCTTGAGTTAAACGCTGAAGAGAAAGACCTCGACATCGAAGTAAAAGAGGTCGATACAAAGGGCATACTTGGCCTGCTCGGCAGCAAAAAGGTCAGGATCACGGCGAGAATGCGCGAGAAGGAAACAACCCCTGAAGATTACGGCAAACAACTCCTCCAGGACCTTGGCCGGTTTGCAGGTCTTACATTCAACGTTAAAACAACCGAATTAAATGAGAAAACAGGCAGGGTCCTCTTTCTCATCCAGTGTGACGACGGCGATGTCCTGATAGGCAAAGACGGCGAAACGCTCGAGTCGCTGCAGCACATACTGAGGCTCGCCATCGCCAAGAGGTACAAAGAGAACCTGAAGATCCTCGTTGACATTAACGGGTACCGGGAAAAAAGAAGAAACGCCCTCACGGTAATGGCAAAAAGGCTTGCAGACAAGGCAAAACGGACAGGAAGGCAGATCAAGACAGATCCCCTTAACCCCTATGAGCGCAGGATCATACACACCCTGTTCAAACACAATAAAAACGTCACCACCAAGAGCGAAGGCGAAGGGCATACCAAGAAGGTCGTTATCTCTCCGACCGGACACGCACGCCATGGAAGACGCTGATACCATATGTGCCATATCCTCCCCTCCCGGCGAGGGGGGCATCGGCATAATCAGGGTAAGCGGGAACAAAGCCCATTCAATACTAAAACAGATCTTCAGGCCCAGGAAGCAGCAGGGGGCCTTTATCCCCAGGATGCTTTATCTCGGCAACATTGTAGAACCCGGGAACAACGCGGCGCTGGACGAGGTGCTCGTTGTCCTCATGAGCGCACCGCAAACCTATACGCGGGAAGACACGGCCGAGATATATGCCCACGGCGGGTATATAGCCCAGAAGAATATCCTTTCCCTCATCGTCCGGTCCGGCGCAAGGCTCGCGGAACCCGGTGAATTTACGAAACGCGCCTTTCTCAATGGACGCATAGACCTCCTCCAGGCAGAATCGGTCCTCGATATCATACAGAGCGAAACAGATGAAGAGTTCCGGTGCGCCTTCAATTATTTGAAAGGCGCCATCTCGAGGAAGATCCACGCAATGCAAAAGGCGGTAAGAACAGCGCTTGCCCACACGGAGGCCCTCATTGATTTTCCCGAAGAAGATGTGGACGTCGATGAGGAGGAATTCCTCCCTCTCCTCAAAAAGGTTCAGGGAGACATGGAGGCCCTTATAAGCTCCTATGAGGAAGGAAGGGCTGTTAAGCAAGGCCTCGACGTGCTCATAGCCGGCAAAACAAATGTCGGTAAATCGAGCCTCCTCAATGCCCTTCTCGCGCAGGAACGGGCTATCGTGACCCCTGTTCCGGGCACGACAAGGGACATGATAGAGGATACGATATACATAAAAGGCATAAAGATAAAGATCATAGACACCGCCGGGATCAGGGCTCCTTCAGACATCGTTGAGCAGGAAGGCATCTCAAGGGTGAAGCAGAAGATACCTGAAGCAGACCTTATCATATGGGTTCTCGACGGGGCCGGCAGCTACTCAAAAGAGGACGATGAGGTCTACCGGGAGATCCGGGCCAATCATTTTATTGTAGCCGTCAATAAGGTCGACCTTCCGCAGGGAATGGACATGAAAGAGCTGGCTTCAAAAGGGCTGCAATGGGTTGAGGTGTCGGCGCTGAAAAACCTTGGCCTTGAGAAACTGAAAGAATCTGTCTATACAAAGCTCATGGGCAGGAAAAGAAGGGCCGGCAAGGCGCTCATAACAAACGTACGCCATAAAGACTCCCTTGCAGGGGCAAAAGATAATATCGAGCGCGCGATCGAATGCCTGAGAAACAATGAATCACCCGAATTTATCGCCTTTGAGCTCCGCGAGGCCCTTCAACGTCTCGGTGAAATAACGGGCGAAACCTGCACCGACGACATACTCCAGGAAATATTCGCAAAGTTCTGCATAGGAAAATAGATCCGTAAGTCGTGAGTCGTAAGTCGTGAGGGGAAAAATAACACCTGTTCAATGCTCTATGTTCAACGTTCGATGTTAAAACATGACAGAGAGACTGAATGATCCAGACAAAACAATGGAGGGTATGAATTTAAAAAACGTTGAACGTAGAACCTTGAACGTTGAACAGCTTTTTGCCTCACGCCTCACGCCTTACGCCTAACGCCTCACGGGTTTACTACCGGTATCCAGTATCTTGGTCGCTCGGTCTGCATCATTATTTGTTATTATTGGTTATTATCGGTTACATCTTAGGATTTTCGCTCTACGACTTGTTTTCCTTCCAATATTACAGTTGCAAAACGCATTTGCCGGTATATACTTTTATTATATATTTTTATTCAAATTAAAAATGAGGGGGATAGTCATGGACAAAATACTAAGGATCGACATGGGGGCCGAAGGAGGCCCTAAAGTCACCGTATCACCTGTCGGCGCTTACGCAGGTCTCGGAGGAAGAAGCCTTACATCATCTATTATAGCAGGCGAGGTCGACCCCATGTGCCATCCACTGAGCGCCGGGAACAAGCTTGTCATAGCGCCTGGCCTGTTGAGCGGGAGCATTGCCGCCATGTCCGGAAGGATCTCCGTTGGCTGTAAAAGTCCCCTTACGGGAGGGATTAAAGAGGCAAATTCAGGGGGGCAGCCTGCGCAAATGCTCGCGAGGCTCGGTTACGCGGCGATAGTCCTCGAAGGAAAACCAAAAGATGACAGGCTCTACAAGATATTTATCAATAAAGACGGGGCAAAGATCTCCGAGGATAAAAGCCTGAGGATGCTGGGCAATTACCAGGTTGTCGAGAAGATGAAGGGCGAATTCGGCGACAAGATCGCATGCATATCAATCGGCCAGGCCGGCGAGATGCGGCTTTCGGCAGCCTCTATAGCATTCACCGACATGGAGCTTAGACCAAGCCGCCACGCGGGGCGGGGCGGGGTCGGCGCCGTTATGGGATCTAAAGGCGTAAAGGTCATCGTCATAGACGATGCCGGCCGGCAAACGCGGCAGCCAAAAAACCCTGAAAAGTTCAAGGCAGCGAACATGAAGTTTATCGAAGGGCTCCGGGCGCATCCTGTTACAGGACAGGCGCTCCCCTCGTACGGCACAAACGTCCTCACGAACATAGTGAACGAAGCAGGCGGATACCCCACATACAATTTCAAGCAGGGCAGGTTCCAGGGCGCGGCAAAGATCAGCGGCGAGACATACGCCGAGCTCGAAACAAAAAGAGGAGGCCTCGCTACGCACGGCTGCCACAGTGGATGCGTGATCCGCTGCTCCGGCATTTACAATGACAAGGACGGCCATTTTCTCAGCAAACAGCCTGAATATGAGACCGTCTGGGCGCACGGCGGCAATTGCGGGATAGACGACCCTGACAAGATCGCTCTGCTCGATTTTCTCGATGACGATATCGGCCTCGATACGATCGAGATGGGGGTAACGATCGGCGTGGCTATGGACGGGGGCCTCATAAAATTCGGCGATGCCGACGGCGCGATCAACCTCATCAAAGAGGTCGGAAAGGGAACTCCCCTGGGACGCATCATAGGAAGCGGGGCAGCGGTTGCAGGAAAGGTGTTCGGCGTTGAGAAGGTGCCTGTTGTGAAAGGCCAGGCTCTGCCTGCCTATGACCCACGGGCAGTACAGGGCATAGGGGTCACCTACGCGACAAGCCCGATGGGCGCAGACCATACCGCAGGATACGCCATTGCGACGAATATCCTCAAGGTCGGCGGATATGTGGACCCCCTTAAGCCCGAGGGCCAGGTCGAGCTCTCAAAGAACCTCCAGATAGCGACGGCCGCTGTCGACTCAACGGGCATGTGCATCTTCATTGCCTTCGCGATCCTTGATCAGCCGGAGACGTTCCAGGCCCTTCTCGATATGCTGAATGCCTTTTACGGGCTTGAGCTGACCGCCGAGGGGGTAGCGGAGCTGGGCAAAAAGGTGCTCACAATGGAAAGGGATTTTAATGCGCGCGCCGGCTTCTCAAAGATCCATGACCGCCTGCCCGCCTTCTTCAAGGCGGAATCCCTGCCTCCCCACAACGTGACCTTTCAGGTTACCGACGAGGAGCTGGATACGGCATTTAACTGGTAATTGTTCCCACTGGATACCCTGCAAAGGGAGGGGTTTAAAAACCTCTCCCTTTTTTATATAACACGGGTTATGGTAAGGGATAGGGCATAGCGTTATGCAGGCAGATCCGACGACAAGACTCACCTTTATTGTCTCATCCGAGGCGCTGAAGGGGTTTTCCTTCATCCTCCAACAGGGTTTCTTTGTCAGGATAATGACGCGCTCGACCCTTGAGCAGGTGCTCACGGAACAGCTGGGCATCGAGGAAGAATATATAGAAAAAAGGATAAGCACAATATTCCTCGATGGCCACCCTGTCGACGACCTTCACGGCGCTATAATCCATGATGGGGCGGCCCTTTCCCTTTCCGCAGCGATGCCCGGGCTGGTAGGCGCTACCATGCGCCGCAAAGGGGCATATGCATCGTTCAGGAGCGCCATTGCCTACCACGAGGAAAAAGGTGCAGGAAGCCGGCATGAGGATGACGGCCTCATCGAGGTAAAGCTCTTTAATCTCCTCATGGCCGAGCTCGGGCCGCACTTTTTCAAAAGAGGGGTTTACCTCCGTCCTGGCGATCTCGCGGGCTTCATCTCTCCCATTATGACCAATCTCCGGCAGGGATGCAGGTTGATCCTTCTCAATGACAGGCCCGTTGACGGTGACGCCGTTCCGGGGATGCTGAAAAATATGGGGACTGACCTGATACAGGTCTTTGTCATCCGGCAAAAAGATGTGGTATCGTGATCTATGCATATAAAGGTAAAGCTCTTTGCCACCCTTAGAGAGGGGCGGTTCACCGAAGGAGAAAGGGAGTATCCTGCCGGCACCACCATCGGCCATATTATCCAGGCATTGGAAATGGACGAAAAAGAGGCGGCCCTCATCTTCGTCAATGGCCTGCATGCAAAGGCAGGCGACGAGCTCCACGACGGCGACACGCTGGCCATCTTCCCTCCCATAGGAGGAGGATAGGCTGGACGCTCGATGCTGGATACTCGATACCGGCAAGAACTTCGTAAGGCGTAGAAAATAGTCTCATGGCTCTTGGCAAATTCTAAATCCGAATATCTAAATCCTAAACAAATTCAAATGTTCAAAATTCAAAACATACGTGATATTGCATTTGTCTTGGATATTGAATATTCAAATTTCGATATTACGTAAAAAATAGCCTACCCGTCCTTATAATGAGAGCATGGCATAGGGATATCCCGGAGCAAACCGTCGTGAGGCGAGGAAGCTTAAGTCTTTTGCGAAGCAAAAGTTCCGAAGCGGAAACAGCGAGCGAATGTAGCCGCAGGAGCGTAATGAGCGTGTTTGCGAGGGATATCCCTGTGCCATGCTCATCCTTATGGAGTACGGTCCGAGATGCATCAGTTTCGTTATTCGAGGGTACCGCGAGAAGCGCGGCGTGGCAATTGTTCAGGAATTGGTGTTTAGGATTTCGCGCTTATCTTTATAGCGGCTATGAACTGTTATTTGAGGTCCATTCGTGATAACCTATATTACGCATTCATATGAATACATCGAGCAAGGCAAGGAAGCAACTATTATCGGAGTTGGCGGCACTGCGGAACAAGGTTGCAAGACTGCGGGAATCTGCAAAAGAGTTCAGGCGCTTCAAAAGGTTTTCGCAGCAGCAGACGCACGACCTCGATGAGCGCGTAAAGGAGTTAAACTGCCTCTACGCCATGTCGAGCCTCGTTGAAAGACACGGCATATCTCTCGAGAAGATCCTGCGCGAGACCGTCAACATCATCCCGTCAGCGTGGCAGTACCCCAACATAGCTGGCGCGAAGATCACCCTGGGCGGCCAGGTATTCTCGACAGAAAACTTTCAGGAAACGCCGTGGATGCAGTCGGCACATATACCGGTGAAAAGAAAAAAGATTGGCCTCCTCGAAGTATGCTACCTGAAAAGAAAGCCGAAAAGCTACGAAGGGCCCTTTCTGAAGGAAGAGAGGAACCTGATAAACGTCATTGCCAAGCGCATCGGAGAGATCACAGAGCGGAAGGCTGCGGAAGACGCCTTAAAAGAAAGCACCGCAAGAAATAAAGCGCTTTTGAACGCCATACCGGACATGATATTCAGGATCAGCAGGGGCGGCGTTATCCTCGACCTCAAGAAAGGAAAATCCTTTGGCCAGAAGTTGCGGACCCACACGCTGCTCGGCAGGAATGTGCAGGAATTGCCCGACTATTTCAAGGCGCTTCCCGGAGAGATCGTCCGGCAGGGGATGAAAAATGTCTCCCACGTGCTTGAGACCGGCGAGACGCAGATATACGAGCACAGGTTCAGCCATAACGATGCGGTCTTCTATTATGAGATCCTGCTGACAGAAAGCGGCGGGGACGAGGTCCTCGGGATCATCAGGGACATCACTGATAGAAGGCGCCTTGAGAGGCAGGTATTGGAGATCAGCGAGTGGGAGCAGCAAAGGATCGGCCAGGACCTCCATGACAGCCTGTGCCAGCAGCTCACCGGCATCGCCTTCCTCGGCAAGGTCCTGGAGCAGAAGATGAATGCGCGATCCTACCGGGAAGCCGGCGATGCGGGGGAAATTGTATCGCTTATAGACGATGCGATCACCCAGACCAAAGGGCTTGCCCGCGGCCTCTATCCTGTCCGCCTTGAGGCAACAGGATTAATGGCGGCCCTTACGGAACTATCCCATACCGTGCAAAAATTCTTCGGGATCAACTGCTCCTTCAGGTACCGCCATCCTGTTCTCATCCATGACAATATCATGGCGATCCACCTGTACCGTATCGCCCAGGAAGCGGTAAATAATGCCATCAAGCACGGGAAGGCAAAAAATATCGACATCACCTTCACGAACGACAACGAAACTACGGTCCTCATGATTAAAAACGACGGGGCCGGCTTTCGGAGGATACTAAAGAACGCCGGTGGGATGGGCATGAGCATCATGAGGCACAGGGCAAATATGATCGGTGCATCTCTGGATATCAAAAGCGAACCGGCGGGCGGGACAGTCGTAGCCTGTTCGTTCCAGACGCAGCGACATTCCAAAAGAAAGAGGGAGAATCAATGAAAAAGGAAAAACAGGCAGCCCCTGCAGGCCAGCGCAACAGGATCTTTATAGTCGATGACCACCCGATCGTCCGCAAGGGCCTTGCCCAGCTTATCAACCAGGAGCCCGACATGGTCGTTTGCGGTGAAGCGGAAAATGCCCAGAACGCCCTGGAACTCCTGAAAAGGATAAGGCCGGACCTTGCGATCGTCGACATCTCCCTCCAGGGCATCGACGGCATTGAGCTCATTAAAAAGATCAAGGACCGCGACATAAACCTTCCGATATTGGTCGTTTCAATGCACGATGAATCCCTCTTCGCCGAGCGCGCCCTCAAGGTGGGCGCAAAGGGCTACATCATGAAGCAGGAGGCCATCGAAAAGATGATGGAGGCGATCAGGAAGGTCATCAAGGGAGAGGTTTACGTAAGCGAAAGGGTCAGCGCTACGATCGTAAAAAAGTTTATAGACGGCAAGGCTGAAAGCTCGCGGTCGCCGATGGAGGTGCTGAGCAACCGCGAGCTTGAGGTATTCCAGCTTATCGGGCAGGGATTCGGGACGCGCCAGATCGCCGGGGAGCTGAACGTAAGCATCAAAACGGTAGAATCTTACCGTGCAAATATAAAAGAAAAACTAAACCTCCGGAATGCCGCTGAACTTATTCGGCATGCCGTACACTATGTAGATTCTTTATAATAAAGCCTTCACAATTAATATAGTGTATTCCCCCTATCTTAGCATAGTATTTTCCCTTATCTAATTATCAGCTTTAGCCTTATTGCATAAATTGGGTAATCTAAGTTCTATTAAGAACACAGGTCTATAACGCTTTTGAATGAGGTGGCGTATGAAAACCTTTACCAACGTAATCGTTTTAAAAACTGCGGAAAGGCTATCTATCGACGATCCGCCGGAAGAACAGCCGGACAAGGCGCCATGCGGCGCCGGAGAGCCCGGCCTCATTGAAAAGGCCCGGAACGTGCTTGACGAGATGGAAGAGGAGTGGGAGATGGATCATTCCAGCGTTGAATTGAGGGACAAGTTCCACCTGCTGCGCTACTACCTGCAAAATCTGCCCCGCACAGCACGAAAAAAAAATAAATAATTCCCAAGGAGGAGTCAGGTTATGTCAGTAATCGGTGATATTATCGCAAAGGTAAAGCAGCAAGACCCGAATGAGCCGGAGTTCCACCAGGCCGTTCATGAGGTTATGGAAACGCTGGAGCCTACAGTGAAGAGGCACCCTGAATTTGTCAAGGCAGGGATTTATGAACGTATCGTGGAGCCGGACCGGACGATCATCTTCAGGGTTCCCTGGGTTGACGATAAAGGGAAGGTCCAGGTCAACAGGGGATTCAGGGTCCAGTTTAACAATGCCATCGGGCCCTATAAAGGAGGGATACGCTTTCACCCCTCCGTTAACCTGAGCATTATGAAGTTCCTGGGCTTCGAGCAGACATTCAAGAATTCTCTTACCACCCTGCCTATGGGCGGGGCAAAAGGAGGGTCCGATTTTGACCCCAAGGGAAAATCTGAAGATGAGGTAATGCGTTTCTGCCACGCCTTCACGAGGGAGCTTTACCGACACATCGGCCCTGAAACAGACGTTCCTGCAGGCGACATCGGTGTTGGAGGGCGCGAGATAGGCTACATGTTCGGCTATTACAAAAAGATCGTCAACGAACACACGGGCGTCTTTACCGGCAAGGGGCTCGAGTATGGAGGCAGCCTCATACGGCCCGAAGCAACAGGATACGGCGCGGTCTACTTTGCCGCGGAGATGCTTGCCACAAGAAAAACAGACTTCAAGGGAAAGGCGGTGGCGATCAGCGGTTCAGGAAATGTTGCCCAGTACGCGGTGGAAAAGGTAAACCAGCTCGGCGGCAAGGTGATCACGCTTTGCGACTCCAACGCCACTATCGTTGACGAAGCAGGGATCCAGGGCGAGAAATGCGACTACGTGAAGGAGCTAAAAAACGTAAGAAGGGGCAGAATCAAAGAGTATGCCGACAAATATAATACTGTCTGCTACATCGGGGACAGCGTCTGGGATGTCATCAGGGACCATGGCCTGAAGGTAGATATCGCCATCCCCTGCGCCACACAGAACGAGCTGGACGGCGGAAGCGCCGAGGCGCTTGTGAAGAACGGCTGCTTCTGCGTTTCTGAAGGCGCCAACATGCCCTGTACGCCGGAGGCCGTCAAGGTCTTCCAGGAGAACAATGTGCTCTTCGGTCCCGGCAAGGCGGCAAATGCCGGCGGCGTATCTGTTTCCGGGCTCGAAATGAGCCAGAACAGCCTGAAGCTGTCATGGTCGCGGGAAGAGGTAGACAAGATGCTTTTCAACATTATGAAAAGCATACACAAGGCATGCATCGACGCCGGTGAAGCATATGGCAAAAAAGGCGACTATGTCACAGGCGCAAATATCGCGGGCTTCCTGAAGGTTGCAAGGTCGATGCTCGCATACGGGATCGTTTGATGAACAAAATAATGTTCACCATCCTCAGGGTCCTCGACAGGCGCACCGGCAGCACCGGTTCGGCGGAGCTGGCGAAGGAGCTTCTATCCCACGGGATCGAGCTCTCGGAGCGAACGGTGCGCTACTACCTGAAGCTCCTCGACGAGCAAGGCCTGACAAACGTCCAGGGCAAAAAAGGGAGGACCATCACCGACGAGGGCAAAAGGGAGCTCGGCAATGCCTTCGTATCCGAGCGGGTCAATTTCGTTATAAGCAAGATCGACAGCCTCTCCTATCTCACGGACTTCAATATCGACGCCCTGAAGGGGAACATAATCCTCAACATCTCCTTCTTCCCGGAGAAGAGGCTGAAGGACGCATTGAAAATAATGGCGGGGGTATTCCAATCTCCCTATGTCATGAGCAGCAAGATAACCCTGGCAAGAGGAGGGGAACGGATCGGCGATATCGCCGTTCCGAGGGGCTGCATAGGGCTCGGAACGGTTTGCAGCATTACGCTGAACGGGGTCTTTCTCAAGGCCGGGATACCTGTCGCATCGCGATACGGCGGTGTTGTTGAGATAGAGGACGGCAACCCCGTACGGTTCACGTCCCTGATAAGCTACGAAGGCTCATCGCTGGATCCCTTAGAGATCTTCATCAGGAGCAGGATGACCGATGTCATGGGCGTTATACAGCAAAACTCCGGCAAGGTCCTTGCCAGCTTCAGGGAGATCCCGGTAGTGAGCATTAACGAGGCGGAGGATCTCGGCGACAGGCTTGTAAAAAAGGGCCTCAGCGGAAAGATCATCTTTGGAAAACCGAATCAACCCCTGCTGGACATCCCGGTAGGGGTTGATAAGATCGGCATGATCGTAGCAGGCGGGCTCAACCCCATCGCTGCAGCGGAAGAGGCAGGGATATCCACGGAAAGCAGGGCGATGTCAACTCTCTATGACTATACGAAGCTGCAGAATTTCAACGACGCGGTCAGCACGTTCCTGTATCAATAAAACAGATCAGCCTTTGCGATACGATATCGGTCATGATCTTCAGATTATGTTCCGATATGTCATATACCTTGAGCGCGTCGCCGTACCTGGAGCTTTCAGGTATCAATTGCCCTGATACAACGGGAAACAGATCAAGAAGCTCGCTGTTCCATACCGCGCCGGGGGTTCCCGGAAAAAGCGCCAGATAGAATATATCCGTCTCAACAAGGTCCTGGAAAAAATGCGTCCCGAAGGAAAGCTCCGGCATCAGGTTTCCGTCCATGTATGCGATCTCTCCCATGGCCGCCATGTGGTTGATCTCTGAGAACCTTACCGGCACACCGAGCGACGGCGTTGTCGTCCCCCACCTGCCGGGCCCCAGAAGCAAGGTGGGCATCTCCTCTTTGTCCTTCACAAGCTTATTGAATTTTCCCACAAACCTAGCGATATCGTATTTTCCGGCCAATGGAAGGGCGGAGTAATGCTCCGGGTCAACGTAGATAATTCTTCTGATCCTCCTGGAGATGCTCCCGCCCATAAAGTTGCCTGTTGATTGGAAAAGAACATTTTTTACAGAGATACAGGTGGGGATCTCGACCTTTCTTGGCTGCCCCTTTCCTTGCAGCGGCCTGCACTGGAGGAGGTTTATCTTGTAATCGCTATACTGGGTAAAATTGACGGTGAACTCTATTTCCACAGGATAATCGTATATAGCCTCAAGGTCTTTCAGCATCCTGTGCATAACCCCGGTGAAGGAGGTGCGCGACAGGAGGTTGTCAAAGGTGAGTATCCATGCCTCCCTCTCCTTCATGCCCAGCTCTCTCATCCGTTCCGTCGTTTCATGGTCCATCTCTCCGAGGAGGTCCAGCCTTATGCCGAGCCCCTCCTCGTTGACCTTTGACAGCAGTGAAACAGTCTCCAGGGTGTTGTCGTTGACGTTGAGAACATCGATCTCGTGCTGCGAAAACCTCCTCGTATCTTCCATGCCCGCGTGAGGGCGGAACAGCGGGCTGTCAAGGGCAACGATGCGGGGGTAATCGTTCTCAACGCGGTTCACGGCACGCGTCCCCAGCCCGGCAACGAGCCTCAACATGCCGGCCGTGGGGTCCATGCCTTCCCTCCACACGAAGGTGTTGTATGAAACGCCCACGCCGCCGATGTCGGGGAAAAAATAGTGTTTCCGGTATGACCCCGAGACCCGCTGTACGAGAAGGGCCATCTGCTCATCATGCTGGTCAAGGCCCCTTTGCAGGCGGTACGTAAGCGCATCCTCGTTCATGGTGCTCGCAAACACCCGCCGCACATACTCGACAAAATCCGTATAGCGCTTATCCGGGGAACCCTGGTTCACAGAGAAGATGCTTTCGTATTTTCCCGCGAAGGCATTTCCAAAGGCATCCTCGAGGAGGCTGCTGGAGCGGATGATGATGGGCGACTGGCCGAAATACTCTATCAACTGCTGGAACTGCTCCCTGATCTCATCGGGGAATGCGCCCTGAAGCATCTTTTCCCGCAACGGGGCGGCTGCCTCAAAATACCCCTCTTTCGTCTTCTGCTTCATCCGCAGTTCCCATAGCCCGTTCTGAACAATATAGGTATAGAAGATATCCGACCCTATATAGAAGGAGTCGTGCTGTTCAAGGTAGTCCTGCCAGCGAAGCTGCGCATCCTTTTGCAGTATCTTTCTTGCAAGGAGCATCCCGACGGTCTTTCCCCCGATAAAACCCGTTCCGATCAGCCGGGATTTGATGTCAAGCAGGTCTTCGAGCGAAAAATTCTCCCTTGCGAGGACCAGCATCCTGTTCTCTCTCCCGATCATGATCCGGCAGAGCTCGTCGATCATCGCCTGCCTCTCTTCCGGTTCGCAGTGCCGCTTCGCAAGGCCCTCAGCCTTCAGGAAAAGCCTGTCCCAGTAGTCCAGGTAGCGCCTTGGGCTCTTTTCCTCCAGCCTCGGGATGTCCGAAAACAACCGCGTGGCGTCGACGCTGTTGGTAATGGGCTCAAACCCGCCGTCCTCTTCAAGGTGCGGCAGGAACATCGTCGATGAATACCTGTTCCAGACCTTCAGGGGGTGGACATAGTAGTTGTCCTCGTGGTTATAGACCTCCAGTAAAACCTGTGTCGTTTCGCGGATGCGGGCTATCGTCTTGAAGGAGTGGCTGTGCCGCAGGATGGAGAAGTATGCTATCGTGTTGAGCTGGAACAGGTAGGGGCAGGTGATGACGAAGAAGTTCCCTATCATCAGGTCCGTAGCCCATGCGGAAAGGAGGTGGGAGAGGCAGTCAAAGACATAAAAGACGTCCCTGCCCTCGGCTGTTGCGATATTATAGACCTGGGTCGTGAAAGGCTCGAAACCGCTCCCGGCATCAAGCGTATAGACCGTGACGCCCCCGGTTTCCTCAATGAGGGGCTCGTGGTCGGCAAACCTCATGTATACGATCTTCCTGCGTTCCCTCATGGCCCTGCCTACATAAGGAGCAACGTAGTGCCGGTAGTCCTTTATATCGTCTACCTGCCATACAACATTGTCTCCCATGCGCAGGCTGTCAAGGACCTCATCCAGGCCGTCCGACCCTGTGCTTGCACGTGTAAGCGGCTTCATGGAAGGTAATCCTTGATCCTGTTCGCCATCTCTTCGTACCGGAAGAGCCTGCTGAAATCGATAAGCCCGGCAAGCGCCCGCGAATAGGCGCGGACCCCTGTCTCCTCAAGGATGGAAACGGGGTTAAGGCCGCCGATAATGATCGCGCCGATCCTTCCTTCATTCACCGGTATATCAAGGATCGTCTGACCCGGCCTGCCTATCCTGGCAAGTCCGCCGAGGCCGATCCGCTTCAACTTTTCGGCAAGCTGCACAACGATCTCACGGCTCTCTGCGGGAAATTCGCGGAAGCTTGCGCCGATCCTTCCATTGCCGTTTTGAATGGCGCCCATGTAATTCGTCATGCCGCTTCGTATGAAGATCTCCAGGGGGTCTATGCTCGTTCCTTCGTACATGATGATCTCTACAAAGCGCGTCGGCGCTCTATCCTGCAGTTCAAGAAGCCCCCCGAATCTTGAGATGGTGGGGATCCCGTGCTTAAGCAGGACGCCGTTCAAGGTGATGGAGCAAACGGTGCCTACGCCGATCATCCCTTCGGGAACAGATATGTGCCCCAGAGATTCTCCCGGGCCAAGGAACGCCATAAGGTGCCCCATGGCATATCCGTCCGAGTAAACTTTGCTGATATAAGGAATATTCTTCGCAAACTGCCCCGGTTCCACTATTGTCACGTTTATCACAACCGTCCCGGAACTGGTATTGAGGTCAAAGTTCATCTGGTAGGTCATCCGGTCGATCTTCGCTGACAGAAAACCCACCCTTTCAAAGATCTTTGCCAGATCGAACTCGCTTATCCCCCTTTCGGTAATATGATGGCCCTTTTTGCCGCTGCTCGTCGTCAGGCCATCCTCGTCCAGCCTCGAAAGGTAGAGCCTGACCGTGCGCTCGCTCATCTCGTGGCCGAGCTGCTTCAACTCTTCTGCAATGCGCGCGCTGGTGAGAGGCATCTCCGTGTTTTTAAGAACATTTAAGATAAGCAACTCTTTTCTTTTCTGCTTCTCGATCATACCTGAAACCTCCCGTTGCAGTGGTCTCTTATTGCACATTTAACGGCAATCCGATCTTTTTCTATTGGCAATCTTGCCGTTAGTTATATTTTAATACCATGTTGTTTTGAATGCAACAAAAAAATTAATAACCCCTATTATACATACTATATAAGGTTATTATGGATAATGGCCCTTTATTATTTTCTTGACATGGTAATTTCTTTATGGCAATGTATTGCCAATATTACGGCATTATATTACCGTATGTAAACTTATCAGGAGGACAGCATGATTGAATGGCCAAAATCAAATGATGCAATAGGGACTGTGAACCGCGGCAACCCTGCAGAATCGGGGCTCTGTACTTTGTGCCGCGCCGATTGCAAGGGCAGGTGCGAGACGTGGCTCTCGAGCCTTAAAGGCAGGAAGATCCTCTACCCGAGAGACTTTGGCATTATTACTGCCGGCAGCGCAAATACCTGTCATATAGGCGTTTCTTATAACTCTCTCAGGATACAAGGCTATAATTACGGGGTAAGCGGCCTTAGCAAGGGGCTCAAGAACAATCCCGATGACTGTATCTTCCCTAATGTCAACGTAGAGACAGAATTCGGAAGCGATGTGAAGACAAAATGCAGGGTCCCGATCATGACCGGCGCCCTCGGATCGACCTTTATCGCGGCAAAATACTGGGATTCATTTGCAATAGGCGCCGCCCTCGTCGGTATCCCCATCGTTGTCGGCGAAAACGTTGTTGGCATCGACCGGGAGGCCGTAATAAAGAACGGCAAGATCACAAAGGCCCCTGAACTCGACAGGAGGATCGATACCTATCTCCGCTATTTTGACGGCTATGGCGCAATCATCGTCCAGATGAACGTTGAGGATACGCGGAACGGCGTCGCGGAATACGTCATTAACAAGTACGGCGAAAAGGTCATCATCGAGCTGAAATGGGGACAGGGAGCAAAGGATATCGGCGGCGAGATCCAGGTAGACAACCTCGGCTACGCCCTTTTCCTGAAAGACAGGGGATACGTGGTCGATCCGGACCCGACAAAGCCCGAAGTGCAGAAGGCATTTGAGCATGGCGCGATCAAATCTTTTGCGCGCCACAGCAGGCTCGGCTATACAGACCTGTCGTCGCCCGAAAAGGTGCAGGAAGATTTTATGAAGTCCGTTGAATATTTGCGGAAGATAGGCTACAAGAGGATCTCCCTTAAGACCGGCTCCTACGGCATGGAGGCGCTTGCGATGGCGATCAGGTATGCCACCGATGCGAAGCTCGATCTCCTGACGGTCGACGGCTCAGGCGGCGGGACCGGCATGAGCCCCTGGAACATGATGGAAACCTGGGGCGTCCCTTCGATCATCCTTCATTCCAAGGTATATGAATATGCGTCGATCCTCGCTGCGCGCGGCGAGAGGGTTGTCGATATAGCCTTTGCAGGCGGTCTCGCAAGAGAAGACCATATTTTTAAGGCGCTCGCGCTCGGCTCGCCCTTTACCAAGCTGATCTGCATGGGCAGGGCCGCCATGATACCGGGATTCCTCGGATCCAACATCGAAGGGGTCCTGAAGCCGGAGCGCAGGAAAGAGGTGAACGGCAACTGGGACGACCTTGCTCCTTCGGTAAAAGAGCTCGGCTCAAAAGCAGGAGAGATCTTTTCCGGGTATTATGATGTCCAGAAGAAGGTGGGCGAAGCGGAAATGGACAAGATACCCTTTGGCGCTATTGCAATGTGGACATTAGCAGACAAATTGACCGCAGGGCTTCAGCAACTCATGGCCGGTGCGCGCAGGTTCAGCATCCCCGAGATATCAAGAAATGACCTCTTTTCCGGGAACAGAGAGACAGAGAAAGAGACCAAAATTCCCTTTATTTCGGATGTCCTCGATGAAAGCGCAAAAAAGATATTGAACTCGGGCTACAAGGTCTACGCAAAGAAGGTTCGCACAGCATAACCCTCCCCCCTCATGCCCCTTTCGCAGGGGAAATAAAGAAGGAGCCGCACCCCCCGTGCGGCTCCTTCATATTTTTACAAATATAAAAATATAACGATATTAATATGGTTTGTGACGCACATCATTTCCTTTCTGTTATTCCTTTTATATATATAGACTATGGTTGATAATTTTTATTTAGCAGTTTTTATCGTTCACGGTGTGTGCCTGCACTATTAATCATTAGCAGCAACCCTACCGGGTCTTAATGTACCATATAGGAGGTGGACACCATGATAAAAGAGATACGTTTTATGGTAACCGGGGAGATAAGAAAACCAAAAATGGGAGAATGGTTTCTTAATACAAGGAACCTGCCCATCTGCGCGGCACAGGATTTTAGCACGACCACCTTTCCGATCCTCAAGATGGAAGTGGTGCTACGCGAAGAGACAAACTGCAGGTCTGCCGCGGAGAACCCTCGTATCTGACCCGCAAAAAAAAGCATCCGGTGGCATTCTCGCCGCCGGGTGCTGCATCCCCCCACAGAAAGCAACACACCCGTAAGTCGTGAATCGTAAGTCGTAAGGGGTTAAATCGCCTTACGCCTAACGCCTAACGCCTTACGAGACCTTAAATGCTTTTATACTTACTTTCGGCTGGTAATCGATGCGTTTCTTGCGTAATATATCTTCGGAGAGGTGATCAATGGGCATGAAGCTTGACCATATCGGCCTTGTAGTAGAAAATATCAGGGAATTCGCGGAGCTTCTCCGCACCATCGGCTTTCGCGAGATCACCGAGGCCGTCCCATTCGACGCGTTTAATGTTACTGCGTCCTTTGTCAATGCCAGGGATGACGCGGATGTCTGCATAGAGATTCTTGAGCCTACTGCCGAGAATTCCCCGATCTGGACTTTTCTTAAAAAGAAAGGCGGCGGCCTGCACCATCTCTGCTTCGAGGTTGACGATATTGAAAAGACCTCACGGGAGCTTGCCGTTAGGGGCTTTCAAATGGTAGCGCCGCCTCTTGATTGCCGGGCATACGATACGAACCTTCAGCGCGAGTGTAAAAACGCAAGCAGGATCGCCTTTTTTCTGGTATCAAAAAAGCTGCTTATAGAGCTTATCGAAAAAGGCCGCTAACAGGAGGTATTGGCGAATGACAAGAGAAGATGCAGGGGCGCTGTTGAAACAATACGTTAAAAACGAGAGGATGCTGAACCACTGCCACGCCTCAGAGGCGGTGATGAGGGCGTTGGCACGGAAGCTGGGGCAGGATGAGGAGAAATGGGCTATCACCGGGCTTCTCCACGATATCGATATAGAACTTGTCGATGGCGATCTCAGCCGTCATTGTCTTGAGGCAGAGACGATCCTGAAGGAAAAAGGCGTCGACCCTGAGATCATTGACGCCATCGTAATGCACAATGAGATTGCCGCAGGCAGAAAACGGGAAACTGTTATGCAGCACGCGCTGGCCGCAGGCGAAACCATAACAGGCCTCATCGTGGCAACGACGCTCGTCTATCCCGATAAGAAGCTTGCGAGCGTGAAGCCGAAGTCGGTTGTGAAGAGGATGAAAGAGAAGGCGTTCGCAGCATCGGTCAACAGGGACAACATCATGGAATGCGAAACGATCGGCATCCCGCTGAACGAATTTGCCGAGCTCTGCATAAAAGCGATGAGCGAGATCAGCGATCAACTGGGGTTATAAATTGTTGAGCATCGGCGATGGGCTCTTCCCCGCAAACACGCCGGATAAAGGCAGTGAAAAGTGAAAGGTTAAAAGCGAAAGGTGAGAAACCAAAGAGACAATTCCTTGAGAAGTTTATCTCTCTGCCCCCGGTTCTCCGCTCTCTACTGCTTTTCTCTCACGACATACGATATACTATATACGATATACTTAGCTGATGGCTGATCGCTGATGGCTGAAAGCGGATAAATGAACATTAATCCATATCTGAAGATCTTCACGAGCCGCCGCATGGCGGTGATGGTGCTTCTCGGCTTCTCTTCCGGGCTGCCCCTGCCGCTCACCAGCGGCACGCTCCAGGCATGGCTCACCGTCGCCGGGATAGACATTAAAACGATCGGCATCTTCTCTCTCATCGGCCTGCCTTATACCATCAAATTCCTTTGGTCGCCCTTCATGGACCGCTTCGTCCCTCCGTGGCTCGGCAGGAGACGGGGCTGGGTACTGCTCACCCAGGCCGCCCTTTTGGCCGGCATCGCGCTCATGGCATTTGCCTCTCCGGAAAAGGCACCCCTGATGCTTGCCGTGACAGCCGTGATCGTGGCCTTTATGTCTGCCTCTCAGGATATCGTCATAGACGCCTATCGGACCGATGTGCTGCCGGACGTGGAAAGGGGCATGGGCGCAGCGGTCTTTGTCTTTGGCTACCGCATTGCCATGATCGTGGCAGGAGCTTTGGCCCTTATCCTGTCCGAGATAGTAGGCTGGCAGACAACGTACATTATCATGGCATTGGTCATGGTGGTCGGCATGTCCGGCTCCTTCATAGGAAAAGAGCCCGACAAGAAAGTAGCGCCGCCGAAGACCATGCAGGAGGCTGCGTGGGGGCCTCTCAAGGATTTTTTGTCCCGCAGGTCTGCCATTCTGATGCTCCTCCTCATAGTCTTTTACAAGCTCGGCGACGCCTACGCAGGGGCGCTCACGACAACATTCCTCATCAGGGGCGTGCACTTCTCGCCAACCGATGTAGGAACGATCAACAAAGGGATGGGGCTTGTTGCAACGATCGTAGGAGCGCTCTTCGGCGGAGCGCTCATGGTGCGGCTCGGCCTCTTCAGGTCTTTGATCGCCTTCGGATTTCTCCAGATGGTCTCGAACCTGTCCTTCATGGTCCTCGCCTGGACAGGGAAAAACTACGCCATGCTCGTCGTGGCCGTAGCCTTTGAGAACCTCTCCGGCGGCATGGGCACGGCCGCCTTTGTCGCTTTTCTGATGGCGCTGTGCAACCCCCGCTTCAGCGCCACCCAGTTTGCCCTCCTCTCCTCCCTCTCAGCCCTTGGCAGGGTCCTCGTCTCTCCGACCTCGGGCTACGCCGTGGAGATGATCGGCTGGGCGCACTTCTTCCTCTTCAGCACGTTCACCGCCCTGCCGGGCCTCTGGCTGGTCTGGCATCTCCGCGACGAGATCACCGCGATGCAGACAGAACGATAACTCAGACGGCAATGAACGGTTAGGATCCGAAAGATTTCAACCGGATTCCCCGCACGCCTCACGCCTGACGCCTTTTTGCCGGCCTATTTGGTATTTCGATATGCGAACGACGATATACGATGTCCTATGATTTATACAAGCCATTTCTTTTGCAGGTACCTTCTCGTCATAAAGGCTGCCATGATGAATTGCGAGAGGTTCATCGTCCACCAGACCGATGCAGCGCTTAAGCCAAGAAGGACGACGCAGATATAGCTCAGGGGGACCCTGACCAGCCAGATGCCGACGACCACGTTGTACATGAACGACCGCGTGTCCCCGGCGCCGCTCAAGCCCCCTCCAAGGATGACCCATAGCGCCATAAAAGGCTCGCTGAGCATGCTTATGTAGAGGTACCGTATGGTCTCAGCAACAACGGTCTCGTTATTCGAAAGCAGCGGCGCTATAAAGCTGGCGCCGGCGATGACGATAACCGTAAGGAGCAGGACGATCCCTGTGCCCATAAACATTGTGACAAGGCCTCCCCTGTAGGCGTCCTTTTTCTTTCCCTCGCCTATCAGGTTGCCCACGATGACCGCGTTGGCCATGTTGAAGGCTATCGCGGGAAGAAAGATCGCCGATTCTATCCTGATGCCCGCTGCGAGGGCTGCGAGTATCTCTATGCTTTTCTCCGGTAATGAGCTGAGTATGAGGAACATCACCATTGAATGGACCTGCCACAGCGCCTGCGTTGCGCCTGCCGGCCACCCGATGGAGATAACGTCACGGACCACCCTGAAGGAAAATACCCTGCCTTTTCTCATGAACGCCCTGCAATGCCAGAGGTTGACAATGCTCCCGGCGAATACGCTGATGACCGTCGAGAGGGCTATGCCCCAAAAACCGAGCCTCGTGTGAAAGACGATGAAAAAATTGAGGCCGATGTTCATCAGGCAGACAATCGCCATCGTCAAAAGGGACGACCGGATCATCTTGCATGAGCGCAGGATCCCGTTTGTGCTTACGAGGAGGTAGTGAAAGACCAGCCCGCAGGCGTAGATCTTCCCCAGTTGCGTCCCGTATGGCTTAAGCTCCACAGGTATGTTGATAAACTCCATGAACCAGTGGGTCGCGAATATCCCAGCGGCGCTAAGCGCTGCGCCGACCATTGCCGTTGTCACGATGACGGACCAGACGGTTTTCGCCAGCACATTTTTATCGCCGGCGGCAAACAAGCGTGAGACAACGGAAACGGCCCCTATGGAAAGTGCGTTGGCTATAATGATGAAGATAAAATAGAACTGGACGACAAACCCGTAGGTCGCCTGGATCTCCTTGCCGACACGCCCCGCAATATAGATATCGGCCATGCCGATGAGGAACTCGAAAAACATGATGAGCGTCATTGGCCAGCTGGTTGCCCAGCTTTGCGATATGAACGATCTTATGTCCTGACGCTGCAAGGTTGTCAATATGTTCATTCTGTATCCATTGGAACGATCTGCCTCTCGCCCCCCCCCTCTCGCCTCCCCCTCTCCCGCAAGGGGAGCGGGGACAATGATACGCCGATCAAAGACCATTATAAATCGCAGATGCTGATTTTACAAACATCAATGATTTTTTCGTTTCACTGTCCTTTATTTTCTGGTATTAATGACAGTAGACTCTCGTCGAACCGGGACAAGCTGCAAGTCCCGAAGAACCAGATGCTGGTTAATGGTCGCTGGATACTGGTTCAAACCAGTGACAAGCAACGAGTAACGAGGGACAAGGTTTTCGCTGACTGCTGTATGCTGATAGCTGTCTGCTGGTTTATAGAGGGGGCGACGTGAGCCCCGGTAATAGCCATGCCGGTAATGTTCTTCATATCCTTAGGTTTTATCATCGTTATCCTCATCGGTTATACCATCTACCGCGCGCGGCAGTTCAAAGGGGGGATGCGGCGGGCTTCAACGGGCTTCACCGTCGCCGACCTGAAAAAGAGAGATGATGCCTTCCTCTCCTCCAGGTTGCAGAAGACGGCAGCGGATAAAGCCATTGTGCTGGAGTCCTGCCCTGCGCTTCGCGAGATACACTATATGCAGGTGGCCGATGGGCTATTCCCTCTGTCAAACCTCGCTGTAGACGACACTATTAAAAAAACGCTGGAGCAGAAGGTGTCAGCGCTCCCTCCAGTTCCGACAACATCCGTTGCGCTCCTCGATCTGCTGCAGAACCCGGAGTCAAACCCGGGCGAAATAACCTCTCTCGTGTCGACCAACCCGATTTTTTCCGCAAAGGTCCTCCAGACTATCAACTCCGCCTACTTCAACCTGCCGCAAAGGGTTACCTCTGTCGGGAGGGCCATAACATTGCTTGGCTACAACAACGTAAGGTCGCTTGTGTTCGAGGACATACTGTATAATGCCTTTCCTTCAATGCAGGATTCGGATCGTGAGGCCTATGTAAATATGTGGGCACATTCTGCCGTCGTCTCCGCCTGCGCGGGCCATCTCGGAAAATCGCTTTTCAGGCTCTCCGAGTATTCGCTCGGGACCATCGGCCTGCTCCACGATATCGGAAAATATTTTTATCATCTTCTTGAAAAGAGAGGGGAAGCTGCAAAGGGTCTTCCAGCGGTCATTGTGGAAGAGACACAGTACGGGATGAACCATGCCGTTATCGGTGCGATCATCGCGCATACATGGCAGCTGCCCGGCGTCATCACCGGCGCCATCGAGCACCATCACTCCCCGTCGTTCTTTCCGCCTGACCATATCCCCGGTACGTGCCTGAAGGAAAGCCTCGTTGTATGCCTTTCGGATCTCATCTGCAAGGTCCTGGGGTATGCCGGGCGGGACAGAGATCTGCTTCCTGTCCGCGAAGAGTATTGCAAAAGATACGGCATAAAAAATGATCTCGCCGAAATTGTTACGCCGGGGCTTATCAACGATATAGAGAAGGCACACTACACCGTCCGGTCATACGCGGGCACAACGGAATGAGGGGAATTCGGCATCCTAAACAAATCCGAATGTTCAAATATTAAAACATGATGAAGGGCTTTTGTTTTGGACATTTGATGTTTGAATTTTGATATTGTTTAGTGCTTCGATATTAGTATTTAGGGCTTCACGTCGTTTCTTATTGCTTGTTTGCGGGAAAAAGCTGGTCAGCCTTTCAGTTTCTTCACCGCCACATTCGCCGCCACCAGGATGGGGTCCCAGACTGTTGCAAAAGGCGGCGCGTAGCCGAGGTCAAGCCTCGCCACGTCTTCGACGGTCATCTTGCTGTAAAGGCATGCCGCCAACGTATCGATCCTGTGCGCCACGCCCTCTTCCCCGACCATCTGCGCGCCGAGAAGCCTGCCGGTTCCCCTCTCGACAAAATACGATACGGTGATGCGCTTGCCGGACGGATAGGCGCTGCTTCGTGACCTGCCCTTAACGGTTGAGACAAAAAAATCATACCCTTCCCGCTCTGCCTCCAGCGGAGAAAGGCCCGTACGTGCAACCTCAAGGTCAAAGACCTTTGTGATGGCCGTCCCTACGACGCCTTCAAAAATATTATTTTTGCCTGCCGCGTTCTCGCCCGCTATCCTTCCCTGCTTGTTTGCCGTGGTTCCAAGGGGGATATAGACCTTTTTGCCGGTCACGAGGTGCTTTGCCTCGGCGCAATCTCCCCCGGCATAAACGTCCGGCATGTTGGTCCGCAGGTAGTCGTCTACTTTTATAGCGCCGTTGGCCCCGAGCTCTATCCCCGCCTCATGGGCAAGCTTCGTATTCGGCCTGGCCCCTATTGCGAGGAGGACAAGGTCCGCATCAAAGACGCCTTTGTCCGTCCTGACGCCGGTGACTCTCCCTTGACTTCCTTCAAAGCCTTCAACAGACGTCTCTTTGAACAGCTTCACCCCTTCTGCCTTGACCTTTTCATCAACAACATCGGTAACGCTTTTATCCATGGTGCCAAGGACCCTGTCCATCTTCTCAATGACTGCAACCTCAAGGCCCCTCTTGCGCAAGGATTCACACATCTCCATGCCGATATACCCGCCGCCAACGATGACCGCCTTCATGGTCCGCTTCTCCGCACCAAAACGGTTTACGTAAAAACACTCGGGCGAGCCGACGCAAACCTGAAATGAGCCCCATTCGTCGATGAACTTTTTCATCTCTATTCCGTCAATAAGGGTTCGTATGGTAAAGACATTCTGCAGGTCGATGCCCGGCAGAGGAGGCTTCACTGGCAGGCCGCCGGTTGCGATAACAAGCTTATCGTAGGAAATCTTTGTTTCCTCATTTTTATCGAGGTTCCTGACAGATACCTCTTTTTTGTTGAAGTCGATCGCGGTCGCCTCGTGCCTCGTAAGCACCGTTATACCCCGTTCTTCCGTGGCTACCTTGGGCGTCAGCGATATGAGGTCCTGAAAATCCTTCACATCATCGGACACGTAGTAAGGGAGGCTGCACGCGCCATAGGATATAAAATAATCCTTCTCAAGAACGACCGCCTCCGCCTCAGGCTTCAACCTCCGGTAACTGCTAGCAGCGCTCATTCCAGCCGCCACGCCGCCTATAACGACCAGCCTTTCCTTACCCATAGCATTCTCCTTGCTTTTAAAATAACCAATAACCAAACATCAATCACCAATTAATACCCAATCACCAATGAGTGAATAACCAAACAAAACTGCCATAACATCTCTTTTTGGATATTGGATATTGGTGATTAATTGGAGCTTGGTTATTGGTCATTGGTTATTATAATCCCTTCTTCTCAAACCACCTGAACATAAGGATGCCGATGATCACGAAGGCGACAATAACGATCCAGTGGTTTATTCCGAGGATCTGCGGGATCGTGATCTTGCCGAGGTTGCCCCACGTCAGCACCGTATTCTTCAGGAACGGGAACATCTCGGCAAAAATGCCGGCTCCCACAAGCATCCCTATAAGGCCCCAGATCGAGTCCCAACGCCCTTCGCCGAGGGCGCCGAGCTGCGTGCCGGGACAATAACCGAGCAGCCCCCAGCCGATGCCGAAGATAAGGCCGCCGATGATATTGCCGCCCAGCACGGTTGTTTTCAATGAGAGGTTAACGATGCCCAGGTCTTTGAGGAGATAGATGCCCACCATCGCAACGAGGACCGAGGTGAACATGAACTTCACGATCGTCATGTCCATGAAGCGAAGCGCGGCGACCTGCTTATCATAACGGATGACCCGTGCTTTCTGGAGGAAAAATCCGAAGATGACGCCTGTAACCAATCCGTATACGAGCTGGTTCATTTTCCCTCACCTCCCCTGTAGAGCATCTTTGCAACAACAACACCGCCGACAAAAAAACATATCAATGATATATAACCGCTGACAGCCAGCTGGAGCGAACCGCTCAGCCCGTGGCCGCTCGGTCACCCGTCGGCAAGGCGGGCGCCGTACATGGCGATGGTGCCGCCCAGGAAAGCAACGACAGCCCGCTTTGCCTTATTTGGCCCGAAACGGGCATGCCACATATCGGGCACCCACTGCTGTCGGAATGTTTTCGACGTTGTTGAAGCGATAAGGGAACCTATAAAGATGCCGATCACAAAAAGGAACTGCCAGTCGACCTTCGGAGCATCCTTTTTGAAATATTCCATCGCCCCTACCCGCTCTGCATCAAAGACCTTTTCTATGAAACCTGCCGAACGGACGAACGTAGTTGATGCCCCCACATATTTCCCTGTGAACCAGACGGAGGCAATGAGGAGCAGCCCCGTCAGGAACCCTGCAATGTAAGGGTTCCAGCCCTTGTCATTCCCTTTCTGTTCCATACACCCACCTCCTTTTCTATAGTAAAAAAGGCAATATAAATGTTCTATAGCAACAATAACCTTATCTGTCAACCTATTACTGGGGCTTACGTCGCCCCCTCCACGAACAAAGTCCGTGGAGCCTCCCCTTCTCGCTCATGAACTCGCTAAAGAATATTTCATTCTGTACTGGGGCTTACGTCGCCCCCTCCACGCGACCCACCCACTGGGTGGGTGCCCCGGTCCGTGGAGCCTCCCCTTCTCGCTCATGAACTCGCTGAAGAATATTTCATTCTGTACTGGGGCTTACGTCGCCCCCTCCACGCTCTTCTATGTTTTGCAATGCCTGCTGTTTTCTGTTACAATATGGCGGTTAAGCCTGGCCTCTAACCCCTACATATGGATAGAATATTCGTAAAAGGCGCAAGGGAGCACAACCTCAAAAATATCGACGTTACGATCCCCAGGAACAAGATGGTCGTTATTACCGGGCCAAGCGGCTCCGGCAAGTCAACGCTTGCATTCGATACCATCTATGCCGAGGGACAACGGCGGTATGTTGAATCCCTCTCTTCCTATGCACGCCAGTTCCTTGAGCTCATGGAAAAACCTGACGTGGACTACATAGAAGGGCTGTCGCCCGCCATCAGCATTGAACAGAAAAATATCAGCAAGAACCCACGGAGCACCGTCGGGACAGTAACAGAGATATACGATTACCTGAGGCTTCTCTTCGCGAGGATCGGGCACGTTTACTGCTACGGCTGCGGAAAAGAGATCAAGAGCCAGCACGCCCCCCAGATCGTCGATACCATCCTTTCGCTCGGCACAGGAAAAAACCTCACCATCCTTGCGCCGATCGTCCGGGGAAGAAAAGGTGAATACCGGAAGGAGATCGACGAGCTGAGGAAACAGGGATTCACAAGGATAAAGCTAAACGGAAAGATCGTTGATCTCGCCGACGATATCGAGCTCGACAAGAACAAGAAGCACGATATCGATGTCATCATCGACAGGATCACCATCCGCGATGGCATTGAAAGAAGGCTCTTCGAGGCGGTGGAACTGGCGCTCAACAAGGCGGGCGGCATCATCAAGGTAGAGGCCGAAAAAGACACTATGGTCTTCAGCGAAAAATTCGCCTGCCCTGACTGCGGCATCAGCTACCCCGAGATCGCACCGAGGATGTTCTCCTTCAACAATCCTTACGGCGCCTGCCCGGCATGCCTCGGCCTCGGCGTGAAGGAATATTTTGACCCCGCGCTTATCATCCCCAACCACGACCTTTCCCTTCGTGACGGCGCCGTTGTCCCCTGGGGCGAGAAAAACCCGGTACACTTCATGCCTTTTCTCGAAGCGCTCGTCAACCACTACAGGATAGACATCAGGAAACCTTTCAGGCAATTGCCGCAGGCAGTGCAGGAGGCGATCCTTTACGGCTCAAAGGGTGAGCAGATCGAGTTCTATTCCGACAGGGGGTCCAGGCGGGATTTCATAAAAAAACCCTTCGAAGGGGTCATCGGCGAGCTTGAGCGGGAATGGAACAGGGCGGACCATTACGAGAAAGAGAAGCTCGAGCGGTTCATCAACCTCATCCCCTGTCCGGTGTGCAACGGCGCAAGGCTCAAGAAGGAGATGCTCTGGGTCAGGATCAACGATCTCAATATCGACCAGGTAGCGAGGATGACGATCACCGAATGCTCGAAGTTCTTCCATTCCATCAAGCTCACTGAAAAGGAAAAGGAGATCGCGCGCACTATCCTGAAGGAGATCGTCTCGCGCCTGAAATTCCTTATCGATGTCGGCCTCGATTACATCAGCTTAAGCCGGAACTCCGCTACGCTCTCTGCGGGAGAATCCCAGAGGATACGCCTTGCCACGCAGATCGGTTCAGGCCTTACAGGCGTTGTCTATGTTCTCGATGAGCCGAGCATAGGCCTCCACCAGCGCGACAACGAACGGCTTCTCAATACGCTGAGAAGGCTGCGGGATCTCGATAACACGGTAATCGTTGTGGAGCACGACCATGACGCAATCGTGTCGTCAGATTACGTTGTCGATCTCGGGCCCGGCGCCGGCGAGAACGGAGGCAACCTTGTCTTCCAGGGCACGCCGGGTGAACTTTCGAAACACGCCGATTCCATTACGGGGCTATACCTGTCAAAGAGGCGCGAGATCCATGTTCCTGAGAAGAGGAGAAGGCCAAAGGGATTTCTGAAGATCAAGGGCGCGCGGGTGAATAACCTCAAGAATATCGACGTCAATATCCCCCTCGGCGTATTTACTGCAATCACGGGCGTATCTGGCTCGGGGAAGAGCAGCCTTATCGTCGATACCCTCTACCCGCTCCTGAAACAAAAGCTCTACAGGTCGAAAGACAGGGCCGGAGAATCGGACGGAATAACAGGGTATGAGGCCATCGACAGGGTCATCGACATCGACCAGTCTCCGATAGGAAGGACGCCGCGCTCCAATCCTGCAACCTATACCGGCGTCTTTACCCACATACGGGAGCTCTTCGCAAAACTTCCTGAATCAAGAATGCGGGGATATAAAGAGGGCCGTTTCAGCTTCAACGTGAAAGGCGGCAGGTGTGAGACATGCGCCGGCGAAGGGTTTGTAAAGATCGAGATGCAGTTCCTGCCCGACGTCTACATCGTCTGCGATGCCTGCAAGGGCAAGAGGTACAACCGGGACACCCTTGAGATCAGATACAAAGGAAAAAGTATCGCCGACGTCCTCGAGATGACCGTTACGCAGGCAATGGAGTTCTTCGATGCGCTGCCGCACATCAAAGGCAAGCTGAAGGTGCTCAACGAGGTAGGCCTCGGGTACATCAGGCTTGGGCAGGCGGCGACAACCTTGTCGGGCGGAGAGGCCCAGCGGATAAAGCTTTCACGGGAGCTGTCGAAAAGGGACACGGGAAAGACCCTCTACATCCTCGACGAACCGACGACCGGGCTCCACTTCGTGGATATAGAAAAGCTTCTCCATGTCCTTGCAGAACTTATCGAGAGGGGAAATTCCGTGGTCGTAATAGAGCACAACCTCGATGTTATAAAGTGCACCGACTACATCGTAGACCTCGGGCCGGAAGGAGGCGACAAGGGCGGCAGGATCATCACAAAGGGTGTGCCGGAAGAGGTCATGGAATCACCCACCAGCCACACCGGCGCCTTCCTGAAAAAATACATCAGCGGAAGCTGACCGCCCTCGAGATCTCCACAGCATCGAAATGCTATGTCTTCAACCTCCCCTTCCCCTTTGCTGAACTTTTTCAGATGCTGCTATTTCTTCGCGTGGTACTTGAATGAGATATTGAGCCTTACCCTGTAGCTTGTCACCTTCCCGTTCTCTACCGTCACGTCCTGCTTTACCACCTCACCGATGCGGAGATCCTTGACGCTTTTTCCGGCGGTCTCTATGGCCTTCTTTGCTGCCTCTTCCCATGATTTGTCGCTGGTACCCACGATCTCGTTAACGATATAGACGCTTTCCGGCATAACAACCTCCTTTCGACTTTCATTATTTTTGGGACGTTATATGTTTTAATAGCACAGATATCGTATAAGTCAAGGGAATGTGCGGGTCAAGAACGCTTTGAGAATAATTTGACAGCCGCAGAACCATAGTTGTATAGAATATTGTGATGAAGCTTCCGGCAGTCATTAAAAACAAAGACAAAGGAAGGGGCAATGACTAAAGACCACCTGGACCTGAAAGGTTTCCTTATACTCCTTGGCCTTACCATGTTATGGGGCCTGAACTATACGGCGGTCAAGGTATCCAATACGGGGTTCGCGCCCATCTTTAATGCCTTCCTCAGGTCTTCCATCGCTTCGGCCCTCGGCATCGCATATTGCCTGTCCATCAAACAACCGCTTTTCCACAGGGATATCCGCTTCTTTCACGGCTGCATGGTAGGTCTGTTCTTTGGAGTGGAGTTTGTCTTCATTTATCTTGGTTTGTTGTACACCGATTCGGCAAGGGCAGGAATAATGATCAACTGCTCTCCCTTTGTGGTAGCCATAGGCGCCTACCTCTTTCTCAAGGAGAAGCTGAGCATTACGAAGATAACGGGCCTTGTTCTCGCATTCATAGGGCTTTACTCAGTGTTTCAGGGAAAACCCAGGACCTGGAACCCCTCCATGCTGTTCGGCGACGTCCTTGAGCTCGCTGCCGCGTTCCTGTGGGGCGCGACAACGGTCTATATCAAGAAGTACCTGGCAGAACGGGTGCACCCTATTCACACCTTTCTCTATCAGCTGGTCTTTTCCGTCCCCGTCATATTTATCTGCCTCATCTTTCTTGAACCGAAATGGATACTCAACGTCAGCGCCTCTTCGGTTATTGCCCTGTTATACGCCTCGGTGGTGATCGCCTTTGCGTCATACCTTGTGTGGTTCAAGCTCATCCACACCTATCCGGTCTCGGAGCTTGCCGTGTTCACCTTCCTCACCCCCGTGTTCGGCGTGATCTGCGGGGCTATCTTCCTCGGCGAGCAGGTTACCTCAGGGCTCATTCTCGGGCTCCTGCTTGTCAGCGGCGGCATCTACTTAACGAACTACCGGAAAAAGAGTTAGCGGGAGAGGGAACAGCGTCACCCCACAGCACGCTGCGGGGAACCATCCGGATTTAATGTATGTTGAACGCAGGCCCCTATCGTACCCTGATCCCTTCGTCGAGGTATTTGATAATGGGATAGATAAAGAACTCGATGACCCTTCTTCTGCTTACAGTGATCTCCGAGGTAACGCTCATGCCGGAGCTCATCATTACCTTTTTGCCTTCGACCGTTAACTGTTTCTCAACGGGTGTTACAAATACCTCGTAGACGGGCCCGAGCCTTTCGTCCTCGATGCTGTGCTGCGACACGTTCCGCACAAATCCTTTCAATATGCCGTATTTCTGAAAATCGAAGGTATCTATCTTTATCATAACAGGCATCTTATCCTTTATGAAGCCTATGTCCTTATTCAGGACCGTCGCCTTGATAATAAGCGGCGCCCCGTCGGGCACTAAGATCATGAGCTTCTGGGCAGGGGTTACCACGCCTCCGACGGTGTGGACAAAAAGATTTGCGACATATCCGTCAGCAGGCGACAGGATCCTCTGTTTTTCATTTTTGAAGGATGTCTTTTCGATCTCTGCCCGGATCTCTGTAGACTGCTTCTGCTTATCGGAGAACTCCTTCAGGTGTGAGACCTTAAAATTCTCGTTGATATACGCTATCTCGCTTGCAAGCCCCTGCTTCCTGTGGTCAAGCTCCTTGAGCTTTCCATCCGTCTGTTCAATATTATTCCTGTATGTCATGATCTCGTTCAGAGCCTTTTCATAATCGTCGCGGGCAATAATATCGAGCACAGCATGGAGCCTCTTTTCTTTGTCCTTAGCAACATCAAGGAGGGATCGGTTGTACTCTCTTTCCTTTTTCGTAGACGCCGTCTCCTCCTCTGTCCGGTCAAGCTCGGCCTTCTTTGCCGCGAGCTGCTTCTCAAGGCTTGATAGTGTAGACCGGAAAAGTGCGCGCTGCGTTCGGAGGGTCTCTTCGTCATAACTCTCGTGCGCAGCGGGCCTGAACTCTTTTCCTGTAAGGGTCGAATCGAGGCGTTCCTTCTCTATCTTCAGGAACCTTAGGCTCTTCTTTTTTGATTCCAGCTCAGGCGCCGTGATCGAAGGATCGATCTCCATGAGCACCTGGCCTTTCTTTACATAATCTCCCTCTCTGCAGAGGATGCTGCTCACTACGCCGGCATCGAGGGGCTGCAGGATCTTCACGTCCCCGTCGGGGATCACGATGCCCCGCGCGGTAACCACCACGTCGACCTTGCCGATGCACATCCATAGAACGAAAAAAACCATCGTGACGATGACTACCCAGAAGACTATCCTGCCAAGAGGATGCGCGGGCCTTTCCTCTATCTCCGCCATCGCCGGCTTGAACTCGTGGGAATCGTCTTTTCTGAAAAAATTGCTCAACCGCTCAATGCTCCATCGCTTCATAGATCAAACCAGCCTTCAGCTATCAGCTTAAAAGCTTTTTTGTATTAGCTGACTGCTGACGGCTGACCGCTGGCAGCTGGTTCACTGGTGCCATGCATTCACCACAATGCTCATCAGCTCCTGGTTTTTCTTCACGTCATCGACGCTGTTGAGAACGATGCCCTTCTCTGTTGCATAGGCGGCCATCTGCTGGATGAGGTTATTGATGTCGGATCCGGTGAGGTACCATTTGTCTCCTGCCTGTACCCGCTCGATGCCGGCCGTATCCTGATCGGGCAACAGAATACGATCTGTACTGCCGTAGGCGACATTTAAACCCGTATTGTCCCGGAAGAAGGCGATGGAATCCGCGGGGACATCCGGATCGAAGATGATGCTGTCAATCGCTCCGTCATATCCGCAATCGTAGATAGTGTCCGACCCGTCCCCTGAAGAAAAACGATATACATCGCTACCGCTGCCGCCGTCAAGGTAGTCGTCGCCGTGGCCGCCGGTTATAGTATCGTTGCCCCCGTATCCACAGACATAATCATCTCCTGCTGCTGAATCAAAGACCTCGCCGGTATCGAGACCGCTGAGGCAATCGCCCGTATCGCCACCCCGTACAATTACTCCCTTCTCTATCTCCGCCTGTGTCATGGATGTTCCGTCGCTGAATAAAAGGGACTCGATCTTGCAGCAATCTCCACCGCCATACCAGTTCTCCACTGTAATGCTGTCTTTCGTGCCCTTGATCTCGAAGACAAGATTGTAATCTTTTCTTGTGATGAGAATATCATCTTTTGTGATGCCGGGACCGGTCTTTATTGTATCAATGTCGCCGCCCGAATGATCATATTCACTTATCGTGTCCTGACCGTCACCCTTGTTAAAGAGATAGGTGTCGCTGCCCTCGCCGCCATAAAGTGTGTCGCTGCCCAACCCACCGTCGAAGATGTCGTTCGTATTATACCCGTTGCCGAGGCTGTCATCGTATTCTGTTCCGCGGAATGTCGCCCTGCCCTCTATCTCTGCTTGCGTCATGGTTGTCCCATCAGTAAATAAAAGAGATTCGATCTTCGGATAATTTCCACCGCTGTACCAGTTCAGAATGGTTATTGTGTCGGCGGTGTTCTTTATCTCAAAAACAAGATCGTAGTCTTTGCGGGTGATAAGGATGTCGTCCTTTGTGATGCCGGGGCCGAACTTGATGGTATCAATGTCGGTGTCTTCGTAATCGTACTCGTAGATTGTGTCCTGGCCATCACCAAGGCTGAAGAGATAGGTGTCGCTGCCGCCCAGGCTGCTTTGGATATAATCATTTCCGGCGCCGCCCGCTATTGTGTCGCTGCCCGGGCCCCCGTCAATATAATCGTCGCCGTCGCCGCCTTCCAGGAGGTCGCTTCCGCCTGCTCCGAAGAGATAGTCATCGTCCGCACCCCCGTTCAGTATGTCATTATCTTCGCCGCCGGTAAGGCTGTCTGACCCGGCATTACCATATAGTACGCCATTGCCGGTCATGTCATATGACGCGTACAGTGAATCATTGCCCCCGCCGCCGGCGACGGCATTATTCACTTCATACCCGTATAGGGTGTCGTTTCCTGCGGTCCCCGTGATCGCATCTTTGCCTGCGGAGTCGATGATCCATCTCAGGTCCTCGTCCTGTTCCGCAAAGGCGTTGCGGAATTCCGTGAAATCAAGAACATCCTTTGCCTGGAATCCACGGATGGTACGGGCGAATTCTCCAAGCACTGCCTTGCCGCCTGTCAAGTCTGCTGTTATAGTGTTTTGAATATCTGCAATGACAGCGCTCAAATCCCCCTTTATGTTTTGTGAAGTCTTGTCCCATGTATAGGTGATCATATCGTAGAGGTCTCTCATGTGGGTCTGTGCCATCAATTGGGCATAGTACATCTCGAATATACCGTTATAGGCCCGTTCGAGGTAAGGAGCCGGCGCATGGTGCGGGTTCTCTCCGGTGGTCCCCACATACGCCCTGCCGAAGAGCGTCTCCAAGACTGCCAGCTTCCGTGCATCGAAGAGTCCTCCTCTGCTTTCCGGGTCGACAGCCTCGCTGCCCGTCCATTTAAAGAGGATCTGTTCCATGAGAGAATTACGGGCAGCGACATCGGCTGCTTCCACGAACTGCCCCACAAGATCCTTTAAGCTGACACCTGACGGCTGACCGGCGAGGGCTTCCCTTGCCATCGCCTGATGAAGATCGTAGACATTCCCGTAGCCCTGAAGAGAAGGGAGAGAGGCGATGGAATCGGGGACATCGAGCCATTCATTGACAATGGTGCAGGTCTTGTCTGTCTTGAACCATACATCGGTGGCAGCGAGAATTTCGCCGTTTGTTTTCTCATAGCTTCCTGCCTGACGGTGCTCATTCCCATTGGCGTCAATATAGTCGGAGGTGTCGTATGCGGTGTTGATCGACCTGATACCGAGTTCGTCCAATGTAAACAGCTCATCATGCGCGGAATAACCATCTCTGTCTATATCCTTCCAGACCTTTAGCCGGGAGAAGAGGACATCATCTGCATCGACGATGCCGTCAGCGTTGTTGTCCAGTTCCGCTAATGCCTGAAATCCATCAACTGCACGCTGTCCGTTCTGTAAAATGGTCTGATCTCCAAAAAGCTCCTTGCCGTCATTGATGGTGCCATCCCCGTTCCTGTCAAGTACGAGCAGCCCATCGTCGGATGCCGCCCAGCCGGTTTGCTCTGCAAAGCCGTTTCCGTCGTGGTCGAAGTAGGCGCCGCTTTTTATCCCTGTTGTTTCTACCCCATCGCCATCAAGGTCAAGGATGATGGGCGAGCCCGGCGGAGGAGCGGCGGCAGCCATGTCGAAGAGGCCTTCCGCAGAATCGATTGCCCTATGTGCATCCCAGAGAGGGTCAATCCAGTCATTGGGATAATCCTTCAGGCAGCGACGCCAGATCTCGTTGAGCTCTTCATCGTTAAAGTTGTCGATCCTCATCAGATCGTACATCAGCTTCAACTCGAATACCGGCTTGATGGCGTCCATATAGGCCAGGCCGTAGGGGTCTGTAGGGTACCCTTTGCTGGTCGGGTCAAGATGGGCAACTTCATGGATCAGCTTCAGGTCGGCGATAAGGATATCCCGCTTTGTTGCCAGGCCATCGGCAAAATCCTGGTACACGCAATCGTGGCGGTAGAAGCACGCGTCAAGGTTGTCGATGGGCTCTTTGCCGGAGGCGATTAATGCTTTATGAGAGCCTTCGTCCCTTTTTACCGAACCGTCTGGGTTACGATCGAACCCGCTATGTCCTGGGCCTCCCCAATTCCCATAGGTTGGAGTTTTTGGAACCTGCGGAAAAACAAAAATACTCATGTTTACCTCCTATATCTTGAATCATCATACAGGGCCGATACTTTTCATTAATGATCAACTTTGGACCCTTTCTCCGGGCCGATCACCGGAAATGCAACTTCGGTCAATTCTTTCCCATCATTGTTGACGATATATTCGGATGAATTTTTCATTCCCTCTTTATATGCATTAAAAAAGACACGCTTACCATCATAAGAAATAGATGGGTATCTAATATGCCCCTGATTCTTTGTCACTCGCATAATTGCGCCTCCCTTCTTGAGGAACAGGTCGTAGTTCACGGGCTTCGGAGGGAGGCCGTCCATATCGTTGGTCATGGCAAGAAAGAGGATGCTGTCATCCTTTGTGACAGAAGGCTGGGAGGTCCATCTGCCGTAGGTAAAGGCAGGCTTCAGCTCATTGTTCCTGCCGTCCATGATGAAGATCGTGTTGTCCTGGTACCGTCTTTTGTAATCTTCCCTGAGGTCCATCTCCTTTATAGCCGAGAGGCCGGGCATAGCAGGATCCGTCCCCGAGAAGATGAAGCGTTTATCATCGGAGAAGTAGAAGGGCCTCGATATCTCGTAGAACCTATAGTTCGTGAGCTGCTTTATTGCCTTTGTTTCGAGGTCGATCTCAAAGATGTCCCATGCGGTATACATCTCCCCGTAGCCGCGGATGCGCTCCCGCTTCATGGAGGCGCGGGCGAAGATGACCCGCTTTCCGTCACGCGAAAAGGAGGGCTTGGCATTGTATACTACCCTTTGGACCTTCCCTGTGGGCGTATCGGTCGTCTTTGCATCGTCGTTGTAGTCATGGGTCAATTGTTGTTGGTTGCCGCCGTCGGCATCCATGACGCAGATATTGCTTGCATCCCGTTTTAGTTCAACGTTCGCATAGGCGATCTTTTTGCCGTCCCACGAATAGATGGGGCTGCCCTGGAAGCCGTTCGTCGCGTGGATGATCCTGCTCTCTTTCGTGAACGGATCGTAGCTTACGAGCCTGCAATAGTCGGTGATATGGAGCCCTCCCCAGCAGTTGACGTAGAGGATCCTGTCGTTATAGAATGAGAGATCACCGATAGTATAACTTTCCTGTTTTCTTGATGCCTCCTTTGTGCCGCTATTGTGTATCATGTAATTCATTGCGCCAAAGAAAAGGGCGATGATGGCCGTACAGATCGTTATCTTCGTTTTTTTTCCCATGTCTCCTTCCTCGTTATACATCCCGCCTCATGCCGCCTCCTGCTGCGTGTAGAGGTGGTGGTAATAGCCCTTCTTTGCCATGAGCATCTCGTGCGTGCCCATCTCCACGACCCTCCCTTTGTCAAGGGCGATGATGAGGTCGCAATCCTTCACCATCGATAGCCGGTGCGCCACTATGAACATGGTGCGTCCTGTCTTGATCCTGCCCACGTTCTGTTGGATGATCCTTTCCGATTCGTAATCGAGCGAGGACGTGGCCTCATCGAAGATGAGTACCCGGGGGTTCGTGATCAGCGCCCGCGCGATGGCTATCCTCTGCTTCTGGCCGCCGGAGAGCGTCGATCCGCGCTCCCCTACCTGCGTGTCGTACCCTTCCGGAAGCTGGGATATGAACTCGTGCGCCCCCGCGGTCTTCGACGCCCCGATGACTGCCTCCATCGGCGCATCGGGCCTCGGCATCGCGATGTTCTCCCGTATCGTTCCGCTGAAGAGGTAGTCGTCCTGGAGCACAACGCCGATATTGTATCGCAGCCAGACAGGGTTCATGTGCCTCACGTCGATATCGTCGATGTATATCGCGCCTTCGCTTAAGATATAGAGCCGCTCGATCAGCTTCGTGATCGTGCTTTTGCCGCTTCCGCTCCTGCCGACAAGCCCCACGCTCATCCCCGGCCTCACGGCAAAGTTGACCTGCTGCAGGACATTCGGGGAATCCGGGCCATATCTGAAAGAAACGTTTTCGAACCTGACAGCTCCTGTAAGCTTCGGCAGGGTAATGTCCCTGCCGGACCTGATCTCCACGGGATTGTTCAGGATGTCCCCTATCCGGTCAACAGAGAGGAGCGCCTGCTGGAACTCGTTCCAGAGGTTGACGAGCCTGAGGAATGGCCCGGTGAACTGTCCTGCGAACATCTGGAAGGCGATAAGCTGGCCGATGGTTAGCTGGTTGTCGATGACGAGCTTCACGCCCAGGTAGAGGACGGTTATGGTCATCATGCGCTGGAACGTTCCGGAGACCGCCCCCGCGATGTTGGACATATTGGAAAGCTTGAAGCTCGAATGGACGTACTTCTCAAGGTTCTCTTCCCACCTTTTTTGCATCGAGCCTTCAAGGGCGAGGGATTTCACCGTCTGGATGCCGGTAACGGACTCAACGAGGTAGGAGTTGGACTTCGCCGCCATCTGGAACTTGTATTCAAGCCTCCTTCTCAGCTCCGGAGTAACGGTGACGTAGAGGGTCCCCACAATGCACACGAAGGCAATAAAGACGAGGGTCAGCTTGACGCTGTAAAGGAACATGACCGCCACAAAGACAAGGGAGAAGCAGAGGTCAACGATGACGGAAACAGATTTGTTCGTAATGAAATCCCTGATGTTGTCGAGCTCCCTCACCCTCGCCACGATGTTCCCCACCTTCCTCGACTCGAAATAGACGAAGGGGAGCGCAAAAAGGTGTCTGAAAAGTTTCGATCCCAGCTTTGCGTCGATCTTGTTCGCCGTATGGATGAAGATATAATTCCTCGCCGTGTTCAGGAGAAATTCGAACAGGGCCACCGCGATGAACGCCACGGCAAGGACGTCGAGGGTTGTCATGCTCCGGTGGACGATGACCTTGTCGAGTATGACCTGCGTGAAAAGCGGCGTCACAAGCCCGAAGAGCTGAATGACGAAGGACCCCGTGAGGACTTCTGCCATCACGCTCCTGTAATGGAGTATCTCGTTGTAGAACCACCGGAACCCGAAGGCAACCTGCGAGGTGATCATCTTATGTTTAAGAACGATGTACTCTCCGTCGGACAGGGAAGAGAGCTTCTCGAAACTTACGGGCCGCGCCTGTTTCTCTGCCGGGAAAAAGATAAGGGTATTTTTTTCTTCGCTATTGGCTTTGAGGATCACGCCGAAGCGGTTATCCTTAAATATTATGATCGCTGGCAAAGGATATCTCTCAAGGAGCTTATCCGGCAGCATCTTCTTGATCCGCGCCTTGAAGCCGTTACCTTTCGCAACGAGAAGGAGCTCCTCTTTTGTAAGCTCGCCGTCCGCAAAACCATATTCTCTCTGCGCCGAACGAAGATCAATGTTTATCCTGTTGATCCTGGCGACAACTTCCAGGGCCATAAGCGCTGTCTGCATCAGTCCGTTCCCCCTGCGAGCAGTTCGAGTTCCCTGGCCGCAGATGCCTTTCCGATATGTGCCCTTTCGAGTTCCAGGTTCCTGTTCACCAGCTCTATCTTTTCGAGCAGGAGGTCTTTGTACTCTGCGATCTCCTGTTCTTTAAGCCGTGCGACCATACCGAGCTTTTCCTCCGCCTTTGCCAGCGCCTCCTGCCGGTTCTTCACTTCGAAGCCGTAAAGCTTCACCGCATCGCTCGACTTCGCCTGCCTGCTTCGAAGCTCGGCGATCTTCTTTTCCTTCTCGACCTTGAGCCTCTCCATCTCCAGCCTTGCCTTCTCGGTGCGGGCGCTGCTTTTGAATCCGTCGAAGAGGGGCATGGTGACCGAAATTCCCACGAAGAAGTTTCTCGACCGTACGTCCTCGACAGAGGCGCTGAACCGGTTCAGGTCCTGCCCATACCAGGTGTAGTTCGAATTGAGCGCAAGCCTCGGATACCTCTCCCTTTCAAGGGCCTCGATCTCCGCCTTCTTCTTCGCTATCGCGAGCTCGTACATCTTCCATTCCAGCGTCATGTCTGCGCGGAGGCCGCCGTGCTTCTCTGTCTCTTCGGCAAGGCCCTTTACCTCAATGCGCTCGATGGCGTAGCCCTCTCCCGTATAGACAGACAGCTCGTGGAGGAGATCATTGATCTTCCGCGTGGCATCATCGATCTCTTCGAGCGTCTTTACCACCTTCAGGGCGTCATTCATCACCTCTATCCGGGTAATCCTGCCGGCAGCGAATAATCTCTCTTTTACAACCGAAAGCTCTCTGTAAAACCCGAGCAATTCCCTTTTTGCCTCCAGTTCCTTCCATGCAAGGAGCAGGTCGGAATAGATGCTCAACACCTTCAGCTTCATGTTCCGCACGGACTGGCTGTGTATGGTCTTCTTCAAATCCACGTCCTTGTCCACAATGGAGAACCTCTTCCCTTTCGCCCCGAAATCAAAAAGATCGTAGGCGAGACCGACGGAGAGCGCGTTCTGGAACATCGTGTTCTCCACGAGGATCATATCGCCGACGGAGGTTACCTGGGCCGTACCGTCAGTGAGGTCCTTCGCGTACCCCGAATGCCAGCGGGCGCCGAGAGAGGGATAATAGACGGAGCGCGCCTCCTTTTTTGCCGAACGGCTGATCCTTATGTCGAGGTCCGACATCCGCACATCGTGAGCGTTCTTCACCGCCTTTTCCAGCACGTATTCGAGGTCGAGCGTCTGGGCCGGGTGGCCCGAAGAGGCCGCAGCAAGGGACAGTGCGCAGGCAAGGGTCATCATCCCCGTTAAGATCTGTAGCGCCCTGCGGGGTCTCGCATTCATAAAAAACAGGTTTATTGCTTTCCTCCATTCCCCCATCCTCCCATCCACGCATTACCGCCTTTACTGTTGCCATGCATTCGCTATGATGCTCATCAGCTCCCCGTTATTTTTTACGTCATCGACGGATGTAAGGCTGATGCCGTGGTCAATCGCATAGAAGGCAATATCCTGGATGATCGTGTTGATGTCTGAGTCGGTGAGGAAGAAGCCGTCAGAAAGCTGCACCTTCTCTATGCCTGCGTCTATCGCCCTGGGGGAATAACCTTGAGGAGAAACCAGTATATGGTCTGTATCCCCGTATGCGATGGAGAGGCCTCTGCCGTCCTTAAAGAAGGCAATGGTATCTTTGGAGACCGAAGCATCAAAGGAGATTACGTCTGATGCCGTGTCAGAACCGGTATCTCTTATCGTATCTGACCCGTCACCGAGAGAGAAACCATAAACGTCGCTGCCTGCACCACCTAAAAGGGTGTCGTTGCCTGCGTTGCCGTAGAGGGTGTCGTTGCCGCCGAGCCCGTAGAGGGAGTTATCGCCATGGTTGCCGATGATGATGTTGTCGAGGGAGTTACCGGTACCGTTAAAGTCGTAAGAGATATTATAAGGGCCGAAGAAGGGATCGAGCTCTAACAGTGTAAGGTTCTCTACATAATCCGGAAGGGTATAATCCACCGAGGAGATAACGGTGTCGATGCCTTGTTCTTCAAAAAGGAGAGAGGGGCGCTCGACCACGGTATCGCCGGCATCATCCACATAATAAATGTCGTTGCCCGACCCCCCATACATCCTGTCCCTCCCTGTGCCGCCGTCGAGGGAGTCGTTGCCTGAGCCGCCGGAGAGCCGGTCGTCGCCGCAGCCGCCATTGAGGCTGTCGTCGCCGTCGCCGCCGGAGAGGATGTCGCTGCCCTCGTTGCCGTAAAGTATGTCGTTGCCGGCATAGCCCTTGAGGATGTTATTGGCGCTGTTTCCGAAAAGGAAGTTGTCAAGGGTATTGCCAGTGCCGTTGATGGCGGCCGTACCGGTGAGGGCCAGGTCCTCGAGGTTTTCGCCGAGGGTGTATGTAACTGAGGAAAGGACAGTATCTTTGCCTCCGCCGGCTTCTTCCTTAACGACATCGCCTCTGTTGTCCACGTAGTACATATCGTTGCCCGAGCCGCCGAACATCCTGTCCGCGCCTTCGCCTCCGTCAAGGGTGTCGTCCCCGTTGTAGCCATAGATGGTATCGTTACCCGTACCACCGTCGAGATAATCGTCATCGTAATAGCCGTGAATCTCGTCGTTACCGTCTCTGCCAAAGATGACCTCACGGGCATGGAGGAAGACGCCGTCATTTCCGGAGAGTTGTTCATCGCCCATAACGGCGATCAAACAGGGCGTATAGCCGTAGAGGATGTCGTCGCCGCTTCCGCCGTCAAGCCAGTCTTCACCCATCCCGCCATATATGGTATCCTTGCCGGCGCCTCCGTAAAGATGGTCATCATTTTTCCCACCGTCAATTCTGTCGTTATCGGAACCGCCGTAAATGAAGTCGTTACCGCTGCCTCCGTAAAGGGTGTCATCATCGTATTCGCCGTACAGCGTGTCATCGCCGTTCCCCCCGTACAAGAGATCGTCCTGGTCCCCTCCGTAGATCTTGTCGTCACCATCACTGCCGTAAATGGTGTCATCTCCTTCAAGGCCGCTGATCGTATCGTCTCCGTTGGTCCCGGTAATTGTGTTATCGTTCATATCGCCTTCGATCACCTTCCCCGCCGCTCCCGCCATGCCCGACGGATACCGATATTCTTGAAAGAAGGCTTGGTACATACCGTTCGACCCATCCATTACCTCTTCCCTGTACTGAATTCTTTTTGCTTCACGCTGTTTCATAACTTCCTCCTTTTCTATATTTTGTATCGTTCTGCATCAGCAATGATCGCATTGGCGGTCCGCATAAGAAGTTACCTTCAACGCCTTGAATCTTTGGTAGGCAGCGCGTCCAAGGCGAAAAGGCGTCTGTACACCCGCCAAGTAAAGTTCGGCTGCCCGTGACTGTATTATCCATGACTGTATGTGGTTGCGGTTGATCATGAGGGAGCGGTCGAGGACGACGAAGATGTCCTTCGGGAGCCGCCTTTGCCAGTGATTAAAAGGGGAATGCACTATATATCTTTTGCCCCTGGTCGTCATGACGTGGGTGTAGTTCTTCTCGGCAACAACTGCGGCAATATCCCTCAACTCAACGAACCGGACCCTTTTGCCTGTCTTTAAAAATACCCGATCTGAAGGAAAATATCGAAAATCGTTGTTTACCTCTCTTTTTGTCCTGTATGTTATCCGCCCCAGCGCCCCTTCCAGCCGCTCGGGGTCAACGGGCTTCAGCAGGTAGTCAAGGGCGTTTACCTCGAAGGCCCTGATGGCGAACTGATCGTAGGCTGTCACAAAGACGATGAAGGGCGGGTCT
>Ga0228535_1001059_pt1 | contig 52743 bp, 51 predicted proteins | sample SJ1metagenome_FD_168457 | JGI IMG/M metagenome (GOLD analysis project Ga0228535, IMG submission 168457) | Enriched culture of PCE-dechlorinating microbial communities from Ithaca, New York, USA - SJ1 | ecosystem: Engineered > Modeled > Simulated communities (microbial... > Unclassified | place... | reverse complement strand
TGAGCAGTTCCTTTTTCTTTATCAATCGAAATTCTCGAAGGATTTGCCATCCATCCTGTCATTCCCGTGAGCGTACGCATCCAGTGAAGCGCGATAATCGAAGGGATATCACCTTCGCATCCTGCATCGATCCCTTCATCGGCAAGTGCTGAAAGCGCAAGACATCCAGTGCTGCTGTCCTGCAATACAAGGTCAAAACAACGCAATGTCAGCGCAGTAAGCCTATAGCGAGCGACAATGCCTTTCAGTGCCTGCAGAATTTCCGCGGATTTGCGCATATCCGCCTCATCTGCCTCGGAAAAGAACTCAGCTTTTGCACGCAAGCCTGGCACATCGGGCGCGCGCTCGGGTTTTGCGCGAATGGCTTCTATGTCATGCATAAGTTCTGCAAAAGGAATATCGATAAGGGTCAGACCCCAGGCTTTTTTTGCAATGTCCGGATGCTGGCTCGATGCAATAAGCCAGTCTGAAGGCTTCCCGACAACGCCAATGTGGCTCGCTTGCAGGGTTCTCATGCTTTGCGATACAGCGATAATGTTCCCCAGGGCAGCAGCATCGAACACTCCGGATGCGTCTGCCTGCAGAATGAGCCCTTTGCCGCTATCCTGCTTCACTTTGGCAAGGATCTCCATTGCTGCGGGAAGCGAGTTTTGGGAAGGATGAGCCAGGAGGACGACAGGTGTACCCCGCTCCATCATTCTTTCTTTTTGAATAAGCTGCATCGCTTCGGCTTCGGTGCCTCCAGTGAGGACAAAAATAAAGAGAGGAAGGTTGGCGTTCCGAGGGCATAGTGTATGCGTCCCGTCAGACTGAAGCTCGCCTCCAGCTTCGATCAATGCCTGCTCGAATTTTGAAAGCAGCTCTTGCTTCTGTTTTTCGTCGTGAAGAATCGACGCCACTACGGCATATTGAAATAATGTCATGAAATGCTCCTTCTAAAATTTCAAGTTTTTAGCATGGCTCGATTTTCGTCCATCTCCTCAAGGCATTCTACCAGAAATCTGTTTAGAATGTCGAAGTTCCGAGGATGAATGGCAATATGATTATCTTTTTGAATAATCTCTCCGCCCCATCGTTCGAGCGATGATGGAATGAGCTCTAAGATCGGAATGCCAAAAAGCACAGAGAACCTGGTGGCATCGACACCTCTTGCCGTTCTGAAACCCATCATCAAGACCTCGAAAGCTGCAGTCGGCTTGTCGATAATTTCAACTTCTGGCGGAATATCAGCGGGACGGGCAATGAAATGTTTCAGATTTTTCGTGCCATTCAGCCTCACCATGGAACCAAGCATTCGCTGATGTGCATCTGCAGGGTACGCAAGGGTGCTGACTGCCCCGCTGCCCAAACCCAGATAGGGGTCCATGTTCCAGTATGCCAGGTTGTGCCTGCATTCATGCCCAGGCAGGGCATAATTCGAGACTTCATAGCGAATGTAGCCGTGCGCTGCAAGCATGCCGTCTGCGCTCTCCCTCGCGCGAGCAAGGCTGTCGGTATCAGGAAGCACAAGTTCCCCATCTACAATCCGGCGCTGCAATACAGTCCCTTCTTCTATAGTGAGATCGTACATCGAAATATGCGGTACTTTCCCTGAGAGCGCACTCAAACTTTGCAGAAGCTGCGCTTCGATGTACTCCGGGGCCCCAGCCGGATCACTAGCCCGATATGGAATCCCTGCCAAAAGGTCGACTGAAACTTCAAATCTGCTCGATCCGAGCAGCTCGATTGCGCGGAGCGAATCTTCAACCGAACCGACTCGCCCCAGTATTGGCCATTGGCTTTGCGACAATGTCTGCACGCCAAGCGAAATGCGGCTGACTTTCGTCTCTGCAAGCATCTGGACTGCTTCTTCATCGAGGCTTTCCGGATTCGCTTCGATTGTCCATTCACATCCATTTGCGGCGTAAGGCTCAAGGCCTCGGACAAGCGTTCCCAATAATTCTGTACCAAGAACAGTCGGCGTGCCGCCCCCTATATAAATTGTCGCAAATTCCCCTGCTTCGAATATTTGTGTCCATTCCGCTGCCTGTTCAAGGACAGCGCTGACATAGCTCGCCAATGTACTGGGGGAGCAGCTTCCTCGTGGAACCGAAAAAAAATCGCAATATGCACATCGCCCTGCACAGAAGGGAATATGCACATACAGCGAGCGTGTGGGGAATGGCTTTTTGTCCGTGAAATGCTCTGCGCTCATGTCAAAGGCCCGACTCTTCGTATTGGCCAAATTCTGAATACGAGTTTAGCGCGGATTCGTGAAGCCTGTACCTCTTTATCAGCGGGAGCATCGGCAGACATTCGCCGTGCATCATATTCAAGGGTATAGAGGATAACTCGCTTGTTTTCCCTGTTCTCTCGTATGATGGACTTTATCCGCATGACTTCGGGCACACCAAAATTCCTGCCATACTGTGCTTCCAGAATGGAAAATCGCTGCAATGCAAAAAAGCGCAACACTGCATCGACAGTAAGGAGCGCAGGAGGCGTGACCTCAGATGCCCCGTCATCGACAAGCACGAGGTCGCCTTGATGAAGAGGACCCGAAAAGCTAAAGGGAGCAGAAGAAAAAATTGACCAGAACGGAACAGCGAGCACGACATCCCCGACCACAAGGGAGGGGTTCATTGTTTGATCGCGTATCTGCCAGCTCTGGATCACGACACCCCGAATAAAGGAGCTCAGAATTATAAAGACCACGACAAACCAGATAGCTCTCAGGCGATTCTTTTTTCTCTCGACTTTTTCCGCGTATCGAACAGGCCTTCTCGCGAACATGCTGCCACTACCGGATACTGCCCATTCGGCTGAAGGGGAAGTAGATAAAAAGGGCATGGCCAAGAACTTTCTTTTCCGCGACAGGACCGAAATACCGCGCATCGCGGGAATTGTCTCTGTTGTCGCCCATTGGGAAGACGCGAGAATCAGCGATGTACCAGCCGTTCTCATAGCGGAGCGCAATCTGAGCGTTGCGGGCTTCCGAAGGATCCGCGTCTCTGAGAGTGGTAACGCGGCTCATGTCATAATGGAACGCGTCCTTGTTGGCACTCTGCACAGATGGTGTACCCAGGCTCGCCGGGAATGCAAGATTCAGCTCGGAATATGCCGACGCAATTCCGACATTCGTGATTTCAGCATATTCGCTCTGCGAAACAAGCCGCTGAGTTTTGACAGCAAGGCCCAGCCCCTGCATGAGCGATTTTTCGCTCATAAATTCAGACGAACCACGAGGCTTGATGTACACTTCACCATTGACAACATGGATAGTGTCCCCACCCACTCCTATCGCCCGCTTGATGAGATAGTGGACACGAGGCTCGCCTGTTGGCTCTCTATCGATATCGACCAGTGTGAAAGTGACCATGTATAACATTTGCTGGAAAATTGTGTATAAGGGACCGCGCGAAAGGTAGGATGGATTTTCGAATATGATGATCTTGCCTCGCTCGGGCTTGGATACTCCTGGTGTTTTCAGCACGCCAGGAAGCAATTCAGGGCCATATGACAGCTTGTCTACGAAAATCATGTCGCCTACAAGGAGCGTTTTTTCCATGGACCCTGAAGGGATGCGATATGCTTGGAAGAGATATTGGTTGATCACGAGCACGACGCAGGCCGCCCAGAGAATGGCATATATCCAGTCGACAACCGGGTGGCGTTTCTGCTGTTTCATCTTTGCCCGAAGAGACTTCTGTTTTCTTCGGGTCAAAAAACTTTCGGAGAATGCAACAAGGCGGTCGAAGAAGTCTGTTTTCTTCATGGCGATATCAGGCTATCATGAGCGCATATCGTTGACAAGACGGTGCCCTTCGGCTAGGCTTCTTCTGCAATGAAAGAAGCTGACAAGATCACCGAGCAAGAAATAGCGCAAGCCAAGGTCACACTCAAACCCGTGCTGGGCGTTCGCCCCCGCGTATATGTCCCGGTTCTCTATTCAATTGCCATTCTGGTTGTGCTCTTTTTTCTTCTCGTAAACCCCGGTTTGTCGCATCCAGGGGCGCGCCTGCAATTTTCCGGGCATCCGGACGCAGCCGCAGTCTATATAGATGGCGCATACGCAGGGAATACACAGGATGGAGCGCACGCAAAACCAGGCCCCCATCAAATCGAAATCCGCAAGCAGGGGTTTTCCTCGAAAGTATTGCAAACAACGGTTCCAAACCGCATTTTTGCCACTCTGATTTTTCCTCCAGTTGTGCATCTTGGCTACGCTCTTGAGCCTCAATCGCAAGAAGCGATTATACTTCCAGCATTCAAGGATTTCGCTAGCTGGGCTCTATCCGGAAAGCCAAGCGCCATCTATCAGCTGCCCATGACGCTTTCCGAAGCCTCAAGGGATCTGGCATCCATCCAAAACATCGACCGCGCTGCTCTTTCCGATGCGCTTCTTGCAGCAGGAATAAGTCTCTCCATAAATGCTGCTTCCTTGCGAGATACCGTGTATGCCAGCACCGCAATTGCTGCGCCTGCCGGAAGTCCGCTTGGCGTACTCAGCACTGCAAGAAACTTGGCAGGAATGCTTGCCTCGTCCAAAAACAGCGCCGCAATGGTTATGGAGACAATCCCCGACAAAGCAAGCGATGCCATTAGGAACGCCGCTGCCGCATTAAGGCAGGAAACAGCAGCATTGCGCATAAACCCTCTGCAAGCGAATGGACTTCGATCCGTTGGACCTCATTCATTCATAATGTTCAAAGGCGGACTTCTCGACCTTGTCAGCAGCACGCCCGAGGGCTCGAAAACCTTATTCCATAGTACATTGCCTGAATTTGGTCTTGCGTCCACCGAGGTGACACAGCGCGAATTTGCTCGATTCCTTGCGGAAAATCCCGACTGGAAGCCTGAGAATAAAGCTGTGCTTATCGAAAAAGGCCTTGCAGACAGCTCGTATCTGAAAGATTTCGATTTGGCTGCAGCAGATAACCGACCGATCACAGGAGTATCCTGGTACGCGGCCAATGCTTATTGCCAATGGCTGAATCGCCAGGCTCCAGCAGGCTATGAAGTGGTCTTGCCGACAGAGGCCATGTGGGAAGCTGCTGCTGCAGTGTCTTCTAGCAGCATTTCTTCTCTCGGCATATTCAAAAACCATGCATCGACGGGGCCATTGCCGGTCGGTTCTGCTGGTACTGACAGCCTGAGCTTCTCAGATCTTTTTGGCAATGTGTGGGAATGGACTTCTGATGGTTTCCGTCCCTATGCATGGATCCAGAAAGACTCTTCAGCTTTTGACGAACTCATCGGCGCTATAAGCCAGAAAACAGTCAAGGGCGGCTCGTGGGCGAACAGCCCCGATCAGATTTCGATCGATTCCAGAGGGCCTGTTCCTGCTGCCCATGGCTCCGAGTTTCTCGGATTCCGACCTGCATTGAGAAAGAAATGAGATCCCAGGTTCCAATAAAAATAATCGCCCAGAATCGCCGCGCCCGTTTCGATTATGAAATCGAGGAAAATATTGAATGCGGCATCGCGCTCCAGGGCAGCGAAGTAAAATCGATTAAAGAAGGGCGCGTAAGCTTCGGCGATTCATTTGCTGAAATAAAAGGCGAGGAAGTCTGGCTCAACAACCTCCATATTGCGGAATATGCTCAGGCTTCCGTGTTCAGCCATGATCCGGATCGCCCGAAAAAGCTTCTCCTCCATCGGCAGGAAATCAAGCGTATCGACCGCCGGGTTCGGGAAAAAGGCTATACGCTCGTACCGCTCAGCATATATTTGAAGCATGGCCTTGTGAAACTTGAGCTGGGCCTGTGCCGCGGCAAAAAGGAATTCGACAAGCGCGCGGATATAAAAGCCCGCGACATCGATCGCGAAATCCGGCGCGATTTCAGGCTTAAAGACTGGTAATTGCAGATGCGCATCACAGGAGGACTGTATAGCGGCCGAATCGTCAAAATGCCTGAGGGCGATCTCAAAATCCGCCCAGCCATGGATCGGATGCGGGAATCGGTATTTGCAGTGCTTGGCGACCTGACCGGTTTTTCCTTCTGCGATCTTTTTTCGGGTTCCGGAATTATCGGGCTCGAAGCGGCATCCCGGGGCGCAAAGCCTGTTGTGTGCATTGAAAAAGACAGAAAAAAATTCCCTGTTTTGTTGCAGAATGCGACTATCGCCGAGCCGCCGCTTTTCTGTCGCGCAATGCCTGCGGAAACTTTTATTATGCGCAATAAAACCGCTTTCGATATTGTATTCCTTGATCCTCCGTTCGATTACAAATTCAAGCTTCAATTGCTGGAGCGGCTCGATTGCTCTGCCAGCCTCCATGAAGGAAGCCTCGTCCTTATTCATTTTCCGCACGAAGACCGCCTGCCCGAACAGGTCGGGGCTCTGAAAAGCATAGACACAAGAATATTCGGCCGCTCGACCGTCCGATTTTATCGCAAAGGCCCAGCCTGAATATCAAATTTATTTTGCGCCAGTTCCTTGCGCAAATCGGATTCAGCAAGTATAATTTCATATAGAATTAGGACGGAAAGAAATAAGTAATAAATATGCAGGCTTGTATGAGCCATATGTAAAAATACTTTCCGCCATGAGGTAAAAGTCATGAGTGATATGCCGTCTTTACCCTACAATGACGATTTTTTCGAAGTGCCTGAAGAAATCCAGTCAGAAAACACCGAAATAGCCGAAACTTCCAAAAAAGGCTACCAGCTGCTCAAAGAGAACCGTTTTGACGAAGCAGTAGAATGTTTTGTACAGATCCTTGAAAAAGACAAGGAAAACAACTATGCACTCGTCGGAATGGGCGATTCTGCGCGGAAGCAAGGTCGTTTCAAGGAAGCTGCCGACTACTACCGGCGATGCCTTGTATTCCATCCCGGCAACAGCTACGCGCTTTTCGGACTTGCCGATTGCTACAAAGCGCTCAACCAGTTCCAGAAAGCCATCGAAATCTGGGAGCAGTACCTCCTGCATGACAACACCAACATTACTGTGCTCACGCGCGTTGCCGATGCCTACCGCAAAGTGCATGATTTCAGAAAATCCAAGGCCATCTATCACCGTGTGCTCGAACTAAACCCGGACAATCACTACGCGCTTATCGGACTTGGCCATCTTCATTATGACTTCAAGGAATACAAAGAAGCCCTCTCATACTGGCAGCGCATGGTCGAGCTCGAAGGGGACAATGTCGATATTCGGGTACTCACCGCAATCGGCAACTGCTATCGCAAACTCAAGCACTTCGACAAGGGCATCCCTTATTTCGAAAAAGCGCTGGAAAAAGAACCAGAAAATTTCTATGCCCTGTTTGGAATCGCCGACTGCTATCGAGGCGTGGGCAAGCAGAACATGTCGCTTGTCTACTGGAACAAGATCCTTGAAAAAGACCCAAAGAACAAGGTCATTCTTACCCGCGCAGGCGACGCCTACCGCAACATGGGCGATTACGATAAAGCAGTCGAGTACTACCAGAATGCACTCAACATCGAATTCGACATCTACGCGGTGCTCGGGCTTGCAGTAATTGCGCGCCAGCAAGGCAAATATGAAGAAGCAATCGCGAGTCTTCGCTCGCTTCTGCAGAATGATCCCAAGAATTACCGGATTTATATCGAACTTGCCCAGACATATCTCATGAACAATCAGCGTCAGCAGGCAATCGATGTGCTCACTGAATTCCAGCATATGGGGATCAAGAACCCGATTATCCAGGAAGCGCTGGCCAAACTTACAGGAAAGGCATGAGCGGTCCTGCTTTGAGTAATCATATGAAAGTCTATCCGAGCGGCCATTCCCTTGCGGAAACGGCCGCTCTTTTGCCGGACCAGCCCCCCTACCGAGCCCGGCAGGTCTATGAATGGTTCTCCAGGGGAATTGCATCGTTCGATGCAATGACGAATCTGCCGCAAAGCCTGAGAGAACGCCTGTCCGGGCTCTATGGCGGACAGGTGCGATCGTCGAGCATAGAAAAAGAGCTCATCGACGAAGATGGTTCATTGAAACTCCAGATTCGTCTGCGGGACGGTGCAGCCGTTGAATGTGTGCTGCTCGAAGATATCGAAGGCCGAAAGACCGCCTGTCTTTCCAGCCAGGTAGGCTGCCCGATGGGTTGTGCGTTCTGCAAGACCGGCACGCTTGGCTTTTTGCGAAATCTGGGGCCAGATGAGATAATCGAGCAATTCCATTTTTTGCGTGACAGGCGCGGGTTCATTTCCAATGTTGTTTTCATGGGGATGGGGGAGCCGCTTCTGAATCTCGAAAATGTGCGAAAAGCAATCGTGGTGCTTTCGAGTCCGGAAGGCATAGGAATGTCCTTGCGCAAGATTACTATTTCGACGAGTGGCATAATTCCGGGTATCCTCGATATCGCCCAAAACGGGCCCAAAATACGCCTGGCGATTTCGCTCACTTCCGCAGACCCCGATCTGCGCACAAGACTTATGCCTGTCAACAAAACCTGGCCGCTCGACGAGCTCAAATCGGCGCTCCTGCAATTCCAGCAAGCTACTCGCGACCGCATTACGCTCGAGGTCGTGCTCATTGGCAACATGAATGCTTCGGAAACAGATGCGGAGGCGCTCGCCGCCTGGATAACCCCGCTCAAGGCGCAGGTAAATCTGATTGCATGGAACCCCATTCAAGGTATGCCATTCGAACAGCCGAGCCCGCGGCAGATGCGCATTTTTTCTGAAATCCTTGAGCGAAAAGGAATTGTGACGGTGCAGAGGATGAGCCGCGGGCGAGGCGTCATGGGCGCATGCGGACAGCTTGGGGACACCCTGCAGACAACAAATCCGCCTTCTGCATAGAGTCATGGCCGCCAGGATCGCGCTCTTTCGATACCTGCATGCGATCAGAGGCCTTTTTGTTTTGCAACCTTCCGTTCCAGGCGAGCAATGCGATGCTGCAATGATCCGATTGTGAGGTATGGCAATTGGCGGGGTTCCTGCCCTTCCCACAATTCTTTTTGGCCAGCCAGAATTTCGCGCGCGCTCTTTGCCCATTCAAGCGCTGCTAGCGGATCTTTGTACACATGTTCGAAGAGTTTTGCTTTCGCAACACAACCGTATGCTGAATTGTCCATAGCCAGAATTGTCTCGGCAAAAAGCTGGCGGTTCTTTTCGCGTCTGGCCAAGGAAGCCAGAACCCGAAGCGCTCTCATGCGTTTTTCACCCTGACAGTCCAGAGCGGAATTCTGATCGCGCACCATCAGCAATAGCTTCCGCGCTTCTTCAGTCCGACCTGTCTTAAGAAGCCGGCTTGCGATTGCTGCAGGATCTATAGCATATCGCGCTACTCCGCTCACTGGGTCCCGGTAAGCCATTTCGGCCAGCAGAAAGAGTTCAGCGAGTGAAACGACATCCTCCAGATTATGTTTCCACACAAGCACCATCAAGGCCTTCTGTTCTTCGCTCGGCAGCTCTGATTTCACGAGATCAAGCCAGACCTTTGGAACAAGAGCACCCGGAATGTCGGATTCGCGCTCTTTCCCAAGGAGAAACGCTTCCATCGACTGAAGGGCGCAGGATTCCACGCTTCTGCCCCAGAATCGCCGACAATCATGAAGCAAGTCGATATGTCGCAGCTGCGGCATCGCTATCCTGTTGAGAACGCATCGGACTTGCAAAAGGGGTATATCGAAGGCTGTTCCATTATAGCTTGCAATCCATTTCGCAGCAGACAAATTCTCGATCACCTTCTTAAGAAACTCCGGTTCTCCTGGATAGTCTTCAAGGTATATTTGTTTGAGGAACAGTGATGATCCCTCAAATGTCGCAGTTGTGCAAAGAAAAGCAATTGTTCCTGCTCCGCCCGAAAGACCTGTCGTCTCCAGATCGAAAAATGCGATATGTCCGGCAGGGACAGAGCCAGACTCCACATGCATTGCTTCATCATATGCAGGTACAAGGGGCCTCATTATACTCGGCGAAAGTATCTCCGGCACCTGACGGAAAGGCCGCGAGACTTCTCTTGCCCATACGAGCGGTGCTATCTCTTGCCAGCCCTCAGGGATAAACCGTTTTCGAGGCGCGGAAGGCTTCAGCTTTGTTTTCTCGTTCTTTATCAGCGCAAGCCTTTCCTTGAGATTCATTGTCAGCTCTCCTGAAACCAGCTCGAATTCTCTATTTCGCGCATGCGCTGTGCAAAAGCTTTAAAAACTGCAATGAAATAGCCTTGCTGTCCTTGTCCGCGGATTCCACGCCTATGCATGAGGGACATCCAGCCTTGCAGGGGCAATTGCCAAGGCGCTCGAGCGCAGCAGCGAATATTTCCTGAACATTTGCGTACAGCGCTTCAGCAATCCCCGTTCCACCGGGATACATGTCATAGAAATACAAAGCCGGGTTCTTGAAAAAAAGGTCCCGCGCTCGTGAGGCCACGCCAATATCATGCACATCACATAGTACCGATGCAGGCGCTAACTGACGCATGAGCCTGGCAACTCCGCTCAGAACTGCATCTGCTTTCTCGGGAACAAGCGCCCCAAGGAGCTTCCCGCATTCGCTTTCCTGAGCGATCGTGATTATGAGTGATCGTGTTTGCATTTCATCAGGAGGGAGCCAGATTTCGCCGTATCCGATATTCTCGTGAGTATTGAAGCGCAATTTTTTGTATTTCTCGACCTGGCTCCGGACAAGAATGTCCCCAAGCATCATTGTGCATTCCGATTGCTCGGCCTGCGAATCGATGGTCAGCACTTCTATGTCGCGTTTTACTATGGAATCGGTCCAGTAATCCACATCGCTTCGCTCGACCAAGCATACGCGCTTTTCGAGATCGAGCGATTTTACTTGATACTGAGTCCCCAAATGGATATACACCGCTTTGTCGAAAAGCAACTCTTTTGCACTGGGCCTGTCCATCTCGCCAATGACATCATGCCTTCCATTCGTAGCATCCACAATTACAACATTTTCTGTTGTTGCTGAACGAAGCGATATCTTTTCTCCCGGGTAACCTTCTGCGGACCAGAAATAGCGGCCGGCCGTATGCCGCACAATGCCTTCTTCTTCGAGATAATCCAATGCTTCCTTTGTGAGCTCTGCCGCTTTCTGGTTCGAAGGATCTGGCGAAAACGGCTCGCCTTCAGCAAAGGGCAGCTCGAACGCGGCACATTTCAGATGATCAGTAAAGATATAGGGGTTATACGCATCGATGTGAGCGTGCTCTGGCGCCCTGGAAAGAAAATATTCCGGATGAGCTGCAAAATACTGATCCAGCGGAGCTGAAGAAGAAATATATACAGCAAGCGACACCCCCAGCCCCCGCCCTGCCCTTCCTGCCTGCTGCCAGAATGAGGCAATGCTCCCTGGATATCCTGTTATTACTGCAGCATCAAGGCCTCCGATATCAATTCCAAGCTCAAGCGCATTTGTCGAAACAACCCCATGAATGCGCCCGTCTCTCAAGCCTTTTTCAATTTCTCTCCTTTCGGAGGGAAGCAGTCCTGAGCGATACGGCTTTACGACCAGACCGAAATTGCGGTTATATGCATTTTCTAGCTTTTTGTTTAAATAGCTTGAAAGCAGTTCGACTTGCAGACGAGATCTCGAGAACAGAATCGTGCGCACCCCTTTTTTCAAGAGCCACAACATGACCGATTCCGCTTCGAGCGCGCTGGAGCGTCTAATTCCTTGTACCGGGTCCACGAGTGGCGGATTGACGCAGAACAGCACCTTTTCTCCGGAGCCTGCGCCGCTCTCTTCAATCAGTGCAACTTCGCGCTCAATATAACGCTCTGCCAGCTCCTGCGGATTTGCAATTGTAGCTGATGAAAATATAAACACAGGCTCAGAACCATAGAATTTTGCGATGCGGATGAGCCTGCGAAGCACCGAGGCGACGTGGCTTCCAAACACTCCTCGATAGGCATGGAGTTCATCGACCACAACATATTTCAGATTCGAGAAAAACTTGACCCACTTTGCATGATTGGGAAGGATGCCCGAGTGCAGCATGTCGGGATTCGAGATGATTATGCGACCCGAGGTCCGGGCTTTCGCGCGTATCTCTGTCGGGGTGTCGCCATCGTAGGTATTGATGGCCATCCCTATGCTCCCTGCAAGCATAATCTCGCCAAGCGCACTTTGCTGGTCCTGCGAGAGAGCTTTTGTAGGAAAGAGATAGAGAGCCCTGCCCTCGGGTTCCTCAAGCAAAGTCTGCATCACCGGGAGGTTGTAGCACAGTGTTTTGCCCGAAGCGGTCGGGGTGACTACAATAAAATCCCGCTTTGCGCGAGCCAACTCGTACGATCGTTTCTGGTGGCGATACAGAGCATGAATCCCTCGCGCAGCGAGCGCTTCAGACAGCACATGATCGAGATCCTGCGGCAAAGGAACGAAATCAGGTGCTCGAGCAGGGAGTTTGGTCGACCAGGCAATCTCGCTCTGCTCGCTCAGCCATGAAGCAAGTTCATCACAAATTGCATTTGCGGTTTCAGAATTCATAGGATATACTGTAAACATCAGAAAGAAAAAGGTAAATCGGCGCCGCGCCGGAAAGGAGCAGGTATGACAGAAATTCTTTCCATCGTTTTGGGAGGAGGCAAAGGCACACGTCTTTTCCCTCTCACCAAAGAGCGGTCAAAGCCAGCTGTTCCCTTTGGCGGGAAATATCGTATTGTCGATATCCCAATCTCCAACTGCATCAATTCCGGTTTCAAGAAAATCTACATACTTACGCAGTTCAACTCAGCTTCTCTCCATCTGCACATTTCTCGCTCGTATAATTTTGACCATTTTTCAAAAGGATTCGTTGAGATTCTGGCTGCCGAGCAGACGCCTGCACATTCTGGCTGGTACGAAGGAACGGCTGATGCCGTGCGCAAAAATCTCATCCATTTCCGTCCTCATAAACCAAGCCATTACCTTATTGTATCGGGCGATCAGCTCTATCGCATGGATCTGGCTGACATGTTCAGAAAGCATACTGAGTCGGCATGCCGCTTGACCATCGCAGGCACGCTGGTGTCGCGCGAGGCTGCCAGCTCTCTTGGCATTATAAAGATTCGGCCCGATGGCTGCATTGACAGCTTCCTTGAAAAACCGGGCCCGACCAAAGATATAAGTGATTTTGCCGTGCCTGAAGAACTCAAACCCAAAGATGCGGACCCGAACAAGCCATACCTGGCCAGTATGGGCATCTACATCTTTGATGCACCGCTTATCGAAGATGCCCTTCAGATGGATGCGAATGATTTTGGCAAAGAGATTATCCCGGCTATTGTTGCCAAAGAAAAAGTGAATACATATGTGTTCGGCGGATATTGGGAAGACATTGGAACCATTCGAAGCTTTTACGAAGCGAATATCGAGCTCACTGACATCAATCCGCAATTCAACTTCTACGACGAGCAGATGCCGATTTATACTCACGCTCGCAATCTGCCGGCGTCCAAGCTCAATTATTGTACGCTCAATCAGGCACTTGCGAGCGATGGCTGTATCATCACGAATGCTTCGATTACGCGTTCAATAGTCGGTATCCGTACCGTTATCGAATCGGGAGCAAGCCTCGATGGCGTGGTGTGCATGGGCGCGGATTATTATGAAACCGAAGCTGAAAAAGCAGAAAACCGAAGGAAACACATCCCCAACATCGGTATCGGCGGCGGCTCCATCATTCGCCATGCCATTATCGATAAGAACGGGCGCATCGGCTCGAATTGCCGCATCGGAATCGATCCTTTGCCGCGAGAAGACGGAGAATACAAGACACACTACATTGTCGACGGGATTATCGTCATTCCGAAAAACCAGATAATTCCTGATGGCACCGTGATATAAGCCTGAAGTGGCGCTCGAAATCAGTTTCTGCTGGTTACAAGCCGCATCGCTTCGGCGAGGTCTGGATCATCTTTGAGATAATGCTGCGCCACTTCGGCCTTAGTCAGGCCTACCAGCTCATGGCTCATGTAGTGTATCCAGAGTTCATCTTCTTTTGACTTGACTTCGATTTTTCTGCACCAGTAATCCGGCGTAATCGGTAGGTGCTGCGGCAAATATTCCCTCACCTTGTAATCGTGAACTGCAATCTTGACGTCGCTGCGCGGCAACCCGCGATCCATGATCACTTTGGCAAGATGATTGATAGTGCGCCCGGAATCGAAAACGTCGTCAACCAGAAGCACTTTGTCGCCATGCCGCAAAAAATCGGGATTATAGGTCCAGCCGTCTATTTTTATGTTTTCTTGCTGATCAAATCCGCTGTACGATCTGGCGACGACGGCCGCATAGAACACAGGCCGGCTATTCCCTTTCACAAACTTGAAATATTCGCTGATGACGTTTCCCATGTATGCGCCGCCTCTCAGCGAGACATAGATCACATCAGGGATAAAACCATCTTTGTAGATTCTGTAGGCAAGCTTGATCGCATTGTTCCGAATCATGTCATAAGGAACAAATTCTTTATGCATATAATCCCTTCTAAATAAGGGAAGCCTCCGCGTGGAGGCTTCCGAATTCGGAATAACCCGCTCTTGTAAGGGAATATATACTCACTTTCCTACATACGCAAGAGTCTCGACGGTCTGGCCATCCCTGTTGATTGTAAACACCAGCTTATTCCGTCCTTCCTTGGCAAGCGTTTCATAGAATTGCTTGAGGTCGCTGACATTCTTGCCATTTATCTTGGTAATGACATCGCCGGTTCGCAAACCCATAATTGCTGCAGGAGATTTCGCAAGCACATCCACAACGAGCGCGCCTCGCAGCCCTGCCGGAACCTGTTTCTGATCGACAGAATCAGATTTGAGCGAAATGACCGTTACGCCCGGGAAAATGTTCGCATTGTTCGAGGCAACAGTGGCGTCCCGCAGCTCGATTTTCGCGCTAAGGGTCATCTGACTACCCCGCCTGATGATATCGAGCTTTGCAGCGGTGCCTGCCTTTATATCGCCTATCATCCGCACCAAATCATCGGTAGAAGCTACTGATTTCCCGTCTACGGCTGTGACAAAATCACCAGGCAAGAGCCCTGCCTTGTCCGCTGGCCCGTTCATGAATACGTGCCCGATGAAAGCACCCTTCTTGCCATCGAGGCCGAGCTCTTTTGCGCTTGCCTTGTCTTGCGTGATATTGGACAAGCTGACTCCCAGCCAGCCATATTTGACTGTGCCGTGGACGATAAAATCATCGATCGCGCTCTTTATGTTATTGATGGGGATCGCAAAGCCAAGGCCGACGGACCCACCTGTAGGTGAAGCAATCCACGTATTGATTCCAATGACTTCTCCGCGGATATTGACAAGGGCGCCGCCAGAATTGCCTTTATTGATTGCTGCATCAGTCTGTATGAAATCGTTGATATTGCCATCCGGGCCGCCGCGCCGCCCCAATGCGCTGATAATGCCCGTGGTAACCGAAGAGACATATCCGAAGGGGCTTCCCAGCGCGATTGCCCAATCTCCAACCTGGAGTTTCGAAGAATCCCCCAATTTGGCAATTACGATATCCGAATCGTCGGTTTCGAACTTGACAAGGGCGACATCTTTGCGCTCGTCAGTGCCGACAAGCTTGCCTTCGTATTCCCTGCCATCGCTCAATTTCACGGTTATCTTGGTAGCATTACCCGCGACATGATGGTTCGTCAGCACATAAACTGTTTTGCCCGAGCGCCTGACGATTACGCCGGAGCCTAGACCTTCTTGAGGTGGAAATTGATCAGGCGAAGGTGTATCGGGCCCGAAAAAGAAATCGAAGGGGAATTGCGGTGTCTGCTGCTGTGGCTGATTTTTCTGCGCGCCTTCGACCACATCCAGTTCTACTACAGCAGGAAGTACTGTTTTCGCGATATTGCGAAAAGCTTCCTGTACAGCTTCTGCTTGGGAAATGGCCGCTTCGGTATCAGAGCCAGCCACCATGGGCGGAGTTTCCGCTTTGACGATCGGAAGCGCAGTACTGTTTGCCGAAGGATTCGCCCGGAACATGAATGCAAGCGCAAATCCTATCACAATTCCGAGAATCACAAGATTCGCGATGAAGAAATTTTTCGAATAGAGTTTCTTGCCGAATGACATAGCTGTTATCCTCCGTTGGATAAAAGAAAGTCTATAGCCTATTTTCAATATAATAAAAAACTATTGGATAGAGAATGTTACATGGAATTTGCGGGTTTTTGCGCCAATCGAGCGTTCACCAGCGAGTCAATACTTCGCAGCCAGAATCTGTCACGAGCACAGTGTGCTCAAAATGCGCGGAGAGAGATCCGTCCATCGTCACGACAGTCCAGTCGTCATCGAGGACGCGGACATCGCTTGTACCGACATTGATCATGGGCTCAACTGCCAATACCATGCCAGGCATGATACGCGGGTTGGGACCTGCCGAAACATAATTTGGTATCTGCGGATCTTCATGAATTTCAAGACCGACACCGTGCCCGCAATATTGCCGTACCACCTTGAATCCATTTTTTGTCGCGTGCGAAAATACCGCGCGCGATATATCGGAGATTCGGGCATGCGGTTTGATCTGGGCAATCGCGAGATCAAGGCACTCTTTGGTCACATTGAGCAATTTTTGCGCTTCCGGGGTTATTTTGCCCACAGGAAGAGTGATTGCTGCATCAGAAAAAAAACCATCCAGATCGATCCCGCTGTCGATACCGACAATATCGCCTTCTTCAAGCGGTCTTGATCCAGGTATGCCATGGATAACTACATCATTGATGGAAATGCAAAGCGTTGCAGGGTATCCTTCGTAGCCCAGAAACGCAGGTTTTCCACCATTTTTCACTATAAAATCATATGCAAAGCGATCCAGATCCTTGGGGGTTGCGCCGGGCTGAACAAGAGGCTTCAGTGCATCATACAGGGCAGAAAGCATCTGGCACGAAGCTCGAATACCTTCGATCTGCTTTTTATTCTTTATTCGAATCATGCAATCCCCCGACAATTTCTTTTTGTATGCCGTCCAGCACGCCGTTGATAAAACGATACGAATCGTCGCTCCCATACTCTTTTGCGATTTCTATCGCTTCATCTATGCTGATTCCTGCAGGGATATCTTTCTGATACAGGAGGCTGTAGCATCCTACCCGAAGAATGGCCAAATCGACCTTTCTGAGCCGTTCAAATGCCCAATGCTCGAGGTGTTTCTTTATTATCGCATCGATTCTGTCGATTTCTTCGATAGTTCCTGTAATCATGAGGCGTGAAAAATCCAGTATTTCCGCGTCATAATGCAGCTTCTTCTCTTCATCGAGCCATGCGAACGACAAAAGCTCCGGGAGAGAATGCCCGGCCAAATCCCAGGCATAGAGTGCCTGAACCGCAAGAATCCTTGCTTTTCTTCTAGAAGCCACGGGGCATTTCCTCTTACCAGCTCAGATTCTCGGTATATATTTTGATGGTCGCTTCCTTTCGCAAGCTGTCTATCACCTCCGCTTCGACCTTGTCAAAAAAAGCCTGTTCCTTCTCGGATGCAAGCTGCATAGCCAGAAATTCCTGCACTGTCAGGTTCTGGTTTCCGGGCACAGTATCGGAGAGTGTGAGCTGTTTCTGTGGAATGAACTCATTTACACGCACAATTCTGAATCCGTATGGCGTCTGGATTACAGAAGTTATTTCGCCGACCTTTGCCTGGAACGCGGCATCAAAGAACTCTGCTCCGAAAATGGACTTGCTCTGCTGAGTTTTTTCAAGATACAGTGAGGGGATGGCTTTGTATCCCGCCGCATCTCCAGCGCGAAGTACATATTCATCAAATTTGGACGGGTTTGCCTTGAGCGCTGCCGAAATGGAATTCATGAGGTCCTTCGTCTTTGCAATATCAGCATCGCTTTTCCCGCGTGTGTCAGTATAGATGACGCTCAAGCGAATGGTATCGGGCCTCACAAGAGAAGCTTTTGCTAAGTCGTACGCTTTGAGTATTTCGTCGGCAGTGGGTGGCTTGAGATTTGCTTTCATGTCATCTAGCCGCTTTGTCTGGACATAGGCTTCAAAGAGCAGGCGCTGTTTGACATAGACTTTCGGATCGACAAATACTCCCGAAGCGCGCAATGATTTTTCCAGATCCGCGTCGGTTGCGTTTGCGCCAAGCTGTGCCTTGAGCTGCGCAAGCGCGGAATTTACCTGCGCATCAGAAACGGAAATCTTTTCGCGTTCGCAGAATTGCAGAAACAGCATGCTGTTGATTCTGGCATCCAACACATCTTTCCGTTGCTCAACTGTAAGCTTGGCTCCAGTCGCATTCTCGAGTCTGTCGACATCAGCTCTAAGCTGGCGCACAGATATGACTTCCTGTTTGGTCAGCTTGAATGTCGCTGCAGGCTTGTCGATGCTGGTCTGAGCAATCAGCGGAAAGGCAGCAAATACAAACAAAATCAGCCATGATGCAATTCTTTTCATACTGTTTCACTCACTTTCGGATAAGAATAAAATTCAACGCGCACGGGACAAATGTACTCAGGATATTTTGTTTTGGGCAAGCGGTTGATCCACAGCACGCTGGACCCTTGAGCGCAAGGCCGCGAATCCTGCAAGTTTCGGATATATAAGCGAGATCTGGTTAAGCGCTTCCTCAGCAGCTTCAGCTTCTCCTCTATGAAGAAGTATTTCAACCTTTTTCCGCAGATATTGCGCTGTCTCGCGAGGCGCGATCTTGAGTTCAATAGCCTCATCGAGCCGGTCGAGGTAATCTTCCTCGTCAACGCGACCGGGCATTTTTTGCAAGATAAGAAAGCGAAATTTCAAGGCAACTACTTCAAAATAATAACGGAACCAGGGCTTTTCGAGTTCCATCCTGATCAATTTTTTATAGATTTGGTACGCCTTGATATATTTCCCTCTCTTTTCATATTCCTCGGCTATGCAATATTCGGCATCCATTGCTTCTCCGCGCTCGAGCCAGCGTTCCAGTCTGAAATCTGCAAACGTCTTGCTGCGCTCGTAGATTGCAAGTGCCTCTTCGTCGAGATCGTGCAAAAGATCATAGACTATCAGCTTTGCCTGGCTTTCAGGATCATCCGAGCGCTGCTGCAAAAATTCATGATAATCAAATCCTTTGTTGTCTCTTTCGCGCCTGCGGAGTTCTCTGTCGTACGCCCTTCTCTTTTCTGCATCAGAAAGGATTTTGTATGCTTCAAGAATGAGCCGCATCGCAGACTCGCGGAGCGTCGCAGAAGACTCTCTGGGACGCGCATTTTCCGCTGAATAATGCATATCCGGGTGCAGACGCTTAGCTTGCTTGCGAAATGCGCTCTTGATGTCCTGAGGACTAGAATCAGGGTGCACGCCAAGAATTTCGTAATAATTCTTCATGGCTTACCTGCGATTCAAAGGTGTTCCGCGTGCCACTGCCGCTGCGCTCGATGCATCGGATACAATCTCTCCCTGGACAACAACAAGCCCTTCGTGTTCGAGCGCTTCCATGAATTTCCGCAAAGTGTTGCCCGACCTGAAACCACTTTTCCGGACCAGCGCGAGACATCGCTTGCCAATAAGCCCTTCCGATTTTGCGAGAGTCTGCGGGAGAGAAGAGGCAATGCCGCCGAACATGCTTTTGGGTTCGGTGATAAAAACAAGAAAATCATAGGCACTCAGACCATAAGGCGAATCGGAAACGATGGCAGCCTCATGCCCCATTTCAGCAAAAGAACGGCGCACCATCTCGGTCATCCTGGAAACTTTGTCAGTTCCATGGGAACTTATTCCAATTCGCATAATGTATAAAAAACATCCTTACAAGAATGGCGGTTACAATCCGCATGCATAATAGAATAAAAAGCACGGAATCGGAACAAGTTGCTCCGTTCCCGTGCTTATTTTCGCTGTTCTATGCCTTGGGCGTCATCACGCACAGGTTATTTGCTTGCTGGAGCAGCAGGCTGTCCCGTCTGCGGCGTTTGTCCTTCAGTGGCTGGCTGTGTCTGCGAGGTCTGATCAGTTTGGGTCTGGTTATTCCACCACTCGCTGGTAGCTGTCTGGGCAGAATTCTGCTCTACTACTTTTTCGACATTGCCAGTAGATGATTTGTTCACTACAGCAAGCGCAAAAGCGGTAATAAAGAATAGTGTACCCAGCACATAGGTGATTCTTATCACGACATTCGATGATCTCGATCCGAATGCACTCTGTGATCCGCTGGCAAAGATGCCGCCGATTGAATCAGAATCTTCGTCCTGAATGATGACAAGAAAAATAAGCAAAAGACATACAATGACAAACACAACGAGAAGCAATACTCCGAAGAAACCCATTCTCTTACTCCAGATGGAAATTCATTGCACCAAAACAGCCATGCCCGCGCCAAGCGGGCCATTGCTATCCGAACAGCTATAGTACCCCAAAGTCCGCTATAAGGCAATACCTGTATGTTCAGCGGAATTTAGCGATTGGTACAAATGCCTCGGCTTTCAGGCTGGCTCCACCGACAAGCGCACCATCGATATTTTCTTTGGACATCAGTGCAGCGGCATTATCCGCTTTGACAGAACCACCGTACTGGATGACAATCGCTTTTGCCGCATCCTTGCCATACATCTCGGCGATAACCTGTCTGCAGAAAGCATGCACGGCATCTGCATCCTCTGGAGTCGCAGTCTTGCCTGTCCCGATCGCCCACACCGGTTCGTAAGCAATTGTCACATCTTTCAGGGCAGAAAGCTCGACACCCTTCAGCCCTTCGGATAATTGTCTTCGAATTACATTTTCAAGCATCCCATGTTCGCGCTCCTCGAGGGTTTCCCCAACACAAAGGATGACTTCCAGCTTATGGCTCAGTGCGAGCCGCACTTTTTTATTGATAAGTCCGTCATTCTCGCCATAGGTGTGCCGACGTTCGGAATGACCAAGAATGACAACGCGCACACCCAGGTCTTTCAGCATGAGCACCGAGATTTCGCCTGTATGGGCGCCGCTCTCTTCCGGACCCATATTCTGGGCTCCGAGAAGGATGTTCGAGCCTTCCACAACTTTGGAAACAGCCTGCAAGGCGGTAAATGGAGGAGCGATCATCAGCTTTTCCTTGCAATCCGCCAGCTTGTCCTTCAGCTCCGAAGCAAGAGCAACTGCCTCGGCGATTGTTTTATGCATTTTCCAATTGCCCGCAATGAAATAGCCTTTCATGTTCTCCCCTGACATCGATTCAAAAATACGGCCTTTTTTTAAGAAAGGCGCTTATGAATGCTATCGCAAACCGAACAGCATAGTATCGCTCTTGAATAGTATAGTAAAGACACTTGGGAACTTCCGTGAACTTCAAAGCGCGGCGTCTGACCGGGTGCCATCTTCGCAGCCAGCGCGCATCCTGGCAATGACTTCTTCGAGAGCAGCAACCCTTGCGCTCAGTTCATGCACGCGCTGCCCAAGCACATCGGGAATTTTATCATGATGGAGATCGGGCTCATCGGAAGCAGTATGCGGAATGTGTCTGTGTACAACCTGCCCAGGTATGCCGACGACAACAGAATTGGGTGGCACATTTTTGACGACGACAGCATTGGCGCCGATGCGGGAATCCGCCCCTATATGGATATCCCCAAGTATTTTTGCCCCGGCCCCAATCGTAACCCTGTCTCCTACTGTCGGGTGGCGCTTTTTCTTGTCGAGCGAAGTGCCGCCGAGCGTAACGCCATGGTAGAGAGTAACATTATTCCCTACAATTGCGGTTTCGCCAATGACGACGCCCATCCCATGATCGATAAAAAGGCCTTGTCCTATGCGCGCGGCGGGATGTATTTCTATACCGTTCAGTCTGCGGGAAATATTCGAAATGAGCCTTGCTGTGAGCTTGGATCCATGGTTCCACAGGTGATGGGCGAGCCTGTGGAGCCATACTGCATGCAGCCCCGGATAGACAAGCACAGCCTCGATTTTTGTTCTTGCTGCCGGGTCGCGCTGCAGTATGGCTTCGATATCTGATTTGAAAAGGCTGAGCGGGCCCGCACTCGCGCGCTCTTTTGGTGTATTGTTTTTTTCGCGCTTTTCCATATGCATCCCTCTATTTATCCTGCAAATCCGCAAAAAGCGGCGTGGAGAGATAGCGTTCTCCGCTTGAAGCAGCAATAGCAACAATCAATTTGCCTTTATTTTCTGGCCTTGAAGCAAGTTGCACAGCCGCATGAATGACAGCTCCAGAAGAGATGCCCACAAGGAGCCCCTCTTCTTTTGCAGCTCGGCGCGCCATCGCATACGCGTCAACATCGGAGATGGCGATGATCTCATCATATATTTTTGTATTCAAAATCGATGGTACAAAACCTGCGCCAATTCCCTGAATCCCGTGAGGACCTGCCTTTCCTCCCGACAGCACCGGCGAGGCGGATGGCTCGACTGCGACAATGCGGACCGAGGGTTTTTGTGCCTTGAGCGCTTCGCCCACTCCTGTCAGGGTGCCGCCTGTTCCAACCCCTGCCACAAAAATATCGACCTGTCCTTCAGTATCGGAAAGGATCTCCTGCGCAGTGCCGAGCCGGTGGGCTTGTGGATTCGCCGGATTCTCGAATTGCATCGGCATGAAATAAAGCGCAGGGTCCTTGGAAAGCAATGCGCGCGCTTCCTCGATAGCTCCTGCCATTCCTTTGCTTTTCGGGGTGAGCAGAAGCTCAGCGCCATACGCTTTCATAATCGTTCTGCGTTCGAGAGACATGGATTCCGGCATCACGATGATGCATCGATATCCGCGCGCTGCAGCAATCATCGCAAGGGATATGCCGGTGTTGCCACTTGTTGGCTCTACAATTGTCATGCCTGGCTGCAGCAATCCTGTTCGCTCTGCTTCTAGTATCATCGACAGCGCTGCCCGGTCTTTCACTGAATGCCCGGGATTTTGAAATTCCAGCTTGACTGCTATACGTGCCGGCAAGGACGCGGCAAGCTTGTTCAGATACACCATCGGTGTATTCCCGATAAGATCCAAAATGCTATTGTAAATACGCAATTGTTGACTCCTTTAATCTACAATATAAAATCGCAAAATTTTGCACGGTAGGCAACATCTTTGCCTGGCGCCTGCGTTCCATTGGCCCCCGTCGCATCGCCCTTTCGCACAGTCGCCCTCATGCAAAATACTCTCACATCAAATGAAAAAGGCCGCCCTTTCGGGCGACCTTTTTCTCGCATACCGAAAGGGAGGCCTATTTCTGTTCGAGACACGCAATACCGGGCAGCTCTTTGCCTTCGAGGTATTCGAGCGAAGCGCCGCCGCCCGTTGAAACATGGCTCATCTTGGAAGCGAGCCCGAATTTATTGACCGCAGCAACCGAGTCGCCGCCCCCGACAACCGTAAGCGCGCCACGAGCTGTTGCCTCGGCCACAAGCTGCGCGACCTTTTCGGTTCCTTTGGCAAAGGCATCGAATTCGAAGACACCGACCGGCCCATTCCACAGAACGCTCTTGGCGCCAGCAAGCACTTTTGCATAGAGCTCGAGCGTCTTCGGACCGACATCGAGACCCATCAGCGCATCAGGGACAGCTTGCGCATTGACTGCAACAGGGACCGCATCGGGAGCAAAGTGATCCGCAGCGATATGATCGACAGGGAGCACTACTTCGACGCCCTGCGCCTTTGCATGATCGAGCAACTGCCTGGCTGTATCGAGAAAATCGTCTTCTACCATACTTTTGCCGACCGCAATTCCCTGTGCCTTGAGGAAGGTATAGGCCATGCCGCCGCCTATTACAAGCGAGGAGGCATTCTTGAGCAGGTTTTCAAGCACGGCGATTTTGGATGACACCTTTGCTCCGCCGATAATCGCGACCATGGGCTTTGGAGGGTTATGCAGCATAGGTTCGAGGTTGGCCACTTCCTTTTCCATAAGGAAACCGCCGACGCGAAAGTTCATGAATTTGGCAATAGTCGCGGTGCTCGCATGAGCGCGGTGCGCAGTACCAAATGCATCGTTGACATAGATGTCGCCGTAAGAAGCCAGCTCGCGTGCTAGGACTTCCTGGGCTGCAGGATCTTTGGCTGTTTCCTCTTTGTGGAAGCGCGTATTCTCGAGCATGGCGACCGCTCCATTCGGAAGCGCGTCGATCGCCGCTTTCTGACCAAAGCACGAGGGCAAAAACACTACATTCTTGCCAAGGAGCTTGGCCAGATATTCCGCAACCGGTTTCATGCGATGCTTTGCAGACAAGTACGCCTCGAGATCGAAGGGCTTGCCCTCTTTTTCGGCCTTTTCTTTTGCCTTGGCTGCATCCTTGTCGGGGTCTCCGAGATGCGATATGAGCACGAGGCTCCTGGGCTTTTGATCAAGAATGTACTTGATTGTCGGCAAGGATGCCACAATTCGCGTATCATCCTGAACTTCGCCGTCTTTCATCGGCACATTGAAATCGACACGCATGATAATCCGCTTTCCTGCAAGCGAAATATCACGGACAGTCTTTATCATTTCAGTCTCCTTGGGGAGTCTCAGAAATTGTCCTTGGATGCCATATAGCGCAAAAGGTCGACGACTCTGTTCGAATATCCCCACTCGTTGTCATACCAGGAAACGACTTTGAAAAAGCGTTTTTCTCCTGGAAGGTTGTTCTGGAGCGTCGCGAGGCTGTCATAGATAGACGAGCGGTTGTCATGGATAAAATCGGTAGAAACGAGCTCTTCATCCGTAACGCCAAGGATGCCTTTAAGATAGGTCTCGGAAGCTTTCTTCATGAGAGCGTCGATCTCCTGGATCGAAGTCTCTTTGACAGAGCGGAAAGTGAGATCGACGACGGATCCAGTCGGAGTGGGCACACGGAAGGACATGCCGGTGAGCTTTCCTTTGATTTCGGGAAGCACTTCGCCGACGGCTTTGGCTGCACCGGTAGTCGATGGGATGATGTTGATCGCTGCTGCTCGGCCGCCGCGCCAGTCTTTCTTGGATACACCATCGACGACTTTCTGCGTTGCAGTATACGAGTGGATGGTGGTCATGAGCCCTGTCTCGATGCCGATGCCTTCCTTGAGCAGCACATAGACGAGCGGTGCCAGGCAGTTTGTGGTGCACGATGCATTCGAAACGACATGGTCTTTTGCCGGGTTGTACTTGTCCTGATTTACGCCCATAAGAAGGATAGGTATTTTTTTGTCCTCAGCCTTGCTTTTGGCTGGAGCGGTGATGATAACTTTCTTGGCACCAGCTTCGAGGTGCCCCCAGGACTTTTCGTCGGTGAAAAGACCAGTAGATTCAATAACATATTCGACGCCAAGCTTGCCCCATGGCAGATTCTTGAGCTCTTTTTCCGCCATAATACAGGCAATTTCATGCCCATTCACTACAAGGATATCATCCTCAGCCTTGGATGGATCGCTCTTCTTCGAAGTGATTTCAGCCTTCATCTTGCCCTGCACGGAATCATACTTGAGCTGATATGCAAAATACGAAGCATCGGTCACGATATCGACAACCGCGACCACATCGATTTTGTCCTTGCCCTTGCCGAGAAGATTTTGATCAACGATAGACTGGAACACTAGCCGTCCAATCCTCCCGAACCCATTAATTGCTACTTTCATCATGTTCCTCCTCAGGAACTGGTTTAGTCCAGAGCGACATGAGCGCCCTCCGATGGACTCGTTATAAAAATAAAATAATATCGATTCAGCGAGAGAGTCAATCGGTCTGCATAAATTTACTCTATTTTCAAAAAAACTTCCAGGCCTTCGCTAAAATAGGAACAAGATTGACCAAAACCAGCACTCCTTGTAATGTATCGCTATGCGATCGCATAAGGTCCGAGCTGTATACATTTTTATTGCTGTTATTCTCATGTTTACTGCCATATTAGGAGCCGGTCTCGGCATGGCACTCTCGGGAACCGCCAATGCCATCAGAACAGAAAATTTCACCGAATTCGAGTCTGCGCTCCCAACAAAAATCTATGATATCAATGGTCGCCTCATCACTGAATTCTTCGCTGAAGAGCAGCGCATCCCTGTTTTTATCAAGGATCTTCCCAATTATCTCGTCGAAGCGTTCATTACAAGGGAGGATCAGGCATTCTATTCTCACCGCGGATTCAGCCTCAGATCGATCTTGAGAGCGGCCATAGGCCAGATTCTTGGAAAAAATCTTGGAGGCGGCTCAACAATTACGCAGCAGCTTGCAGGTGACCTCTATGCCGACCGCAAAGTGATCAGTCTGCAGCGCAAACTCAAGGAACTCTGGTGGGCGCTGCAGATCGAGCGGCGTTTTACCAAAGAAGAAATTCTGGAAATGTACCTGAATCGCACAATAATGGGCCCTGCAGTATATGGTGTCGAAGCAGCAAGCCGGTATTTCTTCGGGCATCCCGCAAAAGACTGCACGCCAGCCGAAGCAGCGATTCTCGCAATTCAGCTCTCAAGCCCATCCAGATATAATCCCTTTCGGAATCCTATGCTCGCGCGCGACCGATCCAAGGAGATTCTTGACCAGATGGTTGCCCGGCATGTTATTTCCAGAGCTGAAGCTGATGAATCCTTCGATGCATATTGGGCATCGTTTGATTATTCCCGCGTAGCGGTATCCGCATTCTACAATCGTGAAGACAAGGCACCCTGGTTCAGCGAATATGTCCGGCGCCAGCTTGAAGATTTATTTTATGGCTCTATAGATATTTATAGTGATGGGCTTTCTGTCTATACGACGCTCGACCTCGACAAGCAGGCAGCAGCGGATCTGTACATGAAGCGCGGTATCGAGACAGCCAATGCTTCCTTCAAAGCGACGAATTCGCAGCGCCTTACCGAAGCCGAGAATACCTATGTGCCGATTGTCGAATTGCTCGGACTCGCGTTCGACCTGCCGACACTGTATGCCCCTCAAAGCCGAAGTGAGACCGATTCCCAGAAATATTTTCTCAATGTCATCAATCCAGTGCTCGATGCGACAAGTTTGCTCTTGAACATTGCTTCGCTGAAACCCTATGTCGGCGCCGCCTCCGCCAAAATAAAGACCGAGCTCGAGAAAACGACAGTCGAGGGGGCGCTTGTCACTATCGACAACAGTACTGGCTATATCCTTGCTCTCGTTGGTGGTTCGAACTACAGTCAGGCAAACCAGCTCATTCGCGCGACCCAGGCCAAGCTGATGCCCGGTTCGACGTTCAAGCCGCTCTACTATTCCGCTGCTATTGACTCGAAAAAGATCACAGAAGGAACATATATCGTCGACGAGCCGACAACGTTCTACAACGAGGATGGAACCCCCTACTCACCACAGAATTTCAAGGGCGAATGGAAAGGATCCGTGCTCGCTTGGCAAGCGCTGGCAAATTCGATGAATGTTCCATCAGTAAAAGTGCTCCAGACTGTCGGCTTCGATGCCGCGATTTCGCGCGCCGCGGCGCTTCTGGACATCACAGATCCGATTGAGATACGAAAAACATTTCCGCGGTACTATCCGCTTGCGCTTGGAGTCATTGGGGTAACTCCGCTGCAGATGGCACGCGCTTTTTCGGTACTCGCCAATGGCGGAAAAGCAGTCACTCCGATTGCAATTCGATACATAGAAGATCGTTATGGCAATGTCATTGCCGAGCCGGAAAAAGATGCGCTCCAGGCGCTCAGACAAAAATCGCCGCAAGTTGTCTCTCCTCAAAATTCCGCAATCATGATCGACATGCTCAAACGGGTCGTTTCGGCAGGGACACTTGCTGGCGCAACACAATCCGGGTCGATTTTCAAGCAGACATCACCTGATGGCAAACAATATGTCATCCCGATCATTGGCAAAACGGGCACGACGCAGAACTGGGCGGATGCATGGACTGTGGGATCGAGCCCGTACTACACGACCGCTATCTGGCTTGGGTTCGATCGCCCGGGCAATTCGCTGGGTGTGTCACAGACAGGAGCAACCGTTGCTGCCCCTGTTTGGGCCAATTACATGCGCGATATCCACTTGGGCTTACCGTACAAAAATTTTTCAAAGCCCGAATCCGGACTGGTTTCAGTCACTGTATGCGCCAAATCGGGCCAGCTGCCAACCGAATATTGTACAGATGGCACTGTGAATCTCATGTATCTTGAAGGAACACAGCCAACAGAAGTATGCACTTTGCATGGGCCTTCTGTCGCGCCTGAGCCTGTAAGCCCTCCTGGGCCCTCAATTGCCAGGCCTGAGGAATCGCCCATTTTTCAGAATCGATAGGTTCAGATCAGTGTCTTCATCCCTGTCTTTCGAGTGAAATATGCTTCCTTATCTTTGGCTTCAGGATTGAAATGGAATAATTGTATCGCCAATAATGCAAATAGCCCGGTGATTGCAGCCATGAAGCGAATAATTGCGTCCGGAAGTCCCGTGGAATCCCCCATAACGACAGGGAGCCTCAGTTCTCCTTCGCCATCCTTGACCGATGCACGCCAGGAATCGGGAAGCACAATCAGCATTTCGCCCTGACGGACATATCCCAGGACCGCTGCGCCTTCCGCAGCAACAACAGAATTGTTTTTCAAATCTTCAATTGCCCTGGATTTCTGAAGATTCTGCGCCTGAAGATAATCGATGGCTTTCTGAATTTCTTGTTTTTGTATAAGAAGATCCTGATATGCCAGGACTCCTGCTTTGCCGGCAATAGCCGATACGCAGCAATAGGCAATGAGGAGAGAAAAAAATCCGTACGCGAGCGAGGTAACCAAAACCTTGCCCTTCCGGATATTTATTCGAGGCAGACGCATCAATGACTTTTTCGGCAGGAAATCACGCAACGATTAGCAAAATTCTTCAAAAAGTAGTTCCATGGCTGCTTCAAAGGGTGTACTATATGAGGCAGGAAGGTTGTGATGGAAAAAGACAAGAACAAATCACCGTCTGCCAACTACTCCGATGATGTTCCTGAAGGCCTTTTCATCAGCCCGCTCGATGATTCCGAATCCTTCCGGAAGATGGAAGCTGAAGAAGCAAAAATTCTCTCGCCGCCCAGAGCAATTCCTGCAAATTCGAACACCAGCGATGAATTTGCACCTTCTGCAGCGCAGAATAACGTAGAGCAGGAAGATGCAACACATTTGCCTCCCCCAAAATCAGCCGAAGCAACCCCAGAGCAGCTCATTTTCCGCTTCGCGGGAGAACTCAAATCGATAAAGCAGGATCTTCTTTCCATAAAACAGCATTTTGAAGCGCTGAAAAAACCGCAGCCGGCCGCGGCATTGCAGCCTGCTACGTTGCAGGCGCCCGCTGCGCAGCAAGCTGCCGCAGTGACACAGCCTGCTGCAGCTGGGCAAGCTGACCCGGACACCATCGCTCTCCTCAATGATGTAAAAAAACTGCTTCTGTACCTTGACAGGCTTCTGGAATCGCTGCCGGAAGAAAAAATAGAGGAATTTGCAAATTCAGAATATTTCAGCCTTTACAGAAATATATTCGAGCATTTGGGCCTGTCATGAGCCGTTCTGGAATTCTCTACCTTACTCTGAACAGCATTCCCGCCTCGAAACCATAGGCAGTGTGCAGGTAAGAGTTCAACTGATTGGCTGCGCGGACCAGCGCCGCAAGATGATTCTGCATATAGGATTCAATATTCTGCTTCAGCTCCGGGTGTTCCTGAGCAAGCCTTTCTCCCAGAGTGACCGAAAAATATTTTTCAAGATCCCGGGTTGGCTGCTGGACCAGGTACGCTTGCATCTCGTTTGCCATCAAATACGCAGAATCGATGTTGTACCGCATCCACCTGAAATATTGAATCAGAAACCATTTTTCCTCATCATTTAAATCCTGGTAGAGAGAAAGCGCAAGATCCCGGTAGCGATTGTCGGTAAAAAACAGAGCATGGCTCAGCTCATGAGCAAGAAACTTTGATTGCAGATACGAGGGTGACTCCTGGGTTATCGAAACGATGGCGCCCTTCCCCGGCAAATACCTCGAGCCGCTTTTGATTAGTAGGCCTTGTTTCAGAAGCAATTCTCTCAGCTCGATTTCCTCGGCGGCCAGCGGAAAATTCTGGCTGGCTGCGGCATCAAAAAATCGCGCGATGTCCTCAGGCCTGTAATCATGCGCATTCCATCCATGCAAATTCGCAATCTCGCTGTCCGGAGCAAGTCTTCCCACAAAACCGATTTTTTCGACAAAAAAGGCAAGTCGCTTCAGATACCGATCCTGGGTTGCGTAGTCCTTGAATAAAAACAAAAGTACATCCGGCATGAGATCCCAGCGTGCGAGGAAATAGTTCTGCTCTGTTAGCGGAGCATGATAAAGAAGAAGCCCCGGGTCGAGAGAAAAAAGCGAGTTATCTTTCGGATATACATCCGCGCAGAAAACCTTGGCCTGCATACTGACCGGTATTTCGAGCGAAACCTTTGCAGGATCATGGCCAAATAATGCAAAGGGAATAACAAGCTTAGATGCCCCCGCGGAGTGGCGATAGATAATTTTCTGTTCGCCCCAGAATAATGTGGCCAGACCGGCATCTCCTTCAAGAACGACTTCGAGCCGGGCATTTTGGTTCAGCTTTTCCGCTTCACTTCCGCTGCTGAAAGGCTGCCGTATCTCGTAGCGGTTGGCAGACTTGCCCGCCTGGAAAGAAAACTGCGGAGAAATCTCGAGTATATCGGCATCCTTGCGAAATCCGCGCATCTGGGGAACAAGGCGAATTTCCTGCAGCTGAAGCAATGTGGAAGGTCCATTCTGGGACGCCGGCTGCTTCTCGGCTATGCTGGTTTTTTGCGCATCAAATTTCTGAAGTTTTATTTCAAGCCATTGCAGGTTTTTCAATTGCTCGAATGGCAGAATAAAGGCAACTTGCCCTGTCTGGGGCATGGAACAGAGGACAGAGGCATTCTTGCCTTTTTCGTCACCATAGCTGACTTGAAAATCGACGCTACTGCTCTGCGCGGCAAGTTTCAGCCTGAATGCAAAGCCAGCCGGGATTGCGATCGATCGCGATAGAATGTATCGTTGCTTCTCGCCCTGCTTCGTGAAGATGCCAGCGCTCTCGGCGTCGGGCGCGGTGCTGCGGAAAGAAAGCCTGGAGCCTTTTTCATCCAGCCATGCAAACGATTTAACTTCCCCGCTCTTGCAGCCCGCTATCATTGCCAGCACAAAAAACAGAGCAGCAAACAGGACAAACGACGAAGTGCGGTGCGCTTCCACAGGTATGCTCATTATTGCAGTTCGAAAATCTCCCGCGCGAGCAAACGTGCGAGTTCGAATTTGCGGAATTCAGTGAGATCGTTGCGTTCGCCCGAAATCGCGTCCCAGAGACTGGCGAGATTTGCTGGAAGATTAGTCAAGTCCTTGAGTTGCGCTTCGTATTCGGCATGCGAAGGTTCGAAAGCATGATTGAACATGAAAATCGAAGCTCCGGCAAATCGCAGGAAGCCCGCCCTTGACATAAGACGGAAAAATTGGTTTTCAGACACCGCTGCAGCACCAAAATCGGAGAGATAATGTTCCATTTTAGCGGAAAAACTATCAAAAAGCCCCTTCCATGCTTCTTCAGGAAAGCTAATCAGCTGTGCTCGCATGCGATCTATCCAATCGCTTCTGGAAAAAACAAGGGGAAATTTGAGAAGCCGGTACAATGGATAGGTGCCTGTATTCTTGAGCAGTTTGATATGATTGAGCGGCCGTTCGACCATATCCTGCACTACGGGGATATGCTTGTATTCAACCCGAATGGGTATCTCATCGAGAAAGAATCGATCTTTCATGCCACCCGGTGCAGATTCGAACGCGCCAGGATTTTTGAAAAGCTGTTCCCTTTTTTCCGCAGAGGGAACTCCGCGCCGATAATACACATCGAACACAAGAGCATAGTGCGGGTCGAGCTCATCGTTCTGCGAACGAAGATCCACGCAGATACAGTCCACACCTGACCAGCGCGAAATTGTATCGATTAAAAATGCTGCCAGCTCTTCCGTTTTCCTTTTCATGAGATCCTGCCTTATTTTTTTTAGTATACCATGGCTCTCGATTTTGTACTATGGATTGCGATGAAGACAATATTTCGCTTTCCAATTCGCATTATTCCTAAAGAGCTTTGTACGGTTTATACTGGTTCGATATGCGATGCTATATGCTGCTTGTGCGCCCTCATGGCAACCTGATACAGCAAATCCGCGCCCTCAAGCGCCTTGCCATGAATTGGGAGACCGACCCCCTCCCTATGGCCTTGCCGGAAGGCTTTATATGCGGATGGTTCGACTCCCAATTGTCCCAGGCGCGAGCTATTTCAAACGAAACCTTTTCCGAAGAAGGCTATCCAAAAGCGGGCTCCAAGGCCTCGAATGAGCAGTTTTTCCAGCATGCTCTCGTCCAGCATGCACAAGAGATTTGCGCAGCTTTTCCAGATGTATTTCGATTTGAATCTGTAGTGCAACGGGGCGGAGAAATCATTCTCGAATTCTCTAGGGACATCGATTCTGGCAAGCTCCAAGAAGCAATGCATCAATTTGCGCACGATGCGGGGCTGGTGTGTCGGGAATCTCCGGCAGGGACCTATAACGGTATATGGTTGGGAAGTGGAAGCTTGCCTGAGCTGCAATCTCCCCTCAGTTTCAAAAAATATGAACTTGTGCTATATCTTGCTGAGTTACCAGAATCACCCTTGAACGGTTATTATTTCAAGACGATTGCCCGTGTGCATCGAAAAATGCCTAGTCATGCTCGCTCCAGAAAAGAATAGCGACCGGGGAGGATCGATGAAGAAAAAACTAGTTGCAGCAGCAATAGTCCTTTTGGTGCTCTGCATAGGAATGGTATGGGCTCAGGATAGCGCTGATCCTTTCGCCGCAAACCGCAAGAAAGGCAGCCAATCGATTGAGATTTCACCGGGAGGATTTCTTCCTCTTTTTGTGCTCGACAGCAATTGTGCGATGATTTCGACGCCGAACATGAGTCCGGGTGCGGCGTTCAGCGTGCTGTACCGATATATGCTTGGGAAAAATTTGGGCGTCGGGGGGTCCATCGCCGGCTCTTTTGTAACTACCGTTGGCGGAAGGACCTTGTTCTTGGCTCCTGTCTGCGTGTCGTCGACATGGGTATTCGGAACCGACCCGATGGAGTTTGATATATCTGCCGAAATTGGCATGAATGTCATGCGGCTTTCGGGGAATGGGATTATTTCGCCGATAGCAAAGCTGGGCGGAGGAATATCGCGATACATCAGCGAATCCTGGAGCATAGGCGGAAAACTCATGTGGTGGTTCGTGCCGGAGCTCCATCTGGGCAGCTATGCGAACCTTAACAGCTACGCTAGTTTTCTTGAATTCTCGATTGGCGCCCAGTACCACTTCTAATTCCAAGGAGAGTAATCGATGAATATTTTTGGGTATAGCATAAAATTAGATAAGACTCTCGCAACCGGGCGGGCAAAGCAGAAGAATGCTGCTTTATCCAGGAAGGGCTCCGGCATTGCAGGTCTGTATGCGGCGCTGGCTCTGACATTGCTTGTGCTGTTTGCAGGGTGCGACAATTCATTCAGCATTTTCAAGAGCATAAGTCAGGAAACAAAGCAGGTTGGCGTCGACCTTTTCAAGAATGTCACTGTGCGCGCAATGGCAAATGATGCAGCAAATTACTATGCGCTCCTTGGGCAAGTTGTCTGGCGCCCAATCGATGGAAGCGCTTCCTGGAATGTGCTTTCGGTAAACGGCTCTACAGATTATTTCGCCGCAGGGCTGGCGTCGGACGGCGCAAAAGTATATGTAGCAAAAGCTAACAGCAATAATGTACTTGAAGATGTATACAAAACAATTGACAGCGGAGCGACATGGACCGCTATGAATGCGGCTGCATCAATCGGGAGCAGCGCGGCGGTCGACTGGCTCAAGTGCGCAAATGGAACTCTGTTTGTTGCTTTCCATGCGTCGGGTACGTACTCTCTTTACTATTATGATGGCGCTGCATTCAAGAGTGCAGGCATAGCAAATATCAGCCGCCCGCTCATCGATATTGTCTGGGATGGCAGCGAATATTGGGCAATTTCCGACAGCGCTGCGTACCATGGCGCAGCTGGTGCAATGACTGAAGATACAGCTCCTGCACTTGCTCAGGGGCTGATTGGACTTGCGACGGATAGCGCAGGTCGAGTTCTGATTTCGCGAAGCGATGGGCTTGTATATAGCCTCCAATCTGGAGCGTGGACCCAGATCACCATCAAGGCTTCGACAAAACTTGGCCCGCTTTTTCTTTTGACACAGCCGGCTGCAACCAAGACAATTATGGTCAGCAAAGGCATTGCTACCTATGGATACTATGAATACGATGAAACAGGAACAGGGTCTCTCAAGGAAAATGGCTCAAGCTATGTATCGACCACCTCAAGTGTATACCTGAGCACCATGCTGTCGAAGCATGTAATCGGCTTCTGGCAGCCGTCAAACGATGCAAATATTCTCTATGTGATGCTTGCAGCCGGCGGCACGGATTCCTATGCGCTTTACAAAAACACCTTCGATCCTGCAGCGAATGCCGGCGCCGGAGCCTGGAGTGGCTGGACAGCCGAATAGTATGCCTTCGCACCCTCTTTTCAGCCCTGGAGCTGTTGCGCATTCCCCCGAAAGTGGCGAGCCTCTCGCCAGCCGAATGCGCCCACGCACACTCGATGAGTTTGTGGGCCAGGAACACATTGTAGGGGAAGGCAGACTGCTCAGGCGTGCAATCCAGAAAGACCAGCTCAGCTCGGTGATATTTGCGGGGCCACCTGGCACAGGCAAAACAACGCTTGCACGCATTATCGCAAACACGACGAAAAGCCATTTCATTACGCTGAACGCGGTGCTTTCGGGCGTCGCCGACCTGCGCGAGGCGATCGAGCAGGCCAAGACCTATCGCGATATGTATGGGCGGAAGACTATTCTTTTTATCGACGAAGTGCACCGGTGGAACAAAAGCCAGCAGGACGCCCTCCTTCCATGGATTGAAAATGGAACAGCCATTCTTATTGGCGCCACAACAGAAAACCCATTTTTCGAAGTAAATCGCGCCCTTCTCTCCCGCTCAAGGGTTTTTGTCCTGAAGCAATTGACGCGCGATGACCTTTTCAGGGTAGCGCAGATGACTCTCGGGGACAGGGAACGGGGATACGGCCTCTACACCGTGGAGTTCGAAGAAGGTGCGCTTGAACATCTTGTCGATACCGCCGATGGGGACGCGCGCAGTCTCCTCAATGCGCTCGAGCTTGCAGTCGAGACCAGCACTCCGCAATGGCCGCCCCCAGAAGGCTCGAAAATTTTCGTCAGTATGAGCGCAGCCGAAGAAAGCATTCAGCGCCGCGCTGTGCTGTACGACAAAGACGGCGATTACCATTTCGATACAATAAGTGCATTTATCAAGAGCGTGCGGGGCTCCGATCCCGATGCCAGCCTCTACTGGCTCGCCCGAATGGTCTATGCAGGCGAAGATCCCGACTTTATTCTGAGGCGGCTTCTCATTCTTGCCTCGGAGGATATAGGCCTTGCTGATCCGCAGGCTATCAATGTTGTGAGCGCATGTGCCCTCGCGTTCGACAGAGTAGGCCTTCCTGAAGGCCAATTCCATCTTGCGCAAGCTACACTCTACTGCGCGCTTGCCCCCAAATCCAATTCCACACTCGGCTATTTTGACGCGCTGCAGGCTGTCCAGAGCGAGCAGGCCGAGGTACCGGATCATCTCAAGGATGCAAACCGTGACAAGGCGGCTTTTGGCCACGGCGAAGGCTACCAGTACCCCCATGCGTATCGTGACCACTGGGTGGCTCAGCAGTATTTGCCAGCTTCTCTTGCGGGAAAACTGTTTTATTTCCCAAGCCAGATAGGCTTTGAAGGAACGAGGCGCGCTGAAGTATTGGTGCGGCGCGAAGCGCAGCTTGCAGTTCTTCCGAGCGACATCGAGAACGAGAGCTCTTCAAAAAGCCTGGTGTGGTCAAAAGAAGGCGAATCACGCACGCGCTGGAGAATTCGAAGCGAATTTTCCGCTACCGAACGATTACTTGCAATTCGCAAGGCTGTTTTTGACTTTGTGTTGCCCGCGCCGGTCGACAACATTCTCATCACTGACCCCCGCTTGGGTTTTTATGCAATGGAAGCGATTCGCCGCAGCAGCGAGGGGAAGGTGTTCGCTATGCTCAATGATGAATCGGCGCGGATGCAACTCGAGAATCTCTCCAAAGCCATTACAGAAATATTGCAGCCCGAGATTCTGCTCTATGATGAATGCAACAATGGCTCAGAAGGTCCAAAGAAGATCTCCGCATTTCTGGAGGAAGCCCAGCCTGCGTTCATTCTTGTATGCGAAGTCGAAAGAATCCCCCTTAGCGTGATTGAAACACTCGCTTTCCAGGCAAAGCAAGCAGCTTCGAAAACAGCGCGATTTTTTGCTTTCGATATCGATGCATCGCGCTCTTCGATGTTGTCGGGCGCACTCTCAGCCGTCGCAAATCTAGGAAAAGAAGAAACAAAATTTCTCGAAAGGCTGAGAGAATTTGAACAGGAAAGGCAAGGAGGGCCGACCTACGCGGCAAAACCCCACAACCAGCAAAACCGCAGCAATTGGCGCGATGTGCTCCACTCTCATTTTCCGGAAGCAATATTGGAAAGCATAACGTTGAATGGCGCCTTTACGCGCCCAATCGACGATGAGGAACTTGCACAATGGCTCGATCCGGGGACCGCCTACGGGAAAGTCTTCCGATCGATATTTAATCAGAAAGACATAAAGATGATGGAAGGAATCGTCCAGCGGTACAACCGCTCCCCTTCCTGGCCAATATTCGTTTCCTTATACGAGCTTAGGCTTTGATTGTTGCAGGCCAAATTTCCTGCCGATTTCTTCTGCGGTTTCGCGCACATTGAACTCATGGCACATCTGCTCGTAAAATCTTTCCGCTTGCATATCTATTTTCCAGGCCTCTCCACGAAGATATGCCGGAAACCATTGTTCAGCAAGAATTTTCCAGCTCTCTTCTTCCTGCTCGGGCACTATTGGAAAAAACCGTATTCCCGCCAGCTGCGCTGCGCGGAACATTGCGGCGGAAGCGCCAATTGCGACAATGCTTGAACGTTCGAAGCCAGCGGACATCGCCGCACGAAGGTATTCTCCGGGCTTGCCCCGCTCCTTGCCAGCAATCCTGAAAAAGCATTCACCAAGCCCGGAACTCTGCCACATTCTCATGGCGGATGATTCGGCAAGTGTACTATAGACAAGAACCTGGGATTGCGGCGCGATATATGACACGCTCCTTAGAAATTCCTCCGCAGTGCTGAAATGCGGCACTCTTCCTGTTTCCTGTATCAAGCCTTCCGCCATGGACAGCCAGTCGATCACCATCATCTCGACAGGATGCTTTTCATCCAGTCTGAGAAGATCTTCCGTACTACTCTCCGAAAGGCTGTATTTTTCGAGTGTTTTGATAACTACTGCTCGCTGCATCGAAGGTGAAAGGGTATTCAGTACACGCAGCGCAGCGAGAAGAATGACGAGAGGCGGCTCTCCCCTCAGAGAAGACTTAAGGGCCACAGTGCGCCATACTTCTCCGCTCAGCGAAGGATCGACATTGCCTCCGAAACACCCGATGAACGAAGGAAGGTACGCCGTCTCATGCCAATATCGATGAATATCGAACACCGCGCCTTCAGATTCAATGATGACGATGATTTGTTTATCATGCAGATGAAGAGGCTGGTCGACACGTACAGATTCTTCAGCCTGTGATAGAGGCTTTTGAGAAAAAGCTGTACCGCGGTTTCTTCTTCGACCAGATGGCTTTGCGGATGGCCCGATTTCAGCTGCATGGATTATTCTCACGCTGACCCTCGATATAGGTTATCGGCAACTCGTGCCATCGGCTTGATTGACTATGCATAGAGACCTTACTTGACGAATCCTTGCGCCAAACGCATGCTATACTTGTGAATCAGTTGCATTTCAAATCCATCGACGAGGTCTATGATTTTGTCCTTGGCTATGTGAATGTGGAAAAAGGACAAGCGACCGAATTCAAGCTCGACCGCATGAACTGGATGGCCAGCCAGCTCGGCGATCCGCACCTTGGGAGAATGACTATCCATGTCGCCGGCTCCAAGGGGAAAGGCTCAGTCGCAACATTCATCGCCAGCGCACTCGAAAGATCGGGCATACCCACAGGACTCTATACCTCTCCGCATATAATCTCCTGGAAGGAACGAATCACTCGCGCAGGCAAAGAGTTGCCCGACAATATCATTCTGAGGGCAGCCGATGAGGTCTTCGAGCTTGTCGAGGGGAAGACAGCCGATGATTTTTTCGGCGGCGAGCTGCCCACCTATTTTGAACTGACCACGCTTATCGCATTCTGCGCATTTCGCATGGCGGGATTCCAGGCGCAGGTCATTGAGGTTGGGCTTGGCGGGCGTCTCGATTCGACGAATATTGTTTCTCCCGATGTATGCGTGATTACCCCGATAGAGCTCGAACACACGCAGTTTCTCGGGTCGACTATTCCCCTCATCGCCGGCGAGAAAGCGGGAATCATCAAGAAAAAGGTCCCGGTTTGCACCATTCAGCCAAAAGCCGAAGCACTCGAAGTCATTGAAGCCAAGGCAGCAGCTATGGAGGCTCCCTGCCTGGTAGTCGGCCGTGACATCCATGTTTCCAGGGTTGAGGTCGATACTGAAGGCACGCATTGTGTACTCGAAGCCGACCAAAATGCGCCTTCTGCAGTGCATAATTTTCTGGGCGGCCGCCCGTGTCCTGTCCAGACGCAGCTCGTAGGTTCGATTTATGCAGGGAATATGGCTCTGGCAGGGCTAGCGCTCTCGCAGCTACCTGTCTCAATCCATTCTGAACACATGCAGGAAGGCTTCGCGAAAGCCTCAATGCTCGCTCGCTTTGAAATTGCTTCGCGAAATCCGTTTATTGTGCTGGATGGCGCGCATACTCCGGAATCGGTCCGGACAATCCTTTCGACTTTTCTGGAACTCGCTCCCTCGCCTCGAATATTGCTGTTCGGCTGCGCATACGACAAGCGCCATGATGAAATGGCCGATTTGCTCGCCCCTTCATTCGAAGACATTATCATTACCCGCCCGGGCAGCTTCAAACAGAGTACACCCGAAATTGTTTTTGAAAGTTTCCATAAAAGAAAAGCGGACAGCGTGATCATCGAAGACACGGCGTTAGCCATTATAGAAGCAGTACGGCGCACTCAAGAGAAAGGTGGCAGTCTTCTCGTCACAGGCTCCTTTTATTTATGCGCAGAATATAAAAAGCTTCTTTCAAAAGGCTAGGCAAAAGGTCGGCAGCTATAGAAGCGCAATCAAGCTCTGTATAAAGCCAATCATTGCGCCAAGAATTCCGCCCAGCCATGTGATCCATGCAAGCTCATGACTGACCACCTGGAGCACAATGCGCTCCACTTCTTTCATGTCAAGACTGTCGATTCTTTCGGCTACCATGCCCCTTATATCCATCGCTTCGACCAATAGAGGCATGCGCGTTTCGATCAGCTGGAGCAAGGCATTGGCGAGAGTATAAGAAATCTGCTCAATATCCTGCTCTTGAATTCCAAAGAATTCAGCGATTGTTTTCCCTTTGGCTGATTCCTTCAGTACATCGATAAAAAGTGTTCCTATCGTTGAGGAAGATATTTCTTTTTCGCTGTCTATGGCGCGGACAAAAGCAGAAAGGACAAACCCTGAAATATCCTCTGCGTTCATCCGGCCTCCTGCGAGCTCTTCGAGGCTGAGATATGCGATATCATCGTACACCCGTTCAGCTCTCAGCTTGAGTTCGTCGGAAGATTCCTTGAGCGACTGCCCGATTGCTGAAGCTATGTTCTCTCGCTGCATGGAGGCTGCGGTGCTGGCTGGTCCTGTTTTTGCGCGGCGCGAGACGATTGTGGCGCATGCAGCTTCTGCCAGCCTCTCAGGCACTTCGGGGTCATCGAGCAGAAGTTCTATTGTTTTGATGAGGTCTTCAATTGTCTCAGGCATACTTTGCGAGATTCTCGTTTCATACCCGGCGAGCGAAACAAAGAGGCGCTGCACAGGTCCGAGCCGATCCAGCGCTCTTTTTACAAACGAACGGCCTTCGACTTCGAGGCGGGACCGGAATTCCTTGCTGCGAAGGAATTGCTTCAGTTCCGGCAAAAATAATGCATATGCAGGAGGAACCAGGCTGTCGGTGGCAACCCGAATTGTCGCATCGGGAGGCAGCTGCAGAAGCGCTGCCAATATTGGTCTCAAACGCGAATATCCTGATTCATTTTCGCTGTCTGTGCTCTGGACATGGACAATATCAGAGTCGACGCTCTGGCTCCCAATGGATCCCGCAGCCTTCATGATGCCTGCGACGAATTGCTGCTTCGAAACGAGCGACTGAAATTTCAGTCTGCCAAGTCGCGTTATGAATTCAGCAAAAATGTGTTGGATCGCAGTCTGAATGTCCGCCGAAGCGACCAGACGCCTCAGCGATTCGATAATTTGGTGTGCAAGCGAAGAGCCTGCTGCAGAGTCTTCAAGGGCAGCCTCTGCATCTTCCGAACTTATCTGTTCGCTGTGCCGCATCAAAAACAAGCGCTCAGCATCCTGGTCCAGAAAACCTTTTATTGCGATGCTTACAGCCTTTGCTGCTGTCTTTTGAATCTGCGGAGAATGAATCCTGTCTGTAATTACTTTCGGGGTCAAGAGTTCCTGAGCAACCGTATCTCCAAGGCTTTCTGCGAGCCGCTCGCGCTCTCGCGGCAGGATGCCGGGCGTAAATGGAACTTTTATGCCGCCAATCTGGATTTCCTTGTAGGGTCGGAACAGCATTTTGATTGCAAGCCAATTCGTAAAGTAACCGATAATAGCGCCTATAAGCGGCGGAATAATCCAGCTTCTGATGAAATCCATATCACTCCATCCTGCGGGCAGCGTTTCTGGCTTGCGTCTCGGTTGGATAGGTATGTGCGTCTCTAATTGAGACCCAGCCGCTCTGGCCTGCATTCTGGACCTTGAACCAAAGCGTTCCCTGCTCGTTCTCGGCAGTACTGAAGCGGCTTTCCTCGATTTTGAGCACAGTTCCTTTCCGGAGAATACCTTTATCCAACGAGGCGCTGGCTGGTTCGGCCTTCATCTGGCAATACAGAGATGAGATGACGAGCCATTTTGCACTTCCTGTTATGCTGCCATCTTCGGGCAGGCGAATGCGAGGCTTGCATGCCGCCATGCCTGCCAGGAGAAGACTTGAGGCAAATATTAATGACAAAATTGCAGCAATTTTCTTCACACAAAACCCTGCCTGGTGACGCAATTTGCAAAATCGGCTATATTGAACAATAATCATGCAACGCTTTATGGGCAAGACGAGGAACACAGCTTTGGCTGGTTTGTTGCTCGTTCTTTTTTCCGTTGCAGTGAGCGAAAAAACTTATGCATCGCCGCAGATAGATGCTGGCGCAATGTATGCCAGCGCATGGACATGGACTTCAAACAGCAGCATGGCTCGCCATTCCGGTTTTGAAGCAAGCATAAATATGCGATGGCTGTTTTTTGGCAAGCCAGTGAAAAATTCATCCAGCGGGCCGGGTCAGTCGTCTTTGTTCTTTTCAGCAGGAATTCTCCTGCAATTTCTCGATATGGGAGCTTCGAATTGGCTGGCCGATGGATCGCGGTACAGAGCCTGGAATGCGCTCGGGATGGGACCGGAAGCAGGAATAGGCATGGTACTGCCTGGGATTTTGCAAGAGAGAAGGCAGACTTTTTTTCTTGCTATAGCACCAATTGCTAATTTTTCAAAATATACTAGTACGACTCTTTACAATGCTTATTGGTCTGGCTTTTTAAGGTTGTCGTGGGAGGCCGAGTTTGCGAATCATTGGGCAGTCGGAATTTCGCTGCCAGTAGAAATCGCTGGGCGCTCGGATGGAACTAGCGTGATTGCTGGAATTAGAGCTGGGTTGAGTTATGCGTTCTGAAATAAAAACGATGGAGCAACGCCTACACAAACACATGAAAGCGCCTGGCTCGCTTCGTGCATCGAGCCGGCTGCGCTCGCCCGCTTGGCGGGTTGCCCTGCTGAGTGCTGCGATTCTCGCTTTGCTTTTGGCCGGCTGTGAGCTTTTTCCGAGCAATGCAAGTGTCTTTAGCGGAAAAAAATATGCGATTGTAATCGGAATAAACGATTATATTGACCCAGGAATAAATGACCTGAATTATTGCGTTGCAGACGCCAATTCCATAGCGACAATGCTCACCGCCGCGGGCTGGGAAGTACAACTCATAACCGCGGAATCCAGCAAGTCTACAAAACAATATGCGACGAAAAGCGAAATAGAAAATGCGCTTGCGAATGTCCCGGGTGATGCAGCATCATTCTTACTGTATTACTCCGGCCATGGTTCGGGAGGCCATGATCCGGATCGAGCCTATCTGGTTCCAAGCGATTATAACGGTTATGCGACAACCATGATATCAACTGATGAGCTGGCCTCGATGTTTGCTGTAATTTCAGCAAAAAACAAAACCATTATCCTCGATTCCTGCTATTCGGGAGCATTCGTGGACTCGAGAGAATCGCTCGATGCCGTGCCCGGCTTCTATACAGGCAGCAATATTGCTTCATATTTTGAAATGTTCCGAAAATTCGGCAATCTGCTCGCTAGGAATGAGCAATACTCAAGTGCAAACAGCTCCGCTTTACCTCTTGTCATATCGGCAGCCGGCTGGGCAGAAGAGTCGCTGGAACCAGATCCTGCAACAACATCCAACAATGTTGGCCATGGCTATTTTACTTACTACCTTCTCGAAGCCGCATCCAAGGACGCCAATAGCCGTATGAAAGGCGATGCCGACGGCGACAATGTGCTTTCCTGCCTTGAAGCCTACAGCTACGCTAAAACAGCGCTCGAATCCTCAGGCTACGATTTCCTCCCCCACATCTCCGGAGGCCTGCGCGATTTTGCCCTCATCGACAATCGCGGGAATTAGCTTCGGCGCGAGGTGCTCGCCAGCAACCAAGACCATGCGCTGCCGAGCGCTCGACGCGCCCAGCAAAGCCTGCGCTTCTGCGCCTCTGAACTCAATTTTCAATCAATAAAATCGGCATTTTCCTTTGAAAATTCAGGAAAGAAATAGACAAGAACACCCGAACTGCGAACGCGCACCTGCGCGATACCCTTTTTGGCAAGGCTGTCGAGCTGCTTCTGAGCTTCCTCGATCGAAATATTCGCCTCTATCGCAACTTCGCCCGCAGTGACCATGCCATTGTTGGCTTTGGCAATCCTGAGAATCACTCGCTCTGGAGTCTCGGCTGGCCGCACCCGCGCAATGAACCCGCTGCCCGCGCCGTACGCATCATATCCAAGGGCCTCCCTCGCCGCATAAGCAATATTCGCCTCGCGGACCTGGTTTGGCAGGGTAAACAAATCATATATGCAGCCGACACCGCCAAGACCGCCTGTGAGCAGCCACAGAAGCCCTGTACCTGTCTTTCCGAGATAAAACCTGTGGAATCCAAGAGCCCCGAAGCCGGAAATAAACCACAATAAATATGCCGTCGACAAACTGTATCTCACGCTCCACTCCGATAATGCATTCATTCTAAAGCTTAGACATAACTGCCGCGCAAGCCTATGGGATTTGACCACGATGCGCCTGTCATGCTACAAAGAAGTATATGCTTTTTGCAGCATGACGAAAAGTCATGTCTGACGCTTTTTTTTCGGGAGATTCACATGACGCTTCTTCCAACTATCAAGCAATTGCTCGCGATGGAGCCTATCGGACAGGAAGTGACCATCCGCGGATGGGTGCGCACAAAGCGCGAAACGAAGCAATCCACTTTTATCGAAGTGAACGATGGCTCCTGCTTGTCGAATATTCAATGTGTGGTGGAGAGTGCTCTCCTTGAAAATGAAGCCCTGAAGTCCATGCTTGCGCGGATAGCTACAGGCGCGAGCGTTGAAATTGCAGGAAAACTTGTTCCTTCCCCCGCAAAAGGCCAAAAAGCCGAGGTCTCCGTCATTCGCGTGAAGCTTATCGGTGAAGCGCCTGCAGACCGCTACCCCTTACAAAAAAAGGCGCACAGCCTTGAATTTTTGCGCGAACTCGCCCACCTGAGAGTGCGGACGAATACCTTCGGAGCGGTCGCGCGGGTGCGCAATCGCATGGCCTTTGCAATTCACCAGTTTTTCCAGGAACACGGCTTTTACTATGTGCACACCCCTATCATCACCGCAAGCGACGCGGAAGGCGCAGGTGCAATGTTCCAGGTCACGACGCTCGACCTCGATGCGCTCGCAAAATCGGGCGGTCCTGTGGACTATGACAAGGATTTCTTCGGCAAAAGAGCGTATCTCACAGTTTCCGGCCAGCTCAATGTCGAAACATATTGCCAAGCGCTCTCTCGCGTCTATACATTCGGCCCGACTTTCCGCGCGGAGAACTCGAACACGACCCGCCACCTGGCCGAATTCTGGATGATCGAACCGGAAATGGCATTCGCCGAGCTATCCGATAACATTGCGCTCGCGACCGAATTCATCCAGTACCTCGTCGCAGTCGCGCTCAAGGACTGCGCTGAAGACATTGCATTTTTCGACGAGCGCATCCAGCCCGGGCTGCGCGAATCGCTCGAAAAAGTAGCGCAGACGCCCTTTGCGCATATGACCTATACCGATGCGATCCGCGAACTCGAATCAGCAAACACGCAATTCGAATTCAAACCGTATTGGGGTTGTGATCTTCAGAGCGAACATGAAAAATACCTTACCGAAAAAGTCGTCGGCGGGCCTGTCGTTGTCACCGATTACCCGAAAGAAATAAAAGCCTTTTACATGAAGCAGAATGAAGACGGCAAAACGGTCGCTGCAATGGATGTGCTTGTTCCTCGATTCGGCGAAATAATCGGCGGATCCGAGCGCGAATGGCGGCTTGACGTGCTGGAAAAGCGCATTGAAGAGCTGGGATTGTCGAAGGAAGTCTATAACTGGTATCTGGACCTGCGCCGTTTCGGATCGACGCCTCATAGCGGGTTTGGCTTGGGGTTTGAACGCCTGCTTCTCTATGTGACCGGCATGACGAATATTCGTGATGTCATCCCATTCCCGAGAGCTCCGCGCCAAGCCGAGTTCTGATCCGGGATGCAAGAATGAAATATTTTGGATCAAAAAGGCTAGATGGCGTGCGCAAATTTCGCCAATTTATTGCATTTTTATTCTTTTTTGAGCTTTTTGCGATAGCGAACGCATCAGCGCTTTCTCTCGATGAGTACAGTCAGTTTGGTGTCGAAATAGCTCGGCCTCCATCGCTGAATGCACGGTCAGCGATTCTCATAGACGCAGCGACAGGAACTGTTCTCTATGAAAAGAATGCTGACATCGCTCTGCCGCCCGCAAGCCTGACGAAGCTGGTCACCCTTCATCTGGCGATGGAAGAGATCAAAGCGGGCAGGCTTTCTCCTGACGAGATGGTCGAAATCGACGCCCGGGACTGCTCGCCATACATCCCCTATGGTTCATCGCTCATGTATCTGCGCCCAGGGATGAAGGTAAGCATTCGGGATCTTATGCTGGGTGCAGCTGTTGTCTCTGGAAATGATGCGGCATATGCGCTTGCAAGGCGAATTGCGGGCTCGAACGAGCGTTTCGCCGAGATGATGAATAAAGCTGTGGCCGAAATGGGATTCGACCGCATGACATTTGTGGAACCCAGCGGCTTGTCTGAAAAAAACCTCGTAACCGCTCGCCAGTTTGCGCTTTTCAGCAAACGATATATCGAGCTGCATCCAGAAGCGCTGAAAGAGCTGCACTCTGTCAAATCCATAAAATTTCCGAGGCCGGAGCATGCAACCACGGAATACCATCCCGATGGCATCATTATCCAATATAACCGCAATCCTCTCATTTTCAGCTACGATGGCGCTGATGGCCTAAAGACAGGCTATATTATAGAAGTCGGATACAATATGGCCGCCACTGCCCAGCGGAACGGGACACGATTTATAGCCGTATTGCTTGGCGGTTCTTCAACCCCGTACGCAAATGGCACCGCAGTGCGCACAAAAGACACAAAGGCTCTCCTGGACTGGGCATTTTCGAATTTCAGCACAGCAAGGCCCGGCTATATTGCGCCAAAACCCTTGCGTGTATGGTTCGGAAAGACCATTCAGCTTTTGCCTGAGCCCAATGGAGAAGCTGCTATTACCGTGCCTTCATCGCTCAAAGATCGCGTCTGGGCCAGAATCGAATTGCCTAAAACCGTTAGAGCGCCTGTCCAGAAAGGCCAGAAAATTGGACGTATTGTCTATGAAATTGACAAGAAAGAAATTGGCTCCGTAGACCTTGTCGCTCCCACAGAGATTCAGCGCGGCGGCTTTTTCAGAATATTGATCGATACAGTGCTACGATTCTTCGCTTTTATTTTGGGGAAGGTCTGACGCATGCAAAGGCTGCCTCGCTTCAGTGCCAGGCAGCCTTTTTTCAAGCCTGTATCAGCAAGGCGTTGGCCCTATTTTACAAACCCCAGCAGCCTCGGCAAGAAAAGCGAAATCTCAGGAATATATGCAACAATGAAAAGCGCAATTACTTCCATAATTATAAAAGGGAATATAGCTTTCGACAATTTTGCAAGGCTGATTTTAGAAATCGAACACGCGACGAACAGACACGCCCCTACCGGCGGCGTCATAAGCGCAATGTTGAGCGACAGTACCATGGTGATGCCGAAATGGATGGGCTGATATCCCAGGCTCACCGCAATCGGATGGAGGATTGGCCCCAGGATGATAAGCGCTGCGGCAATATCCATGAACATGCCGACAACCAGCATGAGAAGAAGAATCAGCAGCATAACAAGCTTCGGATCGCGCGTCGTCGAAATAAGAAAGGCAGCAATCGCCTGCGGAACCTGATTGATCGCCAAAACCCAGCTCAAAATACTCGCGGTTCCAATAATCAGAAATACAGCACCGGTTACGCGCGCTGTTTTTACCAGCATGGGCGCGATATCCCGCAGTTTTATTGATTTCAGCACAAAGAATCCGATAATCAATGCATAGAACACCGCTACCGATGCTGCTTCGGTCGGCGTAAACAATCCCGAAAGTATCCCGCCCAGTATAATAATTGGCATGAGCAGAGGAATAATCGCATCTTTCGTCGCGACGAGCTTTTCTTTGAACGTGGTCTTCGGCCCTTTTGGATAGCCGCGCTTGAATGAGAGATACGCAGACATGACCATGAGGAGCGCTGCCAGCAAAAACCCCGGCATGAATCCGGCAGCAAATAAGCCCGCAATCGAGACATTCATGAGCGAGCCATAAATGACCATCATATTTGAAGGGGGAATAGTTGGGCCAATTATTGAAGAAGCAGCGGTCACCGCTGCAGAAAAATCGACATCATAGCCATCTTCGACCATTGCCGGGATGAGCATAGTGCCAATCGCAGCAGTATCCGAAACCGCAGCTCCCGTCATTCCCGCAAAGAACACCGATGCTAGTATGTTCGCGTGAGCAAGGCCTCCTCGCCAGTGCCCGACGAGCACATTCGCAAAATGCACAAGCCGCCTCGTAATGCCAGCTTTATTCATGAGCTCGCCAGCGAGAATAAAAAATGGCATTGCCATGAGCGTGAACATGTCGAGCCCGGTAAAGAATTGCAAAGGCGCCATTGAAAGGAGGCCTACCCCGCTTCCCATAAGGAGGAGCCCCACAACCCCGGCAATCCCCAACGTAAATCCGATCGGCACACCGATCACCAACATTGCAAAGAACACAATCAGAACGGAAACAATCATAAAAAGCCCCTTAGATGTCGATGTAACCCGTCGTCGATGTAGTCAGCCGGCCATTCGGATCAGCAAGAATCATTATGCTGACAAGAACTATCTGAATTGTAGCCAGGATCATGGCAAGCGGAACCGCAAGCTTCGGCAAGACCATAGAAATGCCCAAAGCCTGGGTCATCTGCGATTTGGCCTCGATGGTAGCTCCAGCTGAATAGACCGACATAAAAACCAGAAAGGCAAAAACGAAGAAATTAACGAGCATAGCAAGCGCTTTTCTTGTATTCGGCTTTTTCATCGAATCCAGAATAACTGTAAGTCCTACATGTTCACCGGCGCTCACCCCGAGGCTTATGGCCAAGCTTGCACCCCAAATCATCAGATAGCGCGCCAGCTCTTCGGTAAAATTCAGAGGCGAATTCAGCACATAGCGAAAAAACACTCCAAGGAGCACATCGATGGTCATAGCGCCAAAAACAATCGCACATAAAAAACTGACAATCTTGTCAATGAGCGCAGAAATGCGCCTTACCGATCGGGAAACCGGTTTTTCGTTTTCCATGAACATACCTCAGCATGAAAGATGCCTGATTCAATATGGAATAGAAGGGCGCCACCCGACCTAGCCGGGTGGCGCTATAATTGCCAATCAATCAAATAATTGCGAGCCCGCGAGAATTTTCGCCCGAATCACTCAATAGCCGAGCTCTTTTTCTGCCTTGTCGATGGCGTCGAAGAATTTGTCCACCCATATCTTGCCCTCATCCTTGTACTGGGAGAGCATGAATTCTCTGGCAGCCGGAACTGCGGCATCGCGGAAAAGCTTCATCTCTGCCTTGGTAGGCACATATACCTGCAGCTTTTCGGCCAGTGTTGGAAGACCTTTTTCGGTCGAATCGATGATTCTGGAAAGGCCGCGCCCTGCCACAATTGCAGTGCGAGCTGCATCATCGACGACATTCTTGAGCTCATCCGAAAGGCTGTTGTAGAACTTCGGATTGATGACCCAGACATAGGGCGCATACAAATGATTGGTGAGCGTAATGTATTTCTGCACTTCCTGCAGTTTTGCCATAGCGATAATGGAAATCGGGTTCATCTGGCCATCGACGACGCCTGTCTGAAGGCTGGTGTAGACTTCAGCCCATGCGATGGTGGTCGGAGAAGCACCGAGCGCCTTTACAATCGCCTGGTGAAGAGGAAGCGCCATCGTCCGCAGCTTGATGCCCTTCATGTCCGCTGGCGACTTGATTGGCTTTTTCGAGTTTGTGATCGCGAAAAATCCACCCGATTCGCCGAAACCAAGCACATGGAATCCTGCCTTTTTCTCGATATCAGCAGCAAGCTCCTTGCCGAAATCGCCATCGTAGACTTTGTATCCGACATTGTAGCTCGAGAACGCGAAGGGCATATTGGTGACATCGATCAAAGGATAGAACTGAGCCATGCCGCCAGAAGAGGAAATGAATGACTGCACGACACCGGACTTTACCTGCACGAGCGTTTCAGCTTCCTTTCCAAGGACGCCGTTCGGGTAGAGCTCTACCTTGATCTGGCCGTTCGATTTGCTTTCGACTTCGCTTTTGAATACTGCAGCCATTGCAGCAGAGGCGACATCGTATGGCTGCTGGGGATTGAGGTGCGCAAGCTTGAGGGTGATCTGGCCGAAAACCGCACTAGGCACCAAGAGCAGCATCAGGGCGAGTACCGCGTAAACTGTTCTTTTCATGAAGGCCTCCAAAAAAGTGTATTAAATTAGCATAGAATATGCTTGCAAATAAAGATTCGTCAAGCAGTAAATATTTATTCTCTGTTTATGAATAATGTTGCATTATTGCGTTCGCATTGTGCTAGCGTCACGGTAAATTGAGCAAAATTGAATCAGCTGCCGCGCTCTCTGGCCATCGTGCGCTCTCTGGCCCCTCCGCGCTCTCCGTAGTCTGTATCTCCAAAAACCCTTCCTGGGCAAGCTGCAGTGCGCAGGAATAAATCCTTTCAGGATCTATCGAAAGGCGTTCCGCGACGATATCAACTGGAAGAGGAGATGTTTCCAGCAAACTTTTGAGAATCGCACCTCTGAGCTGCCGCATCGAGCCATTGAAGGGGGATTGCGGTCGATACTTTTTTGCCTGCTTTCCGAAATTTCCTTCGTTTTGTTTGAGCCATGCACCATAGTCCATAAGAGCTGAATACCATGCGCGCGGGTTTTGCCGGTCGAGCAAACGCTGGCCGATTTTCTCGAGATCTCTGTCGGACACTGTGCCGTCGGCCTCTCTGCTCAAGCCAGCAGAGAAATGCCGTATAAAAACCGTGCGAATGTTCGTCTCGAGAAACACCGAAGGAATGTTGAACGCGAATGCGAGCACCGCTCGGGCTGTGTAGACGCCCACGCCCGGCAGGCTTCGCAGAGCTTCTTCTGAGGGCGGGATAGCGTCTTTGTACTCGAGGGCCAGAATCCGGGCGGCTTTTTGAAGATTCAGCGCCCTTCTGTTGTACCCAAGTCCGCTCCATGCCCTCAGTACTTCGCTCAAAGGAGCTGCGGCGAGTGCAGAAGGGACTGGAAAGCGCTCCATCCAAAGAGGAAAAATCTTTGAAACACGCGGCACTTGTGTCTGCTGCAGCATTACTTCAGAAACGAGAATCGCCCATGGACTACTCGTTTTGCGCCATGGCAGATCGCGATAGCACTCCCTTCCCTTTTCGAGAATGAACGTGCGCGCACCAGCAATATCCTCAGCTGTAGATATGGACAAATTCATGCAGGAGTTCTTCTGCCTTTGTTTTGCATGAGCCGCAGACTGTACCAATCTTTGTCGCCTCCTGAAGGCTATGCCAGTCGCGGGCGCCCTGCCTGACCGCTTCTTCTATGTCCTTGTCCGTGATATTGAGGCATTTGCAGATGATCTGCGCATCTTCGCCTTTGAATTCGCCAGCTCTGCCATGCTGCTCGAGGTATACATCGATTGCCGCCCTGAGCGCTTTGTCGCCGAGCACTGAACAGTGGATCTTGTTTTCAGGCAAACCGCCGAGGCGACTTGCTATGTCTGCGGGCTTTATGTGATATGCATCTCGAATATTCATGCCTTTTATGGTTTCCGAGAGCATAGATGTGCTTGCAATTGCGGAAGCGCATCCATAGGTTTTCCATCGAACATCAGCAATGATATCGTTTTGGATTTTGAGCATGAACATCATCTGATCGCCGCATTTTATATTGCCGACCATGCCTTCAGCGTCCGGTTTGAAATCTTTATCTTTATCGGGATCGAAGACATTGCGCGGATTGGTGAAATGATCCTTTACAATGTCGGAATACAACCATTGGAATGCGTCCATTATTTTGCTCCCTCCGGATGCGCTCCTTCTGTGCGTATCTCTCCTATGATTTCCTCAGCCGGCACTGTAGACATGCGCCGCAGGCGAGCGATGATCGGCGGCAATTTATCTGCCACATATCGTACATCATCTTCAGTCGTGTACTTTCCAAGCGAAAAGCGAATTGAGCCATGCGCCAATTCCGGGCCGAGCCCGATTGCCATGAGCACATGCGATGGGTCAAGACTTCCCGAAGCGCATGCGCTTCCTGTACTCACTTCGATGCCCTCGAGATCTAGCGAAAGCAGAATCGACTCGCCCTCAGCTCCCGGGAAAGAAACATTGAGCGTGTTTGGCAGCACTTCTGTCGGGTGGCCGTTTATGCGCACATTGGGCACGCGCTCAAGAATCAAGCCGCGGAGCATAGCTCTCAATCTGCTGACATTCTGCCCATATTCTGCAAGCTCTGCACGTGCCAGCCGCGCAGCCTCTCCAAAGCCCATTATTCCCAAGTTGTTATAGGTGCCGGCTCGCACACCATCTTCCTGATGCCCTCCGCGGATGAATGGCTCGATCGGTGCCCGCTCGCGCACATAGAGCGCACCAATCCCTTTCGGACCATAGATTTTATGGCAGGAAAGCGTGAGGTAATCCACTCCCCAATCTTCGACCGAGACCGGAATCTTGCCTGCTGCCTGCGTTGCATCAGTGTGAACCAGGGCACCCTGCTCTTTTGCAAGCTTTGCGATTGTCTTGATATCTTCGATTGTTCCGATTTCGTTATTGGCTGCCATGACGGAAACCAGAAGCACATCAGGGCTCAATTCCGCGCAATATGCATCCATATCGACGCGTCCATCCCTATCGACAGGGAGAAACACTACAGGGAACCCTTCATCGCGAAGGTGAGCCGCCGAATTTAGCACACATGGATGCTCAATGGACGTCGTGATGATTTTCCGGCGCTTTTGGTTTCGCCCGATCAGAAACATGGTATTAAAAACCGTATTGTTCGATTCCGATCCGCCGGAGGTGAAATAGACTCTCGAAGGATTCTGTGCACCGATGAGCGCAGCTACATGTGCCCTTGCTTCCTCGATTTCGGCGCGGGCAACTCGACCCAGTTCATGCATGCTCGAAGCATTGCCATATACATCGAGCGTTTTGACCATGAGGTCTCGCACTTCCGGCCTCAATGGGGTTGTCGCATTGTAATCCATATACACATAGCGTGCGTTCATTTTAGTTGCTCCTGTTGTTCATTTTCGCTGGAGCCGGACGCTTCCGGAATGCCGATAAAGAATCCGAAAGCCCCGGTTCAGCTATTTCAGCAAGAGTGACTGACGCAAGATACTCATCGACAGTCTTTTTAAGGCCAAGCCAGAAACGCCGTGGAAGACACCCTTCAGATACAACGCAAATCGTTGCATTATCAACACATTCCACGGGTCGAATTTCTCCTTCTGTCGCTCGCACGACTTCGCTCATCTGGATGATGCTGGCTGCTCTTGCAAGCCTGTAGCCGCCGCTGCGCCCTCTGTCAGATATAACGAGCCCAGCACTTTTGAGCTGACTCAGTATTGCTTCGAGGTACTTGGCTGGAATATGTTCTGCTTCAGCGATAGTCGCCACACTGGCTGAGCCTGCATGTACAAGGTGTACAAGGGCGCGGATTGCATATTGAGTCTTTGTCGGCACTTGAAACATGGTAAATTCCTACTAAATTGCTGTGAATATCGCCCAAAGCGCGAATTTTGTCAATCACTTCAGCAATTCAGCATGATCGAAACTTCTGTTGATCGAAAACTCATCAAAAATGAAATTGTATTCGGTTGCGCCTGCTGGATTCGCATGGGAGCCGCCCGCCATGATGGTTTGGGCCAAAATGTGCCCGAGGCCCGGTCCCATCATGAAACCC
>Ga0228535_1001057_pt1 | contig 52819 bp, 38 predicted proteins | sample SJ1metagenome_FD_168457 | JGI IMG/M metagenome (GOLD analysis project Ga0228535, IMG submission 168457) | Enriched culture of PCE-dechlorinating microbial communities from Ithaca, New York, USA - SJ1 | ecosystem: Engineered > Modeled > Simulated communities (microbial... > Unclassified | place... | reverse complement strand
AGGGGAAGATACCGAAACCGATGTTACTCCCCGATACGGTATGGATCAATAGGCCGGTATTAAAGAGTGATGGGAAGATACACTAAATGTTTTGCAAAAGTGTCTCATTTTCATTGACATGTTCCGTCTACGGTGTTGAACTGAGTCAGTATCTGATCAACTAGCGTCTTGCCACCCTCCAGACCGTTAGGATATGACAGTTTCCGTGGTTCTTCCCAAGACAATGCAGCTGGAGTGAATATAAGAGCTCGATCATCCACTATCACCACGGAGAGCCTGATACCTTGTATCGTTTGCAAGTTCAGGGCAGCGATTTCATTTTTAGCGGTTTTCAGAGCATCGATTTCCCCGAACCCATAACGAACAGCGCTTTCATCGGGGTCAACATAGACAGTGCATTTAACGCGCTTTTTTGTGGCCAACTCAATAAGCGTAATGACTTCTTCTTTATAATAACCTGGCTTGGCGATCAGTATTCGTTCTCGTGCTTTTTTCAAAAACTCAAGGAAGTTCTCCTTTGTTACTTCGACCAACTGCACCTCAGAATCTATCTCGCTCATAAAATCTCCCCCATATCCCATTGTCCTTATTTTGAATAGCTTAAAATTTACTCAATCTTCACTTTATCGCTCAGGCCGAGGTCGGAGAGGATTTGCTTGAGGTCTGCCTCCATGTTCTGCGCAGTATCAGCATTGATCGAAAAGCTGAAATCGATACCGATCTTGAGGTCTGTACCTGAGCGAAGCTTCGGAAGGATCTTTGTCCCCAGGCGGTTCCATATCTCAGGTGGGATGTTGCCGGACAGGCGGATGGTCTTTGCGGCAGGTGCCACGGGTTCTATGGGCTTGCCTTCTGTCTCCGGCTTTCCGGCAGGTTCACTGACAGGTGGGCTTTCCTTTCCAGTTCCAATAATGGGCGGCTGCAAGGTTCCCTCTACCAATGCCCTTGCCTTTTCTTTTCTCAAGAGAAAAACGCCGCTCTCAAAAACCACTTCATCTCGTGATATTTGTTCCCGGAACCACATTCGATCATACGTTCCATCCGGCTTCTGTCCTGAAGCAAGTCCGAAATCCCCCTTCGGAACAAACTCGACGATCTTCTCCTTTAATGTGGCATCCGTATCCATCAGCCTCGTGAGGGAGCCGTTGAGAAAGTTCTGACGAAGGCCAGACAGCGGCCATGCCCCACTCTCTTTCAACGCGGGCGGCCAGTTGCGGTCAATATAGCCAGCACCCACACTTTCGCTGAGCAGACCCTGAGATTTCAGTGCAGTGATTATCCTGCCAGATAAGCTTTCACTACCGCTTGAATGTCCGGCGCCGAGGTCTATGACCTTTAATCCATTCTTTTCCTTACTGTCCGCTATGACAACGTAGCGGTATCCACCCCATATCTCGTCCTTCACAGTCTCATCGGCATCGGCGACCTTTGAACGCACATCCGCCCTGTCCGCTTTATCAAAGTCTGCACCGAGGGTCCCCTCCACTATCTCTCTTTCCACACGCCTCCATGCAAGAAGCATCTCGACTTTGTCCCTCAGGTCTCTCCCGGGTTTCTTCACGCACCATAGGAGTGCTGCAGGATACAATCTCGGCGATTGCCCCCGCTGCCTCATCCATTCTGTTATCTTTTCACTGATCGCGCCGCTGCCGTTCCATTCCGTTTCCGGGTCGCCTACCACGAGCGTTAGCCTTGGGGAATCCTGAATGGCCGTACTCTCATCAGGAAAATAGATCACAGGCACCATGAGCTTTTTGCCGAATTCTTCCTTCACGTACCGCTTCATCTCCGGCTTGATCTCAGATTCCTCGTCAAGCGATGCCTTCCGGTCATTGACGACCTTTTTAAGGGTTGCCTGGTGCCTGATCTGGAAGCCGTCGGTGCCTACCTTGCGGATAAAGTACGCCTTTGTCTCCAATGCAAGAGCGGCATTGTCGATCGACGTCGTATCGATCTCCGGCTCGCCGAGGGCGAAGCGCAGTTCAGGGAGATGGGCGATCTTATCGATCTGACCCCCTGAGGATTCAAAAAGAATGGCAGTCGCTACTCTGCGGTGGATATCCTTCAACGGACCTTTCGTGTCTGCGTCGAGGGCACGTGCGTGCGAGTGCTCTCCTGCGATATCGGCATCGATGGCAGTAATGAGGCGTGATTCCCCAAGCTGGCCCAGCACAATGCTTTTAAACTCATTAATTTCAAGGGGCGCCGATCCGAGGGTAATAAAGGGCTCCCTCCGTGCGTTGTTGAATCCGTCACGGTATGCCCATGATATCCACTGTGCAAGCATCGCCAGTGTCCCGCGCGTCTGCTGGTACTGCGGCAGGGCCTGCCACTTCCTCTGGAACACGGAAAGGGTTGCAGGATGAAAGGGATAACATGCGGCAAACCTCTGTTTGAGATAATCCTTTGCCTTTGCCTCGGTCGTTGCAGTATCCACGGCAGTCCATTCAGAAGGCAATTGCGCCCGCCTTTCGTAGCACCAATTCGCATAGGCGCGGGCGATCTTCTCCCTCTCCTTCTCATTGCCGAGGTCCTCGAATAGCCTCCTTCTAACTACCTCACTGATCTCTGTCTCGTCATTTGCGATCAGGTCCTTCGCAACGCGCCTTACCACCTTCGTGATCCGGTCCTGCCATTCGAGATCAGAGTTTGTCATTTCAACCTGGCTTCTCGGCAAACTTATGACCGCGGCACATTGTGTCGTTCCTGTTGTTGCTACGGTAAGGTTCTGGAGAAAGGCATAGAATGCGTCTGCCATGTTGCGATGGCGGTTCACGAAATTGAGGACCTCATCAAAAAGAAGCAATACCGGGGCATTTGCCGTCTTAAATAACTCGCCGATCGCCTCAGTCCCTGGGGGCGTCGTCTTTGCGGTCTTGCCGAGTGCAGCTATGCCTCTGTCGTCTGCGATCTGTCGCGCCATGTCGATCCAAGGGTTCTCCTTGCCATCCTTCGGGTCCCATGCATTTCCTACGAAGACGGCGACGCGTGCCTCAGGGATCGAAGGAAGCTCTGCCTCTTTCAGAAGAGGGGTAATACCCGAAAATACCTTTGAGTTCTCTCCATTCTTTGCGAGGTGGTAGAGGGCTGCCAAGGTGTGGGTCTTGCCGCCGCCGAATTGAGTGATTAACGTGAGGACCGGGGCGGTGTTCTCTGTCTTGCCGCTTAATCGTCTGAGCACCATCCCTGCGTGGTCGTTGAGGGCCTTCGTGAAATATGTACGGGAAAAGAATTGGGCGGGCTTGCAGTAATCCTCGGGCGCGGTGCCGGCAATAACCTGTTCAAGGGCTATGGCAAATTCATCGGGATTAAAGGAACGCCCTTCCCGTACCTCTTTTCTTGGTCTCGCTATTTTATACCACGGTTCCACATTCCCCTCCTCATAATCCTATTTATTTGCACGCGCATTGTCGTGTATCTGTTTCATTCCACACCCCTTTTTGCCAGCTTAGCTTTACTGGTTGTTTGCTATTGTTTGCTGGATTACAAAGGGTACAAAACCTTTTTAGCTGCATAGCATATTCCTGGCAAGGTCTCTTTTTTGTTTTGCAGTCAGATCGAACCCACGTAATGTCACCTCGTATCTTGGAATAAGCACTGGCGTTATCGATTGACCCATGGTGCGGTGCTGTAACAACGGCAGGTTTCTCAAAATCTATTTTTGATGTTGTGAAAGACAGGTCGGAATCAGCAGTAAAAAGAACCGAGCCATCCTGATTACTATCATATCTGAAAACCAGTGATTCTTGATTTGCAACAGTTAAACATAAAATATCGATAATAGACCCATATGTCTTAATTTTAGCAACCTCTGTGCAGTTTAATGGTATGAATTGTGTACCGTTAATTTTAGCTCCACAGCAACTTCTTGAAGGATCGTATTCAAAAAACCTGATGTTGCATCCCTTATTCCAAGCCCTTTCAATGATTTTTATAATTCTGTTTCCTGCACGTATCATGTCAGCAAAAGGAGTAATTTTGCTATACATAATTTGAGGATAGGTATAGATGTAAAACTCATGGTTTTCTACATCGTCTATCGATTCACTAAGATTTTCAATTAGCATGCCAATATCCCTGTCTTTAACGCTGGGATTATCGATGTGGTCTTTATTGCCAAATTTTGGTTCTTTGTACTTATTGATATCACATTGCTGCCATTTCTCCAATAAAGCTGGGGAATCCATTATTGTTTTTAATAAATATTGATGCCAGCTATGGGATTGTGCCGCAGATTCGATGAAGGCATACCATGTCCCCGGAATCCATACCTCTTCGACATAAATACTTGATTCGAGAACACCGATTATTCCATTCGCATGGTCACTATCGTTATGAGAACAAATAATTGTATTTATTGTCGTGATTGCACGATCCTTTAGAAAATTAGCGACTTGTTGATAATATTGTCCTCCATCAAATAGAAAAACACTTTCTCCATCGCAAAGCAGAAATGAATCTCCACGTCCTACTGGAAGAGCTTCAAATTGAAATATTGTCTTTTTCTCCACAGTTTTCCATTCACTTATTTCGGATATGCGAGGAGCATGGCGTCAAGGAGGCGCTTCTCCTCGCTTGTCTTCGGGTACAATGCAGATAATGCGTTTGCAAGGCGGATGAAATCTGTTCCCCGCTCATGCTCAGTTCTCAGCAGGGCTCTCAAAGCATTGGGCTGTCCGCTTGACTGAAGAAGCATTGCCGCATGGACACGGTCAAGGGTCGTCGCCTCGCGTCGTGAGCTAAGGGTTTCCTCAGAGACATTGATGCTGATCCGCTCGGTGGTTGTCTTCCTCCGGCCTCTTACCCTCGGTGCAAAGGTCTCTTCATATTCGGGGAAAAGCATTCCCTGCAACTGGACATCTGGACTTCGCTCTATACGTTCGGCAACCGATCGCGTCCCTTCTTTTCCGAAAAGCTGCTCTGCCCTCTCCGAAACAGAGAGCAAACGTACAATGCCCTTCTTCGTCTCGATTATTCTCCCTTCCCATTCGGGCAGATGGATGCCGAGGGGTTGGGCAAAACGTCGCGCTACATCGAAGATGAGGCTGAAACCTTTCGGTTTTGTTTTCGATGACCCATCTTCCTCATCTTCGTTATCATCATCGCCTTCGATCTCTTCTTTTTCACCTTTTCTCACATTCCCAGATTCACCATTGCTGCTCTGCAGCGTCCAGAGAAAAAGTGCTGTCAGTCGTGCATCTTCTTCCAATGCCCCTGCCATACCATTCCTCGCAACGGCCTCTGCAGACCCAAGGACATTTTCAAGAGCCGTCCTGCCGACCACTTCCCATACCTTTTCAAGATACTGTGCAAGCGTTACTTCTTTTCCGTCGGCGGTTTCGACCCTTGAGTACCTGCTGAATATCTCCAGCGCCGGGCCGATGCAGGCAAAGACGAGGTCAGCGCCACGAATATGCTCTTTCTGCAACCGTTCCATCCAGTCGCCGACTCGTCGTGGCAATTCTCGGAGCACATCGCCCCAGTCGCCAACGGGAGCATCTTCTGGACGAGGACGACAGACAAGGTGGATGCTGGTGGCAAGAGCGGCGGAATCCATGGCTCGAAGACGGGAGCTCATCTCTGTTGCAATGGGCCACGAACCGGTAATTGTCCACCCACCCTTGATCATCCCAGAAAGAAGAGCTTCCCAGCCTTCTGTTGTCTTGTGGGCAAAAACGATGCAGCCAACTCCGTTTTGATCGAGCACACGCCTACCTTCGGAAAAGGCTTGTCCCATTGATGTTTCATAGAACCGAGGGGTTCTTATACCATGTCCTTTTGTTGTTGTGCTGTCTACTATGATTTCCCGCATTTTAGGCGTAAGCATATTGTTTAGGTCTAGAGGATCCCTAGGCAATAAACCGTTAGGTAGCATACGTTTCATCCAAACATAAAAAAAATCAGAGCAATGCGCGTAACTTATTGCGTCGTAATAAGGAGGATCGGTAAACCATACCGATGCACTCTCATTTGGTAGTGGTGAATCACATGCATCTGACATTTGCACTTGAGAAGAAGTAATATAACTGATGCACACAGACTCTATTGCAGCCGACATACGGGCGACTTGACTCGCAATGGAACCAGTAGATTGACTCCATGGGTTTGCCTCAGCAAAATCCCAAACCATAGGGAGTGCTTGTCTAGCCAGAGCTTGCACCGGACATTCTGCATCTGCCTTCCATCTGGCCAAGGCTACCCAAAAATCCACCACTCTTCCCAGCACTAAACCAAGCAAACCTCCTTCACCATTTAGTCGGGAACTTAGGTAACCAGATGTTGTAAACAATGCGAGCTTCTGACGTGCCGTGAAGGCATCCCCCCAAGTCATCATTCCATACATTGGCAACCGGTTTATATCATGATGCCATTTGTCTACGAGTTCGTTTGGTATAGGGTTCAATCCATTTAGAGTTCTTTCAGCAGTTACTTCTTTCAGTTTTTTCTGTGTTTTCCACACAGCTTTATAATCATTCGCTGTGGACAACCTATATTGCCTCCCTTGCTCACCAATTTGTAGTGCAACAACCGCCAGCAGCCTTGCTCCGCCGATACGATTCCCTTGCCCATCAAAAATCACATCAGCCCCACCTTTTTCTTCAACAAGCTGAGCTCTTACGCGCTCAGGGGGCAATACTGTATTGCAGCATAAGCATGTGGCTTTTGCCCTTGTTACTGTACCAACTGGCACCTCTCTATCATTTTTCGGTTCAAATATCTCAAATTCTGCTTCCGGGCTTTCTCCTTTTCCCTTTGCACCTTTTACTTGATACCTCAATGCACGCTTTCGTCCTTCCTTCTTGGATAACCAGAATGAACGCATAAGGGGAATCTCTGCTCCGCAATTAGGGGCTTCGCATTTTACAGTCCGTGCCCACAAATATGCTATCGGTTTTGCCCCATTTGGGTCATCGGGGTAGAAATCCTTCAATTCCTTTTCCGCTGCTTCCTTGATCTCTTTTCCAACTATTCTTAATGCCTCGGCCAGTCCATCAGCTTCAATTTCCTCCCCGTTTTGCTTTTTTACCTTTATCTTTTCCCTGCCATATCTTGGTATGTCCTCCAGCATCACCTTGAGGATTAGACGGGCAACCGGATTGAGATCACTTGCAAATGCATCGCATCCCACGCGCAAAGCTTCCAGTGGGATAGAACCACCGCCCGCAAAAGGATCAACCACAAGGGGCGGTTCATCGCCATGTGCAGCCTTGACAAGCTCCCGGCTTACTTCAAGATACACCGGATCTGCTGAACGGTCCCAATCTGCAAAATCACCGATGAACCTGAGGAGTACCCTTCTCAAGTCCTTATCAGATTTCCCTACTTTCCCCGGCAAGGGGGCAAGCAACTCTCTTGCCTTCTCTTTAAACTTTTTCGGACAATTGGGGTCGCACGGATCAGGCCACAGAAGCGCCAGCAACATTGCACGGCACGCTGCAAGCGGCCTCCTTGCCCACCATAAATGTAACCCTGATGGATGCCCATGCTTAACAGCTTTTTCTTTTACCGAATATTTCGACACCACCGCAATCGGAAAATCCACCTCAGCTAATCGTTTGCATTCTTTAGGAATCATTCAGTTTCCTCTGCAAGAACTCTAAGGAAGGTTCTTCCGTCTTTAGGCCGGTGTGGACAATCTGTGAGAAAGCGCGTAAGTGACCTAGTAGTTCTTCCGCTATCACGGCCGGTATACTGCTGTGGTCCTGTCCGTTGATCACAGTAGGTAACAAATAGGTGATGCTTTGCCCGAGTCAACGAAACATAAAGAAGGCGACGTTCGTCATCAACTCCGCCCCCGTGTGCTCTTCCGGGAAGGTACTGATCTTCAGCCGCTGCAATAATTACAGCCTGAGCCGTTAGGCCCTTTGCCCGGTGCATTGTCAGGATATTGATTTTCCCTTCCTCAAGTTCTTGTTCAATATCCTCGCTCGCAACCTCTATCATGCGAACGAGCTCTTCAACGCTCTTCACTTCGACTGCTCCAGCAACACGTCTAAATTCCAACAGTACAGATTCTCTCAAGGCATTGTTCTGGATCAGAGCATCGGCTGCCGATTGGACAACGCCCAAGATATCCTCCCTTCTATCGCGTTCTTCCAGCGATTCAGGGGGGAATAACTCTTCTACCTTATCGATCACATGTCTAATTGCATCACTTAAACGTGACCGATGACTGCTGGGTAGAATTTCAGCGTCTTCGTGTACGGCAAGAATGACCTGAGCAAAGGTTTGGCCGCAACTTCGGGCCATATCATATAGGGTATCAATTGCCCCCATCCCTACCCCATGGCACCAAACCTGCAGTAGGGTTCGCCACGAAAGGCAGTCCTCGCGGTTGATCGCAAGTCGTGTATAAGCAAGAAGCACTCTTCCATCATTGGTATTCAAAGAACTGTCTGTATCTGTTGTTGCTGAAACAGGAATATCCGTCTCCTCTATTTTCTCGCGAATGAGGCTTGAGAACACACCATTGTGATCGGATCTAAGCAAAACAAGGATGTCAGAGGGATCGAGACTATGACGCTCGATGAGATGCGAACAAAGCCTCGCTATTCCACGCGCTTCCATCGTTTGGTTGTTGAACCTGAGGATTGCGACTTCACCGTCGCCCCTTTCTGGCTCTGATCTTATTGCCTTCTCGATCCGACGCGTGTCCTGGCGAGCGACGAACAAGCTAATATCAAGAATGTCCCTGTCACACCGCTTGCAAATCTGCAATGACATGTCTTCTGCTCCCTCATAATCGTATGGGAAACGACGGATACCTTCTGGGTGAGCCTTGCGGAAGCCGTAGATACTCTGATCGTCGTCACCTGCAACAAACAGCTCAACATCACGTGACACAATTTCATGGATCACAGCTAAGTCACAACGGTTTAAGTCTTGGTACTCATCTACAAGAAGATTGGCAATCGGTCCCTCGAGTTCGAAATCCCCGCGCGTTTCCTGAACCCTCTTCAGTTGGTATACAAGTTCAGCCCTAAGTGTATACCCGTATATCTGGCGATGTTCTCGCCACGCGCCAAGGAACCCCGGGTTCGGGAAGCGACGATCCCATTCGGCTTCATCGGCCGTAAGCGTCTGCCAGTCGGCCGAAAGTTCATTGAGCAGTCCTTGAGCATCACTGACCCTTCTGAGGTTAAGCAATCGCTTGATGTCCTCCAGGATGACACTTCGTTCTTCCCAATCATCTGCAATCCGGAGAGGTTGAGGTAATTCAGTGATGAGTCTCGCATTCCGCATTAGCTGTCGTAACGCAAAAGAATGCAATGTAAAGACTCTTGGGCAGTTCTCTGTTCCAAGCTCGTTTTCAACACGTTGCCGTAGTTCTCGCGCTGCTGCACGCGTAAACGTAACTGCCAATATACTATGAGCGGGTACTCCTTGTTCGGCAACAAGAAAACAAATATGACGTGTTAATGTAAGCGTCTTACCTGTCCCAGGTCCGGCAAGAAGTCGAGCATGATTTCCACTGTGAGCGGCGGCTATTCTTTGCTCAGGTAGTAAATTGTCATCCCACGGCATTGCTATTCCTACTCAAGTTGGAATTAGTCTTCTGTAATCGTTACTTTCTTGTTTACCTTCCTCTAACGTTATTACTCTCTTTTTCTAACAGCTTTCAAGCTGTTTTCGGTCGATAATCTCTCCTATCAATACACTGGTCGTATGCGGTTCGATTTATCTTTACCCAGTCTGTTTTATCAATCCCCCGTTTATTCTTAGATGCAGGGCTGTATGGAAAGGCGCATATGACCTTAATCCATCTGTCAGTTTCGGCTGCTATCCGTTTAACTTCATCCACGGCTTCCGTTAAGTCCTGATCCTGACTAAATATTACGCATATGTCATAGAGATTTTTCCGAGCCAGTCTCACAACGTCAAGTGCCAGTCTAACGTCTACGCCCTTTTCCTGGCCAACAAGAAATGTATAGGGAGACCTGTCCGATAGGCGCACCGTCTGGTTTCGGTATCTTAATGGCCTGGAATATACCTTTACCCCTGTACGTCCCATTTGCGCGAGCTTAGCAGCCCAGAAATGATTCCAAAATGCGTCATCTTGGGGATCCGGGACGCCGGTGTAAAAGTAGACATCATGTAAGGTGCAGTTTAATTGATTACAAACGGCTTTTGACAAGAGAAGCGGGTCATAATTTGGAAAAGAATAACCAAATGCCTCTTTGACAGCATAAAAAAGATTTTGGCCATCAATAAACGAAATAGTTCGAAGAACACTTGGTTGTAACGGCATCATCCCCCCTAAAATAAATAACCCCGCTCGAGTCCTTTCGGCGTGTCGAACGGGGAGCAGATACTTAATTCAAACTTAGTGATATTATAGTCCCTCATATTTGCCGAGTCAATAGAAATTTTTCTCACGAATTTCCCCCATAAGGATTTGCGGGTTCATGAACTTTCATAGGCTGGGTTAAAGCATTTACCGAAAGCGTGTAATGGGCTACTTTAACGACCTCGTGCCATTCAAGTCGTGCCGGGTCTTTTATTGGCTCCTGGAGCTTTGGTTCATTCTTGCAGTCAGTGACAACATAGAGCCAATAGCAGTCCCTGCGGTCTTCGGCAACGCGGCGCTCATTTGGTGTAAGCAAAACGCTTCCCGTCGAACCCCCGATTCCTTTGACCTCAATCAGGCGGAGCTCACCGGAATTGATGTCGAGGCTTGTTATATCATAGCCGAGGTTCTTCTCGTGGACATCAAAGACCTGGCGGCCAAGGTTACCCTCATGTTCCATCACTACACGCATTGCCGTCGCCTCTGTCTCAGGGTCGGGTCTCAGGCTGCGTACATCAGGAGCTTCCTTCTGCGGATGAGAAAGAATGACGATGCTCGTGATCCTCTCTAATGCCTGAAGCGTGAGGGATCGCTGGCGCTGTAATTCATCCCGACGTTTTTCTCTCCTTGCCAGGAGCCTGGCGTGCCGCTCCTCCGCCATTGCAAAACGGCCTTCAGCTCCCTGGGCTTTCCGTTCGATCTCCATGGCTGCATTGCCGATCTCTTCATCCGCCTTTTGGATGAGCTCTGTGAGAGAAATCTCTATATGCTCTGCTATTCTGTCGATCTCGGCAACCCGCTCGTTGCGCACCTCTTCAAGGAAGGGCGTGAACGCGTTCTCATTCACCCAGTCATAGACCTCCGGGAACGCTGCAACGGGGGGTACGGTCTCTGTGACCTTTGCAGGGATCAGATTCCCAAGCATATCAGGCCCCCTCAAGATGGGTTCCCTGTTCTCTCCGATCTCAACGGCGAATAATCGTTCGTGGATCGCCTGACCAAGACCATCGACCACTCGGGCACGGTAAAAATCGATCCTTGCGGGTTCGTCATGCTGGAGAGAATAGAAGCACGCACCTGCGTTGATCGATTCCATTGCTGTCTCGCCGGCATGATGCCGCAGCGCCTCGAACAGGGGATGTCCGGGGGTGATCCATTCGAGGTTGTGTTCTTCTGCAATAGTCCGGTCCGTTGAGCATTTAGGATATTTGTTTGCAAGTGATGGGAGCTTCCAGTCTTCCCTGCCCTCATACTGTTTAAGGGTATGGGGTGTCCTGCCGGGCTCAAAGGTATGGGGCAGACGCGGGACCTCTTTAATACTCAGGTGAGCGTGTTTTGCGGCCTCTTTCATGAAACGAGCGATGGTCTCCGGCACAACGCGCCTCTCCTGGGCCTTCGCGCGCCTTTCGATGAGCATCGCGAGGTTCAGCTTCTTTGTGGCAAGCCCCTCAAGGGCGTTCCTGCATATCTCACGGAACTGCTGTTCGTTCACATTCTTCAATAGCCGTTCCTCGAGGTCGGCATCGCCAAGCTGTCCCGCATAGTATTCACGGAGAACCCCTTCGATCCGGGCGGAGGGAAGTATCTCGCCCACAACATTAAAGACTGCATCATCGTCAAGGGCGTCGCGAATCTCCTGTAGCTTTTCGAGAAGGCGCTGAAGGACCCTCCCCTCGATGGTATTCGTCGCCACAAAATTGAAGATGAGGCAGTTCTTCCGTTGCCCGTACCTGTGTATACGGCCCATCCGCTGCTCAAGGCGGTTCGGGTTCCAGGGTATGTCGTAATTAAAAAGGATGTTGCAGCACTGAAGGTTTATGCCTTCGCCTGCCGCCTCTGTAGCAACAAGCACCTGTATGTCGCCATCTTTGAACTGCTGCTCCACGAAGAGGCGCGTGCCGGGGTCGTTGCGCGATCCAGATTTCATCCCGCCGTGGATGAACCCTACACGGAATCCAAGAGAGGTAATACAGTTTACGAGATATTCAAGCGTATCCTTGAATTCCGTGAAGATCAGGAGCCTCTTCTCTTTGTCGTCATAAAACCCTTCGCTCTGAAGAAGGTCCTTTAGTCTGGACAGCTTTGACTCTGTACCTGATTCCTCTACCTCTTTTGCCTGTCGCGCAAGGGCTTTCAGCTCGTCGATCTCTTCCCTGACCTGTTCCTCGTTGCCAGCGAGCGTTATCGCCTCAAGGATCTGCTCGAGACGGTCCCGTTCCGCCTCCTCCATTTCCTCAAGTTCTTCTTCGGTGGGAAGATCCGGAGGTGCTTGTTTGATCAACTCCTGCGCCCTTTTCAGACCTTCTTCGAGGCGACGTATGCGGTTCTCAAGGGAGTGCCTCATTGCATAGGTGCTTGAGGCAAGCCGTCTCTGGTAGAGGGACATGAGAAAACCGATCGCACGGGCCCTGGGGTCTTCTCCTCTTGCGGCGGCCTTTGCGCTCTGTTGCTTTACGAAACGGGTGATGTCGCGGTAAAGATCGAACTCCAATCCGTCTATCGCAAAATCCACCGTGTGAGGGATACGCTTCGTAAATATCTTCTCTGCGATCCATGAGCCGTCCGGTTGAGGCTCCGGAAAATATACCATTGCCTCTTTTGTACGCCGGAGATAAAACGGGGCACGGCGGCGCTCCATTGCTTCGCGGATCGATCTCACGTCGGCATAGGCATCTTCGTCAAGGAGCTGAAGGAAAAGGCTGAAGTTAATGGGGTCGCCTTTGTGCGGCGTGGCGGTAAGCAAGAGGATGTGGTCAGAGGTATCACGGAGCAGTTCCCCTAAGCGGTATCGCGCGGTTTTATGGGTCTCATCTGATGCCGACATGCGGTGCGCCTCATCGACGATCGCAAGGTCCCAGGGCACCTGACGGAGGCCGGGCAGTATCTCTGTCCTCTTCGCGAGATCAAGGGAGGTTATAACGCGTTTCTGTTCCATCCACTGGTTCATGCCGAACTGGTCCCGGATGTCCTGTCCCCTCATGACGACAAATTGTTCATCAAACTTCTCTTTCAGCTCTCTTTGCCATTGGAAGGCAAGATTCGCAGGACAGACGATGATGATCCTCTCGGCAAGGCCCCTCAGCTTCAGCTCACGGATAAGAAGCCCGGCCATGATGGTCTTGCCTGCTCCTGCATCATCGGCGAGGAGGAAACGGACGCGGGCAAGTTTGAGAAGGAAATCGTAGACTGCTTCGAGCTGGTGCGGAAGGGGGTCAACCCTGGAGATCGAAAGCCCGAAGTATGGATCAAACTCATAGGCGATGCCAAGGGAATATGCCTGGAGGCCAAGACGAAGCAACTCCCCATCACCATCGTACGTAAAACCCTGCTGGATAATCGTGATCGATGCAAGCTCGTTCTCCGTAAGGGTAACCCTCCTGAAACGTTCCGAGTCTTTCCCGACAAGCCCGAGCGTCCATCTGCCGGAACCGTCACAAGAGACCGTCTCGATCCGCATTTGTTCATTGAAAAACGGACCTACAATTATTTGTCCCACTGAAAGGGCTCTATCGTCCTTCATGATCTCTTTTCTCGCTTGCAAGTGAGTTGCTTAATAATCATCCATCGTTCCAGTTTTTCTTCATACGTTAATCGAGTGTTGGCTGAACTTGTGGATGGCAAACGATGATATTGAAGGTTTTCACATCTTTCGCAATGCTTATCGAATAACGTTTGAGATTTTTTTCCGTTAAAAATAATTGATTTTATGTTTGGGCCTTTTTTGTACAATACTTTGCAGTTGTTTGGGATCGCATTTTTAATTTTAGAATCAGTACTGCCCTCTCTGTCACAAGATTTCAGTATGTCCCAAAGTGCTATACAATGTTTTTTAATAAATTTAATTCTGTTTTCGTAGCGGTCTTCTATTTTCTTTCCGAATACATCGTAAAGAATCTTCCAAAATTGATTCCTGGGATTTGCGTAATACTGTCCTTTTTGTAACGCAATTTCACTAGGCATGGTGCCAAGTATCAATATTTTAGCATTCCCAGCGATGATAGGCTTTAAAGATTTTATTTTACTTGGTATGCGAATTGTTCTCCGTTGCAAGTAGTCATTCCTTTACCAAAGCGGCTCATGTCTTATAGCAACTGCAAAAATAATGAGAAACTCAAAAAATGCAATAAATCCATTAAACCCTACTAAAAATCAGCGAAGAGTTAATCGGTTCATCTGGTTTTTCCGGTCTGTCTGGTCACAACAAAAGAGACAAGAGAAACTCAATGAACCAGAGGAACCGTTTTAACCCCTTAAAACCATTCTATATCTATGAAATGAAAAATACAAATAATTTTTTCAGCTTACAGCGGTCAGCAATGATCAAAAGCTATTATACCAAGCAGGACTGACAACAGGGTGTCAGACATGGCAACGGCCGTTCAACGTTCTATGTTCAACGTTCAAAGTTGGCACCGGAGAAACTAAAGGCGGGAGGACCGAGGAGCGGGGTACGAGGCAAAAGGGGCAAGGAGATAAAAATAGTAGGAACTTTTATCCGGCTTTTATAAAGTCGCGTGGTCTCAATATTCTCAATGCAAAGGGCAGGTCCCTTATGTCGAGGAGATCTTTGTCGCCGGTTATGAGAATATCCGCCTTTGCCGCATAGCAGCAATCGAGAACCATATTATCTGCCGGGTCTCTACAAATGACGAACTTCTTCTGCGGGGCAATGAGCTTCGCTTTTGTTACAAGGGCCGCGATCCCTGCAATCAACGCCTTGAACCCAAGTTGATCGATTTTTCCTTTACGAAATAATTCGAGGGGTGTATCGCGATACTCCCGAAGAAGTGCGGGCGATAAATATATATCTGCTTCTGAAAATGCCTTTTTTATTGCCTGTTCCGGGACCCCCCCTGAAAATAAATGCAGAGATTAAGATGCTGGTATCGATGACTACCCTATTTCTTCTTTGCGTATGCCTTTCTCCTCACTATTTTTACCGCATTATCAATATCCCTGATTGTTAACCTTGATCTTTTGAATGCCTCTCCTGCAACCTTGAAAGCTGCGTCAAGTCTATCCTCGGGAGAAAGGATTGACAGGATATAATCTTCAGGGTCAATCTTTTTGGCGACACCTTTGATTTTTTATCACCCCTTAAGGTCTATCTGTAGTTATTCTACATCAAAATATCTTTTTTGCTATATTGGATTTTAACTCCACGACAAGAAAAATACAATCTTTTTAGGAAACGGCAAGCAGGGAAGACTGACAACAGGGTGGCAGAGGAACGAGGGATAAACCGGCTCATGGCAGAACACTCGTAAGGCGTGAGGCGTTAGAGGAAAAAAGCTAAGCTTTCCAAGGGCACGCGTCCACGTCATGGACACGTTCTCAATACGTGTCCAGCAAACTGTATTTTATCGACATGTTATTTTCTCGTGTCGATGATATCGACATGTTATCGCGACGGCAAACTATACAGCGCCGTATTTAAGTAGAGGATTTCTTTGCCTAACACCTCACCGCCGCCCTCCGGAAGTAATACCAATAAGTAATATACGTAGAGACATAAATCCCGTCCGGAGGTGCCTGCCGTGAAGAACGTCATATCAAGAACAGCCATTGTTTTGCCCCTTGTCCTCTTCTGCCTTGCTCCCTGCCTCAGCAATGCCGGCTTCGTCGATGACTGGATCACCCAGAAGACGGAGACCGACGCGGGCTACTTCGAGGGCCAGAAGAGAGGGTACTACACGGGAGGGTCTTTTTCAGCGCGCTGGCCCGTGCAGAACGACTACCCTGTCACCTTCGAGCCTCCCAGGCTGAAGTTCGGCTGCGGAGGCATAGACGCCTTCATGGGGGGCTTCAGCTTCCTCAACTTCGAGTACCTCGTCCAGAAGCTCCAGAGGATAATGACCGCGGCCCCCGCCGCCGCCTTCGACATGGCGCTGAACACGCTGTGCCCCCAGTGCTCGAACACCATAAAGAGCCTTGAAGAGATCGCCAACGCCTTGAACTCGATCCAGCTTAACGACTGCCAGGCCGGGAAAACAATCGCCGCCAAGATCTTAAGCGGCGTCTCCACCGACCCGAGCATAAAGGCCGAGGCCGACAAGGGATACAACATCCTCAAGGGCCTCCAGGACCTGCCCCATAAGGTAAGCGAGATATGGACATCCACGAACAACCAGCCGATAACGCCGACGGCAAGCATGATAGCGGAATGCCCGTCCGAACTTCTCAGTCTCGCAGACCCGACAAAAAGCATACTCCAGATAGCCGCTGAAGGCAGCAACCTCACCAGCGACACGATAGCGATGCTCAGGGGCATGTTCGGGGACGCGATCTACACCGTCACGAACGGGGACGGCAACTGGAAGTCCATTCCCCCCTGCGAGCAGAACGACCTCTCCTCACTGAACCAGCTTTACACGGGCAACGTCTACAAAAGGACGGACCCCCACGGGGAGTGCAGTCTGATAACCGATGAGAAAAGGAATATCTTCCAGTGGGCGGGCGCCATGGTGGAGGGCATAGCGAACAAGATAGAGGCGAAGGGCGCCCTGACCGCCGGCGAAGAGGAATTCATACGCCACCTCCCTGCCCCCGTCTACAGCACGCTGAAAACCGCCATCGTGACAAACCAGCTTGGCTCGGCGTACACGGAACTGAAGGATATCTCCGCACGCGGGTACGCGTACCAGATATTCTCCGACATAACAAGCAGGGTCGCGGGCCTTTTCCGCAGGGTAAAGGTGATAGTGGACAGGCAGGGCGGCAAGGAACTGTCGGGATGCAAACCCGACCTGCTTACCGTCGCAGCCGATGCGTTTTCCCAAAAGGGGATGGAGTACATGTTCAGGTATGCTGCGCTGCTCAAGAGCGACTACAGCAGGGCGCTCAGCGAGAACGTGACGATCAAGGAGATGGGGAGGTTCCATGAAAACTTCGAGAAGATCGCCTACAGGAAGCTCTCGGGTGCGTTTTCTCCGGGAATCGCAAGGAAGGCGCTGGGGAAATAGGGAGATCATCGCGGTCAGAGGAGAGATATGAAAGACAGGAGCGTAAAGCGAAAAAGCATAAAGCAGGAAAGCATAAAGCGAAAAAGCATAAGGCAGAGAGGCATGAAGCGGAGAAGCGTAAGGCGGGAAAGCGTTATCAACAGGAAGGGCATCCTGAAGGCCATCCTGATCGCAGCCGTCCTGGCGGTATCCCTCTTCTCGCTGCCCCTGCCGGCAGACGCCTCCGAACAGGAATACTACGTGTACAACGGGTTCGATGAGGTCCTCGGCGCATTCCAGAAGGTGGCGCTCATATTCGGGGACAACGGATACAAGACCCTGTTCTTCTCGGTGGTGGTGCTGGGCATCCTCTTCGGCGGCATAGCCGCCATGGCGAGGGCAGCAGGCGGCGCGAGGTATTCCCCCTTCGCCTGGGCCTTGCCCGTAGGCATAGGGGTTGTCATATTCCTCGCCCTTATAGTGCCGAAAGGGACGATACACCTCTATGACCCCGTGAAGAACCGGTACCAGGCGGTGGGCGGCGTCCCGGAAGGGATTGTGGTCCTCTCGGGGATCCTCAACAAGGTGGAGAGGGGGCTTGTGGACATCGTCTCCACGGCGGGGGACCCCATGAGCTACCAGGACCAGGCGGGGGGCATAGGGTTCGACATGTTCTACAACCTGGGGACGCGCGGCGTCACGCTCGCCAACAGGAACCTCACGAACAACCTCAAAAACTACATACACGACTGCGTGTTCTTTGAACTCCAGAGGCCGGGGACGACCCTCACCGTCAACGACATCATGAACAATACGGACTACCTGCCGCTGTTTGAACAGGCCCAAAGCCCGTCCATATTCACGGTTTTTTACTCCGATGCCGCGCCGGAAGGCCAGACCGTCTCCTGCACGGCGGCATGGACGGCCATATCAGCGGAACTGAACCAGCAGGCAACCTTTGAGAACGCCACCAAAGCGGCGTGCGCGAACATCGGGTTCGACCCCACGATCCCCTCGGAATACGCCCGCTGCCAGGAGATAATGACGAACACCGCAAGCTACCTCTGGGGGGCGGCCTACGACGTAACCAGCATCGAGAGGCAGGTCGCGATCACCGAGGCCATCAACGACGTTGTGATATCCGCAAGCCCCGACACCGTGGCGGGCCTCATTGCGTCGAGGGACACGGGCACGTCGTGGCTTTCAGGCGGCATGATGGCCAACGAATACGTTCCCATCCTGAGGGCCGTGCTCACCGCGGTGATGCTCGGGCTCATACCCTTTTACGTCCTTCTGGTACCCACCCCTATCGGGAACAAGGTAATGACCCTCGTCGCGGGGAGCTTCGTCTGGCTCACCTCGTGGGGAGTCACCGACGCGGTGGTGCACCAGTTCGCCGTGGACTACGCGAAAAAGGCTTACTACGAGGTCGCGAACAACAACCTCGGCATGATGGCGGTGAACGGCTTTGCAACCGCCTCGATGAAGACGCTCGCCGTCTTCGCCGGCATGAGGTGGTCGGGGCTTATGCTTGCGACTATCCTGACGGGCATGATTATACGGTTCGGCGGCCACGCCCTGGCCATGATGGCGGGACACGTCACGGGCGGGGTATCGGCTGCCTCATCCGGTGCGGGGGCCGTCGCCGTGAAACCTGAGGCAGGGGCGCAGACGCTGAACGCCCTGGAGACGTCCCAGGCGTCGTTTGCCAATGCAGGCAGCTTCGGCTACCGGCTGAGGTCGGGAATAGCCGCATCGGCCCGCAAGGGATACACGCAAAGGGATGCAGGACTGGTGGGGGAGCACGGTTTCGGGGGATTCCAGAAGATGACCGCCGAAACGGGCCGGTTCGGGATGGAAAGGAACTATTCCTCGATACAAGCGCTGGGCGGAGTGGAGAACGCCTCCCATGTGGGAAGAATGGAAGGCGTGCAGACCCTGGGGAATATCGAACGCACCGTGGGCGCAGCAGGCCAGGCCGGAGGAATTGATAAATTCATTACCATGATGGGGTCGAGGGGCGCCTCCGATGCGGCCGAATTCCTGAAAACCGCGAAGGCGGTGGGAAAAGAGCACGGATACGACACAGACACGCCTGAGGGTCTGACTAAGGCCGCGGTGAAGACCGCCGAGACGAGGGCGGACCTGTCTGCGGGCAGTCTTGTCACCGAGATGCGCAACATGGGGCTTTCAGGACAGGCGAACATGCTGGAGTATTCCGTTGCGAAGAAAATGGGGGAGATGAACGAGATCGGCCCTCTTGCCGATTCGGGTGGCGTAAGGAAGATGCTCGGCAGGTCCGGCATAAAGGGCTCGGGGATCGACGACGGATGGCTGGTATCGCTGAGACGCGATGGCGCCGGGAACATCGTTCAGTACACAGCGAGGTCGCAGGACGGGAAGACGCTTGAGAAATTCGATGGCGGAGTGATCACCTCTAAAACCGCCGTTGATTCAAAAGCAGGCACGTTTGATCTGGAACAGACGGCAAGCAAGGAGGGCAACATCATTGACACCCGTATGCGCGGACTCGTGAAGGAAGGGACGGTCCTCGGCGCGTCTTCAGGTGGGAAGCTGGTCGCCGGCAAGGGTACACAGGTGGAAACCCACGGCGGGCAGATAACGTTCACCGGCGACATGCGGCAGGGCAACAGGACCTTCTATGGAAGGGTGCAGGGAAACCTTCCTGAACAGATAGACCGCGACAACTCCGCCAGGATCATGGATACGATGGCGGAGAAAGGCTCGGGGATCATCTTTACGAACATCGAGAGGGGAACAAGCAGGCAGGATGGAACATTTGTAAAAGAAGGGGTACAGAAGACAACCTATAACGAACATACGGAGACAGGCATATTCAAGGATACAGACCCCAAGACAGGAAAGGAGACACTGTTCTATGGGGTGCGCCACATCAATCCGTCCACAGGCAAGGTGATAGCATCCCAGGCGTCGAACATCCACGACAAGCGCGTGTATACCTCCTACACGGATGAAAACGGCAACAGGCAGTACGGTGTCATGCACTCGGAAGGAAGCGGAGATCATCGCGGCCACGTGTACAGCTTCAAGGCGCTGAGCACCCAGGATATACAGAAAGGCAACTACGCTTCGAGAATGACCCTCTCCCCGCACGGGGAGGTGCTCCATACGGAAGGGAAGTCCGGGCAGGACTTTGCGCATTTCCACAGGACAAAATTCCTTCATGACTCCGAGGCGAGGATGACCTACTCGCAGGGGCTGGCTCTGATAGAAGACGAAAAAGACTTGAGTAACATTGCTGACTGGAAAAGGGCGACGCTATATGGCGCGGAAGGAGCAGATAAACTCATAGGAACAGCAGGGAAGGCAATAGGGGCGACAAGGGCCTTGAAAAACCAGTATCCCGCCCTGCAAAAACTTGACCGCACGCTGTATCAGCGCTCCGATATCCCGTCCGGTGCCGGACCGGCGCCTCTCTTCAAGGGCAAGGGCGGCGGCGGTACACCGCCAGGTGGCGATGCCCCTTCGCCTCCGGCTGCTCCCAGCGGGGTAATCACTTCTCAGGGGACAAGAGGATCTGCGTCGAACATGCCGGCGGGACAGCCGGATTATGTGACCAGGCGATCCGGCTGGCTGAATAACGATAAACCAATGGGCAACCAGCCAATGGGCAACAAACCTTCAGGGAACCAGCCATTAGGCGATAAACCCTCTGGCCCTATGCCTTCCGGCACACAGCCTTCCGTCACACAGCCGTTAGGCAATTCTCCGTTAGGAAGCGGTATTCCCGCAGGAAGCGGCGTAAGAGGCGGATCTCCGTCAGGAGGTAGTATTCCCGCAGGCAGCGGCCCAAACGTAAACAAACCACTTGCACCCGCAGACGGCAAGCCCGGCGCTGTCCGCTCGGGGATACTGCCTGAGACGGGACACAAGCCCGCAACGGGCGTACCTGGTACTGACCGGAACATGAATCTCCTTATGACATCGTCCCTGGCAGCGGGCCAAATGCACGTTCCTTTTACAGGAACAGGAAGCAAAGCAGGTAGCGAAGCAGGAAGCGAAGCAGGAAGCAAAGCAGGTAGCGAAGCAGGTAACAAAGCAGGTAACGAAGCAGGTAACGAAGCAGGTAACGAAGCAGGTAACGGCAATGCCGATACAGCATCCGGTGCGACTCCTGCGGACAAATCCGTTCTTACGGACAAATCCGTCCCTGCGGACAAACCTGCGGGTAGATCTGTGGACAAGACAGATAAGGTAAACAATCATGCAGATAAAGTAAAAGACCTGTCGCCTGACAGTTATGCGGATAAGCCCGTGAGACCGGTTGTCCGTGAAGCATCCCTCATGCAGGAGGGGCCTGCGCAGGCACAAGCAGAAGAGCCTGTAATAACACCTGCATGGGGAGACAGCAAGGCCAGTACGACGCAAGAGCCTTTTATGCAGGTCGAAGCAAACACCATAACAGCAGCCAAGCCGCAGGATGAACAGGAGCAGCCTGAGCCAACTGATACTACCCATGCAAAACCATTGAACGGAAAACCAGGTATGCAGGAAAGCCATGTTGCGGGTGTATCAGTCGGCAGTGACTATGTTGCAGGCAATGTTCCTCTTGTCGGGGAACCCTTGCGGGAAGAACCCTTATGGGAAAGACCCGTAGAGGAAAGACCTGAAATAGAAATGCCTAGCGACAGGGGCAATGTTCCAAACGATGAACCTGATATCCAGCAGGAAGAACCTGTGGCGGAAGCACCAAACGACAAGACCGGTATTCCTCATAGAGAACCATCGGCAGAGAAACCGATTATCAGGCAGAAGGAACAGAAAGACTCCGACCTGGAAGGATCAGTTAAAAGCTCACCCTTGCAGGAGGTTATACATACGGCACAGGAAAACCCCGTAGCAGCGATACCAAACAACAGGAACAATCTCCCTGATGAAAGACCTAACACCCCGGCAAAGGAAAGAATCACACAACAGGAACCGGTGAAAGAACCAGTGAAGGAAGCTCCACAAAGAAAATCGGCGGTAGCAGCCCAACCGCAAAGCGAACAGAAGCAGCCAACGCAGGCCGTTCATACCACAGGCACGCAAAAAGATATGCCAGCGCAGCAAAAAGACTCATCAGCTTTTCAGAGAGATCCCCAAAGGGCGGGTACGGGTTCCCTTAAAACAGGTCCGGCGGCATCAAGGGGAACAGCCCCTCCGCACATCACATATGTTCCACAGGAAACACGTGGAAGCAGTTCCTCAACGGGCGGCTCCCCCTACCCTGAATACAGCGAGGACTCGCTCTATGTCCGTGGGACATCGCATCAGGACAAAAAAGGTGAACCACGGGATGGGCAGGATCAGCCGGCGCCGGCAGAATACGGAACAGGCGGGGTAAAGACCGTAAAGCCTGGTCCGACAGGATAACTGAATGCAAACGACTGATACGAAAAAACGCTCAAAGGAGGCGAACATGACATACGCGTTGAAAGCCCTTTTTGTCAAGGGCGGGTTGATCTGTATGGTGGACAAAAACTACGCCGACTGGCTTGAAAACATCACACCGGATGACACGCTCGTTAACCTGGCGGACGACGGGCTCGCCGTGATAATAGAAAACCGGGAAAAGCCTGAGAACAACATAATCATCCCGCTGCCTGATGAATTGCTCGACTATTTGATAGACAACAGAGAATTGACAGTATACACGTTCAGCGAAAATTATATTGAAAAACCAGCCAGCAGGACGTTTGAAATCTCCAGGGATCTCCTGTTGGAAGGAAGAGCCATATACAGATACAATAAAATTCAGCAGCGCCAGGAGGGCAGCCGGCAGCAGCCGCTGGAAACCTCGCGCCCGGAGGAGAAACTCTCCTGACAAGTTTCTGAAGTTAACTCTTTTTGCCGTGCCAGACGTTGATGTCGAACTCATTAAACACCGGGTTGAACATCATGTTGTTCAGCATCTTATCGTCTGTCTTGACGTCTTCAGTAGCCTCATTGGGCAGAACATCGCACACCCAGTTCATCACAAGCCCTACGACGAAGACCGTGGGGAGGGCCAACGCAGAACCAATCCCCACATAAGGCTCAGTTTCTTTGGTCAAGAAACCGTTGATAGTCCAGATGTGGCTTACAGCATTCGCCACGAGAAATCCCAATGCTATGAACGGGATCGCAATTATGCTCCAGTACAGAGCAGGCTGGCGATACCAGGGCCTCGGGATGCGGTTCATTATCCCGCACGCCCTCGCCACTATCTTCATATTCCTGTCCGCAGTGACCAGGGTGGTGTCGATACCCTGTCTTTTCATCCACGTGGCAGTGCCTATGACCATGTTGTCCCCTGCGCTGTTAAGCACCTGAAGACGGTCCATCTGCCTATCGGTTGCGATTGCAACGTTCTTTCCGTATTTTTCAAGGTAGCGCGACACCAACCGCGCTCTCGCCGCGACATCCTGTCTCTCGTTGTTCTTCAAACCGTCAAGCTCGGTCATTACGATGCGGGGAAGAATGATTCTGTGTCTTTTTACAACTCTGAGCACCTGGGGGTATTCCATGAGCGCCGACGTGTCGAATACATACGCCTTCTTGCTGCCAAATACCTTGCTGCCAAACGCCATTCCTGCCTCCTTTTTATTTATGGTCTTGCGGCCTTCAAAGCTGCTTGCCGCATTCCGGCCGTTTGTTTGATTGTTCTGTTTCCCTGCTTGACTGTTTTGAGCTTTATGGTCTGCCATCCCTATAATTTATATTACCATATTTTGTAACTTTTTTCAACCGGCCACAGGACATGTTATCCGGGTGATTTACTACTAAATAGTTTATCCCTTGTGACCAATTTGTTTACTCTTGAGTTGGGTCTGAAGATTTTCTCTGAAGATCTTTAAAGATTCTTTTTGAAGGGGAAAAATTAATACCCTTAAAGAACCGAATCAAAAAAGGAGGTCTGCGATGCGTACACAACTCAAGGAAGGAGAAAAGCTCATCATAGAGGTCAGAAAACACTGGATTGTCCTCTCGAAACCCTTTATCGCAACGGCCTGTATGATCTTTGTCTTGCAGAACCTGAGCAAATACAATCTGCTCGGACTGAAAGAGACCCTGCACAAGGTGGGTCTCTGCGGCATAATAATCTGCGCCCTGTATCTCATCTACGTCTGGCTGGACAGGAAATACGACATCTGGGCGGTAACCAACCAGAGGGTCATAGACGAATCGGGGGTCGTAACCCACAAGGCAAAGGAAAGCCCCCTTGAGAAGATCAACAACATCGACGTCGTGCAGACCTTGTCAGGCAGGCTCATGGGATATGGGAGGGTCCAGATACAGACCGCCGCACTTGAAGGGGAGTCCTGGATAGACTTCGTGGAAAAACCGGAAGCCTTGCGTGATGCCATCATCAGGGAGAGGGAAAACCTGAAGGTGCAGCCGGCGCAGGCGGAGGGTCACAGGACCGGGGCCGACACCGCCGGAGAGGTCAGGGAAACCAGGGAGTGTCCGTTCTGCGCGGAGATCATCCTGAAGAAGGCAAGGATATGCCGGTTCTGCGGGAGGGAAATCCCTGAAGGGAAGACTCCCGTCATCATTGAGACACTGCAAGAAAAAACACTGCAAGAAGAAAAACCGCAAGAAGAAACACCGTTCAGTGAAGCCCATGATGAAGCGCCCTTAGGGGAGCCACCCGCAGCGGACGCTCCGGCATACCGTAACCCTCATTCGTGGAAACAAAAAGCAGCCAGGGGGTAACCCATGTACGAAGCAGGCGCCAAGCGCGGGATTGTCCTTATAAGTAATCAGCGGTAGAAAAAATCGAAGGAGGTAATTATGAAAGCAGGAATGGCTGCGGATACATCACACACACTGTTTGTCTATGGCACGTTGAGGAAGGGTCAGGCAAACCATGGCCTTCTGAAAGATGCCCGTTTCCTCGGCAATGCGAAGACTCGGGAAAAGTACGGTCTGTATGTGCTGCCGCACGGCGTACCATACGCGACGTACAACGGAACACAGCTTGTTGCAGTGTCAGGAGAGGTATATAGCGTCGATAAAGTTACTCTGGAGGCGGTGGATCACTTTGAAGGTCATCCGTATGTCTATATGCGCCGGGAAGTCCCTGTCGTCCTCGAATACGGAAGCACGGAATACGGAATCTCGGAATGCGGAAGCGCGGAATGCGGAATCGCGAAGAACGCATGGATGTACTTTCTCCCCCTTGCCGTTCACGGGATTGCAAGACCCGTCCCTTCAGGGGACTTCTGCCGGCCGTGAACATCACAAAAAAACTGAGTCTCATTAGATGGGGGGCATAAAGCCCCCCTTTCCTTGCTCTTTGGCTTCCTTGCTCTTTGGCTTCCTTAATTCAAACCATATATGAGGAATCCCCTGGCGTTTGCGGTCTGAGGTTCAACGACTACGTTCGCCCCTGCTGCTTTGCCTATATAGGACGCGCCTCCGCCTCCGAGGATAATCCTCTCCACCCTGTACCCATTCCTTTCCACGGTGGACATATACTTATCTAGGACAGTCATGATCCTACCCGTGAAGAAGTCGTCAAGTATGCTTTGTGTGTCAATGACCCGTTTCTCCCCCATGTGCGTTATGCTGCCGTCCTTCAGGAGATGTTCCACCAGACCGTCCCTGTCGGGGGAAAGGAAGATGAAGTATTTCCTGGTGTAGGCATCCCTTACCATATCGTAGAGTTCACTGACACCATGCGGATAGGACTTTGACATGTCGCCTCTGTACTTGCCCTCAGCGAAGAGCACGACGTCCATTGTGTGGTAGCCGATGTCCACAACAACTGTTGTTGTTTCGATTTCCTCCGGTGATCCGTTCTCGCTCAGATATGCAAAAAGTATCCCTGCGCCCTGAGGAACAAATTGCACCTCGGAAGGAACGGAAATTCTTCTGCCGTCTTCGCACCTGATATCCAGTTGCCGTATGCTGTTCTTGAGAAGCTGCACCCTTTCCCCGCTGAATACCTGCGGGGGGAGACCAAGCACAATGGTCTTTATATCAGCCTCTACCTCTACCTTCGACAGGCAATGACCGATAATCGCAAAATACTCGTCGGTGCCCACGAAGCTGGGTCCTACCCTTGAGCTTGTTACGGTTTCATACCCTACAAGATAAGGTCTGTCATTCACCCGGATAATCTCAAAGGTCTCGTTGAACGACCTCGCGGGTATGTATCTGCTCACCACTGAAGGGAAGACGTGAACGTTGCTTTTGATCCAGTTGCGGTACACCATCTTTGTGTACCCGTACCCTATGTCGATGCCTGCTACCATCTTTTTGCCTCCTTAAATAGATTTTTTAAAAGCGACCGCTGCCGATGCCCCGTTCCGGGGTTTTTCTTCTTTTACAGATGCTACACTCATCCGCTCCTGGAGGAGCTTCAGCGCCTCGATGCAGTACCCGCCCCTCAGTGCTTTCGGAACGGCTTCAAGAAATTCAATAAGCCCGCTGTGGTGACGCGCGTCGAGCGTAAACCGGTATGCCTTCCTGTTTTTTCCGGCCCCGCCTTTTGGGCCGCCTCCTTTTTTGTCCTTTGTCATATTCTTCATTGCCTGTTTCCCTCCTGAAAAGAGTATTTTAAAACCATCCTTCACAAACCCTGCCCTTACATGGGGCGTTTTTACCCCTAAATAGGGCTTTTTTGCCCTTTAAGAGCATCCTTGCAGGTCGATTCGCGCCTTTTTCACTAAACAGGTATTACTTCCTTGACAAGGCAAAACAAAAATAGTCAACAAAATGCAAATAATGTTAAGTTGGGGCAGTATAACGCGTGACACATGTAATTTTACGTGCAAAGAAACGATACATACAGGCACGGAAAGTCAAGTAAGGGCTTTAGCGCCTGACACATGGAAGAGCAGAAACAAGTAAAAAAAACGTTTTTCAGCATGTTTCCCCATAGATCCCCACGATCTCCCCTGGTTTCCCCACACAATCCCTGGGAAAAGGGAAAACGGCCAGTGCGCTTGGTATGCGTTATCACGCGGAAACGGATGCTTTTTGCCCTGCGGACACCCCTGCCCTTCGCTCTTTCTGTCCTTCATGGGCAATTTAAGAAAATATTGGCGCGGCTGTTGCAGCCCCGGACTCCCAAAGAGAAGGGGGCCGCTTTCTGGTCGCGGTGACTCAAGGAGTCTACAGCCGCGAAAAGGCTTGCCGGGCTCTCATTGTTTTACCCCGCAGATGGGCTTTACCGGACGGGCAACCCCGTAGTCCGGGGATACCAAAAAGGAGGCTCTGCCATAGGTATTGCCTCCGGGGAAAAAAGATCATGCCATATAGAAAGGGTATTTATTTGCTCTACCGGTAGAATGGCGGGTTCCTCCATACGGAAAGTGACACGCCTGAAAAATCTGCGCGTCACTCCCTCAATCTTCAGAAAAAGATGGTAATACTATAGTAGAGACAGTCTTAGTAGATCGACGAATTTATTGTTCCACACCCGACATGCAGTGGTTCCTGTAAGGCAGGGTAGTGCCTCCTATCCAGCGTCATTACAGGGATTTACAAGGCCCTGCATGTCTTGGATGCCCAGTCCCGGCATCCCTGCTAACATTCCTCGGTCCACGGTGGAATGTCTTATTTCAGAGGCAGTGGAGGTAAAGCTCACCTGACGAGTTCGTGGCGCAACTAACGACAGAGATTCACCCCGATGCAGTGCCATAGCTGTGCCCATACGCCGGTGAAGGGAAAAAAATCACCCGTCATGAGGTCATTCCCCCTATCCGGCATGAGGCCCCTTGCGGGCTTGATAACCTGAGGTTTGCCTTTGAGGTTTTACCTTTGAGGTTTGCCCTTGGGGTTTGCACGGGATCTCCGTGACACGTCCGTCGTGGAAGATCCTGATGGAATGCGGCGGTGAAAGCTTTTGGAGTCCGACGCTGCTGGACAAGGTAAAAGCTGAACCGGCGCTGAAGCAGTGGTACTGATAAATCTGCGAAGCTAAGAAGCCCGGAACGAGCTTCATGAAATGAACGCCAGTTCATGCAATGAGCTTCGTGGAGGGCGCCATAGCGAGCATGGCCATGAGGATTTGTCTTCAATGGGACGCACCTGCCAGTCAGTGATGTTCTTATCGGCCCTTAGCGTATCTATGAAATCAACAGTAACGAAAGCGGCGTCCCTGCTCTCGCTCTTATTTAAAAAGGCAAGGAACCTGCTTATCTATAAGGCGAGATAGGGTATGTGGTTCTCAGGGGCAAGCCTGTTAACCCGCAGGAACTCCTGGAATTCAGGCAAAAGTGGTTCCCTTGCCGTTCCTTCACTCTTTTCCATAAAAGAGTATATTCCTTTTTAGTCCGTAATATCAATAAAAACCATTTAGATAGATAGTCCCAGCAAGAATAATGCTTAAATATTTGATAGTTATTTTTATATTGCCTTTTATCGAACACTGGTATAATAATTGTAAATAACAAGTTGGTATATTTATTGTTATCGATAGAACAGGACATTGACTAATGCCTCGTAAACCAATGCCAACTTCGCTCAGGGCCGCCATCTGGCGAGCGCATGATAAACGATGTGTTTATTGTACCGAGCTAGTAAAGTTTTCTGATTTAGACGTGGATCACATAATTCCTCATAGTCTTCTGGAACAGAAGGAGAAATTGGAGCGGCTGAAGGAAGAATATGGGTTGCCACGGGCATTTGAGGTAGATAGCCTCACCAATCTTATCCCGTCGCATCGGCACTGTAATCTTCAGAAACTTGGAAAGGTCTTGCCCAAGAACAGAGCGCTCCATTTTTTATCAATAGCCGAAGCGAAAGCTCTCAAGGCCGAGAGGATAAAAGCGGGAATAAAGAGGCAAATGGAGCAAGACAACGTTACCGTGCTCGTTCAGACGGCGCTTGACGCAGGACTTCTGAGTCCTGGCCAAATGACGGTACTCCTTGCCAGCTACTCAAAGGGACGAAACATATTCGAGATCGTCGAATCCTTGCCATTTCGTGATGAGCGGCTAAAAGGCTTCTTTTCCTCGTCGGACATTGATTTGCTGTATGAACGACCGATCTTGCCACGACCTCATGGTTTGGAGCAACTCGAAATGATACGCGACGCAGGAGAAAAGACAGAAAAGATCTCGGTCGTGTCTTGTCGAGAATGGGCGGAGGCGGTCGAGGACGGTTTTTTCACTTGCAGCACCTATGACATGAAGGAAGAGGCATTCTTTCGAAGGGTCTACGCCATAGTCACCTGTCTGGCCCAGGCCAGAGTTCCTAATGTCAGCTACCTTTCCGATGGGATCGCTAACGTCGATATTCTGCCAATTACAATCCTGCCATCGCTTTCAGAAGAGGGCAGCGAAGAACTTTTGAAGCTGAAGAACCAAGGTGTTACCATGAAAGACTTAATCGAGACTGGGAGGGTGAGAATAATCGAGCGGTCCCCTCTGTCTTTGCGCCTGGAGTTCGACTATATGGGTCTCGTCCTAAATGAAATCATGCGCGCGGATATGGACGGGGACGGCGTAGAAGACTTGCTAATCGGGGAATACGAATATGCCACTGAAGGAACCTACGGTGCCGGGTCTGCACTGCTACTCACGCGGAGTGGACCGGATAAGCCGTTCATGTTCTTGTCAAGTGTGCAATTGACACCGGAAAAGGAACAGCGATAACGAGTGCGTGCACCGGATCGGCAAGAAACGGCGCTTGCCTCCCGGTGACGCCCGTGGTAGGCACCAAATGATGACGGATTGATAGATACCTCGGTGATAAGGTAAAAGGTTCTTTGGTATGGTTGATAAAGAAGAAAGTGAAGAGAGAAGGAAATTCAAGATTCTTCCACTATCGATTGGGATCGAGACAGTTGGGGGTATCTTCACTCCTGTGGTTTTGCGGGGCACGCCTTTACCAGCAAAGAGACACCAAATCTTCACAACCGCGGAGGATGACCAAAAGAGTGTTGAAATCAAAATATATATCGGTGAGCGGCCCATTGCCCAGAAGAATTTGGAAATATCACGGCTACACCTCACCGACCTACCTGGCGGCCCAAAAGGCCAGCCCCAAATAACCTTAAGCATAGAAGTAGCGCAGGATATCTCAATCGAAGGCGAGGCAATAGAACAGCAATCCATGCGAAGAATATCCATCCATGCCGACCAGACCTCCATAAATTTAGATGAAAAACTGATCAAAGAGATACTGCAAGACGCTGAAAGAAGTAGAGACGAAGATCAAGTCGCGCTAAGGATCAAAGAACAGCACAATGAAGCACAGAATCTCATCCACCAAGCTGAAGGAATTCTGAGAGATAAAGATAAGATCAAGATATACGATTGCAAGGCAATAGATCAGGCAGTGGCAGACCTTGGCCTTGCGTTGCAAAGCAACAATTTGGATCAAATCCGAGCTCAATCTAGTAAGCTGAAGAATGTCCTTACAAGTTCCAACCCTTTTGATTTCGGAAACTTCGGAGATATTTTCGGCGACGTTTTCGAAACGCAAACAAAAAGGCGTCCACAAACATCCAGACGCAGTTACGAAACGCCTTCCGAATCATCAAAGCAAAAACCCACACAACGAGCGGCTGCGGAAGGCAGTCCATCGGTAGGCCCTCTTAGACATGATATAGGAAAGATATTTGGCGGCTGCAACTTCACACCCGACCCCAATCTCTGTTTTGTTCTTATGCCCTTTTTGAAGGCGATGGATCCGATTTATACGGACCACATCAAGCCACTCGTTGAATCAGAAGGAGTATCCTGCCAGAGAGCAGATGAGATATTTGGGACAAATCTAATAACTTATGATATTTGGGAAAAATTGAACCGTACTAGGTTTATTGTGGCCGACCTGACAGGTAAGAACCCTAATGTATTTTATGAAGTCGGGCTTTCTCACGCTTTAGGAAAAGAAGTAATACTCATCACTCAATCAATGGACGATGTTCCATTTGACTTGAAATCGTTGAGATGCCTCGTCTATGAGTTTACACCAAGGGGGATGAAGGAGCTTGAGGATAAGCTCGTTAGGACCATCCGTCAGGTCATGAGTTCTGTTCCGTGATGTTTGAATTCAAGGCTGCCTACCAAGGCGGTGAAGCGGATCGTAGCCCTGTCGGGTTACTCCCGCTTACCTTTGCGTTGAACTAAATAAATGGAATAATATCATACAATTACATGTATCATCATAATTATGGGTCAGTGACAGTACAAACGATAATGAAAAGGGCATTTGACGGTTATGAGCGGAACCATAAGCTCCCTTTCCATGTCCGCAAAGCAGCACAGGCTATTATGAAATGCCGAACCGCAGAACTTGGCGGTCATATGCAGGTATGTCCCGAAGGACATTATCACAGGCAGTGGTACAACTCATGCAGACATAGATTCTGTCCTCAATGCAACTGGATCCGGATAGAGCAATGGCTTGAGAGGCAGAAAGAAAGACTCCTCGCCTGCGGTCATTACCATATGATCTTCACTCTCCCCCATGAACTGAATGAACTGTGGCTTTTGAACGTAAAGTCCATGACAAATCTTCTTTTTACCTGCATCAGAGATACGCTCTATGAGTTCTTTCTCGACAAAAAGCACATCGGGGGCAAACCCGGCATTATTGCAACACTGCACACGTGGAGTCAGACGATGATCCTCCATCCTCACATTCATTGCCTCATAACAGAAGGAGGTCTTGCCGGTGACCGGCGGATGAGCACAAAACAGAAGGGATATCTCCTGCCTGTCAAAGCAGTCATGGCTGTATTCCGGGGAAAGTTCCTCGCCCGCATGGATGCCGCCGTTCAAAGAGGACTGATAATCCTTCCCGATGCCATGACGATACGGCAATGGAAGAACCTGAAGAACAAACTTGGCAGGACAAAATGGAATGTCCATATAAGGGAACGATACGACCACGGACAGGGCATACTTGTTTATCTGTCCCGGTATATCAGAGGCGGCGCCATGTCGAACAGACGAATCGTCTCGTTCAATGAAAAAAATGTTGCCTTTGCCTATAAGAATTCCGACAGGTCCAAGCGGGAGAAGATTGTGCTTACAGTAACCCAATTCATACAAAGATATCTTCTTCATGTTCCCTGCCCTTATTCAAAGATAGTTCGTTATTACGGGCTATATGCGCCCACGGCAAAAGATGAATTAAACTGCTGCCGGAACCTGTTCGGCCAGGAAGCAGTCAGTGAGCCAAACGTCATAGACTGGCAAAACTACTGTGAGAAAAAAACATATGACCATCCTGAAAGGTGTCCTGTATGCGGCTCCAGGCTGATACAACGTATGGACATTCCCAGGATTCCCCACTTTACGAATAAAGAGGCGATCCAGAGTGCAGCCTGATCACCACATTACAACCATGAACAACGGGGGGAAAATTATGTCCCTATGTGTCCTCACCTGGAGAAACATTGTCTCTCGACCCGCCATACTCCCATATCAGATCACAAAAATAACGGCGAAGATAATGAAGACCTCTAAAATGCACGCCTGTACGCCCCGCCGATCTGATTCTCTCACCGATGATATCGAATATATTTTCCATAGAAGAGATAAAGGGATATAATGAAAGAGAGTTCAACAAGTCGCTGCAGCCCATCCCCGATAAAACCGGGTCGGGCTGAGCTAATCGTTATATGAGAGAAGATGATCATAGACATTGACAACCGAGAGTCCGTTCAAGCTGCGATAGAACTCATTACTAAAGACTGGTTTGATCCAGAAGAGATTTATATGCGCTTGAAGGCTGCGGGAGAAACCGACTCGTCTGGCTTCTGGAATATACACACCGACATGGTGGCCGCCATGTCATGTCTTCTCGGGTGTACATCAGACGAGTTCCTAAAAGAATGGGATCAAAGATGTATCGGAAACGACACGAGGTTCATGGGATATCATTGCACACGTCACAGTGATAAACGGGTGTTTCTGGAAAAAGGCATTCTTCCTTTGTCCGAAGAAACGGTTAGACTGGGCATCGATACCAGCCAATCAGCGCGGGAAACGAGAATACGAGAACACAGATTTGAGAGGAGCCCGGGTCCATTTTTCCTGCTGAGCTACAAATGTGCCAAGAAGCCGGACAATCACTTCTGTCTCAATGGCCCAGAGATCCTGTTGGGCTGCGTTGGTCAGCATATTGGTGTCGACCCCGCCAAGTCGGTCCCCTTGATAATCCACTGTGTAATACCGTACTCGTTCCTTCTTGAAAGAGACTACTTTACGTTCTGTTTGTTTCTTGCCTATTTCAATTTCTTAGACCCTGAAGACGATGCGCGCGATCTCTTCGACGGCTATTCTATCGACTTACGAGGGCAAGCTCTCGACCCGAGATACATCATAAGGATAGAAGAGCATGAAAAAAACAGCATATAACAAATGGATGGAGCCAACTCCTTACAGTCGTGGCTCATCCTGTTGTTAGCCATGGAGGAATGATATGGGACTCGGAGACTGGTTCAGTACCTTTTGCTCCAACATTCAAATTCAGGACGGCGGCACGATTTCTCAGCGTTACAAAAACATAACCAAACGTCTAAACACCGACTTCTGGAACACAGCATCCGACACTTCACACAGTTTGTATGTCGGTTCGTACGGCAGAAATACTGCCATTCAGGGGTTCAGTGACTTGGACATGATTTTTCAGTTGCCATACTCCGAATACGAGAAGTACAACAACTACAACGGGAACGGTCAATCCGCTCTGTTACAGGCCGTCAAAAAATCCATCGAGAAGACATACTCGACGACAAGCATTCGTGCAGACGGCCAAGTAATTGTGGTTCCATTCACTGATGGGATTGCGTTCGAAGTTGTTCCCGCGTTCGTCAACAAGAATGATAGCTTCACCTTTCCAAACGCAAACAATGGTGGTAGCTGGCAGGTAACAAACCCAAAACCAGAAATCCAAGCAATTAAAGACCGTAATACGACGTGCAATAAGAATCTTGTTTCCCTATGCCGGATGGCGAGGGCTTGGAAACGTAAATTGGATGTTCCTATCGGGGGCCTGCTGATTGATACACTCGCTTACCAGTTCATCGACGGGTGGGAGCATAAAGACAAGTCGTACTTCTACTACGATTACATGTCTCGGGACTTCTTCAAATGGATGTCTGAGCAGAATTCAGAACAGGAGTATTGGAAGGCCCCAGGAAGCGGTCAATACGTCTATGGGAAGGGACTCTTCCAGTATAAGGCTAAACGCTGCTATAACATCGCGAAGGAGGCAATTGCCCATGAAACGGCTATTCCAAAGCAGGAATGGTCAGCGAAACAGAAATGGAGGGATATCTTTGGCACCACATTCCCAGACTAACGACACCGCTGATTCTCGGTCGATTCTTGAGGGGCAGCTACGTGAGTGCTTCGGTCGTGTTGTGTATTCACACAAAACGCACGAGAAATGTGCTGACATCCTTCTTTCACGGCTTTCTCGGATCAAGCTATGGCAAATCATCCTCTCGGCGCTTACGGCGGGTGGTTTTATTGCCGCCGTGTTCGGCGCTGGAAAAATCGGGGCGTTGACCGGTGTTCTTGTATCAACGGCATTACTCGTTCTTAATGCATATACAAAGAATTACGACATGGGTGAGCTTTCCCAGAAGCACCGGCAAGCTGGTGCCGACCTGTGGATTATTCGGGAGAAGTATCTTTCCCTCATAACTGACTTACGGATGGGGGAAAAGCCAATTGAAGCTTTGCAGAAGGAGCGGGATGATCTGCTTCAAGAACTCCATTCGGTCTACTCAGGAGCCCCAAGCACGACCTATCAAGCATACAAAAAAGCGCAGGAAGCCCTAAAGCAACTTGAGGACATGACTTTCTCTGATGAGGAAATAGATGCATTCCTTCCGAAAGCACTAAAGAAAGGCTAACAACGGCATGAAGCGGATCGCCCAAAAAACGGGCTTCCCGCTTATGCCCACGTTAGCTCCATGTAAAGGAGACAGATGATTCCAGTATGACAATAGAATCATTAACGTCCTTAGCAGTTTCTATCGTTGCAATGATTATTTCAGTCATTGCGCTGGTATATACTGCAAAGACATATCTTCTGAAGTCTGGTGCTAACATAAGGGGATCATACGGGTTTTGCTCGGCCAGCCAGGCATGCGAAGATCAATACATTACTAGTATAACATTGGAGAATCTGAAAGATCGGGCAGTTGTCGTTTTCAAAGTATACTTGAGGCTTGGACACAATTACTTTGTTGAAATCGAGGATTTCGAAGATAAGCCGCTGATACTGAAACCATTCGAGGCATACAAAAAGGAATACGATCCTATCGATTTCTACGGAATAAACTTGGATAGGATCGATATTAATAGGCTCTTCAGTAACAAGAAGGTCAAGAAAACGATTGTTCTTTCTACTTCGGATGGAAAATATGTCATAAGTTCGAGAATCGAGTTCTGGGATCCAGTTATTGATTTTTTTAGGAACCACATGACAGCCGTAATACGACCCGTGCGTTCCATCTACAAGGGAAAGTCTTACGGAATAAATGCAAAATACATCGTTGAGTTCAAGATGGACAAGGGAAAAGAGGAAGTTGTGCCCATCTACCCCCGAGATTACGAAATCAAGAAGTTCAAGAGATTTCGTCTTACGAAAGAGTCTTTGGCTTCCAAGGAAGCCTTGGAGGAATATCTGAACAATCAGGTTGGCGAGGCCCTTTTAGACTGTAAAGACATCGTCGTCCACGACATCGAGACTTGGAGGAACGAAGCTTACGAGCGAGATTACAAAACCGTCATTGAAGCACGTTATTATAACTGGTTCGTTTATCATGTTGGTGGGCCAATAATGACCAGGATAAGCAACTACCAATTGAGAAGAAAGAACAGAATACTGCAAAGGCAAAGAGCTAACGAGCGCGTGCAGCGGATCGCCAATAAACCCGGCTCCCGCTGACGCCTTTGTTGGGCAGAGATAAAGAATGAACATTAAACAGAAAATAGAAAACCATCCTTTAGCTTTCATCCTATCGGTTATTGTTGCCACTGCAAGTATAGTATGGGCGATAAGCAGCAACGTTCAGGTTTCCCCGAGGAGTTTCGCACTCGAACAAAAGGAGAAGGCTATCTCTGATTTGCGCCGTGAATTGGAATCGGTTACCAAGAAACTCGAAATTTCAGAAACAGACCGCATAAGGGCTGAGGCATTAGTCAAGGAGCTTAGAACAAAGAATCAGGTGCCGGCCGATTACGGGCCGGATGTTTGGATATACCGTAGTTTTCTTGTTAACAAGACCAATGGCGCAAAGCTCAAAAGCTGCCTATTTGATGATTGCTTCATCGCGGATGTGTCAAAAGTGTACACGTACGAGCAAGATAAGGCGAAGGGGAAGCAGCCCTGCGTGTCCGTGATGGTGGAGTATCCCAAACCGTTATATAGTGATGGTAGCCTTAAGGGCATGGGTATTCAACCCGTCATACTTACGCCTGGCTACTCTGCCTCGGTAATCCGACCTGATTACGACTATAAAGTCTTAGTTGAGTCTGTGGGGTTTGAGGAAGTTCGACTTGGAATCGGTATACGATCAGGTACTTTCAAGAGTCCTGGCGGGAAAAGAGGTTTTGAGATGAAATGGAATCCCAACTGATCTGGAGCGGAACGTAAGTAACCGGCCACCGACGCGTGTTTAACAAAACTGCCCAACAAATAGGTGCACCGGACGTGGCAAAACAGCACGCCACGCCGGTGACCATGGCGTTCGGTCTAATAAACTCGATGGAGGTGATCCATGGCAGAGATAGTAAGTATAAGAAACTGCCCGCATTGCCGAGCAACACATTACTATAAACTTGAGGTAGAGCGTACCATTTTGATGAAATGGATGGGTTCGTTTGACACGCCTGAGCAGCCCCGTACCGTAAAAGTTACGCGCCTTTTTGTTTGTCCAGTAAAGCACGAGCAGTACCAGGGCACATTCTATCTTCAAGATACTTCCTCAAATAGAATCAAAGATGTGAAAGTCATCGACATAGCAGAGGAGGCTGGAAATGACAGAGAGACTCCTAAACTTGAGGACAGGACAGACTCCATCATACCCACTGAAGATGTTACTTTAGTTTCACCAACCAATCAGGCTATCTATGCGGCTGGCAAGTCGATGTTGATCGAGTCTATTGGCGTCGGACGTGAGTTTTGTAAGTTTATGATTGGGACATCAATGAGTGCTATACCTATTTACCTGGCTCTCCTGAAGTTCATTCTGCCCGAGAAATACGTCCCGACTTTTCAGGTCGGGCTTCTCGCCCTTATTCCGCCCGTGCTGTTTCTTATAGCTGGAGTTGTATTCCTCATCGGTTACTTTCCTCAAATAGGAACTGCGTCATTGGATATTCCTGAAGAGATTGAAAAGGAACGAAAGACCTCAGTGCAACGTCGCTATGGATTTAGCATAAGGGGATTTATCGTTTTCGCTGTTGCTGTGCTGGCTGCGCTGATAGTTATGGGATATACGTTACAAATCCCTGACAGGGCACAACAAACCCAGATAAAAGTGACCGAACCAGCCGCTGCACCGAACGCGGAAGGAACCCCGCGTCGGTGAGCTTTTTGTTGGGCATTAAAAATAAGGAGACATAGCCATGATATTCTGGATATTGGGTGCCGTTGCCATTTTTCTTGTTCTCAGATTTCTATGGCGAGCATACACGCATCCTGCACACACATTAGGTCGGCAAGCAGCCAATATGAACTGGAACGTGATTGGACGAATGAACAGCGAAGAAGGTTTTAAAGACGTCTGCTTGGGGCGCGACGGAATAGAAGTACGCATTTCTCACGCAAGGGGGCAGGTTTTCTTACTAAAGCCAGTCCATTCTACCCCTTTCAAGGACTTCGTCGAGTTAGAACGTTGGTTAGCGCGAGAAAAAGTCTCATTGTCTGAGGGTAATGAACAGACCACTGTCCCCCAAGAGGTAAAGGAGGCATTAAGCGCACTTGATGAAGCAGGGCATAGATTTCAGACCGAGGCATTTAAGATGGTCAGACACATGATCGAGAAATCTGTTAGTTCAAATCCTGAAGCACTGATTAGTATGATTCGAGAAAGCGGTGGCCGGACCCCTCGTGAATGGGTCTACAGCCAAATAGGAAACATCGCTGGAGATTTGCTGGAATCTGGTCAGTATCACATCTACAGAGGCGTCCTCAATCCAATGGGACCTGGAAACGACTTGCTGAAAATGTTCGACGCTACATACGATGAACTTCTTCTGCTGAAAGCTGTGGATGCGGACTATGCGAAGGAGCAAAAGGCAGCCCTCAGAAGGGGCCTACAGGGTGTAGGATAGGGCACCGGATGGGCCTTTAACAACAAAATAGCACGAAGCACTCGAGAGGAAAACCGTGAGTGAAGTCTTCGACGACATAATTCGTGAATACATAGACTTCGTGAATCGCCAAGTTGGTGTTTACATGGATGCCCTTGCAGGGTTTGCAGGACACCACACGCGTATTGAACGACAAGTTCACCGAATCAGTCGGCCCATAGATTCTCGTATTGATAACAGTGGACAACGTGTGGTTGTTTATGCCAGCTATGAAGATCCAACACAACCAGACGTGATCCACAACCGCATAATTCGTGCAACTGACTATATAGCTGCCAATTCTCAAGGGGGTTCTAACGAACAGCAACACTCACAAGCAGTCATAGTGTTTCTATTCACGTTTTGGGAAGAAGAGATTAGGCCGCGTTTGGCGGCCTCAAAGGGTGTTGAATTACAGGAAATACGGTCAGACATAATGGGTGACCTGCGCATCCTAAGAAATGTGATTCTCCATTCAAAGGGCATTATACGTTCCGAAAAACAGAAGGACTTGAAGAAACTAAGCGATATGCTCGTTGTCGATCAGCCAGTTCACGTTTCCTATGAAGGCATGCACCGAATATTCGTTTTGATAAAACAGGATTGCGCAAAAATGCTATTTGAATGGCTTGGCGTAAAAGACGCGCCAATTCAACCAGAGGAAATGGTTGATCTCGCCATTCAAAGAAGGAGATGAGTATAGTCTTTGTGAAGAAGGGGCCGGTGTACCTTGCGCCGAACATAATAGGAAAAGTGCCCAACCAGACGTTGGAGCCGATCGCTTACGCTCCGGCTTAGCTTTGCGTTGAGCCTGTAGAAAAAGCTCCAAAAATACCTCCGATCATGGTAGTATTTCTTTAAAGAAAATGATGCGAAAAGCCTGATATCAAGGGGGGAATGGATGGCACGATATAAGGAGTACAACTACCACCAGGGTAAGTTCATTCCCATCTCCTTCGACAAACAGATCCTCCCGGGCACCTTCGAGTATACCCTCAATTACCTCATCGACCACGAACTCGATCTCTCTGCCTTCGATACCCGCTACGTGAATGATGAAACCGGGGCCCCTGCTTATGATCCTGCCGTTCTTTTAAAGATCGTCCTCTATGCCTACTCCCGGGGCATCACCTCAAGCAGGAAGATTGAGCAGTGTTGCAGAGAGAACATTATCTTCATGGCCCTTTCCTGTGACACCCATCCCCACTTCACCACCATCGCCGATTTTATCTCTACCCTCGATGCAGAGATTGTGAAGCTCTTTTGTGAAGTCCTCCTTATCTGTGATCAGATGAACCTCATCGGCAAGGAGATGTTTGCTGTAGACGGCGTCAAGCTTCCCTCGAACGCCTCGAAGGAATGGAGCGGAACCAAAGCGGAGCTTCAGAAAAAGAAAGGGAAGATGGAAGAGGCGTTAAGGCAGATCATGACCCGCCACAAGGAGACGGACGAGAAGAACCTCCCTCCCCAGGAAGAGAAGTACATAACCACCCTCACGGAGAACATAAAGAAGATCCGAACCTTCCTTGCTGAGAACGACGACAGGCCCGGTCAAAGAGGCACGCCCATAAAGAGCAACATCACCGACAACGAAAGCGCAAAGATGAAGACTTCCCACGGTATAGTTCAGGGCTGTGACGGTCTTGCCGTAGTAGACGCAAAGCACCAGATTATCGTCCATGCCGGAGCCTATGGCGCACCCCAGGAACAGGCCCTGCTTCAACCCATGATAGAAGGCGCTAAGGAGAACTTCACCGCCATCGGCGATGCCAACATATTCGAGAAAACCACCCTGACCGCAGACTCAGGCTTCCACTCCGAAAAGAACATGGAGATGCTCGACCGGGAGGGCATAGACGCCTACGTCGCAGACAACCGGATGAGGAAAAGGGATCCCCGCTTCTCCCAAAGAGACCGCTATAAGGAACGCTTCAGGAAAGAGTATGCCGCCTGCTACGGAACCGCCACCACTGCCTTCACCACCCGCTTCTTCACGTTAAGCGAGGATAAGAAGACCTGTACCTGTCCTGCCGGCAAACATCTGCGCCCCAATGGAAGCAGCGTGACGGTCAAAGGGAACAGAGCCGTCAAGTTCAGGGGGCGCGATACCGACTGCCCCTTCTGTGATCTCCGCAGTAAATGTCTCAGATACCCCGACCGTACGAAGACACGACAGGTCTACTTCTTTGAGGGAAGATTGAAGAGCTTCGCCGAAAGGATGAAAAAGAAGATCGACTCGTTATCGGGTCGTCTCATCTATAACAGAAGGATCGTCACCGTAGAGCCGGTATTTGCGAACATCTGCTCTACCCTAGGACTTGATAGATTCACCATCAGAGGGAAGAAGAAGGTGAACATCCAGTGGCTTCTCTACTGTACGGTCCACAATCTCCTCAAGGTGCACCGGTATGGATACGGGTATGCATAAGAGGAAAAGGAAACATGAAGGGCAGACAAAGAAAACGGAATACCGTAGCGGAGAGGTGCTCATTGCTGAAATGAAGTAATGAGACAGGTCGAGAGAGAACGCCTTCGGCCTGACCGAAGGCAGCGGATGAGGAAACACAGGGGAGGAACATTTTGAAAAAGGGGTTTTTCTACAGGCTCGTTAGGCAGCCAATTGCAGAAGGTGATCGAGTGAGGCAAGACGGCTACGAACTGAGATTCCCGTTTCGCCCGACGCACCCCTTCAGCGACGTTGAAGGCGGGGTGGCTTTCCAGTGTGGTGAGCTGACTGTCCGCCTCACCTGGTCACCCCCTGAGGCTATCCTACGAATTGGCCCTTTCCCCACTCACGAGGACGCGGAAACGTTTCTTCCGCGTGTGTGGGGGGCACTCGCTTGGGCAGCCATAACGCGCGGCACCGGCTTCACGGCTGAGATGACTTGGAGCCACCTTACATTCCCTGCAGATCCATTACAAGCTGCCGCGAACGTCGCCAAGTCATTCGGCATGCCAGAGCCGACCGAACCTCTGCATGCGCTCGGCGATGGCGGTCACCCCTGCGTGATTCCAACTGGCAAGAATTATTGTTTAGTCGGCATGGGGGACGCTCGCGCTACCGTCTCAGAATCGTATGCGTTGTTTGGCGCTCCGTTTGTGCAAGCACTGAGCACGGCACAGGCCGAGAAACTTTATCTCGACGAGCGTCTCCGTACCGCAGTTCAGCTCCTCTCGGATTCGCACCGAGAGGTTTCGGGTCGATCTCGATTCCTCACCTACATTATCGCACTCGAGGTCCTGACAGAACCGCAGCAGAAGCATCCGATCGCTTTACGTCTCCTCGACGCGTTCAATGCGACGCTCGTTCACGAGGAGAGTAGCCATGACGTTGACACCGACGAATGGCACGCGATCGAGTCGCTCAGGAGGGAAGTCGTATTTCGTCGCGAGACGTCACTCAGATCGCGGATACGTCGTTTAGTGCTGGACGCACTCGACAATCTCCCTTATGAAGAGTGCCGTCAGCGCGCTCGCGAGGCGGTATGGGCATACGATCAGCGGAGTGCCCTGGTGCATGACGGCAGCCTTCCGCGCAAAGCTCTCGACAAGGCTGCGGGGATCGCACGACGCACGCTCTTAGATGTCTTGAGGCAGAGAGTGGGTTTACCTGTCCTACAACCTGCCGCCTAACGACAGCATGAATCCGATCGTGTCCCTGTCGGGCCACTCCGGGTTATGCGTGTGTTATCTGAGGATGGGGACCAAAACACATAAATGACAAAGAGACTATTGGGACATTACACCAGCCTATTTGGCTTGGAAGGTATCCTTCAAAAGAGAGAACTGAGGTTCGGTCTGTTTGGCCGAACCAACGACCCATTCGAGAACACAGACCCGGAATTTGAGATACGTATTTCCGATAATGTTACCGGGGACAGCAGTATATTTTTCGACGACGGCGAGCTGAGAAAGCCCTTCAGGTTATTGTGTTTTAGCATGTCAGATACAATTGATTATTTCTACAAAAGGCCCAGGATGTGGGCGCAATACGCTGACAATCATAGGGGATGTTGTCTTATTCTTGACAAGAACAAGTTTGATCGCACCTTTGAAGCACTGCAAGTATACCAGTCAAGGAAGTGCCGATCTATTGTACACTACGATCTTCAAGAAAAAGAGGATGAGCTGTCCGCCGCTTGCCGAGATCTCACAGCTTTGGTGCCAGCCGATGGGAACGTTGATTCCAAAAGGGTCACTGATTACCTATACGATAAGCGAAGACTGTTTTTGCATACAAAGATGCGCGATTGGAGGGAAGAGAAAGAATACCGCTACTGCATCTATAGTCGTGTGCAAGACGACATTTTCATTGATATAGCTGGTTCACTACAAGAAATAATTTTGGGTCATAAGGTAAGCAGGTTCTATCAGAGGATGCTCTTCGTCTGGGGAAAAGAAAAAGGAATCCCGGTAAGTTTCATCTTCTGGGAAAACGGTTTTCCCGTTAAGATCGCTCTAAAGGATACTTCTTTCGGCGTTGGCATCTTCAAGTAGACAGGGGGGGCCGCTGGAGTTGCGATTTCAAGGAGACAGATAACCAGTAGGTGAACCAGACGTGGCAAAAAAGCGCGCCACGCCGGTTATCATCATGTTGGGCGGTCAATACGAAGTGCTGCTCAGCGGAAAAAAATGAGTCTGAAAGGATAATTTAGCGTGATGAAAATAATCTTCTTGATTGTTCTACTGGTATTTGTTCTGTCCCCGACCGCTTTGCCTGTCAGCGCCGGGGATTATATCATTTCATATGGAAAAGAAACGAGGAGTCCAACAGGCCATGAGCCTTTCATCCGACAAGCCTTTGAGTTGGCAATTAGTGCGGGAAAAAAGGGGAATCATCCTTTTGGTGCTCTGCTTGTCTATCAAAACAAAGCTATCTTGACTGCTGAAAACACGGTTCATGCAGATAGTAATGTTTACGGCCACGCGGAAATCAATCTTATGATAAAGGCCAGACGTGAGATTCCCCCTGAAGTATTGCGAGAAAGCACTATGTACGTCAGCACTGCCCCATGTATGTTATGCTGTTCAGCGATGTGGTATAGGGATATTGCAAGAGTGGTATACGGAGTGTCCTATAAAACCTTCTCAAAAGTGACCGGTGTTGAGGACAAGAGCATTCCCTGCGAAAAGCTTTATCAAGAAACCGGCAAACCGCTTGAGTGGATTGGCCCTGTTTTGGAAGAGGAGGGCATAAAGGTTTTTTACCTTTGGCCGCAAGATTCATCTCAGTCTTCTATTCTCAAGAATTTAGAAGAGCTTGGAATAGTAAAAACCTTGCAACATGGGGACAGGATTACCCCCATCGACAAATAAAAGACGGAAGAATGGGTATTACCCAACAAGCAAAATACAGCGGACGCGCCGGTCAGGTAGCGGTTTGGGAGTAAGTAGCTGTGATACATAGTCTGGGCCACCTTGGGCGGGCCGCTGATTTTGGTTTTATGAGTCTTGAGGACTAACATGATACGTGCTTTTGAATCATCGGACATGAATGATGTCTTGAATATTTGGCTGGAAGCCTCAATCGGCGCACATGGCTTTGTTGGAAAGGAGTTTTGGGAATTAAGAGTTGATGATATGCGTGAAACATATATTCCAGACTCCGACACTTATGTCTTTTCAGAGAACGGAACCGTTAAGGGCTTTTTCTCGCTCCAGACAGATACCTTGGCGGCAATGTTCGTGTCCCCTGATGCCCAGGGTAAAGGCATCGGGCAACAGTTGATGAATAAAGCAAAATCGCTGAGAAGAAAATTGAATCTCACCGTGTATCGTAAAAATGAGAAAGGCATTCAGTTTTATAGGAAATGTGGATTCAACCCCGTGATGGAAAGAGTTGACCAACACACTGGGCATATTGAAATCTTGATGGAGTACAGCTCATAACAACCGCATGAACCGGATCGTGCCCCTATCGGGTCACTCCCGGTAAGTTTGTTGTCGTCCTTATAATGACAATACACTGAATAGACTTGCGAAATATATAATAACTTATATAGTACCCTTATTGTCTATACCCATCTACATTCCGGAACGATATTTCCCTTGACAAAATATTCTTCCCTTTGATACAAAGAAGATATTCCAACAACAAAATCTGTTGTTAGTGGGGGCACCATAAAAAATCCCGGTGAACAGTAAGCCTTGATCGTCAGCACCTGAGCTTCGTGCGTACTCCCCATGTCATTCCAACCCGAAGGAGCATGACATGGATCACACAGGTTCAAACCGTTTACACGGTTTTGCAGGGTTTCTTAAGAACTTCGGATCTCTGACCACAATCGTTGCTGCATTCATTATCATGTTGTGTGCATGTTTACCGGTTCACAGCGCCACGTTCACCCAGGAGACAAAAGAAAAGATCCTTAATGCATTCTATTCGGTACGGGTTCCCTTCCTAGAGAACACTGGCCAGTTGGGCGACTGGAATGTGAAGTACTACACTAGGGTATTTGGCGCCGGATTCTTTATCACTGGGGACGGGAAGATTCTCTACTCCATCTCCCGGAAAAAAGATGGCGATGGTGTACGGGTACTTACGCTCAGCGAGGTTTTCAACGGCGTCACTTCGTTTCTTGGTAATGGCGGACAGAAGTCAACGGTGAAGGCCGCTGAGATTATAGGGAACATCCCTTCAATGTGGACCGGCGGCATCCCCTCATACGATTGGTTAGTCTTCGGCGACATATCCAATGGCATAAGTCTGGAACTGGTGGCTTATGGAGGAGGACTCAATAAGTTTTTCGTAGTTCAACCTCAGGCAAGCATCGGGGACGTGAGCATCCGGATAGAAGGTACGCAAAAACTCTCTGTCACTGCAAGCGGGGAACTCGCTATTGAGACGGAGGCAGGGGTTGCCACATTTTCAAAGCCTCTCGCATACCAGCAGGTGAACGGTGAGCTCAGGTATGTTGATGCAGTCTACGAGATATTCAGCGATGGGTACGGGTTCAAGGTGGGACAATACGATACAACAAAAGAGCTCATCATTGTCCCGTCTCTGTTCTCGATGTATAATGCCGCTGACGGGGATCTTCCTGCCGTGGAGGTCGATAACGGCGGCAGTATCTACATCGCCGGCAGTACAGCCTCTTTGAATTTTACCTCAACCGGATATGAGGGGAATACCGACGCTTTCATTGCAAAACTCGACAATACTCTCACGTCCCTCATGACCCTCGGCGGCACCAGCATGGATCAGGCGAGTGTCGTTGCCGTTGACGACACAGGGAATGTCTATGTTGCAGGCAGCACAATGTCTCCGGACTTCCCCGTTGCAGGGGATGTGTATAATACCGCCTACGGAGGTAACGGGGATATTTTTGTATCAAAGCTCGACGCAGACCTGCTCAGCATGATCTCCTCTTCATTACTGGGAGGCCCAGGAGAAGACAGGGTTACTTCGATCACCATCGACGAAAACGGCAATATCTCCATAGGCGGCCTTACCACATCGAGGAACTTTATGTCTCCCACCGGAACTGTTTCAGGTTCGCAGGACGGCTCATCTTTAACCTCCTTCAGTATTACCTTGGGAGCCAATCTCAGTTCCTACCTGTCTTCCCAGTCAGCGAACACGACTCAAAAAACATCGGGAACATCCTCCGTCCAGACAAAAGAGGGAACGGATCTTACGAAACAGACAGATTCATTGGTGCAAGAAAGCAAAGTAGCAGGACCGGGCTGGCGTATGACCATTGCGCAACCAGTAAGTATTGAGGATGCCCGGGCATATTATGCCGCAAAACGGGCAGCCATCGCAGCCAAAAAGGCATCTGCCCCCTTAAGGCTTATGTCCTCGGGGGTCGAAGACGTCACCCCGGAGATCCAGGCGCTTGCCCGCGCGCTTCATTATGATCCAAAACTCATCTATGACTACGTCCACAACAATATCGACTACGTTCCCTATTTCGGCTCCCTGAAAGGGGCAACGCTTACCTACCTCGACGGCAGCGGTAACGATTGCGATCAGGCATCCTTGATGATCGCCCTCCTGAGGGCAAGCGGGTACACAGCCTGGTATGTATACGGGGCGGCATGGATGTGGGGGGCGGACCTTTCCAACTGGCTGGGAGTGGATTCGACGGATTCTGCGGTAGGCAATACATTGGCGCTGGGAGGAATTCCTCTTGATCAGCCTTTATGGAATGGATCAACCTGGCTGGGCCGCGTATGGGTGAAGGCAACGATAAACGGGACGACCTATGCCTTCGATCCTGCTTACAAAACATATAGCTATGCTACAAAGATCGATATCGGCCAGGCCATGGGGTACAGCCGGAGTACTGTAATGACAGGCGCCACATCGGGTGCTACAGTGACCGGTGATTATGCCCAGAACATGAACGAGACAAACATCAGAAACCAACTAACCGCCTATGCTACCAACCTGGTCACTACCATCAGGAGCCAGTACCCGAATAAAGAAGTCACCGAGATTATCGGTGGAAGGAATATCATCCGGACAAATCTGACAGCATATCAAACAGAACCATCATTTTTTATGTATTACGAGATAGAGTCCTGGCAGGATACGGTTCCTGAAGAGTACACGACTACGATCATTGCAGAGCATTGGAATCAGGACAATACGGCTATGGACTTCAGCCACACCTTTAAAGCCTCTGAGCTTGGCGGTTCCCGCATTACTCTCACGTACAGCCAAGCCGGCAGTAATTACTACGCGGAGCTTCGCCAGGATGGCGGTTCGCCACTGGCATCGAGCGCCCGCGCGACCACACTCGATGCTGTCAATCATCTTCATATTTCAATAGATCATCCCTATGCTTACGATCAGGGCAATTATGCTGACGACTACAATATTGATTGGACAGTCAAGGGCGGCAGGAGCTACGCTATTGCCTATAACTTCGGAGGGGTATCGAACAAACTACTGCAGAAGCGGCAGCAACAGCTTGAGATATACAGGGCGCAGGGACTGTCCGATACTTCGGAGCCGGTCCTCGGGGAGACCCTCAACATCATGGGCCAGACCTGGCTCAAGGAAACGGCAATGGTGCGGAATATGCTCTCAGCCTTATCAGATGTTGTAGCCGTTACGCACCACGCTGTCGGCGTAATGGCGCAGGAGCAGGGATATTACATAGACGTGAAGGCCCAGAGAACCAGTTACTCTTCAAAACACTCTGTCACCGAAGATTCTATTGCCCATTTTAAAAACCACGGGCTTGTGCTCAGCGCCCTGGAACATGGTATACTTGCTCAAATGATGGGTTCGACCGCAGCATCGACCATGAGCCTCTTCCAAGTCGCAAATGCGACGGGGAGAAAGGTCTTCTATGCAACGAGCTCGAATTACAGCACCGTGGTCCGCCCCCAATTGCAAAACTATACTACAGCCGAACTCGATGATTTTCAGGCCCAGGTAAACGCCGGTAAAATACTTATCCTCCCCGATAACGGGCAACTTGTCTTGAACCAGTGGAGGGGAAAAGGCTACATCTCAAAATATTTTTCTGCTTCTGAAGGATATATGGGTATGATCATTGGAGGCAACTACTATGGGGGATTCAGTTCAATTATGGGATACGTAGACCCGCTTGTGGTGGCCAATATATCTTTGCTGAATTTTATCTCAATCCCAATCCCCGATACCATAGGTCTGCAACTTACCCAAGCAACCCCGTCTGTGTCCAACGAGCCCGTTGATATGGCGAGCGGCGCTTACCTGTATGACAGGACTGATCTCGCCCTTGGCGGCGGGGCGCCCCTTGGCCTCGCTTTCGCCCGTTCCTACAACAGCAATCTCAACCTCTCGAAGAGGAGCCTCGGATACGGCTGGACCCACAACTACGATATATACGTGAACCCCACGAGCCATGGGGAGCCGGTCCTCGGGGTACGCCAGCCCGTCGATGCAGCGGGCATGATCGCGGCCCTTTATACCTGTCTTGATATTCTTAAAAACCTGGATACCATCGAGGCATGGATGACGGCATCCCTCGCCTCCAAGTGGGCGATAGACCAGGTGATCGACAATGCGGTCACGGTAAATATCGGCAGCAAGGTCATGGAATACATCAAGCTGCCTGACGGCACCTATGCCCCTCCGCCGGGCATCACCACGAACCTCGTCAAGAACGGGAACGGGACGTATAGTCTCCTGGAACGGATGGGTACGCAGGTCAACTTCAACTCTGACAACAAGGTCTCCCAGATCGTCGACATAGACGGGAACACCATAACGTTCACCTATACCGGCACGAGCCCGGATACCGTCCTCTCCACGGTCACCGACGCCTTCAGCAGGACCCTGACGTTCAGTTCCTCATCGGGGAGGATCAACTCGGTCACCGATTCCAGTTCGCCTGCCCGGTCCGTGTCGTACGGCTACGACGCGAACAACAACCTGACAAGCTATACTGATCCTGAGGGCAAGGCATGGTCCTACCTCTATGCCGACCCGACAAACCACAGGATGACAGGACTCAGGAACCCCCTCAACGTTACCATGGCTACCAATGCCTATGATGCCCTCGGGAAGGTCACGACCCAGACCGTTCCCCGCCAGAGCGGCACCAATGCGGTCTATAATTTCTACTTCTCCGGCTTCATCAACTCCGAGGAAGACCCGGACGGGAACAGGATCACCTACTACTACGACCAGAAGGGCAGGGAGTACGCCAGGAAAGATGCCCTCGGGAATCTCATATCCAAGGTATTCGACGGGCAGGACCACACTGTGTCTATAACCGACCCGAGAGCGCATACTACGGACTACCTCTATGACGGCAACCACAACCTGACGCGGATCACGGATGCACTCTCCTACCAGACGAACAACACCTACGAGTCGTCAGCCCCTTACCGCCTGACCGACACCACCGACCCCCTGTCTCACACGACCAGTTTTGCGTACAACAGTCATAACCACCTGCTTTCCACCTCGGTCTATCCCTCCCAGGGCGTTACCATAACGAACAGCGCCACATATTATACGAACGGGTTCAGAAACACCGCAACCGACGGAAGGAGCATCACCTCGACCTTCACCTATGACGCCTACGGGAATCCTGCCACAACTTACACAGCTTCCCATCCCGCAATAACCTACACCTACGACACCATCGGAAGGATGACGGAGCTTAAAAACCAGCTCGACTGGCCCACAAGTTTCACCTATGACAAGCGGGGCCTCCTCCTCAGTATTACCGATCCCCTCTCGAAGCAGACCACCTTCGCCTACGACAATGCGGGGAGACTCACCGCGAAGACCGACCGCAGGAACCATACCATCTCCTATGCTTATACCCCCACCGACAAGATCGGCATTGTTACCTATCCCGATTCGTCCACGGTCTCCTTCACCTACAACCAGCTCGACCAGGTTGCCTCCATGACGGACCTGATCGGGTCCACAGGCTATTCTTACGATGCAGCGGGCCGTCTCGCCTCCATGACCGACCCGCACTCCTTTGTGATCGGCTATACATACGACGAGGCGGGCAACCTCTCGGAACTCACCTACCCCGGCAACAAGACGGTATACTACACCTATGACGCATTGAACCGCCTCTCCACGGTGACGATCGGCTGGATCACCCCGAACCCCACCGTCACCTATTCATATGATGAAGCAGGCCGCATGACGGGCTTCACCCACTTCAACGGGTCAACCGTCACGTACACCTATGACAACGCAAACCGACTGACCTCCCTCGTGAATCGGAAGTCCGATCAGGCGGTCATCGCCTCCTACTCCTTCACCTTGGACGGAGCGGGCAACAGGACAGGCATCATCCAGACCGAACCGGACCAGACCCTCCCCGGCATGGGAAGCAGCATCTCTACCTACAACCTCCAGAAGAACAGGCTCCTCTCCTCGGGAGGAGATAGCTTCACCTATGATGATGAAGGACAGATCGCAACGGGATACGGCTCCGCCTATACCTTCGACTACGAGCACAGGCTCACCGCGATCGGTTCGTCATCCTCCTTCTCTTACGACGGGAGGGGCAACAGGCTTGAGGCCATACGCGACAGCGTAACCACCCGCTACATGTACGACGCACAAGGCAACCTCATAGCAGAGGCCGACGGGAATAACGAGATTACCAGATACTACATCCACGGGGCGGGCCTCCTCGCCATGGTCACCCCATCCAATCAGGTCTACAGTTATCATTTCAACGGAACGGGCTCCACTATCGCTATGACCGATGCTGCCCAGGCAGTAATCAACCAGTACCGCTACGATCCCTTCGGGAACATCATTAATCAATCGGAGACAGTATCCAACCCCTTTACCTTCGTAGGGCAATACGGCGTCATGACGGAACCCAACGGGTTCTACTACATGAGGGCACGCTACTACGATCCCCAGGTGGGGAGGTTCATAAGTGAAGATCCTATAGGATTTGATGGAGGGGATGTGAACCTCTATGGGTATGCGGGGAATAATCCGGTGAACCGAGTTGATCCGAAGGGTCTCTTCAATATCTTGTTTGGTGGTGGAGCAAGCGTTACTGCCCCCACGGGTTTTGACATAAGCGGAGGTATTGTTGTAAATCCTGGTCTCTTCGGCCAAAAAGCTGATGTAGGCGTCCTTGGATCGGCTGGGGTGGCTGGAGGCATCAATGTATCGGCAGATGCATTTATAGGCATCGTACGGGGTGGCATAGAAAATGTTAGAGGCCTGACATCTAATTTCAATCTGACCATTGGCCCTTTGAGCCTAACTGTTTTTGTTGATCCTAAAACGGGAACCATCATGGGAGGGACAGTAGGTATCGGACCAGCAGCCACCCCCGCGGGCGTTTCCGTTTCTTTTCCATACACTGGGCACATTACGGCCAGAGACATTTTTTCTCCAACTTCTACATCTGCACAATCTCGAGGTTATAGCAAGTGAGGCCAAACTATACACTTAGAACAAAATTTCATATCGCACTTTTTCTGTGGTTCGTAAACGGATTGGCATTAGGACTTGGAATTGTTTACGTATCGAATCATTTCATTATCCCATTGCTCTTTCTGATGCTCATTATTGGACTCTACACTATTTCTTTGAAGTGTCCACAATGTGGTAAGAGGGCTTTGTATAACCCTTTTACTATATTCGGTACAACGGTCTGGATTTGGACTGCCTGGATACCCAAAAGGTGCACTCAGTGCGGCAAGAACCTTGAGTAGACAATTAATATGAAAAGGGAAAAACATGTTACTGAAATGTTAACATACTCCGATGGCGAGCAAATAGAACATGGATGCTTATCCGGCAACCTCATGGCAGAGGCCGATGGGGATAACGAGATTACCAGATACTACATCCACGGGGCGGGCCTCCTCGCCATGGTCACCCCATCCAATCAGGTCTACAGTTATCATTTCAACGGAACGGGCTCCACTATCGCTATGACCGATGCTGCCCAGGCAGTAATCAACCAGTACCGCTACGATCCCTTCGGGAACATCATTAATCAATCGGAGACCATCCCCCAGCCCTTCACCTTCGTAGGGCAATACGGCGTCATGACGGAACCCAACGGGTTCTACTACATGAGAGCACGATACTACGATCCCCAGGTGGGGAGGTTCATAAGTGAAGACCCCATAGGATTTGATGGAGGGGATGTGAACCTGTATGCGTATGTGGGGAATAACCCTATTATGGGAGTGGATCCGGAAGGACTCGTCGCCCCGGCAATAGCCGCAGCTTTGTATTTTGGGGGCGCCAAGGCATTGGCAGCGGGAATAGGTCTTGGAATTACTAAGGGAGCCTCGATGCTTGCCGGCTGGATGAATGGAAACTACCAGCAATCCCAAGCACAGACTAACCGGGCAATAGGCTATACTGCTGTAGTTAGTGGAGGACAAGTAGCAACATTTGGCGTAATAGCAGGGGGAGTTACTGCGGCAGGACCCGCAACTACTTTGCTGCTGTCAAGGCCAGACGTTGTGAGTGATTTTGTGCAGGGGCTTATTCCGGGATCGCCACCAGCTACTATTGCAGGGTATCGCGGAGGTGTAACTTTTTGGGCATACGGTGCAATAAGTAAAGCAATAGGAAATATTTTAAATCCAAAACCTTGAGAGGGAAATAGGAATGATTTATCTTGGCATTTGTATAATTATAGTCGGATTAGGACTCATTTTTCAAGCAGCGCTTTATAGCCCTATTTATGGACGTTCTATCAATTTCACGGGCTACAATATTCTTTTCGGCTCTATATGCATCCTCTTCGGCATCCTCTTTATCGGGTCGGAGATAAGAAAAAGAATGAAGAAAAAGAATGAACAGAAGTAGCTGTCATGATAAAAGATCACATCAATAGACACAACTACGA
>Ga0228535_1001055_pt1 | contig 52876 bp, 35 predicted proteins | sample SJ1metagenome_FD_168457 | JGI IMG/M metagenome (GOLD analysis project Ga0228535, IMG submission 168457) | Enriched culture of PCE-dechlorinating microbial communities from Ithaca, New York, USA - SJ1 | ecosystem: Engineered > Modeled > Simulated communities (microbial... > Unclassified | place... | reverse complement strand
GTGGCCGCCTTGCCCGCCCAACCGGATGTCAGCGTGAAGAACGACATAAGGTCTCCCTCAGGGAAAAAAGGGCTGCGAGCGCACGACTCGCAGTCCTTCGTGTGTGTGGCTTGTGAGAGCCTCGTCGGAACCTCGGGAAAAAGGACTGCGAGCCAATGACTCGCAGTCCCTTTGTGTGTGTTTCTGCTTTGTCGCGACTTGCAGAAACAGGGATCTTCCAATCGCTATGGGGCTTTGTGGTAATACCACCCGGTCAGGACGAATTCCTCCTGGGCCCCAAGCAACAATCCGGGTTTCTGGAGAGCAGCGAGGATGTTCTGCTGCAGCGGCAGGTCCGGGACTCTGGCAATCGTCATCGTCCCATTGACGTACCAGCCCCACTCGCCCGCCTGGCGGACGTCGGCATACACGCCGGTCGTCTCCGTCACGGTGATCAGGGCGTCGGGTGCGTCATGCACCGCCACCCCAAAGGCGCAGACGATGTTGCCGTCGGAATCCAAGGTCGCGTTGGCCGCGTTGACATCGGCGACGAACGTCCCCGTGACATCCCCTTTGAGCTGACCTTCAACCTGGGCCGCTGAGTCGTAAGCGGTGAGAGTGATCTGGCCACCAAATGGGGAGCGCAATACCATGTCTCTGTCGATGCTGGGAACACCCGACGTGGTGGTTTCCAGTTTGCCGAACACGTTCTCTCCGAGGAGGGTTGCGTTCGCACCGGCCGGACAAGTACGCCAGGACCATGGTCCGCCACCCCAGATCTGCTGCCACAGGCCGCCGGCGGCGCCGAACTGCGTCGCGACAGCCGTCCCGTACTCGCAGAATGATTTCGGCTTCATGGTCTCGACCGGCTCATACTCTCCACTGAGGGCGAATACTCCCACTCCCCCGACCAGCGGGACCTTTCCGCCGAGGGCCGACATGATGTAGGCCTGCGTAATGCCTTCGCCCGCCAGAGGCATCGCATACAGGCCGGCCAGTTGCAGTCGCCAATCCGCTGTCTGTCGGATGTAGGCAAAGACGCCGGTCGCTTCATTCAGGGTCATGGCCAGTTCGGGTCCCGGCGCATGGAAGGGCGCCATTCCTATGCCGCTGCCCTGGTCCACGATGATCCGCGACGCATTGAGATCGACGATGTTCACTCCCGTCCCGCTCAAACTCATGGTTCCAATGACCACGTCGGCGTTGGCCTTGTCGCGGGCGGTCAGAATCAAGTCCCCTTGAACCGGAAGCGTGGCGACCATATCCGCGCTGACTTTGGCGGGGGCCGTGGTGTGGAGCGACAGCACGCTCGACACATTCGAGCCGAACAGCGGCTCACCTGTGTTGTCGGTCCACGTCCACGGGCCCTGTCCCCAGTTGATCTGCCAGGTCCCCTTGCCGCTGATCAATTCGGTCGTCGTGCCCGATCCGTAATCCGCAAACGTCGGATTGCTGAGTTCCGTCAGGATCAGCCCAGATATCCCGGAGGCAGTGGACCCATCGTTGGGAATGGGTGTCATCGTAGCGGTAAGCGTTGGGTCGTGAGCCACGAAGACATAGCTCACGACGCCACCGCCTTTCCCCGAAGCATTTCCCTGGGCGAGGAAGGCATCCCAGCTCTCCAGGATCTTGACACCTCCCACTGTGAGATCGATAAGCCGGCTGTGTCCGAGTCCATCGTAGTATACGAGTTGGAACGAATATGACCTGCCGACTGTCAGACCACCGAGAGACACTGAGGTGGCGCATTGCCCCGGGCCGTCATTCCGGGCAATCATCCCGCCCAGAAGTCTGTCGAGTTCAGGATCTCCTGTATTGGGATATATGCCCCCGGGCCAGCTGGTGATCACAAGCTCCATTGTCTTCACGCAAGCCACGTTGGGGTAATAGCTGTCGTCGTGAAAGGTGATGCCGCCGAGTTTCACGTCCCCGTTGTTGCCAAAGTTGATGGCGTATACGATCTTGCCGGAGAGGTCGAGATCTGCCACTGAGTTCAGTGCCGAGACCTCCACGTCGAGGGTTTGAGCCAAAGCCCCAGGAGCCGCCAGCACAAGAATCAGACCCACGCCACAGACGACCATCTTCTTGTTCATCTCACACTTCTCCTTTCCCATTCAAGACTTGCGTTTGCGAATCGTCTCTGTGAAGCCCAGTTCCCGGCGGGGATTCGGTGTCCAAACCGGGGTCATTCTCGAGTGAGTGGTCCGGCCAGTCCTTCAAGTCTCCGTTTTGCATGTTCAATACGCGAGGAAGGCGGGAATCCCGCCGGAGCTACAGAAGAATCTTGAAAATCTACGTAACGCCTTCAAAGACCCATTGCTGGCGGCTACAATAGAGTCAGCGCCAACAGGCTGGGCGATTCGAAGACTCCAACGGGCAGGGACAGACGCATGACTAGGCTGCGTGACCACACGTCCATGGGCGGAGGGGACCCGGGGTTTCCTCCCACCCAGTGGACCCGCATTCTCAGCGGGCAAGAGCGGGAGACGTTCCTGGCGGAACTGTACCAGGCCTATTGGAAGCCGATCTACTGCTATCTGCGTGCCATGGGCTTCGGCAACGAACAGGCCAAGGACCTCGTGCAGGGGTTCTTCAGCGACAAGGTGCTCGGCGAAGAACTCGTGCAGAGAGCAGACCCCGAGCGAGGCCGGTTCCGAAGCTTTCTTCTCCGGGCCGTCCACAACTATGCGATCAGTCTCCAAAGGACACAGAAGCCCCACCAATCCCTGGATGAAACTCGTGAGTTCTCAAGCCCGCAAGCGGATCCGGAAACGGCCTTTGACCGTGCCTGGGCGGATCGACTCCTGCAGGAGGTGCTCAAGGAACTGGAACTGGAGTGCTCCACACGGGGCAAGCTCGCCCATTGGTGTCTCTTCCAGGACTGGCTCCTGAACCCGGATGGAGACGACGGCAAAGAACGGATCAGTGCGCTTTGTCGGCGGCATGGCATCCCGGATGCCCCCACGGCCTACCACATGGTGGAGAACCTCAAGCGGCGATTCCGCGCGATCCTGCGGGAACATCTGATCCCGCAGGCCGGCACGGCGGAGGAGGTCGAGGACGAAATTCGCAGGTTCATCGAGGTTTTCTCCCGCGGCCCGGCGAAGAAGTGAGTCGGTTCGCGTAGATATAGAAACGACGAATAGCACCAATCGCACGAATGGACCCAGAAGAGACGAACCGATCCGATTCGTGTCCTTGGTGCGATTCGTGGCTAAAGAGCATCTTGGTTGCGCTCGAGGGTCGCACGGCGGGTACAGCAATGGCAGAGGATACCGACAGGCTGGATTTGACGGATCGGCAGAAGACCCGGCTGCTGAGTCTCGGCCTTGAGCCGGATCGTCCGGCCGCATCAGCCGATGCCGACGAGCAACGAGGCGACCTGCTGTGCGATTTGCTGCGATGCCCGCTTCCCGCGCAACCAGCGGAGCAAGGTGCATCCTCTGTCGTCGGCGAGAAGCGGTCCTTCGCTGGTGGAGCGGTCATGGGGCCACGCCTGGACGAGTTGCTCCTGGATCCCTCGACCGATCTCGCGGTGCTCCGGAGGGTCAAGGAGTACGCTAAATCCCTTGGCAAGGGCGCGGAATCCGACGTGCAGAAGGACGCCTTCCTGACCATCTACTTCGCGGCTATCGCTGCCGCTGTGGTGTTCCACGAGGGACGGATTACAGAACACTCCGATCAGGACCTGAGGTACTTCTTCGACTTTTTCGCGGAGGTCACCTGGATGCCAATTACTCTGGCCGGTCTCTTTGCCAGGGCCGCACCATGCGCCCGGACATGTGAGTAAACCCGCGGTTGGCCCCGGGAGCCGGCTCGTACTCCCGCCCATTTCCGCCCCTGGCAGAGCCGAAGGGCTTTCTCGGTACTTGCCGTCGGTGTGCAAGTCTGTACCCCCGTCAATGTGCGGCGGATCCGTCGGCGTTCACAAATCGCCGGTCGGTCATTGTCCTCTCTCCGGTCCTGTACAACGCGCGGATGCTTTCCTGCTGCAGGGCGATGTGGTAGACACGGACATCATCGAGCAGGCAGACATCCGTATCCTCTGATTCCTGGAGTTTCTCTTCTCCGAACGCGATCCCCTCCACACCGGTGCCCATGGCTGCCGAGGCCGCCGCGCACCCGGCGGGCTCCCCGTCGACATAAACGCGTACGCTGTCTTGGTCATAGACCGCCGCGACATGATGCCATGCACCATCTGCAATACTTGCCGACGCGACGACTCTCGTGACCGGCTGGCTGTCTCTTGCGCCGACCCCCAGGTACTCGAACCCCGGAGCGTTCGATCGTCCTGCGAGAAAGAGCCTCCACGTGTTCCATACTCCGATCAGCGATCTGTCTTCGCTCGATGCGAGCCTTTCATCTTTGACCCATGCAGCCACCGTGATTGCATCCGTGACATCCAGGGCGGGATCCCGCGGGCAGCGTACGAAGCCGGCCTCCCCCGTCAGCTCCAGCACTCCGCCGTGGCGATCGTGCAGCAACCTGGCATTTTTTGCGAGGGGGCCGTGTTGCCCGTGGGAGGCTGAATCCAAGACGATTCCTCCGTCGTCGTTGTCAAAGGTCCACCAGCCCACGAGGTCTTCGCCGGGGAAGACGCACTCCAGATTCGACTCGTAGGGTGTGCCTGAACGGAACAGCGCCAGCCTGGCCTCCAGGTTGTCCTTCCATCGCGCTTGGGATTCTGACGACAGCAGCGTCAATGCCCTCTCCTGAAACCGGGTCGCTTCGGCAAAAGCTCCGAGTTCTGCGCATGCCGCGGCATACGAAGTCAGTAGCCTCCAGTCGTTCCACTCCGTGGTCTCGCATCCTCTGCGCGCCAATGAGAGGGCTCTGGCGGCATCTCTCACTTGTGGGCTTGTGATGAGGAGCCAAGCCAAGGCGTTCAGGGAGTCAGGGGTTTCCTGGAACTCAAGCGAACACTCACAATCCGCTACGGCCGCTGCGTGCCTGTTCTGACGTCGGTTCTGGTTGGCGCGGGCACAGTAACCGACGGCAATTGTCTGCATCAGTTGCCTACGTCGTGCCTGGGGACCGGGCCGATCGGTCAAAGCATAAGCCATCGTCGGCCGGAGCGTCCCGGCCGCTTTATCCAGTTCCCCCGATGCGATCAACAGGTCTGTCAGGTCGAACAGGCAGTCCAGGGTTTCCTCGGCATCCGGTCCCTTCCTCAGTTGGTGGAAGCCGACTTTCGCCTCCAGCAGCTCTGCCTGCGAGGCGGAGCGAATCACGCCTCGATCCAGGCGCAGTGGAACATACCCTTTGACCAGCCTGTCCACATCACGGAGCATATCGTCGCCCGATTCACAAGGCCATAAGCCGGAGGAACCAATTACCCAACCGCTGCTGGGCCCAAATCGCGGCAATCGGTCGGGCGCCTTGTGGGAAAAGGCAAATACAGTGTCGATCTCTTCACACAACCAGCCGGCGGTCAAGTCGGCCATCGGGGACTCCCCGTCAAAGACCTCATAACTGAGCCCGGTTGCAAGATCCCAAAGGAACGCGGTTTGCGAATCACTGCTCGTTCGCGTCAGCAGCCACTTGCCGTTGATGCTCAAGTCGGCGACGTGCTGTTCCTGCTCGCCTGGGATCGCAAAGAGAGCGGCTCCGGTCGCCGGCATCACGACATGAATGGAACCATCCGTGTGCTCTGTAACCAGGTGACGGCCATCCGGGCTGAAGTGCCAGTTTGTCAGCAACGCGCCGGCAATCTCAGCAATATGTCGTCCGTCCAGCGTGTCCCACAGGTCGCCACAGATGCTCTCTCCAATATCGTTCTCGGCCGTAGACAGGGGCCGCGCCGTGATCAGCCGGGCTCCGTCCGGACTGAAACCCAGCCGACTGACACCGGGAAAAGACCTGACGGTGCTGTTGTCTCTCCTGGTCATGAGCACGGCCGTCGGGCCTTTCTCGACGAAAAGCCCTCGCGTGCCGAGAGGACCACATCGACCATGGATGAGGGGCCATGGAAAGGAATCGGCGAAGGCACAGTCCGGCAGCCTCCACCTCTGTATCCATCCATTCTTGTCGACGGTCAACAGCTTGCCGATACTGCCTTCGGCATAGGCACGCGGGGAAAGCCGGCCGATTCCCACCGCCATTTGTGTGGCCTGTTCGCCCTGGGCCACATGCCACATGCGCGCCTCGACGTCCCACATGACGATCTCGGTGGCGACGTCGTTGCCGACGATCGTCGCGTCGATAAAGGCGAACCAGTCTCCGTTGGGACTGATCAGGATGCGAGTGTACGCCTGTTCCATCTGAGCGGCGTCCAGCGACAAATTCTCAGCGAGCCTGTGGATTTCCGTTGGCTCAATGTTGCTTCGGCTTCTCACCGCAATCGTATTGCCGGCCATATCCAGCACTTCAATCAGACACCTTGACTGATCGACCTGCGTCTTGACGACCAGGTATTGGTTGCCCGGCAGGAACGCCAGCCTCTCAATGCCCGGGTGCTCAAACCGCGTCTTTTCCCTGCCGCTGGCGGTATCGAATACGCGAACAAGTCGCCTGTCGGCGTCGAGAAACGCGATCAGCATCCGGTCAGGACTGATCGCAAACGGCATATCCACAGCCCCGCTGCCGTCCTGCCAGCCAACCATGTAAGGACCGCTGCTGAGCCCGGGGTCGCTGTGTTTGCGTAGACACTCGAACAGTAGCAGATGGACTCCGAGACGGTCCGGCGCAAGGGCATGGGCCTGGCTCAGGAATATCAGGGCGCGGTCCAGATCCCCCGCCCGTGCGAACCGCCGTGCTTGCTGCTCATATACGCCTGCAAGCTGCCCTTGGGCATCAATCTCCGCGCGCATTGCGCGGTCCCGTTCCTGTTCGGCGGCCAGTCGGTGCGAGGTCTCCGCCATCCTCGCTGCTTCCGCGATCTGCCTGGATCTCTCTGCGGTGACGTACAGGCGTTGCGTGATGATAATTCCAGCCAGTAGCAGAAGGATGATCGTCGTGGCCGTCGCCACCGGGATGCGGTGTCTACGAACGAATTTGGCCGTTCGATAGACAGTGGATTCCGGCCCCGCTTCCAGAGGAAGCTCGTTCAGGTAGTTCTCTATGTCGTTCGCCAGTTCGGAGACCGACTGATAGCGGCGCGAGGGGTCCTTTCGCATCGCTTTGAGCGGAATCCACTCCAGTTCCCGACGGAGCGATCTGGCGAGAGTCTGCGGATCGGTCCGGCGTCGCTCTGCGATTCCTGCAATTCCCTCTCCCAGGGCCGTCAGACGGGTACTGGGGGTCTTGGGCTCTTGCTGGCGGATCGTTCGCCGAACGTTCTGAGGTCCGCCGTTTCGAAGAGTGTCCGGGTCGAAGGGCAGCATGCCGGTCAGGAGCTCGTAGAGAATGACGCCCAGCGAATAAACATCGGAGCGGGTGTCCACGCCGCGAGTGTCCATTTCCGCCTGCTCGGGACTCATATAGTCCGGCGTGCCGATGAACTGGCCCTGCTCGGTGTGGAGCGATCGGTCCGTCAGCGGCTGGGCCAGCGCCTTGGCGATTCCAAAGTCGATGACTTTGACAAGGGGCTCGCCGTCCTGCGTTGCGACCAGCACGTTGGAGGGCTTGAGGTCTCGATGGAGGATTCCCTTCTGGTGGGCGTGCCGAATCGCGCTGCACACCTGCAAGAACAACCGAAGCCTCTCGCTGAGGCTCAGTCGTTCCCGATCGCAATGCTCGGTGATGGGTCGCCCCTCGATGAGTTCCATGGCGAAGTACGGGCGGCCCTGGGGCGTGGTCCCTGCGTCGTGAATTTGTGCAATATTCGGGTGGTCCAGGAACGCCAGGGCCTGCCGCTCCGCCTCGAAACGGGCGATGACCTGTTTGGAGTCCATGCCGGGCTTGATGATTTTCAAGGCCACCCGACGGCGGATCGGCCGCTCCTGCTCGCCAAGGTAGACGATGCCATAACCACCTTCTCCGAGGATGCCCAGCAGCTTGAATGGCCCAACTCCGGTGCCGACAGCCACATCCGTATTGGCATATGAGGCTGGGGACTTCTCACCTCCCGCCGAGAAGTAGGGCTTCAATGGCCCCTGTACCTTGTTGTCTTGCTCCCCTTCACCAGGCATTCCCGGTAACCCTACCCTTGTGAAAACCTCGGTGCGTCTGCCGACATCCCTGTTGGGTATTCTATCTCTTGCAGAGGCATCTGGCAATACTCAAGTCAGGGCCGACCGCCTCTTCGCCGGGCCTGCACGATGCCGTCCCACTTCCGAGTCTTGTTGAAGCGGTGGCAGAACTTCGAGAGCGGAGATCGCCCTCTTTCAACCGTCCACTGACCGTTTCGCCGAAAGTCCTGAATGAGCTCATCGACCCGTCGAAACGAAGACGTATGGGTTTCCTTCCGGCTGAGCCATCTGACGTTCCATCAGGAGCTTCACCAAGTGGGTAGTCAACGGAAGTGTCCGATGGTCAATCCACGACAAGGGGGCTAGCGGGAAGGAGTACCGGTGTTCTTTCCGTCCGAGGAGCCGCCGAAACGAACCCCGATGCCATGCAACCGCTCGAAAGGAGGATCGCCGCCGATCAGGATGAAGACCGCGGAGACAGGCAGTCGCTTCTCGATTTCCGCTTCGTCGTGCCGAACCGCGAGGATGACGTGATCCCGCTCGATTCGTCTGACCTCGGAGTCGAGAATCACGTCAAGCCGGCCTTTCTGTCGGAGGTGTTCCACCGATCTGAGATTCCTTCGGCGCATTCGAAAGAACTCCGGGCGACGATACGACAACGCGACACGATTGCCCGATCCGTGAGCCAAGGCGACCGCCGCCTCAGCGGCGCTGTCGCCGCCCCCGACCACCAGTAACGCCCGATTCGTGTACGCGGCGGGATCGTCAAGATGATGGAAGACGTGTGGGAGTTCCTCGCCGGGGACTCCCAGGCGTCGGGGACTGCTGCGTCGGCCGAGGGCGAGCACCACGTAGCGGGATACGATCTTCTCTTGGGATGTCGTTGATTCCAGCGTGTCGTCGGGAAGGGTCCGGACGTCCAGCCATTCCTCACGCCGGACCGTGATGCTCAGACGCTGAAACAGCCCTTCCCACAATCCCAGAAGCTCCTGCTTGCGATACCTCTTGCGGCGCAGCCGGCCGTGCAAAGGCAGATCTACAGGCTGAGTCATGGTCAGCTTGTTGTGCGGGTACTTCCTCACGGCTCCGCCGAGACCCTCTCGATCGATAGTGACGTGGCTAAGGCCGAGTTGTTTGGCGCGGAGCGTGGCGGCGATGCCCGCGGGGCCGCAACCGACGATCAGAACGTCCAGGGGGGCCATGAGGGCATGCTCGCCCGCCATGCTCCGGATGCGGCGGGCGATCTCGTCAATCGCTTGAGTCCCCTGGTTGATCCCGTGGCGGACCAGGGCCATGCCGCCCAGTTCTCCCACGATGAAGACGCCCGGGATGGAGCTTTCGAGGTTCTCGTCGAGGATGGGAACATCCGGCCTCGAACGGATATCACCCAAACTCACGACGATGGCGGCAACCGGGCAGACCTGTTCACAGTACGCGTGTCCGACGCATTGGGAAGCGTGGATCAGCCGGGCGGTTCCCTCGACGAGCGCCAGCACGCCTTCCGGGCAGACCTGAACGCAACAGCCGCAGCCGATACATCGGTGAGGATCGATATGCGGATGTTGACTCAGCGGCTCGTCGGCGCCGATGCGCTTGGCCTCGCTCAACTCGTCCAGCCACTTGTGGTTGTGCCTGCGTCGGGCGACATACTCCCACAGACCCAGGAACAGCAGCAGGCCGGCAAACAGACCCGCCATCGACATCGTCAGCGTCCAGTTCACGGCCTCTGCTCCTCCTGCGACGCTGCGGTGCCGTTCCCGGTGTCCTGCACGAGATCCATCGTGCGATCATAGAGTCGTCGTGTCAGATGGAGATTGTGGAGGCCGCATTCCTTGGCTTCGGAGAGATCCTCGCGGATCTGTTCCAGTGAGGCCCCGTCACGAGACCCTATCAACCGCTCGACAGCGGCTTGCCGCCTCTGCAGAGCCTGTGCCCACTGATAGGCCAGTTGAGCGTACTGGTCGTTGTGACAATCGGCGCATCGACGGGCGTAGCGGTCCATGGGCTGCTTCGGCGTGCTCATATCGTGGCAATCGATGCACGCCAGCCGGTTCGCGTGAGGATCGGGTTCGACCTGAAGGCGCCGCGCCTGGCCATGAAGGGCGTCGGCCTGGACTCTGTGGCAAGCCGCACAATCCGAGCCTTCGGCACGATAAGTCTTGTCGTCGGGCGCGTGGCAGTCCTGGCACGAAAGGCCCTTGTGGACCGCGTCCAGCTTGAACGTTGTGTGCCGATCGTGATCGAACAGCAGGTGGCCGTCCTTCCATCCGCTCTCCTGATGGCAGACATTGCAGGAATGATCCAGCCTTCCTGTGTGGACGTCTTCATGACAGCCCTGGCAGGTCTGCGGGCGTCGCTGGTATTCCTGTGCCCTGGGGTCGGGATACCGCGTCGCATAGTCCTTGTCCGCGGGATGGCATTTGTCGCAGGAGACCGCCAGGTGCCCGCCGGTCAGCGGAAACCCTGTGGGCCTGTGCGTTTCCAGATTGATGCCTCGTGTGCCTTCCCGCCACTGGGCGTCGCGGCCGAGATGGCAGCTCTGGCACTCCATGTCCCATCGCGTGCGATGCGGATCGGGATGGCACTCCTGGCAGGTCTTGCCGGTGTTTTTGTGAAAGGGCAGAGAACCGGCAGTCTTCTGTGCTGAGGTTCGCTCCGTGGAGTTGGCGGCGGGGACCGCGTGGCAGCCGGCGCAGTCCGTGGCGGCGTGGACTCCTTCCAGGACGAAGACCTTCTCGTGGCGAAAGCCCGACGCTGGGTTGAAGGCGGTCTGGTCGTGGCAATCCAGACAGGCCTTCTCCGACGACCATGCGTGAACGTCCACATGGCAGGCCAGGCAATCCTGCGTCAGGCCCAGGAACGTCTGCGTGCGAGGGTGGTCGGGAAACTGGGCCAAAGAGAACGTTCCGCCGAGCTTGTTCTGATGGCATTCCATGCATGCGAGGCTGTCGTGTCGTCCTGCGAGTCGATAGTCGCACTGGGGATGGTCGAACGCGTTCAAATCGCCGCCGGGCCAGGAGAGAACGCTGACAAGTGGAAACTCGGTTCCATGGTGCTCCGGGTGGCATGGAGCGCAGGTATGCGTCCCGTTCTCTGCCAGAAACGCATGATAACCTTCCTTCGCGTCGAGCTGGCCGGCGATTTCCGTGTGGCATTCAAGGCAGCCCGCGGTCAGTCCCTGATCTGTGTGACAACGCCGGCAGGAGTGGAGGTCGCTGCCGCGAATCACCTGGGCGTGGGCATGGCTCAGCGCATCGGGGAGCGGGTCCCGCAGGAACAAGTAGCCCGCAAGGGCCGCCGTGGCGGCGATGCCGAAGACCAGAGGCGTCCTGGGGTTCAGCAGCATCAGGGTTGCCCCCCCAGAATCCAGAGGTTGCCGAAACGGACGGCCACGACGATGTGCAGGATCACGGCCGCCAGCAGGAGGATCGCGAGCCAGCGGTGGAGGAACCGCCAGGTTTGGAGCATGCTCTTGAGCGAAGGGGATGGCTCCGCGCCCCGGGTTTCATGCCCCTCCAGAGACAGGGACAGGCGCAGGTAGATGAGGATTCCGGACAGGCCCGTCACGGCGGTCAGCAGGAGGCACCAGAATGCCAGCGCCGCCAGCGGACTGGACACCGTCAGGGTCGAATGCAGAATGGCCGCAAGAGCCGCGATCAAGCCGGTCATCATGTGCAGTCCGAGCCAGGTCCGCAGAGAGCCGAGCCAGTGCCAACCGATCAGGCGCCGTCGCAGAAGGTAACTCAGATTGAACAGGATCAGCGCGGCGCCGATCACGCCCCAGATCAATCCCATGTGCCCGCTCGGACGCAAAACGCTGTGCTGAGGGTGGAACGGGCGCTGGGACGAAGCGAGCGCATAGTAATCCCATCCCTGGACCAGACAGGCAATCAAGGCCCCCAGGGCCGGCAAGCCCAGGACCAGGATGATCGAGGGCATGCGGAACGGTTGTTTGGGTTCATCATTCGATCTCATAGGGACACCCTTCGATCGAGTAGATCGAGAACATCCTGGTCCTCGTAGCTGTGGCGTCGAAGGCGAACGCGGAGAGACACGCTGTCCGCCGGGATCGTCAGCGTTCGCTGCCAGGTTCCCTCGGGCGGAATCGCGGTCTTCGTCTCCGGAGCGAGTTCCTCCCGTATCAGCACGTGTTCTTCGCCCTGGCCGTCCACCGCCGCGATCTCCAGCACCAGCACTCGGAAACCATAGTCTCCCGTGGGAAAGCTATGGGGGAGGCGGTTGCGGAGTATGACCTGAGCCTCTGCGTTATCGCGGCGAACCTCGAGCTCGATCATGCCGTCCGTCGATTCTGCGGTCGGAATGGCGAAGGTGTGGCGTCGCTGCCGGATTTGATGTTCCATCGCCACGATGAGATCGGCGAACCCGCCTGCGGATTGCGTCATCTTGCGGGTGACCTCGGGCATGTGGCACTGCTGGCAGGTCTGCTTTCCCTCGCCGACGACCGTCCATTGCTCGAAGGTGCCCCGATGACACCGGCCGCAAACTCCGGCATCCAGATAGACCTCAGGCCGGACGCCAATGGGGTGGGGGCGGACTCTGCCGGTCGGTTCCAGCGGACCTGAAAGCCGGCCCTGTTCCAGATGACATGCCACGCACGTGACGGCCTCCTCCCGTCCGGCGGACCGGACCGCCGGCGTATCGGCGGTCAGCATGGGCTCCGGGGCGTGGCAGTTCAGGCACTCGCCGAACGCATGATTGTCCGTCGCCGCACGGAAGTGCGGATTGGCGTACGCATGGGCATGATCGGATGCCGTCCACTCCTGATGAATGTCGATGTGACACTTCCCACAATCTCCGGCCTGCGGAAACGTGTTGCTCACCTGGGTAAGGTGCTTGAAAGACGCGCAGCTCGCCAGACCGACGGCCAGCATCGCTGCCGCGGCAGTCAAAGGTCGAGCGAGCCGGTCGTGGCCCTCAGAGCGTCTTGAGCACCGTTTCAAGGGTATCGACAGCCTCCATGAGTTCGTCAATTCCGACAATCAAAGGCGGCATCCATGTCAGCACGTTGCGGCCCGGCCCTGTCTTGCCCAGGAGATAACCGGAATCTTTCATGCATTCCAGAATCTGATCTGTGCGTTCGGCGGCACCGACAGAATCGCGTCCGGCGATTTCCACCCCGATCATCAGACCGAGTCCCCTGACGTTCGAGATAATATCGGTCTTTTCGGCCAGTCGCATGAGGCGGTCTTTCAGTTGGCCGCCCACCTGCTCGCTTCTGGCCGCGAGTCGATCCCGCTGCAGGATCTCCAGGAACTTCAGGCCGGCCTGAGCTGTCACGGGGTTGCCGCCGAAGGTGGAGGCGCCCGGCCGGGTATAGGAGGCGGCGATCTCGTCCGTCGTGGAGAAGAAACCCACAGGCGTGCCCCCGCCCAGAGCCTTGCCGCCGGTGACGATATCGGGCGTGACGTTCCATCGCTCCATGGCGAACATCCGGCCGGTTCGACCGAAGCCCGTCTGCACCTCGTCGGCGATCAGGAGCGCACCATGTCGGCTCAGCACTTCGCGCAGCCTCGGGAAGTACTCCGGCGGCGGGACCATAATGCCGCCGTTGCCTTGGACGGGTTCGACGAACATGGCCGCCGGTTTGCCGCTGGTGCTGGTGAGAATCGCCCGTTCGACGGCGTCGATGCACTCAAAACGACATTGACCTTGCGCCTGCCCCCAGGGACAACGGAAACAATGGGGCGGGGGAACGAGCGTGATCCCGCCCACCGGGTGCGGATCGGTTCGCCAGAAGGACAGGCCCGTCAGGCTCATCCCCAGCTTCGTGCGGCCGTGGAGGCCGTTCTGGAACGCCAGGAACTCGTTTCGTCCCGTATGGAGCGTCGCCAGCAGGGCGGCTCCCTCATTGGCCTCGCTGCCGCTGCAACAGAAGAAGGTTCGGCAGATTTCGCCCGGGAGCACGGCCGCGAGATGTTCCGCCAGGTTCACGATCGGTTCGGTCAGGTAGATGGTGGTCGCGTGTTGCAGCGTGCGAACCTGCTCACAGATCGCCTCGACCAGCTCCGGGTGGCAGTGGCCCAGCGCGTGCACGCTGACGCCGGAGTAGAGATCCAGGTACCGTTTGCCCGAGGAGTCGTAGATGTGGACGCCTTGGCCCCGGACGATCTGCGGCGGGTCCCGGTAGAAATGATAGGTGCACGGGATCATATACCGCTTCTTCTTGTCGAGAATGGCATGCGGGCCGATGGGCTCATGTGCGGACAAGGTCCTTCTCCTTATCTTCCGTCGGACTGGTGGAGCGGAAATCAAAGGGGCCGTCGCTGAGCGGGCGTCCCGTCGCCGCGGTGATTTCGGCCAAAGCATTGTCGGTGTCGATGGTCTCGCCGGCCTTCAAGCGGGTGAGTGCCTGGCGGTAGACCCGCGTGAGCACCGCAACGGTTTCCGGCTTGTCCAACTGGCACTCCAGACGCAGGCCCGAGATCCCCAACGCGACGAGCCGCGCAAGATTTGGGAGAACGCAGACGTCCGTCGCCGTGAAGAGATGATTTCGACAGCGGCGATCGAATTCCAGCGGATGCCTCTGTCCGCCCGTATCCTCCATCGCATAGGCAGCTCGACGACATCGCATGGAGCAGACGCCCTGCGGATTCTCGCCCCAGGCCGTGGCGAGCACGCAATGCTCCAGCAGCATGCCGCAGACCGGCCCCTGGGCGACGACCTCCACCGGCATCCTCACGGCTTCCATGAACTCGGCGAGTTGCCCGAACGTCAGTTCCACGGAGGCGGTCACCCGAGCGGCGCCCATGGTCGAAAGCTCGTCGGCGGCGACGGAGTTGGTCACGTTCAGGGGATAATCCGCCAGCAGATCGCGGTACCGTTGGTCTCGGGCCGTCTGAAGACCGCCGAGACTCGATGCGCCGATAGTCAGGTTGCCGAGCGAACTCAACTCGTGCAGTCTTCGCCTCCATTCCGCCATGCCGCGTTCATCGCAGATATGAGGCATGAGGACGCCGACGCGGACGCCGGTCGAGGAAGCATGCCGAGCGAAGTCGATCAGAGCGTCTGCCGCGGGGGCCGGCCCGTGGAGGCTGTAGCCTTCGTGGCAGAAGTAGACCGCCTCCGCACCGGCCTCGACTGCCGCCTGGGCCCCGGCCGTGCTGCAGACGTGCACGATCAGCTCGGGCATTGCATCGATCGGTTTGGCGGAGCCGTTGTGTCCGATCGTCACGCCGGGCGCCGGCGCCGCATGGCTGAAGAAGCGAGGCTCGCGCTTTCCTGAGATCTCGATGCCGTCGCTTCCCGGATTGGAGAAGCTATGAGCGGTCGTCATCTCGCGGACGCGTTGCGCGAAGATCTGCTGCATGTTGGCCGCGTTGGTGGCGTAGGCGGCCGGATCGTCAAAGTAGGCATCCACCGCCTTCCGGTAGAGTGCCACCACGGGAGCCAGGAATTCCGCCGACCGCATTCGGCCCTCGATTTTCAGGGCCGCGATCTCGTTCTGGACCAGGGCGGGGATGTGCGACAGCAGACACAGGTCCTTGCGAGCCAGCAGGTAACCTTGATTCTGCGGCGGCAGCTCGGCGTCGCCTCGCGTGGTCACGAGCTTCCACTGCCACCGGCACGGCTTCATGCAGCGGCCGCAGTTGGCGCTGTCGCCGAACAGAATCCCGCTAAGGTAGCATTGGGAACTCTGGGAGATGCACATGTCGCCGTGCACGAAGCACTCCATTTCGAGCCCGGACTGCTCGTGGATGCGGCGGATCTCGTGGAGCGGGATGTCCCGCGAGGGGATGATCCTCGCGAATCCCATCATCTTCAGCATCAGAGCGGTCTCGGCGTTGTGGACGTTCATCATCGTGCTGGCGTGGAGCGGAATCTGCACGCAGATCTCGCGGGCGAGACTGGCCACGGCCAAGTCCTGGACGATAATCGCGTCAGGGGTCACGCGGCCGAGCATAGACAGAGTGCTCCGCAACTGGCCGATCTGGGAATCAAGGATCAGGCTATTGAGAGTGAAGTACAGTCGCTTGCCTTTGCTGTGAACGAACTCGATCGCCTCAGCGATCTGCGGCTCTGTCAGATTGTAGCTGGCCCGATGCTGCCTCATGTTCAGGCCCTTGCCGCCCACGTAGACGGCGTCAGCGCCGGCTTCGATAACCTGCTGCACCGCCTCCAACGTGCCGGCGGGCGCCAGGATTTCCGGTTTGCGATCCAGACTCATATTGCGTTCCTTTGTCACAATGCTACGCATGGCTCGCGCAGGAAGGCCTCGACCTCCTGAGCGAGTCGATCCTCGTCTCCCCGGAAGAAGTGGTCGCCCTCATCCAGAACCACCACCCGACCGGCAGGTTGAGTCAGACGGCGGAATTCCCCGACCTTATCCTCGCGGTAGAGAAAATCCTTCTTGCCCACCAGGTGCAGGCTCGGCTTGCCACAGCCGGCGAGAAATTCGAATGACACCCTGCCCAAGGGCGGCGCGATTCCTACCATCCTGCGGACCCGGTCGTCCCCCCGGGCGAAAAGCATGCCCGTGGCCGCGCCGAAGGAGTAGCCGACCACGGAAAACATGATATCCAATGAACCCACAGCTTCCAGCAGGACCTGGGCGGCGGACGCCACGTCCATGACCGCTTCGGTATAGTCTTTCGTCTCCTCCACCTCGGTCCAGTAGTCGAAGGCCGACTCCTCCGGGTCCAGGGCGATCTCACTGTCGCCGACGCCGCGATAGTCGAATCGCAGCACCACGCTATGGGCCGCCAGACGCCGGGCCACGACGGAGACCACGTTGTTGTTCATGTCGCCGGCGAAATGCGGATGCGGCGAACACAGCAGCACCGCCCGCTCGGGCGCTGTCTCCTCAGGATACGCGAGTACGCCGGCCAGCCGGAGCGGGCCGCTCGCAAAGGTGATCCGTTCTTCGACGATGAGTTCAGGCATCAATAGAGTCCCATGACCGGTTTGATCGTTTCGCTGACGATGGGCTGGGGGTCGCGCAGGCCGTCCTGAATGAATCCGTCAGCCGCCGCCTCCGCGTTTGGCTCAATCCGCACGGCCGTGTCCCGCTCCAGGACGTTTACCAGCAACTGCATCTCGTCGAGTCGATGCGCCATGACCTGTCCTCGTTGGCCGTACTCGACGCGGGCCGTGAGATCCGGCTGCTCACCATCTTCGCCGAAGGGGACTAGTCTGGCGACGAGCCGGTCCCCATGGGGATAGTAGTCGAACCCGGTGTCCCGCCGGTAACTCAACTGGGGCACCATGCCGAAGAGCGTGTTTCCGTACCCGGACAGGATCACGGCGTTGGGGAACCTCTCGTTCATCCGATTCATGAAGTCGGCACAGGCATGCATTCCGCCCAGGTGGATTCCGCGGATCGCCAGGCGTTTGACCTCGGGGGTCTTCTCGGCCAGGCCGGTCAGAACCGCCGGCGTGGCGAACAGAACGTCGATATTCTGGACCTCCAGGATGCGAAGAGCCTGCTCCTCGATGTGATTCAGGTATCGCTGAGCGGCGAAACTGCCCGCAATCAATTTCTTGGCCCAGCGAGGATCGAAATCCACAGTGAACGCGTCGGCCGCTCCCATCGCCTGAGCGCATCGCCGGGCCGCGCGGCCGATGATGTGCGGCCCCGTCGGACCGACGAAGAGCCAATGGCCTCCTTCGGGGAAGCCTGTCCTTCGGGCCGCTTTGAGGAACGGCACGATGAATGCGGCCTCGAATTCGTCGGCCCTATGCACGGCGGTCTTGGGCTTGCCCAGCGTCCCAGCCGTCTCGGCGAGAAGGTACTCGTTGTGTCTGTGGAACGCCCGGGGAATGAAGTCCTCGATGGGGTGTTCAGCCAGGGCCCGCTCGTCCATGGGCCCGAGGAGGGCCAGATCTTCGATGTTCCGAATTGTCTCGATGGCCTTGATCCCCAACTCCTGCTGCTTCTCGAGCCAGTACGGCGTGCCGAGATCCGCATCGAAGTGGATGCGAAGAACATGCCTGAGTCGATTGACGACAGATGATTCCATGGTCACGCCTTTTGCCCTCGTTGACTCCATAGGTTCACGAACGCCACGCAGGCCGGGAGCACCAGAAAATCCGCCGCACTGGCTGCAATCATCGTCACTCCTGCCAACAGGCCGAAATACTGAATCGGCTTGAATTGGGCCAGCAGAAGGATCACAAACCCGGCTGTGGCGACCAGCGAAGTGAACAGGATTCCCCGTCCGGCGATGCAGAAACTGCGGTGAATCGCCGCCGAGTTGTCCAGGCCGGACTGCCTGGCCTGCCGATAGCAGGAGAAGAAGTGAAACGTGTCGTCCACGGCGATGCCGATCGCGACGCCGGCGATCATGACCGTCGCGGCGTCGAGCGGAATGTCGAGAATCGCCATCGCCGCGAAAAGCACCGCGGTCGGCAGGAGATTGGGCAGCGAGGCCGCGAGGAAGACCCTCAGCGACCGAAAGAACAGGCCGATGAGAACCAACACCGTGATGGCCGCAAAGGCGAAACTGCGCACCTGCGTGGTGACCAGAGAATTCTGCGCGGCGTTGAGCAGGGGAACCACGCCGGTCAACGTGTACGTCGCTGAGGGCGGGAGGTTTTGCCCGGCGTGCCGGCGGGCGAAATCCATGAGTGCGCAGAAGTCCGTGCCGGACATCGCCCGCACGAGGATCGACATACGCAGGGAGATGTGGTCTCTGTCCGTGTGCCGGTATTCCCTCATCAGAAGCCGCAGCGGGTTCTCCGATGCGTCGGCCATGTCCACCGAAGCGGACTGACGAATGGGATTGAGGGCCGCGGCGATATTGCGGTAATGGATCACCTGCGCCACCTCGGGACGTTTCGCCAACTCGCCCCCGAACTGCTCGATCTGCTTGAGCAGGGTGCTTCCGCTTCGCGTTTCCGTCACGGCGTCCAGCTCGATCGTATACAGTCCCGTGAGGCGTTCGGCGACGAACCGGTAGTCCCGGCTGATCTTCGAGTCGGCGGGGAAGAACCTCAGCACATTGGACTCGACGCGAAGTCCCTTCATGAACAACACGGACACGACCAGGATCGCGACCGCCGCCGCCATCGACCAGCCTCCGCGACGCGCGACGGCCAGCCCCAGAGGCGCCGTCCAGTGCGCCGGCCTGGGACGAACCTTGATGCTGCCCACGCCCAACCACGACAGCAGACCCGGCACGATGACGATATTGAAGCCGAAGGAGAGCATCATGCCGACGGCAGCGAACAGTCCGAAATCCGCGACCGGCCGCATGTCCGACATCAGCAGAGAGCCGAAGCCGATCGCCGTGGTGAGGTTCGAAAGAAAGACGGCGGGCAGCATTTCCCGGATCGTCCCGCGCGCGGCGATCTGAGGATCGCCCGATTCCGACAACAGCGATTGGATTCGCAGCACGATGTGGATGCCGGCCGAGAGCGACAGGACGGTCAGGAGGGAAGGCAGAGTGACGGTGACCATGTTGAAGGTCCTGCCGGCCAGAACCATCAGACCGATGGTCCAGAGCGTGGTGACGCCGACCGCGCACATCACCGCTGCGACCCCCGCCAGACGCCGCAAGAAGACCGCCAGGATCACGAGGGACACCGCCAGCGCCGCCGGCAGGATCCGCCGAGAGGCTTCCTGGGAACCGCGGTCGAGAGCCACGTTCATCAGTGGCGTCCCGGCCATGTGTACCGGCATTCGGCCGTCGGCCACCTCGGCGACCGCCGACTCGATCCGCTCGACGACGATCTTCCGCAGAGGGGGATCCTCGATCTTCCCCAACCAGGCGATGACGCCGAAGGTACGGCCATCGTCGCCAAGCAGCAGATTGTGGAACAGATCGGTGTCTCCAAGAACGGCCTTCCAGTCGTCGGGTCTGTACTTCTCGAAGGCGGCAGCAACCTGCGCAATGTCCAGAACTCCCTTCACCTGTTCGATCTGTCGCAGGCGGGAGGCCAGGTCTCGCTGGAAGGCCAGTGCGTCCTCGGAGAGTGGGTCCTGCGCCTCGCCGGCGACCACCACGAATTCCTCGTTCCCGTACTTTTCGAGGAATTGTCGGTACACCTGATGCGCTTCATCTCGCGTGCCGGTCCATACCTCGATGGAGTTGTCGATGCGGGCATTCCGGAGGGCGTAGAGCGGGATCGCCGCGCTGCACAGACACAGCGCCGCCAGTACCCGGCACCATCGTGCCAGGAACTCCGTCAATCGCTCTGCCAAGGCGGTTCTCATTCGTAGGGCCATTTCCGGAAGAACGTCGCGAGCACCGTTGCCAGTTTCAGGCCGGCTTCCATGTCGCCTTCGATACCGATCTTCTTGCTGAAGAACGCCGCCTGGGGCGAGAGCCGGCCGGCGACAATCGCCGAGAACACGTCGCTGTGCAGCGAGAACGTGCACTCCACCGGCAGCCCATTCTCAGAGATCTGAACGAGGCAGCCCCGGTCGATGCTCAATGACCAGGACCGTCCCGGGATGTCCTCCACAACGATTCGGCAATTGGCGGAAAGCCTTCGGAGATTGGGCAGCAATTGCTTGTGCATCTTCTCAGCGAGGAACTCGTCAAAATACCGTTCGACGAATCGCTCTGTGCCGGCCGCAGCAGCGGTAGGCCGTTCCGCCTTGCCCCATTTCACTCTCCGGGCGTAGTCCACGAGGCGCCGAAAGAACACCGCGTCCAACTCGGCCAGTTCAAAGCCCGCGCTGCTCGCGACAGCGTCCGTGTTCGTCCGGTCGAAAACCGGTTCGGCCGCCAGATAGGGAGCGTAGGTCGAGGCGAGTTTCTCATACATCGACTCGAACCGATTCGGCCTGGGGTTCTGGAACTCCTCCTCCGTCACGAGCTTCGCTCCGCGGACCGCGAACACTTCCGCGAGAACATCGCAGAGTGCAGAGAGCCGCAGAGGGCGAGGGTTCGTGATGTGATACGTGCCGGGAAGACCCGCCTCCAGAATATGTGTGGCGACGCGAGCCACGTAGTCCACGGGCACGATGTTCTTCGTCGCCGCGCGATTGCCCAGGACACGGAACTGGCGTTCCGCGTTCAGCCCGGCCATCCCGTCGAGCAGCCGCATGAAATTGTACAGGCCGTCGAAGTTCACGATACGGCCCTCGCGGGAGTCGCCGACCACGATGCTCGGCCTGAAGATGAACGCCGCGAGGCCGGTCCGCCGCGACCAGTCGCGGACGAGCAGTTCGGCCCGGCATTTCGACGATTCATAGGGGTTGTTGAATCCCTGCCCGACGTCGATTTCGTTCTCCAGCACGCGTCCCTGCCGCCGGCCTGCGACGTAGGCGGTGCTGAAGTGGCAGAAGGGAACGTGCAGCGTTTCGGCCAGACGGAGCAGGTTCGCGGTGCCGTGCACGTTCACCCGCTGATCGAGCTCTGCGAATTCTTCGCGGAACTCCAACGCCCCCGCGCAGTGCACGACGCAAGACACGTCCCGTCGGGAAAGGGCGGCCGTCTCCATCATGCGATCATCGCAGACATCCCCATGCAGGACGGCCACGTGGTCTGTGTAGTCCCCGGCTCCCACGACGCGCAGGGCCCCCAGAGCCCTGGCTCTGGCCGCGTCAGGCGTATCCGCGCGGGCCAGGGCGACGACCGAACGGCCGCTTTGCAGCAGCGTCCGGGCCATCCAACTGCCAATCGAGCCCGTGACGCCGGTGATCAGGATTGTGTCATGTTGCGACATGCCGTGTCATCTCGCCCGCAGAGACCTCAGGTTCTTCGAATGTACGCAGAATCGTGTACTCGGTGTTGCGCTGAGCCGGCACCATTCCGGTCTCTCGGATCAATGCAATGACCTGCTCGGCGGTCACGGCATGGCTGATGCCGGTCGCCTTGACCACGCTCTCCTCCATCAGGACGCCGCCGAAGTCGTCGGCCCCGAACGTGAGGGCGATCTGCGCCAGGAACGGTCCTTCCGTGACCCATCCGGCCTGGACGTGCTTGACGTTGTCGAGGACCAGCCGGGCCAGGGCCACCATGCGCAGGTAATCGACGCCGGTCTGCGGAGGCTCGGAGAGTCGCGTGTGATTCGTCTGGAAACTCCATGGGATGAAGGCCCGGAACCCGCCGGTGCGATCCTGAAGGTCTCGGACGCACAGCAGGTGCTGGACCCGTTCGGCCGTGGTTTCTCCGAGACCGTAGACCATCGTGGCCGTCGTGGACATGCCGAGGCTGTGAGCCGTTTCCATGACCTCGAGCCACTCGGGCGTCGTGATCTTGGCTGGGCTGACTCGCTGCCTGACGCGATCGACCAGGATCTCCGCGCCGCCCCCCGGCAGCGAATCCAGACCGGCCGACCGCAGACGCAGGAGCGTGTCCTTGATCGTCAGGCCGGACCGATGCGACAGCCACAGCACTTCGGCCGGCGACAAGGAATGCAGCCAGATCGACGGCACGTGATCCTTGATCGTCCGGAGCATCCGTTCATACCAGGACAGATCGAGCGATGGATTCAGTCCCCCCTGGAGCATGATCTGCGTCGCCCCCAGCGACACCGCCTCCAGCACGCGCTGCACGATTTCCGGGATGGACATCGAAAACGCGCCGTCGTCGCCGTGGGGTCGGTGATAGGCACAGAACCGGCAGCCCACCGTACACACGTTGGTGAAGCTGATGTTGCGATCGATGATAAAGGTCGAGCGGTCCGTCCCGACCACCTGCCGTCGTCGCTCGTGGGCGACGCGCCCCAGTTCCTGGAACGGCGCCGCGTCGTGGAGTTCTATCGCCTCGGCGGCGCTCAGACGGATGCCGGCGCGCGCTTTCTCCAGCGTGTCCCGCCAGGAGATGTCATGCGACCGAACCGCAGGTACGACCGGCGGCGCGGTTTGCGACCCGTACGTGCTGCTGGTGAGCACCGGGTGAAAGCCCAGTCCTCGGACAAATGTCCCCATCTCATCCACGGAGCGGAAGATGAAATCGTCCGGCGCCCCGGCCGAGCGGGCGATCCGCTCGTCGATGCTCGTGCCGCCCACGTCGTCGGCCCCGCCGTGGAGAAGGATCTGCAAGAGCTTGCGGTCGAGGAAGTTCGCCAGCACGCGGATGTGCGGGAAGTTGTCGAGGAAGATGCGGGCCAAGGCCACGACTCGGGCGACAGCGTGCCCGCCGGGCCCGAGCGTCACGCCGATCTTGGTGCCGGCCGTGTGGAAGGGCAGCGGGCAGAACGCCAGGAACCCGCCCGTCTGATCCTGCAGGTCGCGCAGACGCCGGAGATGGTCCACGATCTCCTCCGGCGTCTCGATGTGCCCGAAGAGCACGGTGGCGTTGCTGGGGATGTCCAGGGAGTGGGCGATGCGATGGACCTCGAGCCACTGTTCCGCAGAGATCTTGCTGGGACAGATCCGCTCCCGTACGCGTCCGGCGAACACCTCCGCACCGCCGCCTGGGACGGCGTCGAGGCCGGCCGCTTTCAGCGCGGTCAATACGTCGGCAACCGCCTTGCCTGATCGCGTCGAAAGCCAATGGATCTCGACCGCCGTCAGTGCCTGGAGGGTGGTGCCGGGCAGAACGCTGCGGACGGTTCGGAACAGGTCGAGATAATAGTTGAGGTCCAGTTGCGGGTTCAGGCCGCCAACGACGTGCACGTCGGTGAGCCGCCAGGACCGGGCGCGCTCCAGTTTCTCCCTGAGCTGCGGGATCGTGAGCGTATAGGCCCCTTGCGCCTGATCCTCCCGCCAGAAGGCGCAGAGCCCGCACTGGTTCTCGCAGACGTTCGTGGGATTCAGGTTCAGACTGTGCACGTAGTAGACGTTCCGGTCATGCATGCGCCGGCGGACCTGGTCGGCTCGCATCATCAGCTCCGCGGTGTCGGCTTTCTGCAGCAGCCGCAGCGCCTCTTCCGGTGACACTCGCTCACTCAACTGTCGAAGCATGTCAACTCCAATCGCAAGGGATGATTCTCACCTCCGGCCTTCGACCGAAGCCGCCGGGCGCGCCCGATTCACGTCCGGACGCGGGACCGTCGCCGCCAGGCGACGAAACAGATCGATCGCTTGATGGTCGCGCGGGCCGACGTCGTAGTGCAGACGTCGCCCCAGGTAGTCGCGGCAACGGTCCTCCGGCAGGTTCAGACGCGAGGCCGCCAGCCGGGCCAGCGATGAAAGCGATCGACAGCCGACTTCCTTGGCGGCATGGAGTACGCCTGAGATCTCCTCGACGTTTGGGCAGGAGCGGCGGACCAGCCATGCGGCGAAGACGAAGGGCAGGCCGGTCATCTTCTTCCATTCGCCCGCAAGATCGTAGGTCTCCAGGGCCGGAGGGCCGGTCAGCGCGCGGTCGCCGATGCAGACGCAGGCATCCGCGGCAGTTCCTTCCGGTGCCGATAATATCTCAGGGGCAACGTGAAAATGACCCGCCATCAGTATCTGCACCAGAACGTTCGAAGTCCTCGATTCCGGGTCCGGCCGGACCGTCCGGACCTCCCGGAGGGGACGCCGGCACTGCAGCAGGACGCTGGTGACGTCGCCATCGGCGCAGATCCCCAAGCCTTTCATTGTGGACACGTCCGGATTGGGAAAATGATCGATAAGGGGCACGAGCGAGGCGTCGACACGGTCCGTCAGAAGCGCCTCAAGGGCTTGGCGGGGAGTGCGGTACACCAGCTCGGCTTCGGGACAGACCCGAGGTATGAAATGCACGAGGGGCAACGCATTCGCATACGGCAGAACGGCAAATCTAAGCAACATCAGAACTTATCACGCATTCACATGATGGTCATCAATACAGGGCGACCGAGCCAAAAAACGTCGCCTCACGAGGGGGGCGCCGACGCGGCAAACGGGCAACCTCACAGGTTCCCTCCAACCTTTCGAGGCAACCGGCGTTCAGCAATCGGCCAGCCTCAAAGTACGGCCGGCATCCTATCCCGGTTCACTGTCGCAGGCAGAGAATCAACACCACTCCCGGCGAAACTCCGCCGGGCCTTCGATCCAGGGCCGACGTCCTGCCGGGGCAGTCGAATCTGCCGCGTCTGAGGATAACGGGAGCAGGCCCGATCGGCAAGAGCGGCGAGGAAATCCAGCCAGATCAAAGCTGTCACCGTCCGGCCACCCACCGGCTCACTCTCCCTGGTGCGGCCGTGCCGGCAACCAAGGCCCCCAGAGCCAAGGACTTGAAGAAACCGCCATGTCAATCGTTAACCGTTATGCTACAGGCACTTACAGAACTGGGTCTCTGACGGGTTGTCCGATTCGAGGTGTTTGTAAGTATTTGTAGAATCACAGCTTGTGCATGCTGCGTAAGGACTTAGGTGCATCAGCCGTAGATCAGCCGAGGGTCACACGAAGGCCAGGCGCATATGCTTGGCACGCAGTCTGGCACGCGGCTGATCACGGAAGCTGGAGAGACCGGTCCATAGATTATTGATCCAGTCATGCGGCATCTCTTGACAGATATCCTGCGGGAGCCATCGGAGGTAACCAGCTGATCACGGAAGCTGGAGAGACCGGTCCATAGATTATTGATCCAGTCATGCGGCATCTCTTGACAGGTATCCTGCGGGCGCCATCGGAGGTAACCATACGAAGGGGCCGGCGACCCTTTTATCCTCCGGCTCTCGCGGAAGTGTGGGTGTGTGTGTCAGGCAGGTCTCGTCTTCTGCGGTTGCGTCGCCGGGTTCTCCTTTCCCACTCGGCGATGAAGACTTTCAAGTCCTCGATGGCCACCTTGCCGTCGCCGCAGGCCTAGGAGCCGACGTCGTACAGCGTCTTGTCCGTGCCCCAGTTATCGATCAGCAGCCTTAGATCGTCCAGGTCCACCTTGCCATCGGCGTCAAAGGCCACGATGGGGAGGATCGGCGCTTTGTGAGTCGAATACGTCATGGAGTCCTCGGGGTTGCAGATGATGTACAGGGTGGTGCCATCGGCACTCACTTCGGCCTCATTCCAGGGCGTTGCATTGACAATGGGTCCGAGATTCACCGCCGACTGCGAAGGAGCGGAGCGACTGGCCCGCCTGGCCACATAACCATCCCCCACGGGCCGAACTCCCACCGGGCGGTCGCTGTTGAAGAACAGTAACAGGCCATCGGGCGAGAGCGAGGCCCAAGCGTCCATGGCGGGACTATTCACGGCCGGGCCGACATTGACCGGGTCGCCCCAAGGATCGTTCAGGGTCGCACGGGTGCTGACATAGAGATCATAGTTACCGTATCTGCCCGGCCGGCTAGAGTTGAAGTAAAGGTCCAAGCCATCGCGCGACACCACAGGGAAGAACTCGTTTTGCGAACTGTCAACTTTCGGACCCAAGTTGGTCGCCACCTCCCATGGGCTGGTTCGGGTCGCACGCCGGGGCATATGGAGATCACCCTGGCCGTACCTTCCAGCCCGACCGGAGTGAAAATAGAGCTCCAGACCATCGGCGGAGATACATGCGTCCATAGGCCTCGTGCCCGAGCGCAGTCGCCTGCAGAGTCTGGCCGGGTGATTTATGGGAGAGTCTCCGGGCAGCATCCCGGGACGAGCGTGCGACGAGGCGACTGGAAACTCATCCGCCTCCACGCGCGGAACGACGATGGTACCGACCGGCTTGAACTCTACAACCTGCACAGCGACCCCGGCGAGATGAAGAACCTCGCCGCCGAAGAGCCGGAACGGGCCCGCGAATTGAACGCCCTCATCACGAAATCCCTCGTGGACACCGAGGCCGTCATGCCCGTACGCAATCCGGCTGCCGGGGATGATCCGCTTGGGCGATCTTGCGTATTCTGGGCAGTCCGTCTGCACATAATGGGATTGTTTGTAGCAGCCGATACGCGTATTGTGAGACATGTTGAGGCTCTGCTCCTCATCTTGGATATGCATTGGAGACTTTCGGTGCGACGGCTTCCAATGACTGGAACTGACGAATCAAGTGAAGGCACAAGGAACAGCCATGAAACCCTCCCTCACACTCCTCATCTTCCTGTTGCTGACTCCGCTGGTCGGTGGGGCGACCTGTTACGTCGCCACGGATGACCATGACGGCAACGACGGGATGACTGCGAAATCCCCGTTTCAAAGGATCCAGGTGGCCGCTGCCGACGCTGCGCCTCCGACACGGGTCGTCCACGACCTTACTCCGCTTCAAGATGCGGCGCGAGTGCTGACCAATCCGCACAAAGGTTGGTACCACCATTTCCCGGACAATCATCCCAACAAGTACCAGATCGCCCGCGACACGGACTTGTTGGACTTCCCCGGCATGGACCATCTCTACATCCGGCTGGCGTGGGCATACTTGGAGCCGAAGGAAGGCCAGTTCGATTGGGCGGTCATTGATCGCCTCATCGAGAAGTGGACCGGGCACGGGCTGGGCATCGCGTTCCGCATCAGCTGCAAAGAAACCAGCACGGACCGAATCGAGCAGCAGTTCGCCACGCCGCGCTGGGTAATGGAAGCCGGCGCGAAGGGAGGCTATTACCGGATGGGCAAAGCCACCGGGCCCGAAGGACCGTGGGAACCAGCGTTCGACGACCCCATCTTCCTCGCCAAGCTCGACAGGTTCCTCGCTGCCTTCGCGGCGCGCTATGATGGCAAGCCGTGGTTGCGCTATCTGGACATCGGCAGCATCGGCGACTGGGGCGAAGGCCATTGCTGGGCCGGCAGCCGCAAGGACTTGTCCTTCACCGTGCGGAAACGGCACGTTGATCTTCACCTGAAGCATTTCAAACACACCCAGCTCGTCATCTCGGATGACTACGTCCACGCGTTGAACGACCCCGCCGAGCGCGCGAGTCTGCACCAACACATTCTGACCCACGGCATCAGCTACCGCGACGACAGCATTCTAGTAAACGGCTACCTGCAGGGCACGAGCGACACCTTCACCGTCCGCAGCCCGGAGTTCTTCGCGGATGCCTATTCACAGACTCCGACCGTGTTCGAGTTGGAGCACTACGGCTCCGTCAAGAAGCCTGGCAACTGGGACGGCCGCCCGGACTCTGGCGTGGCCAAATACGGCAAGGGAAAGAAGGGTCCGGACTATTTCCGTGGCGCGCTCGGGCTGTTGCATGCGACCTACATCGGCTACCACGGCGACGCGCGCGAATGGCTGACGGACAACCCTGAACTGACCAAGGAACTGCTGAACAAGTGCGGGTATTGGCTTTTCCCGATGGCGATCGAACTGCCAGACCAAGTTGTGGCCGGTGCCACCGTGCCATTCACCCTGACGCTGGAGAACCGCGGGGTGGCGCCGCCCTATGCACCCTACGAGCTGCGAGTGAAACTTTCCGGCGCGGGCACGAACTGGGTGCATGTGGCTGGCAGGGCCGAGAAGTCGTGGCGGCCTGGCAAGCCGATTGTCCTGCGGCTCGAACTGCCTTTGCCAGCGGCCCTACCGCCGGGCCAATACCAGTTGGCCATCGGTCTCTTTGACGCCGCCGCTCCGAAAGAGCGTCCGGTGGAGTTCGCACTTGAAGAATCAGCACGCGATTCGGAAGGCTACTACCGTGTGGGGACGGTGCCCGTGTCGGTTGAAGGGGCGTTGAAGGTATGGTATCCGGTCACCCTTACCTTCACCGGCAAACAGGCCAGCGAAACGGAAGCAACCTTCCGAGATCATCGACTGGATGTAACGTTTAGCAAGGGTGGCAAGTCTTTTCGGGTGCCGGGATATTTTGCTGCGGACGGCAACGCAGCGGAGTCGTCAGCCACCAGCGGCAACAAGTGGCGGGTGAAATTCACACCGAATGAGCCCGGCGTATGGACCTATTCCGTTTCTTTCCGTGAGGGGCCGGAGATCGCGGTTCCGGCCGATAGCAGTCCAACCGCCGGGAGATCCGCCGGCGCTCCCGACGGACAGACCGGCTCATTTGGCGTGCAGCCTGCAGATTCTGATGCGCCGGGCTTTTACGGCAAGGGTATGCTTGCCTATGTTGGCGAGCACTACCTGCAGTTTCAGGGTAGCAAAGAGTGGTTCGTCAAGGCCGGACCGGGAAGCCCGGAAGATTTCTTCGGATACCAGGATTTTGATGGCACCTATGACGACCAGAACAAGAAGGGCGACACAGAGACAAAAGACACCTATTTGTATGAAGATCATGGGTTTGGGGCAGGCAAAGGAGTGGGCCTGCATCGCTATTTGTTCCATCTGAAGCATTGGAAAGAAGGCGATCCCACCTGGCAGGGCGGCAAGGGCAAAGGCATTATTGGGGCCATCAACTATCTGAGCGAAATCGGCACCAATACCCTGTATCACATCATCCTTACCCGTGACGATGACGCGGACAATACCTGGCCCTGGACGGATCGGAACACCAAACTGATTTACGATGTCTCCAAACTGGACCAGTGGGACATCGTCTACACCCACATGGACCGCAAGGGGATCAACGCGGATCTGTACTTGTGCGAGGCCAGCAACGCTCGCCACCTGAACGGCGGCGACATGGGGACAGAAAGAAGCATATTCTGCCGCGAAGTGGTGGCCCGGTTTGGCCATCATCTGGGTCTTCGATACAACATCGGTGAAGAACACGCGTTGAAAACGGACCAGATCAAAGCCAGCGCCGCCTATCTTAGCGCGCTTGACGCCTATGACCACCCCGTCGTCAGCCACAGCTATCATCAAATTGAAAAACAACACGAACAGTTTGAGCCGCTGCTCGGCTTCAAAGATGTTCACGGCGCCTGCTATCAGTTGCACAAGGAGCATCATAGGGAAGTGATCGGCTGGCGGGACAAGTCCGCCAAAGCGGGACATAAGTGGATCGTCGCAGAAGATGAAAGCTGGCCGATTGACGAGGGTCAAATCGATCGCGCTGAGGATTATGCCTGGAAAGTGATGACCGCCGGCGGTGAGGGGATGAACCTGTATATTGGCTACAAGGACCCAAGCTACAACGACATCGGTCTGGAAGATTTTTCCCGTATGAAACCGGTGCTGGATTACATCATCAGTCCTGCCGCACTGCTTTCGCTGCCGCAAGTCAACGAGCACCTCGCCCAGATGGCCCCAGCCGATGGTCTTGTCGGCAATCAAGGGAAGAATGATCCTCCGTTTTGCTTTGCCAAAGAAGGGAGCCTTTATATCGTCTATCACAAACAAGGCAGCGACATCCGGCTGGACTTGAGCCAGCAATCGGGACCCTTTGCTGTCAAATGGTGGAATCCCCGCAGAAGCGACGGTGGCGGGCTGCAAGACGGTTCGATCACAAGGATTTCCGGCGGTGAGATCCGCTCATTGGGCAATCCGCCCAGTGACCCTGATTCCTCATGGGCCGCGCTGGTTCTATCGACCCACTGAACAGTAGGCCAGCGATCACAAGTGAAAGGAGCAATATGCCATCAAAAAACCGACCGAACAGAGTCATACACGGTTTTCTTGTCTTGCCCGGACTGCTGCTATCGATGAGCGCTTCGGCCGAGGTGACCTTCGATCCCCGGTCTCCGCAGATGCGGTTTGCCGCCAGTGAAATCAACGAGGCTCTGGCCTCTCGCGGCGAACGCGCGTCCGTCGCCCTTGAGGTCGATCCCTCAGTCGAACTCAAGGCCGAGGGGTTCTCTATCGTCAAGAGAGGCGATGGATGCCGGGTGATCGGCAAAGACCCTGTGGGCGCGATGTATGGCGGGCTGGATATCGCCGAGGCGATTTGCACGGGCACGCTCGATTCGCTGAAGGACTCCGACCACCAGCCGCACATCCAGCGGCGAGGCATCAAGTTCAACATCCCGCTCGATCTGCGTACGCCGAGCTACACGGACTGCTCCGACGCCGCACAGGCGAACATTCCCGTGATGTGGGATCGCGAGTTCTGGACCGATTTCCTCGATGCGATGGCGCGCCACCGCTACAATGTGCTTTCACTCTGGAGCCTGCATCCTTTCCCCTCGCTGGTGAAAGTGCCGGAGTTTCCCGAGGTCGCACTGAACGATGTCTGGCGCACTCGCGTCAAGCTCGATGACACCTTCAGTTTTGCGGGCAACGACATGGTCCGCCCCGCCATGCTCGCCGATCACGAGGTGGTGAAGTACATGACGATCGACGAGAAGATCGAGTTTTGGCGCTGGGTCATGCAGCACGCCGCCGACCGGGGCATTCAGATCTACTTCTTCACCTGGAACGTCTTCACCTTCGGCGCTGAGGGCAAGCACGGCATCACGGACGATCTGGGCAACGAGATCACGAAGAAGTATTTCCGGGCCAGCGTGCGGGAAATGGTGAAGACCTACCCGCGGCTCGCCGGCATGGGCATCACGGCGGGCGAGGGCATGCCGCAGCAGATGGACTCCAAAGCCAAGGAAGCCTGGCTGTGGGACACCTACGGCCAAGGCGTGCGCGATGCGTTGAAAGATGACCGCCAGCGTGAGTTCCGCATGATCCATCGCTTCCACTGGACCGCGCAAGGCGACATCCTGGATGCCTTCCAGGATTACCCGGGGCCGTTCGATTTCAGCTTCAAGTATTCGGTGGCGCACATGTATTCGATTCCCAATCCGCCCTTCATCCAGCCGCTGCTGGAGAACCTCGCGCCCGGCAGGAAGACTTGGCTCACCGTACGGAACGACGACATCTACACCTTCCGTTTCGGCGATCCCGCTTACGCACGCGAGTACATCCTGAATATGCCCCCGGCTGACAAGATGGCCGGCTTCTACATGGGGCCGGACGGGTATGTTTGGGGACGCGACTTCCTGGAGCGTCATCCCGACCCCGGTCCGCGCCCCTTGGTGATGGAGAAACAGTGGTATTCGTTCATGCTCGTCGGGCGTCTGGCCTACGATCCCTCGCTGCCGGACTCCCGCTTCGAGCGGTTGCTGGCGGCCCGCCATCCCAAGGCCTCGTCGCATCATCTCTTCCGTGCTCTTCAAGGCGCGTCGCAGGTCATGCCGCTGACGACACGCTTCTTCTGGGGGGACATCGACCTCAAGTGGTATCCCGAGGCTTGCCTGAGTCATCGCAGGAGCAAGGGCTTCTACACCGTGCGTCATTTCATGGAGGGAATCTCCATGCCGGGCGCGGAGGTGCTGTGCATCCGCGATTGGCGCAACCGCCTCACCGCCCGCCAGCCGATGACCGAGACCACCCCGCTCGAAATCGCCGAAGCCCTGGATGGCTCGGCGGCGGAGACCCTGGCCTCACTCGAAGCACTCCGCGAAGCCGCCAAGGAGGATTGGGAACTCCGGAAGACCGTCACCGACTGCGAGGCCCTGGCCTGGCTGGGCCGCTACTATGCCTCCAAGATCCGCGGTGCCTGTGCGTTGGCCCTGTTTGACGCCAGCGGCGACAAGTTCGAGCACGATGCGGCGCTGCGCCACCTCGGCGATGCCCTGGCCCACTGGAAGCGGTATGCTGCCATTCGCGACGCCCATTATGTTCCGGCCCTTTACAACCGCGTGGGCCATGTGGATGTGACCGCGTTGACGGAGAAGGTAGCCGCCGATCTCGAAATGGCCCGCAACTGGAAACCGGGCACCCTCAAAGACGACGGCAAACGCGCCGGCACGGAGAAAGGCTTCCGCGAATGAAATGGAATCCAAAACACGGCTGGTTTGTTCTGGCGATGGGAATGGCGTTGCTGACTGCTCAACTCTTCGCAGCCGATCTTGCCGATCTTGTCAATCGCGCCGAGCCGGACTGGTGGCTCACGCCGCGCCGGATGATCCAAACCAACCTGCGCGAGATTGACGCCGGGATGGATGTGAAGGCTTATGTCGCGTCGCTGAAGGCGGCGGGCGCGAACGTCGTGCTGTTCAATGTCGGCGGTATCGTGGCGAATTATCCCACCGACCTGCCGTATCACTACCGCAATCCGTTCATGAAGGGCGACCTCACCGGCGAAGTGGTGAGACGCCTGCACGCCGAGGGCATTCGCGTGATCGCGCGGTTCGATTTCAGCAAAGTCAACGAGCGCATCGCCCAAGAGCATCCCGAATGGCTCACGCGAGACGCCGACGGCCGTTCCATTCCGGCCTACAACGGGCAGGTCGCGACGTGTCTGAACAGTTGGTATCAGCAGGAGGGAATGCTCGAGATTCTGGGCGAGGCGATTGACCGTTACCCGATTGACGGCGTGTTCTTCAACATGATCGGCTATCCGCGCAGCGATTACAGCGGCCGGGCGATCGGCCTCTGCCAGTGCGGGAATTGCCGGCAGCGCTTTTACGAAATATCCGGACTGGATCTGCCGAAGAGCGGGCAGGAGAACACTCCGACGGCGGAGAAGTACCAGGAGTTCACCCGGCGCACTATCAGGGAGCAGTTCGAGAAGGTGAACGCGTTCGTGAAGGGCAGGAATCCGAACCTCGCCATCTGCACCTACACGGAATCGGGCGTGGATGTGGTCCGCAAGGAATCCAACAGCGCGATGGACAACTGGGTCTACGAGGAGAGTTTCCGCACCCGGCTGGCGTGGTTGAAGTATCCCGATAAGCAGCAGGCCAATGCGGCGGTGCATTTCCCGCATTATCCGCACCGGCACGCGTCCGTGTCGCCGGACCTTACCCGCAAGCGGCTGTTCGGGTGCATGATCAACGGCGGCTGGCTGGACTTCTACTGCATCGGCCGGTTCAACGGGCAGGAAGATCGCCTTGGGCTCGATCAGGTGGAGGACGTGTTCCGTTTTCACGCAGAGAACGAGCGATGGCTCACCAACACTGTCGAGCTTGCGGACGTGGGGTTGGCGGTGGAGAACGAGGGCAGGAGCGATGAAGCGCGCGGCCTGATCGACATGTTGTCGCAGGCGCATGTCAGCTACGGATTCGTTTCGCTCGCGAAGAACGATCTGGCGAGACTGCCGGCCTTGATCGTGCCCGTCAGCGGCCCGCTTCCGGCGGATGTGACGCGAAAACTGGACGACTATGTGAAAGGCGGCGGGCGTTTGCTGCTCACGGGCGGACCGGTGACGCCGGAATTGAAATGCCTCGGCTTGAGGGCGACGGGCGAAACGCGGCCGGCAGAGCAAGGCACTTATATCCGCATCCGGCACGAGGACAAGGCGCGTCTCAAGCAGCCCGTGCTGGCCCAACTCGACCTTGTCCCGTTGAGCGGCGAGTTGTGGACGGCGACGATGGCCGAAGGCGGCGAAGGATGGCTGCGGTTCATTCCGCCCGCGATGTTCGGCCCGCCGGAAAAGTGTTATTACACGAATGTCTCGGACATTCCCTGCCTGTATGCGCGTTCATCGGATCGCGGCGCGGTGGCGTGGATTCCGTGGCGCGTGGGTGCGGAGTCTGAAGCGTTCGGCCACGCCGGTTACGCCGCCTTGGTGATGGGGGTGCTCGATGAATTATTGAAACTGCCACGGCGCGTGCGTGTGGATGGACCTGCGTTGATAGAAGCGAACCATCGCGCCGACCGTGCGGGCAAGTTCGAGTGGGTGAGCCTTTACAACCACAGCGGGCAACTGGACAAAGTCATCGGCGCGCCGGTGCCGATCCGCGACGTGACGGTGGAGATCATCCCGGCAGCGCCCGTCAAGCAGGCTCGCTTGCTGAAGTCCGGCGCATCGTTGCCGTTGAAGCCGGGCGCGGCGGGCGGAGTCGCCTGTACCGTGCCGGTGTTGAACGCCTACGACGTGGTGCTGTTTGAATATTGAGAATCACCCTATGAGATTGAACTCCATGAGACGCGGGTTGCCCCATCTCCGACGGCGATGGGCCGGCCTTTGCTTCAGGCGCGTACGCTGGTTGCCGGGATTCGTTGGAACCTTGGTTCTGGCGTCGCTGGGTTCAGCTTTGTGCCTGGGTGCGGCTGAGCCGGGCCAGTGTGAGAGGGCGAAGCCGCCCCTGGATCGCGCCCGCCTGCCGGTCGCTTCCGAACGGGCGCGGCTGATCGTGCTGGCCGACATGGGCAACGAACCTGACGAAGAACAGCAGATGCTGCATTTGTTCATGTGTGCGAGTGAATTCGATGTGGAGGGGCTGATCGCTGTCACCGGCAAATACCTGCGCCCGGAGGACAAGAACCCCTATCGCCAGAAGCTGCATCCGGAGCTTTTCACGCGGTTGATTGACGGCTACGCGAAGGTGTATCCGAACCTGAAACTCCACGCCGCCGGCTCGACCGATCCGGATCAAGATGCGATACGGTGTTCCTGGTGGTTCTATCCCGAGGCTGGACGGAGACCCTACGGCAAGGAATTGCCGGTGGAAGAAGCGACCGCAGAACAGATCACCATCACCATTCCATCCGACGCGTCCGGCAGCGAACTCCATCTGATTCTCGAAGTCTGGGATCGCAGCAGAATCGTTCCGCTGGCGGCTTATCGCCGAGCGGTAATCAATGTGACCAACTGACCGTGCGTCTGCGGAAATGCAGGAAACTCAAAGTGACCGAAGCCATGAATAGAACAATCACCTCGGCGATGCCCTCGCCCACTGGAAGCCGGGCAGCCTCACAGACGACGGCAAGCGCACCGGCTCCGAAAGAGGATTCCCCCAATGAGACTGCCGATGAAAACCATGCCCTTCACTTGTATCGCCACTTTCGCCTGGATGCTCTTCTCGCTCCTCGGTATCTCCACACCTTCATCGGCGGAGAGCGTCGGGCTCTACTTTGATCCGGCTACACCGCAGATCGCCTTTGCCGCCGGCGACATCAAGGCCGCATTGGAAACGCGAAAGCACATGGTCGGGACGCACAATCTCGTTTCGCTGGCCCAAGCCGGTCCCGGCAAGAAGATCATCCTTGCCCTCGCCACCGACAAAGCAGTTGCCTCTCTGCTTGCAGCCCAAGGCGGCAAAGGCGTCGCCGGTTTGGGCGAACAGGCTTATGCGCTGCGCACCACCAGCACGCCGGATTTGAGCTACTGGGCGCTCGGCGGGGATGCCGTCGGCGCGATGTATGGAGGGCTGCAGATTGCCGAGAATATTTCGATCAACGGACTCAGTGGCAACTATGACAGTGAAGAGACCCCATTCCTGATGTATCGGGGCATGAAACTGAACCTTCCGCTTGATAAACGCATCCCCACCTACGTCGGCGGATGGAGTTCCCATTCAGCCAGGGAGGCCATCCCGGATGTTTGGGATACGGCTTTTTGGAAGACGTTGATCGATCAGCAGGCGCGGAACCGCTACAATGTACTGTCCATCTGGGTTCATCACCCCTTCCCGGCGCTTGTAAGGGTGCGCGATTATCCAAACGCATGCCTGCCGAACATTCAGAAGTATGACGGCTCGACAATAAACCTCAATCACGAGCAGCGCGTCGCATTCTGGCGGGATGTGATGACGTACGCCCACGACCGGGGCATGAAGTTCTATTTCTTCAACTGGAACATCTACGTTGATTATGCGAGCACCCAATACCCTGCCTTGACAAAGAGTCCGAGCAATCCCACCACGATAGATTACATGTATAAGAGCATGCGGGCGCTTCTGGAGACCTATCCTGAGCTCGATGGATTCGGCATCACGTCGGGAGATGGAATGGGCAGCGACAAGGAAGAGAACACGCAGTGGACCTGGAATGCCATGGGCAAGGCGGTCAGAGACTATTTGAGCGAGAATCCGTCGAGACGGTTCAACCTGGTTCATCGCGGCGTTAAGACGGAGCCCCAGACATGCGACGCCATCTACGCTCCGATCAAGGCCGTCACCAATGCCACCTTCAACATGTCGGCGAAATATGCGATGGCCCACATGTATTCCACCCCCACCCCCAGATGGACCGGGGATATTCAAAGCTGCGCCAAGCTTGGGCTGAAAACGTGGCTCACCTTCCGCAACGACGATTACTTCTATCTGAGCTGGGGAGATCCCCAGTTTGTTCGCGACTTCATGGCCGGTATCCCGCTCAAGGACACCGTGGTCGGCATGTATATCGGCATCGACGGATACAATCCAAGCCGGGCCCGTCTATTTAAGAATCCAGTCCTGAATGGGCAGCTGGAAGTCGAGCGGAGATGGTACATGGAAATGTTGTGGGGACGGATCTCCTACAATCCCGGTACGAGCGACGATGTGTTCAAGGGTTTGTTGGCGCGGCGGTATCCCACGGTATCAGCCGGAGATTTGTTTGATGCGTGGACTCTGGCTTCGCGGTCACTGCCCAAGGTCACCGAACTCGTCATGAAGGACTGGAGTCTGGATTTTCACTGGTATCCCGAAGGTTGCTGGAGCGATCCGGGCAGGTGCAGTGGCTTCAGGACAATAGATGACGTTGATGGAGCAAAAGGGGGTTTCGCGGGTCAGGATGTTGCCAAGGGGTCGGCTCTCTGCAATATCGCCGATTCAGCGGCGGGAGAATGCGGCGGCAAGAAATCCTCATATCAGCTCGCTGACGAAATGGAAGGCGACGCCGGAAGAGCGATTTCTTTGACCAACACCCTGGAAAGCGGCGGGAATGCCGATCTGGAAGTGGCCATCAGCAATGTCAAACAGATGGCCTATCTGAGCATGTATTATGCACACAAAATCCGCGGTGCCACCTATAAGAAAGCCGGAGAAATCGTTAAGGCGAGGGAAGAAATGGGCAAAGCATACTGCTGGTGGATGGCCTATAGCCGATCGATGGAAGACACCTACCATGCGGATTCCTTTAGAAACCTGTCGATTGCTCCCGACTGGAAGTTCGCCGACGCGGCGGTTCTGAAGGAGTACACCGACTTGGGAGGCGTGGGAATACCTGATTGCAGTGGAACTCGGAGTGCACCATGAAAACACGAACACCTGATCTCAACAGAACGTTCAATCGCCGGGAATTCCTCGGCGTAACCCTTACTGCCTCCGCGGCCATGACGGCTGCCGGTGGGCTTGCAGCCCACGCGGAGACGGCGGCCGCCGACGTCACGCCTGCCCTCGCGGGCAAGCTGCCGCCGATGCCATTCAACCCCCGCACTGCCGCTGCCATGCCGATACGCAATCTCGGCAAGACCGGTTTCCGTGTGGGCATCTTCAGCTTGGACTGTTAACCGGGGGACCCCAGGAGTGTTTATGTTGTTCAAAACATCTTCCACCACTGTGTGCATGCTGCTCGCAACAGCTGCAAGTACATTCTCTGCCACCACCATCACCTATGAGGAGGATTCCACAAATTTTCCCAATCCGGAAAGAGGGTATTACACCACAAGTGTTTCACCAGACAGCTTGCAGGCCGCTCGAAAAGAGGGAATGACGCTGGTTCGTAAATATTACCGCATAGATTCATGCTGGAGTATGGATGTTCTTCCCCAGTCTGTTCTTGACGGCATCGACAAGGATGCCGCTGTGTTACGCCAGGAAGGTGCAAAACTCATCCCGCGTTTTGCCTACAATTTCGGAGGGGCCAACAATCCGCCGCTTGAGCGGATGTTGAAGCATATCGAACAACTCACTCCGGTTCTGCGGTCGAATGCCGACGTGATTGCATTCATTGAAGCCGGTTTTATAGGCATGTGCGGTGAGTGGCACTTCTCGAGGAGCAAAGATACGAACAATGTCGATAACACGGAAGGCCGCAAAGCTATACTCTTCACACTCCTTGACGCTGTCCCCAATCGCATGGTGGCACTGAGATACAACTTTCATAAGCGAGATATTTTCGGTGAGGTCCCGCTGGGGCCGGATTCGGCCTTCAATGGATCCCGTGCAGCTCGCACCGGCAACCATAATGACTGTTTTTGCTTTGATGCACGAGACAGAGGGTCGTATCAGGGTGCGCAGTCGGTCGAGTGGCAAAAGACCTATTTAGGTCAGGATAACCGGTATGTTCCGCAGGGCGGTGAGACTTGTGGCCCCCCATCAACCTATTCAGACTGCGAAAACGCCATGGCAGCGCTGAAACGAATGCACTGGGATACCATTAACAGCACCTTTCATAAAGGTGTGATCGACGCGTGGAAAAGCGGGGGCTGCAATGAGACCATCGAGAAACACCTCGGCTACCGTTTGGTAATGACCAGCGCGCACCTTCAGGATACCGTCAAACCTGGAAGTACCTTTTCCGGAACAATCAACCTCGTGAATGTAGGTTGGGGCAAAATCTACAATACTCGCGGTTGTGAACTGATTTTCAGGAATACTGCGACCAATAGAGAAGTCGTCGTCAAACTCCCCAATGACCCTCGTCGCTGGTGCATGACTGATTCGTCGGTGCCGGTGGACGTATCCGCGCCTATTCCGGCTTCTACGCCTGAGGGACTGTATGCTGTTTATCTGAACCTCCCTGATCCGGCAAGCAGTATCCATAACCGGCCGGAGTATTCGATTCGTTTGGCGAACAAGAATGTCTGGGAAGACGCCACAGGGTACAATTCGCTTCTGCACGAAGTAAGAATTGCATCGTCTCAATAATGGGTCCGTACAGTCGCTACATATCCAGCGTCCGTCATGGAGTGTTAGGTGTATATGCACCATGAGACTGACAACCACGCTGATCAGTGCGGTGTTGGCTGCCGCCACGGCCCAGGCTCAAACGCCGGCCGCCCTGCAGGACCACCTCGATCTCGGCGGGGTCGGCGAGCCAGCCTGGCGGAAGCAGAAATGACAACGAGTCAACAGGAGAACAAACCGTGAAGCATGAGTGCGTTGTTTTCTACGTGGGCTTCCTCTTGGCAGCCGCCCAGGCACAAGAGGCCTCGATCGCATCCATCCACGGTATATCCGTCCACGATGGCTGGGTCACGGTCGCGCCGGACGAGTTCCAGGGTGCGATCAACAATCCCCTCAAAGGTTTCCGCGATTACAGGCAGGATGGCTACGGGCTCCTGAAGCGCCAATACATCAAGTGGAACGATGTCGAAGTCTGCGCAGATGACTCCGTCGAACGCATCATCGCCCATACGAATAAGATCACCGAAATCAAGGGCAAGCGTTTCGAGGACCTGAATGTCAAGCTCGTGCCGCGCGTGTATCTCGACTGGAATGGGTCTCCTGGAAAGCAGTATTGGCCTGCGGACCTGCACACGTTCGACTACGATAGCCCGGCACTTCAGGAGAGGCTGCGGCGTCTGGTGGCGAAGCTCGGCGAGGCCTGGGACAACGACCCGCGCATCTTTGCCGTCCAGATGGGCCTCATCGGATATTGGGGCGAGCATCACAACCCGGCGCCGACCGTCGGGCAGCGCCGCCTGCTCACGGAAGCGTTTCAGCAAGCCTTCAAGCACAAACCCGTCCTCGTCCGGCATACGAACGCGGAGTTCATGCAGGCGGGATTCGGCATTTACTACGACACTTTCGCCAACCTCAGCCGCGAGCCACCCGGGGGCCCCAAGGACCAGTTACCCTGGCAGGCCACGCATGTGTATCCCGACATCTGGAAACGCGCCCCCATCGAAGGCGAAGTGGAATACAATTGGCAGAAACAGCGCGAGAGCGCGAAGCCGGAGGAGACCTTCGGACGCACGCCCGATGAAACGATGACGGTGCCGGCCTACCGCCGCTTCATGATCGACAAGATCCGCCGCTACCACGCGAGCTACCTCGGCTGGATCGATGGCTACGACGCTTCGAACCGCGAGGTGTTGACCGGCGCCGCCGAACTCCAAAAAGCCTTCGGCTACCGTTTCGTGCTCGATTCCGTCGGATATCCGCTCGCCGTGCCGCCCGGACAGAATCTGACGGTGAAGCTGACCGTGCGCAACACCGGCAGCGCCCCCTTCTACCTCGACTGGCCGGTGGCCGTCGCGCTGCTTGATCCCGCGATGAAGAAGCCCGTCTGGTCGGCACCGCTGAGTGGTGTGGACATTCGAAAGTGGTTGCCCGGCGAGGACTGGGATAGCGAGGCCTTCGCCTATCGCCAGCCCGCCGTGCCGCATCACGATGAAGGTCACGCCACGCTGTCGCAGGACATGAAACCGGGCCAATATATACTCGCCCTCGCCATTCTGGATCGCCAGGGCGGCATGATGCCGAGCGCGCGGTTTGCCATCGAGAACTACTTCCGCGGCGGCTGGCATCCGCTGGGCTTCATCGGCATCGGCGACCCGCCTCAGGAGGTCTCTTTGAGGGATGTGGCCTTCGACAGCCCCGCCTTTGATGACGGTCTCTACTACACCGTGCCCGCGACGTTGCGGGCGGTCCAGACGCCGCCCGTGCCTCCGGTGACCGCCGTGATGCCGTGGACTTCTGATCCGGACACCGAACTCATCAATCCCTGGCGCTACTGGATACTGAGAAACCCAAACGACGACCTGGAGAAGCAGAGTCTCGCCGACGGCCCCGGCGGCAGCCGCGTCATCCGGGTAACCGGCGATTTCGGCGATGACTCCAGCCTCAGCTACAACTTCGGCGTTGGCGTCAAGCTCGACCCCGGCCGCTACCATTTCGTGTTCAGCGTGCGTGGCACGCCCGGCCCACCCGTCGATCTTGAGCTGGGCGAGGACTGGCGCCTGGTTTCCAGGGAGGCCCGGATTCCGCTGACCGATCAATGGCAGGAGTACAGCATCGTGTTCGAGCTCAAATCCACGTCCAGGGACGTGACCACCCTCCGCTTCCGATTGCCACGCGATGTCAAGGGCACGTTCGACCTGGCAAATCCCCGGCTCAAAATGCTGAAATGAGAAAGATCTTCGACGAACTCAAACAGCAGGGTGATCCGCGTATGCTGGGCAACGGGCGCATTTTCGACGAATACCGCTATGGCAATGCCGCCGTGCGAGACTACTATAATCGGGTCATGGGCGGTGAAAAGTCCACGACGGACAAGGCCGAGGAATAGCCGACGTCTTTGGCGTTCAACCGGAAGGACGAATCATGAAACAAATGGTCTTCACACTCGCCATCCTGCTGATGTCGCCGCTGGTTTCGCTGCAAGCCGACGAAACCAAGTCCGCCAAGCCGAACATTGTTCTGATTCTCGCCGACGACCTGGGCTACGGCGATCTCGGCTGCTACGGCGCCACGAACATCAAGACCCCGAACATCGACCGGCTGGCGGCGGAGGGCGTTCGCTTCACGCAGGGTTACGCGCCGTCGGCGACCTGCACGCCGTCGCGCTACTCGTTGTTGACCGGTGAATACGCCTGGCGGCAAAAGGCGAAGACGACGAGCATCCTTGATGGCGACGCGCCGCTCTGCATCGAGCCGGGCCGGCTCACCCTGCCCGCGCTGTTGCGCCAGGCGGGATACCAGACCGGCGTCATCGGCAAATGGCATCTCGGGCTTGGCGACGGCCGGACTCGCGTGGATTTCAATGGCGAAGTCAAACCGGGTCCGCTCGAAATCGGCTTCGATTATTGCCATATCATTCCTGCCACGGTGGATCGCGTGCCGAGCGTGTGGATCGAGAATCACAAGGTGCGAAACCTGGACCCCGCCGACCCGATTCAGGTGAGTTACCTCACAAATGTCAGCGACGAACCGACCGGCCTGGAACGACCCGATCTGCTCAAGCAGGGCGCGGACAAACAACACTCCTGCACCATCATCAATGGCATCAGCCGCATCGGTTACATGAAAGGCGGCAAGTCAGCCCGCTTCAAGGACGAGGAACTCGCCAGCACGGTCGTCGCCAAGTCGATCGAATTCATCGAGCGGCGGAAGGACCAGGCGTTCTTCCTCAGCATCGGCCTGTTTGAACCGCACGTGCCCCGCGTGGCCGAGAAACCGTTTGTCGGCACGAGTGGTAGCGGCGTTCGCGGCGATGTCATCCAGCAAATCGACTGGCAGGTCGGAGAAATCATGAAGACGCTCGAACGCCTCGATCTCACAAAGAACACCATCGTCATCTTCTCCAGCGACAATGGCCCGATTCTCTTCGACGGCTACTATGACCGTTCGGTGGAGGACGTGAATAGCCATCAACCCACCGGTGGTCTGCGTGGCTGGAAGTACCTCACGTTCGAAGGCGGCTGCCGGGTGCCATTCATCGTGCGTTGGCCGCAGCACATCAGGCCCCGGGTCAGTGATCAGTTGATCAGTCTGGTGGATGTGTATGCCACGCTGGCGAAGATCGTTGGCCAAGAGGTCCCGGCACACACCGCTGTGGACAGTCTGGATTTGTCCGCCGTGCTGCTGGGTAAAACAAAGAAGAACCTCCGCAACAACACCGTTCTGCATGGCATTGGTGGACTGGCGCTTCGCCAAGGCGACTGGAAATACATCCCCGCCACCGCCGGTGCGGGCGGCATGGGCAGTGGCGCCAATGCCGCCGACGAGCGCTTCGCAGCCGCGAACATCCCTGAGCCATTGTTGTTCAATCTCGCCACCGATCCGAACGAAGTGACCAACGTGATCGTCCAACATCCCAAGAGGGCCAAGGGGCTGGCCAGGCAACTGGAAATCATCGCAAACGGTAGTGGGGCCTCACATCCCAAGTAAATGACCAATACAACCAATTCCAATTCGATGCACAACAGGACTGCAATGCTATGAGAGAATCAACGTTGAGTGTGTTGGCGGTGACGGTGCTCTGCGCCGGGTCGTTCTCCTTCGCGGCTGCGCCGGCGTGGCCGGATATCAAGGTCGAGGTGAAGGCGGATCAGCCGGTCGCGACGGCGCAAAGCCTGAAGCAACAGGCGGACGGTTTCCACCGCCTGGCCATCACGCTTTCCAATCCAGGCCAGCAGCCGCTGACGATCGAGAAGATCACCGTTCGCATACCGGTGGCCGAGCGCCTGACGGACGATCTGGAGATGCTCTATGGTGGCAGTTGCATGGGACGCACGCCGTTGCTTCGCCAGAATGTCGGAACGCAAACCAAGCTGAGTTCCAGCCACATGTATGAGATGGTGCGGCTCGCCGACGGGCAGTATCTCTTTGCCGGCTCGCTGTCTTGGCGCATTTTCTTGCCGAATCTCACCTTGAAGAACGGAGCCTTCGTGGTCTGGTCCAATGGCGAAGGCAAGCAACTCAAGCCGGGCGAGACCATCCAGTATGAACAGATCGTGCTCCGGCGCGCCGGCAACTGGCTCGATCTGCTCAACCAATTCGGCACTGCCATTGCCGCGGAGAACGGCATCACCAAACTCAAGGACGCCGATTTCAAAGGGTGGGCGACATGGGACTACTACGGTCGGGTTTTCACCGCCAACGACATCCACCCGGTCTACCCGGCCTTCCCCGAGCGTTCTCTGGCCAACCTCGGCCACTTTTATCTGAGCGGCAAGGTCTTCCATGGCGATGCCGACTACCTCGTCTTTCGCGCGGCGGCCGATGAAGATGAGAAGGTCTGCAAGGAGAAATTCAAACACGGCGGCAGCATGACGATGAACGAAGCGCAAATGTGGGCGGACTTCAACAAGCTCTATGGCAACTTCCGTTTGAGCAGCGACAACCTCATAACGCTCCGTCCGGAACGCCAGGCGCTGGTGAAAGAGGTGTTCCAGTATCCGGCGATGGATGAGACCGTTCCGCTGGATATCTGGCGGCATGCGACCAACAAGGGCGACGGCTTCGAACTGGTGCTCGCGAGAAAGGGCAAGGAGACCTATCTCGGCGTCTTCAATTGGGGCGACACGCCGAAGGAATACACGCTGGCGCCGTTCGGGAAGCCCGAGCCGGTAGAATTGGCGGGCCGTCATTCCGTGATCTTGAAATACGACGGGAAGCACTCGTTTGCTCGACTCTGTCAGGAACTTCAATCACGATGAAACCCACATCCGAGTGTAGTCCGATCAAGGGAAACCAAAGAGAGGAAACCAGCACATGAACCTGAAACGATACCTTGTTCTCGCGGCGACAGTGTTGTGCGCCGGCAGCATCATCCATGCTGCAGATGCCCCGGAGGCGCAGCCGAGGCCCACCGCAGAGGCGAAGAAACCCGCCGGTCCCGGAGTGCTCACGCCTGAGCAACGCGCCATGCATCTGCCGTTTCTGCCGCCCGACGCACCGCATCTTGCCGCCGACGATCTCGTGCATCAAACTCTGGACGGCACGGTGGTCATTGAGGCCGAGCACTTCACCATGCAACAGCGGGACCAGATTCGCCGCTGGTATTTGAACAGCGAGCAACACACGCCCGCCGCCAGGCCCGACGGCGATCCGGTGAACGTGGACGGCGCGGGCGGCGGCGCTTACATGGAGGCGTTGCCCGATACATTCGTCGTCGAGGGCGATCGGGCGATTGATGGCATCAATCTCGGCCTGCTTCCGGGTTCCGTGGCGGTGCTCTGCTTCAAGGTGAATTTCTCCGAGCCAGGCCGCTACTATCTCTGGACGCGGATGCGTTCCGACGATGAGGAGGACAACACGCTGAATGCCGGGCTGAATGACGAATGGCCGGCGTCCGCCAAGTGTCTGCAATTTCAGAAGCACACCAAAGCCTGGCAGTGGGGTGGGGTCATCCGCTCACCGCAAGGACCGTCGTTCCCGCGCCTGCCCGCCTGGCTGGATGTGCCCACCGCCGGCGTCCACACGGTCATGTATTCCATGCGCGAGGATGGTTGCTGTTTCGACCGTTTCATCCTGACCACGAACAAGGAGTTCGCGAAGCCTGAAGGCGTTGGACCAGTGTGCACCCCACCGAAGGCTGGAAGACTGCCTGAGCCGATTGCTGTGATCCGCACCGACAAGCCGATCGTGCAAGAGGATGTCGTCTTTGAGGAAGCCGACGGCCAACTGGTTGTCGAGGCTGAGGCCTTCTTCGAGCAGACGAACACCGAGAAGCGCGCGTGGCACATCACCAGCGCCTCGCTCACGCCGAAGGTCGGACGCGATATCGATACGCCGCATTTCGCCGACGCCGGTGGCGGGGCTTACATCGAGGTGCTGCCGGACACCGGCAACGATCCCGTCGGCCCGGTCGCGGGTGAGAGCCTCAGCGATACTGGCGGGGCGATGGCTGTGGCGTCGTATCGCGTTCATTTCAACAACCTCGGTCGCTACTACATCTGGGTGCGCGCCCTCGGCACGGATGGCGATGACAACACCTTGCACTTCGGCATGGACGGCGAGTGGCCGACGAACGCAGCAAAAATGCACCACAGTGGCGGCGGCAAATGGGACTGGGCCTGCCGCCATCGCCAGCACAGGGGCAAGCTCTGGTTGGATGTGACCAAGGCCGGTTCGCACGTGATCCATCTTTCCATGCGCGAGGACGGCTGCGAGGTGGACCGCTTTGTCCTCACAACGAACGAGAACTTCGTCGCCCCGACGAACTGTGGTCCGGCGGTGAAATTGAAGTCCGGCGTGCTGCCGGGGTTTTCGGCGGCACCATCCTCTGCCAACAGCCGAGATGCGATTGTCGTCCAAGCTGAATCCGTTTCCACTGAGGGCTGGGAACTCGCGACCATCAAGGCCGGTTTCGGGGGCACGAATCCATGAAGAAAAGAAACCTCGCCCCTATCCTCGCTGTGCTCGTGCTGCCGAGCGCTGCCCTGGCCGCTCGTGCGGATTTTCGGGCAACACTCTCGGGGCCGTGTTATCGCCAGGGCGTGGTATTCACCAGACGCCACCACAACCGAAAGGAAATGGCACTGAATGCTGCGTTCTTGCCTGAGACCGTGTGCGCGTTTTGGGTAGGGCTCTTGCCCAAAATGGGATTGGTGATGCGGGCTGCCTCTCGTATGATGAAACTGGATTCGTAGTGGCGTCAAGTCGTGTGCTTCATGCTCTGTTTCGGAGAAGGTGATAGCGGCATGCAGACGGATCTCTTTCATCCATCTGGGGAGTCAATCAGCCTGCCGAAGAGCAGGTCTCTTGCGGTCCATTTTCACAGTGTTCGCGTGCGGATGCATCGGGGCTTTCTGTCCTTCTGAGGAGTACTGCGATGAAAACGTGTGGTTCCTTGAAATGGCTTGTGATGGGGGTCTTGATGGTGGCGGCGGCAGTGCCGGTCTGCTCGGCGGCGATCGGGCCGGTGACCGCGATTACGACGGACAACCCGCCCGGGAGTCCTCCTTACAACCTCGTGAGCATTACCGTGGGCGACTACACGGCGTATCGGCTGGGAACCGGAACCACGACGCTGGGCACGACTCTCACGGGCACTCTATGCCCGGAGAACGACGATTTCGACATCAATACGGCGTTGAACTGGAACCTCGGGACCACCTACAGCACGGTCAACTTCGGCGGCGCCCTCTGGAGGGACTCCAACGGGGACGATCCCGATTTCTTCATGTTCGAATCCGGCGGCAATGCCGGCGACTCTCCGGAGATCTTCCCGATCTTCCCCGACGGCTCGGTGGGGGGTATGACCAAGATCCCGGGCCAGTGGAAGACCCTGGGTTACAACCGCGTTCGCGCGGTGGCCGGCGATGCGGTGGATATGGACGGCCAGAGCCTCTGCGGCATGTCCTGGGCCATCACCGACCTCAAGGACGCCAGCGGAAAGCCGCTGACCAACGACACGGTGATCATGGGCCTGCGGTTCATCCGCGTCGGGACGGATCCGGTGGGCCTGTTTGCGGTCCTGCCGCCGTCGCTGGCCGCTCGGGAGCCGATTCCCGCGGACAAGGCCATCGATGTGCTGCGCGATGTCGTCGCGAGCTGGACACCGGGGCAGGAGGCGCAGAGCCACGATGTGTACTTCGGGACCGCGTTGGCCGACGTCGACGCGGCCACCCGCGGCAATCCGCGGGGTGTGCTGGTCAGCCAGGGGCAGGACGCGAATTCGTATGATCCCGCCGGGTTGCTGGCCTTGGGCCAGACCTATTACTGGCGGGTCGATGAAATCGACGCGTCTTCGCAAATAACCAAGGGCCCGATCTGGAGTTTCACGGCAGAGCCGGTGGCTTACCCGATCCCGAACGTAACCGCCACGGCCTCCAGCTTCCAGAACGCGGAGACGGGGCCGGGCAAGACCGTCGATGGCTCGGGTTTGGCGAATGATCTGCATTCTGCGACGGCCGAACACATGTGGCTCAGCAATGTCGCCTCCCTCATGCCGGCCTGGATCCGGTATGAGTTCGACAGGGTGCACAAGCTTCAGGAGATGTGGGTGTGGAACTCCAATCAACTGGTCGAGGGGGTGATTGGCGTCGGGGCCAAGGACGTGACCATTGAGTTTTCGACCGACGGCGCTGCGTGGACGTTGCTGAGCGACACGCAATTCGCTCGGGGCACCGGTCTTTCGGGCTACGCTCACAATACCGTCGTGGACTTCGATGGGGCGGCGGCCAAGTACGTCAGGCTGACGATCAAGAACAACTGGGCCGGGATGCTGCCTCAGGCCGGCTTGAGCGAGGTGCGATTCTTCTCCGTGCCGGTCCTGGCGCGGGAGCCGAATCCGGCCTCCGGTGCTACCGGCGTCAGTCCCCAGGTCACGTTGAGTTGGCGAGCGGGTCGTGAAGCGGCTTCTCATCAGGTGTACGTGAGTACGGATCAACAGGCGGTGATCGACGGCGCCGCGACGATGGCCACGGTTGTGGAGCCTCGCTATGAACCGTCGGTCGACCTGGGCCGGGATTACTACTGGAAGGTAGTCGAAGTCAACGAGGCCGAAATTCCCCCCTCCTGGAAGGGGGATATCTGGCGATTCTCCACGGCCAGTTGGATGGTGGTCGACGATTTCGAGAGCTACAACGACGAGGAAGGCAAAGGGACCCGGATCTATGAAACCTGGGTCGATGGCTATGGCACCACGACGAACGGAGCCCAAGTGGGCTATATCGAAGCTCCCTTCGCCGAGAAGACCACGATCCACGGGGACAAGCAGTCCATGCCCTTGTCGTTCAACAACACGGGCGGGTTTGCCGTGTCGGAAGCGACCCGCACATTCGATTCCGCTCAGGATTGGACGAAGCATGGGATCGCGACGCTGGTATTGTATTTCTACGGCGATCCGGCGAACGCGGCCGGACAGGTGTACGTGAAGATCAATACCTCGAAGGTGCTCTACACCGCCGTCACCAATGCCATCACGACGCCGTACTGGACGCAGTGGAACATCCCTCTGGCCTCGGTGGGTGCGAACCTCAAGGCCGTCACAAAGCTGGCCATCGGGGTGGAAGGCAGCGGCAAGGGGATTGTGTACGTGGACGACATCAGGCTGTATCGGCTGGCCCCCCCGGCCCCCAAGGAGCTGATCTGGATCGAAGCGGAATCGGGCTCGCCCACGGCGCCGCTGAGGACGGTGGACGATCCGACTGCCTCCGGGGGCAAGCACATCAGCACGGAAGACCTGGGGCTTACGGGCGCCCACGTTGACGGGATAGCCACGTACAAGTTCACGGTCAAGGGCGGCGTGTACAAGCTCCAGGGTCGGGTGATCGAGCCGGCGGCGGGCGGCAACTCGTTCTGGGTACGTTTGCCGGGCGCCACGCTGAATACGACGCCGCCGGCGGCGGAAAACGGCTGGATGAACTGGGGCTTCCCGGCGGGTGCGACAACCTGGCAGTGGAGTGAGTTGGCCAACGGGGCCACCGGCATTCGTTGCACCCTGGCCGCGGGGACCTACACGCTGGAGATCGCGTACCGGGAAGATGGAGCGCGGCTGGATGCGATCCTGATCACGGATGCCGCCGACTGATCTGGCGGAGGTCGGGACCGGCCTGTCTACGCCGCGTCATCGTGGGCGAAGATGTCTGTAGCGGATGAGTTGGGGTATCCTGTGGTTGGCTTTGACCGGCTCCCACAGGGCTGGAATGAGACTCTGGAAAGGAGTTGCCACGATGTCTGTGATGCCGAGGAAGACGACAGGGTTCACCCTGATCGAACTTCTGGTGGTCATTGCCGTCATCGCCGTGCTCATGGGTATCCTGATGCCGGTGCTGAGCAAGGTCAGGAAACAGGCCTATGGTACGATATGCCAGAGCCACCTCCGCCAGATAGGCCTGGCCGCCCATCTGTTCGCCGAGGACAATGACCAGAAGATCCCCCGGGGCGGCGGGAGCAACTACTCCGACCCCACGCCTCACCCCAACGGCCAGGCCGTGCGGTGGTTCCTGGGATTCATGAAGTACCTGGGCGAGAAACCAGTGAATAATGATTACCGGACTGTCAAGATGTATCGGTGCAAAGCCTACCCCGACCAGAAACAGATCATGGGCTATGTGGTCAACTGCTTCGGGTGGGAGAAGGATCCCCAGGCCGATGTGATGTGGATGACCAGTTTCCTTGCCATCCGCAACAAGTCGGACAAGGTCTACCTGGCCGACAACGAAGATGGCCCCTGGCGTATGATCATCACGAAGGAAAACGACCCGGGATTCCCCAACCTCGACGTAGTCAACGAGGACCATCTGGCCGACGGCCCGGACGGCAGCCGTCGCGTGGCCCGGGCACGCCACCGACAAGGCTACAATGCCCTGTTCCTGGATTGGCACGTCGAATACGTCAAAGTCGATCTGCAGGATGAGAGGGAAGTCCGCAGGTTGGAGTTGGGCAGGTGGAAGTGGTTCGGGCCTCAGAGTCCCTAACAGAACGAAGCTGCCGGGCAACGATAACACACGAGAAAACAGCCCAGGACCAGGAATGCCCGGGGAGTATCAGATCCAAGTGGATCAAGAGGACTATGAATCGTCGAGAGTTTGATGGGAGCGTTGTTGGGCGATCAATCGTGCCCCGGCGAAGTTAAGTTCGTACGCCTTCGGGAGATTCTTCAGTGAGGAGTTGAGTCATGAGAAAGAACCTGATAGCACCGTATGAAGGAGGAAGTCCAATGTGCAAGAGAACAAGGTTGGGTGTTGTGATGGCCGTGGTCGTCATGACGGCATCCCTGAGTTGGGGCACGGTGGTGCCCATCGACAGTGTGGTGGCCGGGGATCCGAACATGCGCCCCTACATTCTCGAAAGCGTCACGGTTGGGGGCGTCGAGATATCCGCCGGCGGGTTGATGACAGGCACTACCCACTGGATCAAGGATCCCAATACCAAGATTGCGGACCCCAATATGGATGACTTCGACATCAACACCATGCTGCGCTGGAGTGGGCGTCCCGGCAACTTCGAGATCCTCTTCGACCTGCTCTGGACCAACACGAACGGGGATGCCAACGATTTCATCTTCTTTGAGGTAGGTGGCGACAACGGCGACAAGCCGACTCTGGCCGCGATCTTCCCGGACGGTTCATTGGGCAAGACGATGCAGGTTCTGCCGGGGGTCAACTTGTTGCCAGGGTGGATGAAGACCCAGTATATTCGTAACGCCGCTGATGCCAACGACGGTGTCGGAACGGACAACCAACCCATTGCCGGCTGCGCCTTCTCGATCACGGATCTCTTTGATGTCAACGGCGTGTCGCTGACCAACGACGCCGTCATCAAGGGCATTATGATCGTAAGCCGCAACGGCGTCGATCCCTCGGGATTCTTTGCCGTGGCGCCCCCAGCCTACCTCGTCGGCCTGGCCGATGTGAACGTGGTGAACGATGCGATCGTTAGCCTCCGTTACAAAGGCACCGAATACGTCGTCGCGGACGGGGACCTTACCCTGGGAACGACCCTTCGCTGGTATCTCGATCCCAATGGCGTGGAGAAGATCTGGGCCGACGGAGCTCCGGCTCCAGCGGCGACCGTGAATGGAACGTCGAACCTCAAGACGGGCGATGTTGGCGCCAAGGCCGACAATTTCCTGTTCGCCGTAGGTGGAGTCGCTGACATATCCTCGATCGACGGCATCAACTTCCAGGAGACGATCTTCCCAGTTCCGAGCAACATCTTCTTCATCTTCGAACGTGGCGGCAATGATGCAGGTATGATGCAGGCGATCTTCGCCGATGGCTCGCTGGGCGAGGCCGTTGCGTTCAAGAAAGCGGCCGACGGCGGACCTTATGCGAAGACTCCATTCAAAGCGGCAGGCCAAGATGCCTACGGCATGGTCTTCAGGTCGGCCGTACCCGCCATTGGCGTGCGCATCACGGCTTCGGGATACGATGCGCTGAGCATTTCGATCCCCACGGTCGATATGCCTCGCTAGAGCACCTGTCTGAAGGGCATTCTAACGAGGAGCCGACGGCAAGCCGCCATTGGCGGAAAGGGACATGATGTCAATGTATGATGAGCCGCAGACCTTCTCAGTATAATGATCGTGGCACGGTAGAGGGTTGTCGCCGGCGACGGATATCGCGGTCGCCATTTCCTCCGCCTTGACGAATGAGCCCGCACGTGTTTCCCGTGCGGGCTCTTTGTGTTCACTCGAAGGGGATACTGCGCCAGATACTTGGCTAGAGAAGTCGTATTCACGAATCCATACGTCCCACTGAGACAATGAGGTATTTCGGTATGAACCGTCAACTCTCGCATGAAGGCCGAACTCATCGCTACGCTGCAACGTGCCGCCCTTGTCTTGCGGGCATCTGGGCACTGGCATGGTTGGTATCCACGCCACTGTACGCCGGCATGGTGACCTTGTCCGCGGACAGGTCGCTGCCCCAGGTGGATTTTGCCGTGGCGGAGTTGCGCACGGCCCTGACCACCGCAGGGCATGCCGTCACCGTCACCGGTCTGGATGCCTTTCCGAACGATGACGTCCCCACGCGCATCGTGATGGCCGGACGAGAGCAAACTGCGATTATCGACGGCATGCGTCAAGAGGGCGCCAGCGTATCGGCGCTTCTGCGCGCCGAAGGCTTCAGCCTGCGACGGACAACGTCGCAGGGACGGGTCACCTACTGGATCATCGGTGCAGATGCCGCCGGGGTCATGTACGGCGGCCTGGAACTGGCTGAGGTTATTCGCATTGCACGATGGGAGGGCGTCGAGAACGTCGATCAGAATCCCTACATGGCCCTGCGCGGCATCAAGTTCAATTGTCCCCTGGACGAGCGAACTCCCACGTACAGCAACCACAACGGTGATTCCCAACGAAAGAACGTCCTGGTGATGTGGGACATGGCGTTCTGGAAGGCGTATATCGACGACCTGGCCCGGTTCCGCTACAACCACGTGTCCCTGTGGACCCTGCATCCATTTCCATCCATGGTCCGGGTGCCCGGGTATGAGAAGGTGGCCCTGGACGATGTCCAGAGCACGACCCAGACCAAGAAGATGACCATGGACCAGAAGATCGCATTCTGGCGGGAGGTGATGCGCTACGGTAAGGACTCGTAAGAGAATAGATTCGGAAAGCATTCACGTTTGACGGTGGGCCATGCCGATAGAAAAGGCATGGAACGAAAATGGCTGCAAATTCGTGTTTTGCCGGTCGGCGAGGATACCACGC
>Ga0228535_1001054_pt1 | contig 52907 bp, 55 predicted proteins | sample SJ1metagenome_FD_168457 | JGI IMG/M metagenome (GOLD analysis project Ga0228535, IMG submission 168457) | Enriched culture of PCE-dechlorinating microbial communities from Ithaca, New York, USA - SJ1 | ecosystem: Engineered > Modeled > Simulated communities (microbial... > Unclassified | place... | reverse complement strand
CATCGCCCGCATCGAGGGCGGCGGCGGAGACAACCAGATCACCGGCAGCCAGGGCGACGACGTCATTTCCGGCGGCGGGGGAGGCGATACGCTCCGGGGCGGCGCCGGCAATGACCAGTTCGTGGTGGAAGGCGACAGCGGCAGCGACACCGTCAGCGGCGGCGACGGCTTTGACCAGGTCGTGGGCTCGTCCGGAGACGACATCATCCGTTTCGCCACCTATGGGGGCGTCAACACCGTCGAGCGCATCGATGGCGGCGGCGGCTACAACCGCATCGTTGCGGGCGCGAACTTCAGCAACCTGGACTTCAGCACGACCGAGCTGGTGAACATCGCCCGCATCGAGGGCGGCGGCGGAGACAACCAGATCACCGGCAGCCAGGGCGACGACGTCATTTCCGGCGGCGAGGGCGTGGACACGCTCCGGGGCGGGGCCGGCAACGACACCTATCTGCTCGGCCGCGGCTACGGCAAGGACACCGTGATCGAACAGGACGCCACGGCGGGCAACACCGACGTGGCCCAGTTCCTGTCCGGAGTGGCGGCCGACCAGATCTGGTTCCGCCACGTCGGCAACGACCTGGAAGCCAGCATCATCGGCACGGGGGACAAGCTGGTCATCAAGGACTGGTACCTCGGCGCGGACCGTCACGTCGAGCAGTTCAAGACCGTCGACGGCGGGCTGACCCTGCTGGACAGCCAGGTCGAGAGTCTGGTTGCCGCGATGGCGAGTTTCGCGCCGCCGTCGTCGGGGCAGACCACGCTGCCGCAGACCTATCAGGATGCCCTGGCCGGCGTGATCGCGGCCAACTGGCAGTAAGCGTCGAACCTGCCCGCCTCGCCTGATCCAGGCAGGGCGGGCCATGCGAGTGAATGTTCAGCCCAGGATGGTCACAGCAGCGCCTTCAAGGCATACAGCATATCCAGCGCCGCCTTGGGCGTGAGCGCGTCGGGGTCGAGTTCGCGCAACTGGTCGAGCGCGGGGTGCGGCGGCGCTTCGCCGTTGGGCAGGTGCGCGGCGAACAGGTCGCCCTGCGGGCCGGGTTGCAGTTGCGCGTCTTCCAGTTCGCGCAGGTGGCGGCGTGCGGCGAGGATCACCGGGCTGGGCACGCCGGCGAGCCGGGCGACCTGGATGCCGTAGCTCTGCGAGGCCGGGCCTTCCTCGACCGCATGCAGGAACACGAGGTCGGCGCCGTGTTCCTTGGCGTCGAGGTGGACGTTGGCGAGCTGCCTGTATTCGTTCGCCAGTTGCGTCAGCTCGAAATAGTGCGTGGCGAACAGGGTGAAGGCGCGGGTCGCGGCGACGAGGTGGCGGGCCACCGCCCAGGCCAGCGCGAGGCCGTCGAAGGTCGAGGTGCCGCGGCCGATCTCGTCGAGCAGCACGAGGCTGTTCGCGGTGGCATTGTGCAGGATGTGCGCGGTCTCGGTCATTTCCACCATGAAGGTGGAACGGCCGCCGGCCAGGTCGTCCGAGGCGCCGATGCGGGTGAAGATCCGGTCGATGTCGCCGATCTTCGCCGACGCGGCGGGCACCCACAGGCCGCAGCAGGCCAGCAGCGCGATCAGCGCGACCTGCCGCATGTAGGTCGATTTGCCGCCCATGTTGGGGCCGGTGATGAGCAGCATCTGCCGGGTCCGGCCGAGCGCGACGTCGTTGGGGATGAAGTGGTCGACCTGCGCCTCGACGACGGGATGGCGGCCGCCGCGGACGGCGATGCCGGGCTCGTCGGCGTAGTCGGGCGCGCACAGCTTCAGGGTGTCCGCGCGCTCGGCCTGGCTGGCCAGCACGTCGAGTTCGGCGAGCGCGGCGGCTACGGTGAGCAGCGCCGGCACGTGCGGCGTCAGCGTGTCGAGCAGGCCGTCGAACAGCGCCTTTTCGCGCGCGAGTGCGCGTTCCTGCGCCGACAGGGCTTTGTCCTCGAAGGCTTTCAGTTCCGGCGTGATGTAGCGTTCGGCGTTCTTCAGCGTTTGCCGGCGACGGTAGTCGTCGGGCACCTTGTCCGCCTGCGCGCGGCCGACCTCGATATAGAAGCCGTGCACCTTGTTGTATTCGACCTTGAGGCCGGTAATGCCGGTGCGCGCGCGTTCGCGCGTTTCCAGTTCCAGCAGGAAGGCGCCGGCGTCGCGCGTCAGAGCACGCAGTTCGTCGAGTTCGGCGTCGTAGCCATCGGCGATCACGCCGCCTTCGCGCAGCACGCTGGCCGGTTCGGGCAGCACGGCGCGGGCGAGCAGGGCGTGCAGATCGGGGCGGGCGGCCAGTTGATTCCGCAGGTCCGAGAGGCGCGCGCCGTCGTCGGGCACGGCGGCGGCCAGTTCCGGCAGCAGACCGAGCGTATCGCGCAGGCCCGAAAGATCGCGCGGCCGGGCGTTCTTCAATGCGACGCGGCCGGCGATGCGCTCGACGTCGGCGCAGCTTTTCAACTGCCGCGTCATGGTGGCCGCAGCGTCGAGCAGGGCCGCGAGCGTGCCGATGGCGTCGCGCCGTCGGATCAGGGTTTCGCGGTCGCGCAGCGGATGGTGCAGCCAGTGGCGCAGCAGGCGGGTGCCCATGCCGGTGGCGGTGGTGTCGAGCACGGAAAGCAGCGTGGGGCTGGCCTCGCCGCGCAGGGTTTCGGTGAGTTCGAGGTTGCGCCGGGTGGCGGCGTCGAGCTGCACGAACTCGTCGTCGCGCTCGGCGCGGATCGATTGCAGATGGGGCAGGGCGGTGCGCTGGGTGACCTGGATGTAGTCGAGCAGGGCGCCGGCGGCGGCGATCGCCAGCGGCAGATCGGCGACGCCGAAGCCGGCGAGATCGCGGCTGCCGAACTGCTGCGCCAGCCGCAGCGCGGCGCCGGCGGGATCGAACTGCCAGGGCGCGAGCCGGCGCACCGCGCCTGGTTTGATTGATGCGCTTTCAGCGTAGGCCGCGTCGAGCGGCAGGTCGTCTGGTGCGAGGATTTCGGCCGGCCGCACGCGCGCGAGCAGCGCGGGCAATGTGGCCGGCGCGATTTCCGCGACCTGGAAACGGCCGGCGGCGAGGTTGAGCCAGGCCACGCCCACGGTCTCCGGGTTGGCGGCAATCGCCAGAATCAGCGTGTCGCGCGTGTCGTCGAGCAGGCCCGAATCGGTCAGTGTGCCGGGTGTGACGATGCGCGTGACCTGCCGTTCGACCGGACCTTTCGAGGTGGCGGGGTCGCCGATCTGCTCGGCGATGACGACCGATTCGCCCAGCTTCAGCAGCCGCGCCAGATACTGCTCGACGCTGTGATGCGGCACGCCCGCCATCTTGATCGGCGCGCCGGCCGACGCGCCGCGCGTGGTGAGCGTGATGTTGAGCAGGCGCGCGGCCTTCTCGGCGTCCTCGAAGAACAATTCGTAGAAGTCGCCCATGCGGTAGAACAGCAGCATGTCCGGATGCTGCGCCTTGATGCCGAGATACTGCTGCATCATGGGCGTGTGCTTAGATAAAGCAGATTTATCCATCTAAATAAATTGATTAGGTTTTTGATTCTGATTTTTGGGAAAGCCTGGGGCAATCCAAGCCATGTTTTCCATACCCGCCCAGATACGCTCAAGCTCCCTGCTGGGGACTCCGAATCTACCCAGTGGCCATGACCTTCATGAGCATGGGGCAGTCACTATGATCCATCTGGTTTGCGATGAAGGTCAGGTTGCCGCATACCATCAGATTCCAGCAAGCTTATCGAAAGATGGGTGCATTGTGCGTGCTGTCTAGCGCCAATGACAGCAGACAGTCATCTGCGAGTCGTCCGATCAGCAATGCCTATCGCAGCTTTGGCAGGATTCGCTCGATTGCTGGCGCTTGACCAGCCTCAGCAAGGTTCGAGGTGTCACGCTATACAAGGCAGCGATGTTTTCGGGACTGGCCCCTGATTGAAGGGAACGGCACGCCTCGACGCACTGCATGGTTGTCAGGGAGGGCAGCCGGCCTACATGCTGGCCTCGAGCACGGGCCGCTGCCATTCCTGCCCGGGTTCGTTCGCTGATGAGCGAACGCTCGAATTCCGCCAGCGCAGCCATCATGTGGAAGACAAGGCGGCCCCCCGACGATGTGGTGTCGATGTGCTCGCACAGTGAGCGAAAACTGACTCCACGGCTCCCCAGATACTCCAGAAGCTTCACCAGATGAAGCAAGGATCGGCCAAGCCGATCCAGTCGCCACACCACCAGCTTATCCCCTTTTTTCAGCCGTTTCAGCCCCCGGTCTAGCCCGGGCCGCGAATGCGTGCGGCCTGAAATGCCATTGTCGGTATAGATCTGATCGCAGCCTGCCTCTCTAAGCGCGCGAACCTGCAAGTCCAAATTTTGTTCCTCGGTTGAAACTCTCGCATATCCAATTGTTTTCGTCGTTGACGTCATGGCATCTCTCGCGAGGGATTGCGCGGTCATCGAGCGCATGCGCCGGGACCCTGTACGGTACACCTGAGCAGCTTCCAAGTTGCTGCAGCTCAACGGGCTTTGATCGCCTCCCTTGACAAAAAAGGGTCCCTTGTGGAGGGGTAGACCACGCCGTGGTACGCCTTGATCCGCAGGGCCCCTTTACAAACTCCTTACTCACTTGCAGAGTTTCCCAGAAAGGACCCCTTTTTGTTGCTGGCCAAGTAGCGAGGGGTTCATGCCTTTCTGTAGTGTCGACGCCAAATCTGCGAGACGAGATTTCAACTGCGCTGTGTGCGTGTTGTTTCATCGCGCATGGTCAGGGAGGGGGGCGTGAGCGCGCGAGCTTGTCGCAGCCCGACGGACCTCGTGGTGTGGCTGCCCGGCCTGGGCGATTTGGCGGCTGCTTACGGCGCCGATATTCGGTCCGTTGTCATGCCCGTCATGTTGGCGCGGCTTTCGGCATTCGGCCTCGTACCCCAGGCATTTAGCTATCCGGATAATCTGGTCATTGCGCCATTCAAGGCCGATTCTCGGACGTGGTTTCGGAATATCAAGGACGAATCGCGCTTCCTGCAATGGGTGCAGGCCGAAATCAGTCGCGACCCTATCGTTCATGACGGAGAGTCGTTGTATCTGCAAGTCGATATGGGTTTGCTTCATAGCGGGAAACCCATTCACGGTATCGAGTTACAGGAGTATTCGGACGGTGGGCGCGGTGCTTTTTGGTCGGTTGGACGTTCGCCATTCTTGGCAGATTGGCGACGGAGTTATCTGGCTGACATGCGCCTGGCCGGACAACTGCTGGAGGACTTGCGAGCAGGCAGGCTAAGTCTGGCATTCCAGCCCATTTCGTTGTTGGATGGGTCGGCGGAGGGCTGCCTGTACAGCGAGGCGTTGCTGCGTCGCAGCGAAAGCGAGCCGTCGGCCGGCTACGCCTTGCCCGAAGCCATCACCGCGTTGGAGCGCCTGGGGTTGATTGGCCGGCTCGACCAAAGTGTCGTGTGGACCGTGGTGAGGGCGCTGGAACGGCACCCGGACCAGCGTCTGGGCTGCAATGTGTCCGCCATGTCGCTGCGAGATGACGCGTGGTGGCGTGTCCTGTTGGACTACCTGGGAATGCATCGCCATCTTGCCCGGCGGTTGACGCTGGAAATCACCGAGACCAGCGCAGTCAGTCAGAGTAAGGATGTATTCGCGCTGATCGCTGGCCTGCGGGTGCGCGGCACGCGCATCGCGCTGGACGACGTGGGCGTCGGTTATACGACATGGGAATTCATGGCGTATACCCGGCCCGATGTGGTCAAGATCGACCGTTCCATCCTGACGCGTTCGTGCAGCCTGCGCCATTCGCCCGATGTCCTGCGCAACCTGGTGCGCGTCTGTGCCGATTACAGCCCTTGTGTGGTCATCGAAGGCATTGAGACCGACGCGGAAATGTCCGCTGCCAAGTATGCCGGTGCACAGGGCGTGCAGGGCTACCTGATTGGCAGACCCTCTTTGCATCCTCCCACCTGGCTTGGGCAAACATCGGTGTGTGTGACTGATGCCTACGTACCGACCTGCGCTACCCACCCCGATTTCCCCATTCCGCCACCACCTCGTACTACGGAGCTGAGACGGATCGAAGGGAAGAACGGATGAAGTGGGCAACCTGGCAACGTGGTCTTTGGGTCAGCGTGGGCATACTGGCCACATTGGCTGCCGGCATTTTCTATTGGCGAGTCGATGCCGTCGCGCACGCCCCGTTGTGGGCCTATGCCGTGGCGGCGGTCGGGCTGGCGGGTATGCTGTTCGCCTACATGGTGCTGGTGGTTGGATTCCTCGGTTCGATCCAGTACCAATTGCTGCGCCTGTCCTGCATCGACCCACTGTTCACGGGCAGCAAGATCCCCACGATGCAGGCCGCGCAGTGCGGCAAGCAGGCAGCGCAGATACTCAACAGGGCGACTTCGCAGAGCGAAGACAAGATGGCGCTGGACGCTTACATGAGCGGACTGAGCGACGGCTTCTATGCGCTGGAGGCGGCGGATCCCATCTGGACGCCAGGTGTTACCTCGCCAGGGAGACGTTGGACCCGGTCCCATCTGCTCAAGGTACGAGACATCGGTTACCGGCATGGATCGGTGATTCGCTGCGCTTTCAACAAGGAGCGGTGATGGCGGCGATCCTGCTTTCGCCCGATGGCACGAAGGTGCCGCCGATCTGCCAAGAGACTTTTACAAAGCGCTGAGCGGCGTTGCCTGATCCATCAGGCGTGCGGATCTGGCATTACTCATCCTTGCTCGCGTTCGTGGGCGGGTGGGCCGGTCAGACCTTCAGTTCGGGCGGCAGGTGCGGCGCGAGAACCTGCAGCATCTGCGCGAACACCTTGGGGTTGCCGGCGACGATGTTGCCGGATTCGAGAAAGCCTTCGTTGCCGAGGAAATTGCCGACCAGCGCGCCGGCTTCCTGCGCGATCAGGCTGCCGGCGGCGATGTCCCAGGCGTTGAGCCGCATCTCCCAGAAACCGTCGTAGCGGCCGCAGGCGACCCAGGCGAGGTCGAGCGCGGCGGAGCCGGGCCGGCGCAGGCCCGAGGTCGCCTTCATCATGTCGCGGAACATGTTGAGGTAGGCCTCGGTGAAGGTGAAATCGCGGAAGGGAAAGCCGGTACCGATCAGGCATTCGGCCAGCTTCGCGCGCTTGCTGGCGCGGATGCGGCGGTCGTTGAGTGTGGCGCCGCGGCCGCGGCTGGCGGTGAAGAGCTCGTTGCGCGCGGGGTCGAACACCACGGCCTGGGTGATCTGGTTTTTGTGCTTCAGCGCGATGGACACCGCGTATTGCGGCACGCCGTGCAGGAAGTTGGTGGTGCCGTCGAGCGGATCGATGATCCACTGGTAATCCTCGCCGTTCCGGGCTGCGGACGCGCCGGACTCCTCTGCTAAAATCCCGTGATTTGGATAGGCGTCGAGCAGGGTTTCGATGATGGCGCGTTCGGCCATCTGATCGACTTCGCTGACGTAGTCGCGATCCTGTTTGCTCCGCACGGTGAGCTGGTCGAGGTCGAGCGAGGCGCGATTGATGATCGCCCCGGCTTTGCGGGCGGCTTTCACCGCCGTGTTGAGCATGGGATGCATGAAGAGGGTCACGGGCTTCAAAGAACGGAGCCGGCATTTTACTTGATGACGCAGCCGAATCCCCAAGCGCTCGACCGCATCCGCGTCGTGCTGGTGCGCACGAGCCACCCCGGCAACATCGGCGCGGCGGCGCGGGCGATGAAGACGATGGGCCTGTCGCGGCTCCATCTCGTCGCGCCGGCCGTTTTCCCGAATAGTCAGGCCGATGCGATGGCCTCGGGCGCGACCGACGTGCTGGCCGGCGCGCGCGTGTACGCGACGCTGGCGGAGGCGCTGGCCGACACCACACTGGCGCTCGGCGTGTCGGCGCGCCGCCGCGACATCGTCTCCGAGATCCTCGCGCCCGGCGAAGCCGCGTCCCGGATTCTGGCCGAGGCCCAGGGCGCGGAGGTCGCGCTGGTGTTCGGCAACGAGGCCAGCGGCCTGTCCAACGAGGAACTCGAACAGTGCCAGGGTCTGGTGACGATTCCCGCCAACCCCGACTACAGTTCGCTCAATCTCGCGGCGGCGGTGCAGGTGCTGAGCTACGAAATCCGGCGGCAGTGGCTCGGCCGCTTCGAGTGGCTGCAGCCCGAGGCCGAGATGGCGAGCAACGGCGAAATCGAGCGGTTCTACGCGCATCTGGAAACGACGCTGGCCGAGCTGGACTTCCTCAATCCCGGCTCGCCCGGCCGGCTGATGTCGAAGCTGCGCCGGCTGTTCTCGCGCACCCGTCTGTCGCGGGAAGAGGTGAACATTCTGCGCGGCGTGCTCAGCGCGGCGCAGGCCGCGAAAGCGGCGGGAACGCGCCGGCATAATAGTTGACTAAATTACTCGGAAAAAGCATTCTGTCGCCATGAGCCTGCTGAAACGCCTGAAGGAAGACATTGCCGTCGTGTTCGATCGCGACCCGGCCGCGCGCTCGGCGTTCGAGGTCGTGACGACCTATCCGGGCTTCCACGCCGTCGTCATCCACCGGCTGGCGAACAAGCTGTGGCGCGCGAATCTGAAATGGCTGGCCCGCTTCGTCTCGCACATCGGGCGCTGGCTGACCGGCATCGAAATCCACCCCGGCGCGACCATCGGCCGGCGGGTCTTCATCGATCACGGCATGGGCGTGGTGGTCGGCGAAACCGCCGAGATCGGCGACGACTGCACGCTCTATCACGGCGTGACCCTGGGCGGGACGTCGTGGAACAAAGGCAAGCGCCATCCCACGCTGAAGCCCGGCGTGGTGGTCGGCGCAGGCGCCAAGATCCTGGGGCCGATCACGATCGGCGCGAACGCGCGCGTCGGCTCCAACGCCGTCGTGGTGAAGGACGTGCCGGACGACGCGACCGCGGTAGGCATCCCCGCGCGCATCCTGGACAACGCGGCCGAGCAGCAGCGCAAGGCGCAGGCCGAGAAACTCGGCTTCTCGGCCTATGCGATCTCGGCCGACATGAACGACCCGGTGGTCAAGGCCATACACGGCCTGATCGACCATTCGGCCCATACCGACAAGCGGCTCGAGCTGATTCTCGCGCACCTGCAGAAACTGGGCGTGGAATTGCCCGCCGGACAGGACAAGCCGGACGATTTCGATCCGAACTATCTGAACAAAATAGTTGACTAATTTGCTAAGGTAAGGAATAGTTGACTGAAATGCTCGGGAATTTTATAGTTCGGGCGAAATTTCAGGAGAGCGAGTCATGAGACTGACCACCAAAGGCCGTTTCGCCGTCACCGCCATGCTGGATCTGGCGCTGCGCGGCGGCAAGAACCCGGTGACGCTGGCGGGCATCAGCGAGCGTCAGGACATTTCCCTGTCCTATCTGGAGCAATTGTTCAGCCGCCTGCGCCGCCACGAGCTGGTGGAAAGCGTGCGCGGGCCGGGCGGCGGCTATTTTCTCGCCAAGCCCCTGGCCGAGGTGAGCGTGGCCGACATCATCCGCGCGGTCGACGAGCCCATCGACGCGACCCAGTGCGGCGGCAAGGAAAACTGCCACGACGAGCACCGCTGCCTCACCCACGATCTGTGGGTCGGTCTCAATGCGCACATCTACGAATACCTCGACAACGTCACGCTGGCTTCGCTGGTGGCCAAGCAGGACGAGTGCAAGGACAAGGTTCTGCAGGACCGCCGCACGAGCAAGATGACGCTGGCGGCCTGAACTGGATTGACAAGGGCATGACACGATGAAAACGATCTACCTCGACTACTCCGCCACCACGCCGGTCGATCCGCGCGTGGCCGACAAGATGATTCCCTACCTGACCGAGCAGTTCGGCAACCCGGCCTCGCGCTCGCACAGCTACGGCTGGGAGGCCGAGAAGGCCGTCGAGGAGGCCCGCGGCCACGTCGCCGCGCTGGTCAACGCCGACCCCAAGGAAATCGTCTTCACCTCGGGCGCGACCGAATCGAACAACCTCGCCATCAAGGGCGCGGCCAATTTCTATGCCGGCACCAAGGGCAAGCACATCATCACCGTGATGACCGAGCACAAGGCCGTGCTCGACACCGTGCGGGAAATGGAGCGCCAGGGCTTCGAGGCGACTTATCTGCCGGTCAAGGAAAACGGCCTGATCGATCTCGACGCGCTGCGCGCCGCGATCCGTCCGGATACCGTGCTCGTGTCGGTGATGGCGGTGAACAACGAGATCGGCGTGATCCAGGACCTCGAAGCCATCGGCAAGCTTTGCCGGGAGAAGGGCGTGATCTTCCACGTCGACGCCGCGCAGGCCGCCGGCAAGATGCCGATCGACCTGAAGACGCTGCCGGTCGACCTGATGTCCTTCTCCGCGCACAAGATCTACGGCCCCAAGGGCATCGGCGCGCTGTACGTGCGCCGCAAGCCGCGCGTGCGCCTGGAAGCGCAGATGCACGGCGGCGGCCACGAGCGCGGCATGCGCTCCGGCACCTTGCCGACGCATCAGATCGTCGGCATGGGCGAAGCCTTCCGCATCGCCAAGGAAGAAATGGCGACCGAGAACGAGCGTATCCGCATGCTGCGCGACCGGCTCTACAACGGCCTCAAGGGCATCGAGGAAGTGCATCTCAACGGCGACATGGAGCGCCGCGTGCCGCACAACCTCAACGTCAGCTTCAACTTCGTCGAGGGCGAATCCCTCATCATGGCGATCAAGGATCTGGCGGTGTCGTCGGGCTCCGCCTGCACCTCGGCCAGCCTGGAGCCGTCCTACGTGCTGCGCGCGCTGGGCCGTTCCGACGAACTCGCCCACAGTTCGATCCGCTTCTCGATCGGCCGTTTCACCACCGAGGCGGAAATCGACTACGCCGTCAAGCTGCTGCACGAAAAGATCGGCAAGCTGCGCGAGCTTTCGCCCCTGTGGGAAATGTTCAAGGAAGGCATCGATCTGAACACCGTGCAATGGGCGGCGCATTGATTTAAGGAGAAACACCATGTCTTACAGCGATAAAGTTCTCGATCACTACGAAAACCCCCGCAACGTCGGCTCGTTCGGCAAGGAAGACGACGGCATCGGCACCGGCATGGTCGGCGCGCCGGCCTGCGGCGACGTGATGAAACTGCAGATCAAGGTCGGGCCGGACGGCGTCATCGAGGACGCCAAGTTCAAGACCTACGGCTGCGGCTCGGCTATCGCGTCCAGCTCGCTCGTGACCGAATGGGTCAAGGGCAAGACGCTCGATCAGGCGATGGAGATCAAGAACACCGCCATCGCCGAAGAGCTGGCGCTGCCGCCGGTGAAGATTCACTGCTCGATTCTGGCCGAAGACGCGATCAAGGCGGCGGTGGCCGACTACAAGCAGAAGAAGGGGCTGGCGTAATCATGGCGGTCACGCTGTCCGAACGCGCCGCGCAGCACGTCGCCGGCTTCCTGGCCAAGCGCGGCAAGGGCGCCGGCATCCGACTGGGCGTCCGCACGACCGGCTGCTCGGGCATGGCCTACAAGCTCGAATTCGCCGACGAGATTCCAGAAGGCGACGAGATCTACGAAAGCCACGGCGTCAAGATTTTCGTCGACCCCAAGAGCCTGCCCTACATCGACGGCACCGAGCTCGACTACGCCCGCGAAGGCCTGAACGAAGGCTTCAAGTTCAACAATCCGAACGTGAAGAACGAGTGTGGCTGCGGGGAGTCGTTCAACGTGTGAATCCCAGGGGTCAGGATTCAGGGGGCGGGGTTTGAGCGGCCTTCGGCCATAGCCGGCCAAACGGGGGCGAAGTGCTTTTCCTGATCCCTGAATCCCGACCCCTGATCCCTGTTCATGCAATCCCATTTCGCCCTCTTCAACCTGCCCGAAACCTACGCGCTCGACCGCGTGCGTCTCGACGCGGCCTATCGCGAGCTGCAGAACACGGTGCATCCGGACCGTTTCGCCGCGCGGTCCGAGGCCGAGCAGCGCGTGGCGATGCAATGGGCGACGCAGGCGAACGAGGCGTACCAGACGCTGAAGCATCCGGTCGACCGCGGCGTCTATCTGCTGAAGCTGCACGGAATCGATGCGCTGGACGCCACCGACACCCGCATGGCGCCGGCCTTCCTGATGCAGCAGATGGAATGGCGCGAGGCGATCGACGACGCGCGGGACGCCCGCAGCGCCGGGGCGCTCGATGCGCTGACCGCCGAACTGCGTCAGGCGCACAAGGTCATCGAGGCACGGCTGGGCGTCTTGCTCGATGCGGACAAGGATTACGAAGGCGCGCGCGAAGCCGTGCGCCAGTTGCGTTTCATGGACAAGCTCATCGCCGAGATCGGCGAGGTGTACGAAGAGATCGAGGATTGATCGTCATGCGCCGTTTCCCGACTGTCTGATTCCGTTACCGTCATGGCCCTGCTGCAAATTTCCGAACCCGGCATGTCCACCGCGCCGCACCAGCACCGGCTGGCGGTCGGCATCGATCTGGGCACGACCAATTCCCTGGTCGCCACGGTGCGTTCCGGCCTGGCGGTCGTGCTCGACGACGCGGCCGGTCATTCCCTGCTGCCTTCGGTGGTGCGCTATCACGCCGACGGCCGGGTCGAGGTCGGTTATCCCGCGCAGGCCGCGCAGAACGCCGACCCGCGCAACACCATCGCGTCGGTCAAGCGCTTCATGGGGCGCGGCCTGTCCGACATCGACGATGCGGCCACGCTGCCGTATCGCTTCGTCGACGCGCCCGGCATGGTGCAGTTGAACACTGCGGCCGGCGTGAAGAGCCCGGTCGAAGTCTCGGCGGCAATCCTCAAGACCCTGCGCGACCGCGCCGAAGCGGCGCTCGGCGGCGAACTCGTCGGCGCGGTCATCACCGTGCCGGCGTATTTCGACGACGCGCAGCGCCAGGCGACCAAGGACGCGGCGCAACTGGCCGGCCTGAACGTGCTGCGGCTGCTGAACGAACCGACCGCCGCCGCGATCGCCTACGGGCTCGACAACGCCTCGGAAGGCATCTACGCCGTCTACGACTTGGGCGGCGGCACCTTCGACATTTCCGTTCTCAGGCTGTCCAAGGGCGTCTTCGAGGTGCTCGCGACCAACGGCGATTCCGCATTGGGCGGCGACGACTTCGATCAGCGCATCTTCTGCTGGATGGTGGAGCAGGGGCGTTTCCAGCCGCTGTCGCCCGGCGACATGCGCCTGCTGCTGACCAAGGCGCGCGACGCGAAGGAAGCCCTGACCGAGCACACCGAGGCGCGCGTCACCGTCATGCTCTCCACCGGCGAGATGCTGGACGCCACACTGACCCAGGCCGACTTCAACGCGATGACCGCCGGCCTCGTCAGCAAGACGCTGGCGCCCACGCGCAAGGCGCTGCGCGACGCCGGGCTCGCGGTCGAGGACGTGAAGGGCGTCGTCATGGTCGGCGGCTCGACCCGCATGCCCTGCATCCGTCAGGCCGTAGCGGATTACTTCCATCAGGCGCCGCTGACCAACCTCGACCCGGACAAGGTCGTCGCACTGGGCGCGGCGATGCAGGCGGACATCCTCGCCGGCAACCGCGCGGGTGACGACTGGCTGCTGCTCGACGTTATTCCGCTTTCGCTCGGCCTGGAAACGATGGGCGGCCTCACCGAGAAGGTGATCCCCCGCAACACCACGATCCCGACCGCGCGCGCGCAGGATTTCACCACCTTCAAGGACGGTCAGACCGCGATGAGCGTGCACGTGCTGCAGGGCGAGCGCGAACTGGCCGTCGACTGCCGCTCGCTGGCGCGCTTCGAGCTGCGCGGCATTCCGCCGATGGTCGCCGGCGCGGCGCGCATCCGCGTCACCTTCCAGGTCGACGCCGACGGCCTGCTGTCGGTGTCGGCGCGCGAGCAGAGCGCCGGCGTCGAGGCGAGCGTGCAGGTCAAGCCCTCGTATGGCCTCGGCGACGAGGAAATCACCCGCATGCTGAAGGACGCCTTCACGCACGCGAAGGACGACATGCGCGCCCGCGCGCTCAACGAACAGGTCGTCGACGCGCAGGGCCTGATCGCCGCGACCCGCGCCGCGCTGGCCGAGGACGGCGAACTGCTCTCCGCCGACGAAGCCGCGGCGGTCGAGGCCGGGATCGCCGCGCTCGAAACCCTGCTGGCGGGTTCCGATCATCAGGCCATCAAGCGCGGCATCGAGGCGCTCAACACCGCCACCACCGAATTCGCGCAGCGCCGCATGGACCGCAACGTCCGCCGCGCAATGGCCGGGCAGAAACTGGAAACCTTCGGTTGACCACCATGTTGAACGACGCTTTCATCGAATCCCTGCGCGTCAGGCTCGAAGCCCACCCGATCTACGCGGCGGTCCGCACGCCCGAGGACCTGCGCGTCTTCATGCAGCACCACGTCTATTCGGTGTGGGATTTCATGTCCCTGATCAAGTATCTGCAGAACGAGGTCGCGCCCGCGCGCTGGCCGTGGACGCCGCGCGGCGACGCCTCGGTGCAGCGCTTCATCAACGAACTGGTGCTGGAAGAGGAGACCGACATCGCCCTGCCCGGGCAGGCGGGCCATACCAGCCATTTCGCGCTCTATCTGGCCGCCATGCGCGAAATTGGCGCCGACGCCGATACCCCCGCGCGCTATGTCGAGACCGTCGGCGAAGCGGGCATCGACGCCGCGCTCGCGACGGGCCTCGCACCCAAGCCCTCGGCCGCCTTCAACCGCAGCACCTTCGATTTCCTGGCGAGCGGCAAGCCGCACACCGTCGCCGCCGCCCTGGCGCTGGGCCGGGAGCACGTCATCCCCTCGATGTTCCGTGCCTTCCTGTCGCGCATGGGCGTGACCGAATCCCAGGCGCCGAGCTTCCATTACTACCTGAACCGCCACGTCCACCTCGACGAGGATTTCCACGCCCCGCTGTCGCTGCGCCTGCTCGCCGCCCTGTGCGAAGGCAAGCCCGAAAAATGGCGCGAGGCCGAAGCCGCGGCCGAAGCCGCCGTCGAAGCGCGCATCGCCTTCTGGGACGGCGTGCTCGCCGCTCTGCCGAGTCAACACACCCAAGCCGCCTGACCATGCCCCAGCTCATCGTTTTGCCCCACGTCGAACTCTGCCCCGAAGGCGCCGTGATCGAAGCCAAAACCGGCGACACCGTCTGCGACACCCTGCTCGCCAACGGCGTGGAGATCGAACACGCCTGCGAAAAATCCTGCGCCTGCACCACCTGCCACGTCATTGTCCGCGAAGGCTTCGATTCGCTCGCCGAATCGACCGAACTCGAAGACGACCTGCTCGACAAGGCCTGGGGCCTGGAGCCGCAATCGCGCCTGTCGTGCCAGGCCCGCGTCGCCGACGCCGACCTCGTGATAGAAATCCCCAAATACACCATCAACATGGTGAAAGAAGGACATTGAAATGAAGTGGACCGATACCCTCGACATCGCCATCGAGCTGACCGAAGCCCACCCCGAAATCGACCCCCGCACCATCCGCTTCACCGACCTGCATGCTTGGGTGATGGAACTGCCCGAATTTGATGACGACCCGAATCATTCGGGCGAGAAGATTCTGGAGGCGATTCAGATGGCTTGGATTGATGAGGTGAGTTGAACCGGAGCGGCAGTGCTTCTCTAATCCCTCGCGCGCCAGCAACGATGGCTCAAAGCCAAGCCAACAACCGGTCAAGCCAACTCAACGCTCGCATAGCCAGACCACTTTACCTGTATTGTCTATTCGTGCGGGGCAACGTGCTTTCAGCCTAGGCTCATGCTCGGGAAGCGGCAAATATTCCGGCAAGTATACTGAGCCGTCGAGTAGCACAATTACATGCCGCTTAGCCTTGTAATTGAATTTAAATATTTCATCTCTTGGCCAGAAAACCACGTGGTAATACAAATTGCTACCGAATCCCATGTTCGGGTTTCTTCGGAGTGCGATGTTATCCAGATCATCTGTTGATAGCTTGATCTTTGATTTATCCGCCAAAGCGATAAGTGATAGGTTGACTGCATCATTCAAGGATAGCGGAAGCTCCTTGCCCGGTTCCCATTTAGGTGCTGACAGGAACCTGTCTGTTGGAACCAGAATAACTCCGTGTTTCCCATCGACCTCACCTAATACAACAGGGCTGACCAAGGAAATTTCTTTTGGAAGTAGACCTTCTGATCCAAGGGTAGGCAGTACGATATCGTCAGCATATGCGGCTGACAATAAAAATGACACTATGACCGAAAGAAGTACGGCGCGCATGGTGTTTGCCTCTCGCATTGAATGTGCGTGATAGAAGGGAATTCGTCCAGCTTTACCTTGTTTGACATACCTTCACGACGCATAACGTTGGAGGCGACGCCCCCCCGGTTTGAGTAGCATGTAGCTTTGGAGTCCAATTTCATCATTCAAGGAGTTGGACATGAAGAAGCGTTTCACCGAAGAGCAGATCATTGGCAATATCTAGGCCGCAGGAACTCGTCAGCCGCGCGCACCTTATAGATTGGAAAAACCAACGATTACCAAGACGGCGCCAATTGCGAGGACAAGATAGGAGAAAATAGCGATGCCACCCTCAATAATGCGCGACTTAAACATTGAGCCGAAGCTTTTAAATTCTTCAAGCCCGGCCGCATTGCGACGATAGAATGCACGTCGATTAAGAAAAATACTGCCAGCGCCACCAGCGATAACAAGCAAAAATCCAAGCAGCAGATATCCCATAAGCACTCCTTCCTCGGTCAAAGCGAAAGTCTAACGTCTGAAACCGGCCTGCGCGGCTTTTTGCGCAGGTCCGGTGGAATGATGGGTTGGGCCTCGGGCACCTGGGTTCTGCTTCATGTTCCTAACTTCCCGAAAGCTCTGAAAAGGCTTGGCTTAGCAACACCATAAGCTTTTCATATGGATAGTAGACGGTACCCGTTCCTGAATTTCCATTTTTGTACGCCAAGCAGATATTTCTCTTGGATGGCTTTCCGCTGCCAAGAGAAGCTTTGCCACCAATACTCTTTAGCGAAATTATCTTCTGGCCCAGATGCTTCATGTTGATGATGGCAAGAGCATCGTCTTCAGAGAACGACAGGCCGATAAAACAATTTTCGTCGGTTCGTAAATCGAAGAGCACGTGAATGCTGTTGCGTTCGACGGAGACCTCGTGGCTAGTTTCGTCCATGTTCTGTCTGAGGTGGAAAGGCAGGAGATTAAGAGGCCCAACGTTTGAGCTGAGGCGCGAGCGCCAGTGTGGCGCTTGGCCCGCCGTACGGATGATGTACCACTCCGGGAGGCGGGCCAAGTGCCATGCCGGTGCGAGTCGGCTCTAGCGAAGGGTTAGGCGTCATCCGACGAGCCTGCGCCTTCCCACCGAGCGCGCCAAGCATTGAAGTCGAAGTCATCTCTGTACCCAACTACGGCCGTGGCCGTCTCGACGATCAGGCGGTCCAAGTCCTCCATCACATCTCCACCCGTGACCACACCAACGATTGTTCCTCCGGTACCTGGCCCGCCAGGCTCGTGCTTCGCCCAGTGGAACTTGTACCTTTCGCGTATGTAGCTCTTGATGTGAGCAGTAGCCCCATCTTTGCCGAAGTGCTTGACCGGGTAGAACTCCGCAAGCTTGAGCCAGATGAGCTCATAAAAGTCCACAACGTCGTACGTCGCCTTGCGCATTTCAACGGTGATGCCGGTATCCCATCCCGGTTGTGCGGTTCGGCGTGCAATAGCCTTGAGTTCTGGGAGTGACTGAAAGAGGCGGACATCAGTTGGTTCATCGAACGAACGCCGAACGTAGTCGTCAGGAACTTCGTTGGAAGTGACTGTTCGGCAAGTTGGTCCTTACGCCTGTGTAGGGCAATCGCCGCTAGGGCGAAGACGAATGCCAGAGTGCCGGAACCGGCGGCATACGAGTAGTCCTTTATAGACAGGAAGTACCAAAGGGCACCGGTCGCGAATATGCCGGAGGTCCACCAGCAGGTTTGAATCACCCAATCAGGTACGGTGCGACTCATGACGCCTAACGTGCTAGCTCAGGGGCGCGAAGCCGGCTTGCCGGCGAAGTGTCCCTCTGGAGCGGCGGGTTAGCCATCGCATATCTACTGTGCTCTCAGTGGCAGATTTGTCGTGCAAGACTGCAAAGAGTCAGCTGCGTCCTCGACGAACGCGGACAAAGCTGACACAGCTTCGGCTTCATGATCCGGGCCAAGGGGCTCTTTGAAGTAGCGGAGCCCTACGACCTCAATCCGATCCCTACCGTGAACGAAAAGACGATGAACAGAGAGCGAGGTAAGCAGCCCGTCTGGACGGGTTACGATAGAGCGGGCAAATGGGAAGGGCGATTCTTTTGGTCCTTCTTTCATGTTACGCACCGTTAATACGAGAGAAGGGCCAAGCAACCCTTTGACCTGAGTTTGCTTGAAATAGTCAGGGCGAGCCTCTACGTTCTTTTGGTTATGGGCGGCCAAATTCTCAATCTCGACTTCAACTGTACGGCCTGCCGGGACGGTTGACGCCACCACATAGAGTGCCGTCATATCCTTGTATGCGGCACGGCTGAAGTAAAGTGTGTTGTTGTTATACATTGCCTCAGCCAGTGCCTCTGCATCAGTCGCCCGAGGAAATTTAAGGCAGAGAACATTTCCGAAGCGGTGCTGTCCGTCCCACACTTTCTGGTTACCGGAAAATCTTGCCTCAAGAAACTTGGACGAGAGTTGAAACGATTGCTGCGCATACGCTGCGTACGTTCCAAGCGCGGTTGAAAGGACAAGTGCGATGGATAGTAGCGTTTTCATGGCTGCGGTAGTTTTGTTGTGATGGCTAACGCCTGAATTAAGCCGCGCCGCGAAGCGGCGTCGGCTTGAATGAATTGTTAGGTGCTGATTGCATTGGTGAAAGTAATTTTGTTGCCGAATGGGTCTGATATGGCCATATTTTTGCTGCCCCAGGGCATGTCTTGGATGCCCGGCTTGGCGAACTTATAGTTCTTTTGATTTAACTTTTTACAGTAAGACTCTAGCTCATCTGTTTCAATGTTGATGGCGCAGCCAGGACTACAACCCCCATGATGCTCAGTTAGCAGCAAAACGCATTCTCCTTTTGATATCTGCATATACAGAGGCGCTCCATCAAAGTCTCGATGTTCAAAGTCTATGTTGAACTCCAGAAATTCAACATAAAATTCTTTGGCTTTATTTTCATCAAATATTCTTATTAGAGGAGCTATTCTGGTAAATGCCATTTTGTGTTCTCTTTGTGTGCACCTAACGTGCAATATGCACCTGTGCAGGTGCATGTATCGGCAATGAACAGGTGCCTAATCCAGATCGAATGTACCTAACTGTCTGATTCATATGGGCCTCCCTGAAATTAGAGGGACTGCAACCCACGACAAATACACCTGAGCCTGATTCGATGAAACAGCTTCGTGCATTTCAAGGCACGGTGCCCCGGCTCGCTACCACTTCACCACATGCACATTGTTCAGCGTCCGCCCCAGAAACCGCTCGCCGATGGTCTGGAAGCGCAGGGGCACGTCGGTAACGTAGAAGTCGTAGCGTGGCTGGCCGGGGCCGGGGTTGGCGAGGCCTTTTTCGGCGAGCACGGCGGCGACCTGTTCGGCCATCGCCTCGGCGGAATCGACGAGGTTCACGTCGTTGCCGACGACCTGTCGCAGCAGCGGCTTGAGCAGGGGGTAATGCGTACAGCCCAGCACCAGGGTGTCGATGTGTTCGGACTGCAGGGGCTTGAGGTAGTCCTCGGCGGTGAGCCGGGTCACGTCGTGGTCGAGCCAGCCTTCTTCCACCAGCGGGACGAAGAGGGCGCAGGCCTGCGAATGGATGCGCGAGTCGGGGGCGTAGTCGTGGATGGCGCGGGCGTAGGCGTTGCTGTTGATGGTGGTGGGGGTGCCGATCACGCCGATGCGTTTGCCGCCACGCGCGGAGACGGCGCCGGCGTCGATGACGTCGAGGACGGGCACGGGCGACAGGTCCTTGACGACCTGCGCGGCGACGGCGGCCATGGTGTTGCAAGCGATGACCAGGAGCTTGACGTCCTTCTCGAGCAGGAACTGCGCGATCTGGGCGGTGAAGTGAGCGATGGTCTCGACCGATTTCACGCCGTAGGGCACGCGCGCGGTGTCGCCGAAGTAGACGATGTTCTCGTAGGGCAGGCGTTCCATCAGCGCGCGTACCACGGTCAATCCACCGATGCCGGAATCGAATACGCCGATGGGGGAGGATGCGGTGCTCATGCGGACAGGCTGTGTTGCGAGAGCGCCCATTCTACATGCTCGCGCACGAGCGCCGAGGGGTGATCGAGCCGCGTTCTGAGGGCGTTGGCGGCCGCTTCGGAAGGGGTCGCATTGCCCAGCGCGACGGCGATGTTGCGCAGCCAGCGTTCGTGTCCGATGCGGCGGATGGCCGAGCCGGCCAGGCGGTCGTTGAAGTCGGTTTCGTTCCAGGCGAAAAGCTCGGCCAGCCGGGCGCGGTCGAGGCCGTTGCGCACGGCGAAGTCGGGCAGGGTGGCCGTTCGTGCAAAGCGGTTCCACGGGCAGATGAGCTGACAGTCGTCGCAGCCGTAGATGCGGTTGCCGAGCAGTGGACGCAGTTCGACGGGGATGCTGCCTTTCAGTTCGATCGTCAGGTAGGAGATGCAGCGCCGTGCGTCGAGCTGATACGGCGCGACGATGGCCTGCGTGGGGCAGACGTCGAGGCAGGCCCGGCAGGTGCCGCAGTGGCCGGTCTCGGGCGTGTCGACCGGTAGCGGCAGGTCGGTGTATATCTCGCCGAGGAAGAACCACGAGCCGTGATCGCGGTTGAGCAGCAAGGTGTGCTTGCCGCGCCAGCCCAGGCCGGATTGCGTGGCGAGTTCGACTTCGAGCACGGGGGCGCTGTCGGTGAAGATGCGGAACTGCCCGTGGCCGGCCGCCGCAGCGATGCGTTCGGCCAGGGTTTGCAGGCGGTTGCGCAGCACCTTGTGGTAGTCGCGTCCGAGCGCGTAGCGCGAAAGATAAGCGGCCTCGGAGTCGGCCATGACGGCGTGCGGATCGGCGGCGCCGGGCGGCAGATAATCCAGCCGCACGCTGATCACGCGCAAGGTGCCGGGCACGAGTTCGGCGGGGCGGCTGCGCTTCGTGCCGTGGGCCGCCATATAATCCATCTCGCCATGAAAGCCCTTAGCCAGCCATTCGAGCAATCGCGCCTCCGCGTCGCCGAGTTCGCAACCGGCGATGCCGACGTCGGCGAAGCCGAGTTCGCGTCCCCATTGCTTGATCTGTGTGGCCAGACGGCCTGAGTCCTGCGCATGCATGGCCCCGATCATACCGCGCGCTGCAGCCGCCATCTGGCGGACGAAGCGGCCACGCTGGCCTTCGGCGCGCAACTGGCGCGGGAACTGACGCCGGGTCTGTGCCTCTACCTGGAGGGCGATCTGGGCGCGGGCAAGACGACGCTGGTGCGCGGCATGCTCAGGGCGCTCGGCTATGCCGGCCGGGTGAAGAGCCCGACCTACACGCTGGCCGAAACCTATGAACTGCCGCGGTTTGAGCTGTATCATTTCGACCTGTATCGTATGCATGACCCGCGCGAGTGGCTCGACGCCGGCTTCCGCGACATCGGCGGCGACGCGGTGAGCCTGATCGAATGGCCCGAAAAGGCGGCGGGCTGGCTGCCCGATCCGGATGCGATCGTCCGCCTGACGATCGACGGCGAGGGGCGCACGGCGACCTGCTCGGCCGCGAGCCCGAAGGGCGCTCAATTTCTGGAGGCGAGTTGCGCACGTTCCTGAGGTTCATCCTGCTGTGCGGCATGCTGGCGACGGGCTGGGCCCACGCCCTGCAGTTGAGCGCGACGCGCCTGTGGCCCTCGTCCGATTACACGCGCCTGACGCTGGAAGCGCCGCAGCCGCTGAGCTACAAATACTTCACCCTCGGCAGCCCGGATCGCCTGGTGATCGACCTCGAAGGCGTCGAGCCGGGCGCGACGCTGGATGCGCTGAGCGGCCTGCTCGCCGCCGACGATCCTTACATCGCCTCGATCCGCACCGGGCTCAACCGGCCGGGCGTCATGCGCATCGTGCTGGCGCTCAAAACACCCGCCAAACCGTCGGTATTCGCCTTGCAGCCCCTGGGCCAGTACGGCCATCGCCTGGTGATCGATCTGTATCCGGCGACTGCATCGGTCGCCGACGTCGCCAAAGCGGAACCGGCGACCCGCGCCGACAAAACCGCCAAGCCGCCCGCGCCGCAGTACGCCCGGCTCATCACGGTGGCGGTCGACGCTGGCCACGGGGGCGAAGATCCCGGCGCGGTCGGCGCCAACGGCTCGCACGAGAAGAACATCACCCTGGCGCTGGCGAAAAAACTCAAGCAGAAGATCGACGCGCAGGAAAACATGCGCGCCGTGCTGACGCGCGACGGCGACTATTTCGTGCCGCTGGCGCAGCGCGTCGTCAAGGCGCGCGCGGTGAAGGCCGACCTTTTCCTGTCGATCCACGCCGATGCGTTCATCAAGCCGCATGCGCGCGGCTCGTCCGTCTTCGCGTTGTCGGAGAACGGCGCGACCTCGGCCGCCGCCCGCTGGCTGGCGAAGAAGGAAAACGAAGCCGACCTGATCGGCGGCATCAACATCGACGTCAAGGACCCTTTCCTCAAGCGCACGCTCATCGACCTGTCGCAGACCGCCACCATCAACGACAGCCTCAAGCTCGGGCGCGCGGTGCTGAAGGAGATCGGATCGGTGAATACGCTGCACAAGAACGAAGTCGAGCAGGCCGGCTTCGCCGTGCTGAAAGCCCCCGACATCCCCTCGATCCTGGTCGAAACTGCTTTCATCTCCAACCCCGAGGAGGAGGCGCGGCTCAACGACGCCGCCTACCAGGACAGGCTGGTTGACGCGATCCTCGACGGCATCAAGGCGTATTTCGACAAGCATCCGCTGACCGCGCCTGCGCGGCTTACGCGCAACCCATGACCGACGCTTTGCTCGGCCGGCCGGCGCCCGGGTTCGACGCGCCGCTCGACGTGCTCGAAGCCTGCCATGCGCGGATCGCGCGGCAGTGCGACACGCTCGAAAAGCTGCTGGCCTATCTGCCGCAACACGGCGCGGATGCGCAGGCCCGGCAGGCCGCCCGGGCGGTCATGGCCTATTTCGATACGGCTGCGGTGCATCACCACGACGACGAGGAACGCAATCTGTTCCCCCTGCTGGAAGCGGCGGGTGTGCCCGGCGCCTGCGATCTGGTCGAGACGCTCACGCTGGAGCATGAGGATCAGACGCGCCTGTGGCGCGCGCTGCGCGTGCAGCTTGTGGGCATCGTGGCCGGTGCATCGGCCGAACTGGACGCCGACCTGACGGCCCGTTTCGTCGCCGCTCAGCGCACGCACCTCGAATTCGAGAACCGGCGCGTCCTGCCCTTGGCGCGCGCCTGTCTGGATGCCGCCGCGCTCGACCGGCTGGGGCGGGCGATGGCCGCGCGCCGCGGCGTCGCATTCCCGGCCTAGTTCACTGTGTCGATTCGCGTCCTGCCCGATGTCCTGATTTCGCAGATCGCCGCCGGCGAGGTGGTCGAGCGGCCGGCCGCGGCCTTGAAGGAAATCCTGGAGAACAGCCTCGACGCCGGCGCGACCGACATCCGGGTCGAACTGGAGCAGGGCGGCGTCAAGCGGATTCGCGTCAGCGACGACGGCGCCGGCATCGCGCGCGACGAGCTGGCCCTGGCGCTGACGCGCCACGCCACCAGCAAGATCGCCAGTCTGGACGATCTGGAACGCGTGGCGAGCTTGGGCTTCCGGGGCGAGGCGCTGGCGTCCATCGCGGCGGTCGCGCGGCTGACGCTGGTGAGCCGCCGGCCGGACGCCGGGCATGCCTGGCAACTGGCCGTGGAAGGCGGCCGCATGGGCGAGATCGCGCCCGCGGCCCGCGAGCCCGGCACCACGATCGAGGCGCAGGACCTGTTCTTCAACACGCCGGCGCGCCGCAAATTCCTGAAAACCGAAGCGACCGAGTACGCGCATTGCGCGGAGACGGTGCGCCGGCTGGCGCTCGCGCATCCGGCGACCGCCTTTTCGCTGCAGCACAACGGCCGCGTGCAGTTCCGCCATGCCGCCTGCGATCGGCAGACGCGCATGCGCCAGGTGCTGGGCGGCGAGTTCGAATCGCAGGCCGTCGCGGTCGAGGCCGCCGCCGGTCCGCTGCGGGTTTTCGGCTGGGTGATCCGGCCGGCCGCCGCCACGGCCGCCCGGGACGGGCAGCATGCCTTCGTCAACGGCCGCTACGTCCGCGACAAGCTGATCGTGCATGCGCTGAAGGAAGCCTATCGCGACGTGCTGCATCACCAGCTCAATCCGGCCTATTGCCTGTTCGTCGAACTGCCGCCGGACGCGGTGGATGTGAACGTGCACCCGGCCAAGACCGAGATCCGCTTCCGCGACAGTCGCGGCGTGCATCAATTCCTGTTCCATGCGGTCGAGCGGGCGCTGGCCGGGCCTGCGACCGTGCGCATGGATTCCCCGGCGCCGGCTCAAGCGGCGGCGTCGTTCGCGTCGCCGCAGCAGGCCCGCATGCCCTTGCAGGTCAACGAGGCGATGGCTTTGTACGCGCCGTTGACCGCACCCGCACCGGAGACCCCGGCGCAGCCGGCCGGCATGGCGGCCACGGAGGGCGACGATGCGCCGCCGCTGGGCTATGCACTGGGCCAGTTGCACGGCGTCTACGTATTGGCGCAGAACGCGCAGGGTCTGGTGCTGGTGGACATGCACGCGGCGCACGAACGCGTCGTGTACGAAAAACTCAAGACTGCGCTGGACGCGCGCGCCGTGCCGTCGCAGACGCTGCTGATCCCGGTCGCGCTGACGGCGGACGCGCGCGACGTGGCGGAGCTCGGCCCGCATCTCGACAGCCTCCGGACCATCGGCTTCGAGTTGTCGATCACGTCGCCGACCTCGGTCGCGGTCCGCGCCGTGCCCTGGCTGCTGCGCGACGCCGATCCGGTCGAACTGACGCGCACCCTGCTGCGCGAAATCGCCGAGTACGGCGCCGCCCGCCTGCTCGACGAGCGTCGCAACGAACTGCTGGCGACGCTCGCCTGCCACGGCGCGGTGCGCGCCAACCGCCGCCTCACGATTCCCGAAATGAACGCGCTGCTGCGCGAGATGGAAGCGACCGAGCGCGCCGGCCAGTGCAATCACGGCCGCCCGACCTGGTTCCAGATCGGCCTGCGCGAACTCGACGCGATGTTCATGCGTGGGCGCTGAGCCGGTCGGCTATAATTCCGACTGTTTCACTAAGGTATTGGCGACCCGCATGAACGAGCGCAAGACCATTCCCATTCAGGACATCAACGAAGCCAGCAATTGCGCCGGTTCCGAGCCCTACGCGCTAATGGTGCTGGGCGATTCCATGCTGCCGGAATTCGAGGAAGGCGAGATCATCGTCGTCGAGCCCTCCGGCCTGGTGAAGGACGGTTCCTTCGTCGTCGCCTACGTCAACGACGAATACATCTTCCGGCAGATCGTGAAGCGCGACGACGCCTGGATGCTGAAGCCGCTGAATCCGCTCTACGAGAACATCCCGATCGATGGCATCGAGGTCGCGCGCGGCGTGGTCATCATGAAGAAGCGGCCCGGCCGGCGCAGCGAGCAGAAACGCTATATTTAAACGGTATGCCTGCGCCGTCAGGGCATAAACAGAATGTATCGATATACTGAATTTAATCTGTTTATGTATAGATAAATTTAATAAATATTATTCTTGACTAATATACTCAGGTATCTACACTGGAAGCGTGTTCAACGACACGCAACCAACAGGAGAGAACCATGAGTGGACTGATTGCAAACTTCCCCGTCGACGGCATCGTGACGGTCAACCGGGTGATCCTGAAACCGGAATACACGGTCGACGATTTGCAGGAACGCGTCGCCTTCCTGTGCGAAAACGTCAAGACCTACCATTCAGACACCGGCTTCGTGGGCGGCTTCGTCGCGCTGAACTCGGGCGCCGTCTCGAACGAAGGCTCGACCATCGGCCAGGCCGTCGAAAGCCCGATGAAAGGCAAGGAGGCCTTGATCGTGACCTTCTGGACCTCGTTCGAAAATCACGAGAAATCGCATCGCTCGGAGACCTTCCAGCCGCTGTTCAGAAAAGTGCTCGAACTGTGCGAGAACGGCAACGAGGAAATCGCCTACGAGATGTTGTGGTCGGGCAAGGCCTACAGCCCGAAGGAAATCGAGGCTGCGCGCAAGGCCAAGGCGCAGTACGCCCAGGCCGCCTGAACCGGCGCCGGTTCGATGCGACCGAACGGCGGGGAGACCCGCCGTTTTTCATGCCCGACTGCCCTTGCCGCTGCGGCATAATGCTTCGCCATGTCCGCACGTCTGCCGCCTGCCGTTTTCATCATGGGCCCGACCGCCTCCGGCAAGACCGCGCTGGCGATCCATCTGGCCGAGCGTTTTCCGCTGGATATCGTCAGCGTCGACTCCGCGCTGGTCTACCGCGGCATGGATATCGGCACGGCCAAGCCCGATGCCGACGCGCTGGCGCGTGCGCCGCACCGTCTGCTCGATATCCGCGACCCCGACGAGCCCTATTCGGCGGCCGCGTTCCGCGACGATGCGCTGGCGGCCATGGCCGAAATCACCGCGCGCGACCGGGTGCCGCTGCTGGTCGGCGGCACGATGCTGTATTTCCGGGCCTTGCTGAAAGGGCTCGACGATCTGCCGCGCGCCGATCCGGCGCTGCGCGCGGAACTGGAAGCCGAAGCCGCGGTACGCGGCTGGCCTGCGCTGCACGCCGGACTCGCGCGGCTCGATCCGGTGACGGCCGCCCGGCTCGCGCCGAACGACGCGCAGCGTATCGGGCGGGCGCTCGAGATCATCCGGCTGACGGGGCGGCCCATGTCCGCACAGCTCGCGCGCACGGAGGCCGCGCTGCCGTACGACGCGCTACAGCTCGCGCTCATCCCCTCGGACCGCGCCGTGCTGCATCGCCGCATCGCCGAGCGCTTCGACCACATGCTCGACGCAGGCTTGCTCGACGAGGTGCGGGCCTTGCGCGCGCGTTACGATCTCACGCCCGATCTGCCGTCGATGCGCGCGGTCGGCTATCGGCAGGCCTGGGCCTGTCTGGACGGCGCGATCGACGCGCGGGCCTTGCGCGAGCAGGGCATCGCGGCCACCCGCCAGTTGGCGAAGCGCCAGTTGACCTGGCTGCGTTCCTGGCCGGATGCGGCGCCGCTCGATTGTCTGGCCCCCGATCTGGCGGAACAGGCCGAAGCGCGCGTGCGCGCGCACCTCAATCGGGCGTGATCGCGACGACGGTCGCGGCGGCGCGGCCGTGGTGAAACCGGATGTCGAGTGGTTCGCCGGCCCGCAGGCGCGCGGCATCCTGCACGACGCGGCCGTTCGCCTGCAGCACGAGGCTGTAGCCGCGCGCCAGCACGCGCTCGGGATCGAGGTGCGCGAGGCTGGCGGCCAGCCGGTCCAGCGTCAATCGACGGCGGGCGCGCGCGGTTTCGTCGGCGCGCCGCAGGCGAATGTCGAGCGTCTCGACCGCAAGCCGCTGGCGCTGCAGCACCTGCGCGGGGCGGATCAGCCGTGCGTGGGCGGCCGCCAGCCGGCTCCGCGCGGCCGCCTGCGCCAGCCGCATCCCGCGCTGCAGGCGCTGCGCCAGTGCATCGAGACCGCGCCGCTGGCGTTCGAGCTGCTCGGCGGGATGAACGAGACGCCGGGCAAGGTAGTCGAGACGCTGCGCCGCGTCGCGCTGGCTGCGGTCGATGTGGCGATGCAGGCGATGCGCCAGCGCGTCGAGCTGCGCGAGCAGATCGTCGCGGCGGGGGCTGGCCAGTTCGGCGGCGGCCGTCGGCGTCGGCGCGCGCAGATCGGCCGCGAAATCGGCCAGCGTGAAATCGGTCTCGTGGCCGACGCCGGATACCACGGGCACGGCGCAGGCGGCGATCGCGCGCGCGACGCGCTCGTCGTTGAAGGCCCATAAATCCTCCAGCGAGCCGCCGCCCCGGCAGACCAGCAGCACGTCGCATTCCGCGCGCGCGCCGGCGAGCCCGATCGCGGCGGCGATGCGTTCCCCCGCGCCTGCGCCCTGCACGGGCGCGGGGTAGAGGATGACGCGCAGTCCCGGCATGCGCCGCGCCAGCGCGGTGAGCACGTCGCGCAGCGCCGCCGCCTGCGGCGAGGTCACCACGCCGACGGTGCGCGGGAAACGGGGCAGCGGGCGCTTGCGGCCGGGGTCGAAGAGGCCTTCGGATTCGAGCTTGGCCTTGAGCTTGAGAAAGGTCTCGTAGAGCCGCCCCGCGCCCGCGCGGCGGATGTTTTCGGCGCCGAGCTGGAATTCGCCGCGCGCTTCGTACAGCGAGGGCAGGGCGCGGACCTCGACGTGATCGCCGTTGGCCGGCGTGAAATCGACGAACTGGTTGCGGCCCCGGAACATCACGCAGCGGACCTGGGCCTGGTCGTCCTTCAGCGAGAAATACCAGTGCCCGGATGCGGCGCGCGTGAAGTTCGAGACTTCGCCTTCCACCCAGAGCAGGGGCAACTGGGATTCGAGCGCGCGTCTCGCCATTCGGTTGAGCGCGCTCACGGTGAGCGGGGGCAGGGCGGTGGAGTCGTCGGGAAACGCCATGCGGCCGAGGATAACGGCCGCGAAGCGGAACGGTTCATGCACAGTCGCGAAATTTTCATAAAAAAATGTCATTCAACAGTATTGACGAGTGGGTTATTTTCATAACCTTCTGATAAATAAGAAGATATGCCATCTGGTCACTTTTTGGGCCTTGACGCTTTTCCCTTTGGGGGCGGGCGCTTAGCGACCCGTCCCTGTGCTTCTTCACAGACTTATCCACATCAATTGTGGAGAACTCGTCCGAACCGTGCGCCCACGCGCCGCAAGTCGGCCGGGCTTGCCGAAACCGCGCGGGGGGCGCTACATTTCGCTTGTTCATTTCCGGGGAGTGGGTCACTTTGCTTGCCATCATCGAGGCCGCCGGCTGGCCGATCTGGCCGCTGATTTTCATATCCGTCGTCGGCGTCGCCATCATCATCGAGCGCAGCTACAGCCTCCGCGCGCGCGAGATCGTGCCGCCCAATCTGCTGCTGGAAACCATCAAGGCCTATCAGGAACGCGGCGTCACCCAGGACCTCGTGACCAAGCTGGCCGACAATTCGCCACTGGGCCGCGTCTTCGCCACCGCGCTGAAGAACGCGCATTACTCGCGCGAAGTGATGAAGGAATCCATCGAGGAATCCGGCCGGGCCGTGACCCAGGAACTCGACCGCTTTTTGACCACGCTGGGCACCGTCGCCAGCATGGCGCCGTTGCTCGGCCTGTTCGGCACGGTGATCGGCATGATCGAAATCTTCGGCGCGCAGACCGCGGCCGGCACCAACCCGGCCGAACTGGCGCACGGCATCTCGATCGCGCTGTACAACACGGCCTTCGGCCTGATCGTCGCGATCCCGACGATGGCGTTCTACCGGCATTTCCGCCGCCTGGTGGAAGCGCTGGTGACCGACATGGAGCAGCAGGCGATCAAGCTGGTGGAGATCGTGCATGGCGAGCGCAAGTGACCGCGTCCCATTTCCGCTGAACGGGGTCCGTCCATGAATTTTCGCCGCGGCCGCCGCGAGGAATATCCGGAAATCAACCTGATTCCGTTCATCGACATCCTGCTCGTGATCGTGATCTTTCTCGCGGTGTCGACCACGTATGCGCGGTTCGCCGATCTCAAGATCAATCTGCCGGCCAGCGGCGCGCAGCAGACGCCCAATACGCCCAAGCAGATCGAGGTGGGCGTGGCCGAAAACGGCCGCTATCAGGTCGACAGCCTCACGCTCGGCGACGCCAACGTCGACCGCATCGCCGAGGCGCTCAAATCCGCCGCCGCGGGCCAGAACGAGCCCGTCGTGGTGATCAACGCCGACGCGCGGGCCTCGCATCAATCCGTGGTGAATGTGATGGAGGCCGCGCGTCGGGTCGGGCTGACGCGCATCACCTTCGCCACCCAGACCGCGCCTTAGATGGCTTTACTTGCGCGCCTGTGGGCGCGCACCGGGGTGCTCACGCTTCTCCTGCTGCCGCTGGCAGGGCTGTTTTCGCTCGTCGCGGGCGCGCGCCGGCTGGCCTATCGGCGCGGCTGGCTGGTGTCCGTCGCGGTCGGCGTACCGGTCGTCGTCGTCGGCAACATCACCGCGGGCGGCAGCGGCAAGACGCCGCTGACGATCTGGCTGGTGGAGCGCCTGCGCGCGCGCGGGCTGCGTCCCGGCGTGGTGAGCCGCGGATACGGCGGCAGCGCGCAGGGCTGCATCGAGGTCGGGCCGGACAGCGAGGCGGCGGCGGTGGGCGACGAGCCGCTCTTGGTGCAGCGCAAGACGGGCGCGCCGGTGGTGGTGGGGCGCGACCGGGTTGCGGCCGCCCGCACCCTGCTTGCGCGCCATCCCGGCATCGACGTCGTCGTGTCGGACGACGGGCTCCAGCATTACCGCCTGCGGCGCGATCTTGAACTGGCCGTCGTCGACGCGGCGGCCGGTCTGGGCAACGGCTGGCCCCTGCCGGCAGGGCCGTTGCGCGAACCGGCGCGCCGCCTGCGCACGGTGGATGCGGTGCTGCGGGTCGTGCGCGGCGAAGCGGGCGGGCACCCGCTCGGCGTGGCGAGCTGGTGCGTCGACACCCGGCCGGGGCGCGCCTGGCGCCTGCTCGACCCGGGCGAATCCCGCGCGTTGGCCGACCTGCCCGGACATGACTGGCTGGCGGTTGCGGGCATCGGCCGGCCCCAGGGCTTCTTCGACATGCTCGCGCGCGCCGGCCTGCGTTTCCGCGCATGCGCCTATCCCGACCATCATGCCTTCCGGCCGGGCGAACTGCCCGCCGGTCGTCCGGTGCTGATGACCGAAAAAGACGCGGTAAAATGCTTTGCGTTCGCGGAGACGGATTGGTGGGCGGTGTCGCTGGACATCGCGCCCGAGGCGGGATTCGCAGGCTGGCTGGATGCGCGCCTATCCACGGCGACCGGGCCTGGCGATCACAATGAGAGGAAAGGCTATGTCGGTTAGCGCGCGGAGCGATCCCCGCCATCCTTGCCGTTGGGAAGAAGCCTCGGGCGACATGGGGTTCTGGGTGCCCGACCGTTCCGAGATCGTCACGCAGTTCTTCACGCGCTACCTGTTCTTCTCGCTGGCCGTCATCTACTTCTCCACGCTGGAAAGCGTGCGGCCGGTGTTCTTCACCATCGAGCAGTTGCTGATCGCCCTGGGCGTCTATTTCGTGCTCAACAGCGGGTTTTTCCATCTGGCGCTCAAGCGGGTGACCCTGCTGCGCATCCGCAGCGCGATGACCGCGGACCTCATCATCGTCACGCTGTGCGTGCTGCACGACCCCAACCCGATTCCGCCTTCGGCGCTGGCTTTCCTGATGGTGCTGCTCGGCAACGGCATGCGCTACGGCATGCGGCTGTTCGCGGAAGTGCTGGGCGGCGCGATCCTCGGCATGTCGGTCGCCTTCGCCCTGCGCTATCGCCTGGGCGGCTTCGAGGTGAGCGCGGGCGACGTGTTCTTCGGCGTCTTCTGGGTCACGCTGGCGCTGTACGCCTACATCCTCATGGGCCGCATCGAAAGCCAGCGCATGCAGCTCGATTACCGCAGCCGCTTCGACGCGCTGACGGGGCTGCTCAACCGCCACGGCTTGCTCGCCTCGGCGGACCGGGTCTTCGACAAGGCCGATCCCGACGTGCCGGCGACGGTGCTGTTCGCCGACCTCAACCAGTTCAAATCGATCAACGATCGCTACGGCCACGGCGTGGGCGACCGCGTGCTGGCCGAGTTCGCGCAGATTTTCAGCGAATCGGTCGACATGGGCGTATGCGGCCGCTGGGGCGGCGACGAATTCGTCGCGCTTCTGCCGCTGCGCGACGGCGCGACCGTCGAGCAGATGTTCGAGCGCATCGAGGCGCGCACCGAAGCGTGGAGCCAGGGCAACGGCCTGCCGATGACGGTGAGCCTGGGCGTCGCGCATGCGCCGCGCGACGGCCACGATCTGATGACCCTGCTGTCGGTCGCCGACATCCATCTCTACCAGAGCAAGTCGCGGCGGCCCGAGGCCGGCGCGGCCGCGTCATACAGGACACTCGCGAATGAATCCCAAACTACTTGAAATCCTCGTCTGCCCCGTCTGCAAAGGCCCGCTCGACTGGAAAAAGCCCGCGCAGGAACTGGTTTGCCACGCCTGCCGCATCGCCTATCCCATCCGCGACGACATTCCGGTGATGCTGCCCGAGGAGGCGCGGCCGCTGGAGCCCGACGAGATGCGCGGCGGCTGACGTGCATTTCCGCGTCGTCATACCCGCGCGCTACGCCTCCAGCCGGCTGCCGGGGAAGCCGCTGGCCGACATCGCCGGCCGGCCGATGGTATTGCGCGTGCTGGATCGCGCGCTGGCGGCCGGCGCGGAATCGGTCGTCGTCGCCACCGACGACGACCGGGTGCGCGCCGTGGTCGAGGCCGCGGGCCATCGGGCCCTGATGACCTCGCCCGGCCACCAGTCGGGCACCGAACGCCTGGTCGAAGTCGTCGAAACGCTCGGCTGGCCCGACGAGACGCTGGTCGTCAACGTGCAGGGCGACGAGCCGCTCATCGACCCCGCGCTCATCCGCGATGCCGCGCGCCAGTTGCTGCTGCGCGCGGACGCGGTCATGGCGACGCTCGCGCACCCCATCCACGACCATGCCGATTTCGTCAATCCCAACGTCGTCAAGGTCGTGGCCGACGAGGCCGGCTACGCTGTCTATTTCAGCCGCGCGCCGATCCCGTGGCCGCGCGACGCCTTCGCGGCGCGGCAGCCCATGCCGCACGAGCTGGGCGCGCTGCGCCACATCGGCCTGTACGCCTATCGCGCGGGCTTCCTCCGCACCTACGCGGGCCTCGCCGCCTCGCCGCTGGAGCGGCACGAAATGCTCGAGCAGTTGCGGGTGCTGTGGCACGGCCACCGCATCAGCCTCGGCCTCGCCGCCGCCGCGCCCGCGCCCGGCGTGGACACGCCCGACGATCTGGCGCGGGTTCGCGCGCGGTTCGAGGCTGCGTAGCAGTTGCTTGAATCGCCGAATAAAATTTTTTAACTGTTGCCGGATTGCGCCTTGGCTTAGGCTAACGAAATTTTTCCAATCCTAAACATAGGGAGACAGCAATGCGTTTGATCCTATTGGGCGGCCCCGGCGCGGGCAAGGGCACCCAGGCCAACTACATCAAGGAAAAGTACGGCATTCCCCAGATTTCCACCGGCGACATGCTGCGCGCGCAGATCAAGGCCGGCACCGAGCTGGGCATGAAGGCCAAGGCCATCATGGACGCGGGCGGTCTCGTTTCCGACGACATCATCATCGGCATGGTCAAGGCGCGCCTCGCCGAGCCGGACTGCAAGGCCGGCTACCTGTTCGACGGCTTCCCGCGCACCATCCCGCAGGCCGAGGCGATGAAGGCCGCCGGCGTGCCCATCGACTACGTGGTCGAGATCGACGTCGCCGACGAGGAGATCGTCAAGCGTATGTCCGGCCGCCGCGTCCACGTGGCTTCCGGCCGCACCTACCACGTCGTGTTCAATCCGCCCAAGGTGGCCGGCAAGGACGACGTGACCGGCGAGGACCTGATCCAGCGCGACGACGACCAGGAAGAAACGGTGAAAAAGCGCCTCGACGTCTACCACGCGCAGACCGAGCCGTTGGTGAAGTATTACGGCGACTGGGCCGCCCGCGGCGAAGCTGGCGCGCCCAAGTACGTGAAGATCGCCGGCGTCGGCAAGGTCGAGGAAATCCGCGACGCGGTTTTCAAGGCGCTGGGCTGAGGCGACATGCCGGCGAAGATCGCCCCGATGACCGACACCGAACGCTGGGTCGTCCGGCAGGCGGTGAACGAGCGCTACGCCCGCGAGGTCGAGGTGCAGGACGTCGAGACCGAGATTCGCCTGCACATCGACGATCGCGAATTGACGCTGTGCCCCGGCTTCTACTGGACGGATGAACGCGGCTGCCATTTCGTCCTGTCGAAAACCGGGGACTCGCGCTACCGCTGCATGTTCTTCTGGCGCATCCGCGATCGGTTCGCCACGGGGCGCGAGGAATACGACGACATCGGCGACTGCGCGACCACGCTGCTGAAAATGCAGGCCGACGAGGAAGCCCATCGTCTGACCGAGGAAAACGCGTCCGGCAATACCTGAACATTGAAGCCAGCCCGTGCGCTGGCTTCTGTTTTATCGAGCATACACAGTACATATACCAAGGAGACTGGAAAACATGGCGAAGAAAATGAACGCCTTCTACGCGCAGTCCGGCGGCGTTACCGCCGTCATCAACGCCTCGGCCTGCGGCGTGATCGAGACCGCGCGCAAGCACAAGGACAAGATCGGCAAGGTCTACGCCGGCCGCAACGGCATCATCGGCGCGCTGACCGAGGATCTCATCGACACCACCAAGGAGTCCGCGGCCGCGATCGCCGCGCTGCGCAGCACGCCCTCGGGCGCGTTCGGCTCCTGCCGCTTCAAGCTCAAGTCGCTGGAAGCCAACAAGCGCGAATACGAGCGCCTGATCGAAGTCTTCAAGGCGCACAACATCGGCTACTTCTTCTACAACGGCGGCGGCGATTCGGCCGACACCTGCTTCAAGGTCAGCCAGTTGTCCGAGGCGATGGGCTATCCCATCCAGGCGATCCATGTGCCCAAGACCGTGGACAACGACCTGCCGATCACCGACTGCTGCCCGGGCTTCGGCTCGGTCGCCAAGTACATCGCCGTCTCGACGCTGGAAGCCAGCTACGACGTGCGTTCGATGGCCAAGACCTCGACCAAGATCTTCGTGGTGGAAGTCATGGGCCGCCATGCCGGCTGGATCGCCGCCGCCGGCGGACTGGTCGAGGACCAGGGCATTCCGGTCGTGATCCTGTTCCCGGAAATCGAGTTCGATCAGAAGAAGTTCCTCGCCCAGGTCGACAGGAAGGTGAAGGAATACGGCTTCTGCACCATCGTCGTGTCGGAAGGCTGCCATTACCCGGACGGCAAGTTCCTCGCCGAGCAGGGCACGCGCGACGCCTTCGGCCACGCGCAACTGGGCGGCGCCGCGCCGGTGGTCGCCAACATGATCAAGGACGCGCTCGGCTACAAGTTCCACTGGGCCGTCGCCGACTATCTGCAGCGCGCCGCGCGCCACATCGCGTCGAAGACCGACGTGAAACAGGCCTACGAGCTCGGCAAGAAGGCCGTCGAGCTGGCGATCAAGGGTCACAACTCGGTGATGCCCACGGTCGACCGTCTGTCCGACAAGCCCTACAAGTACAAGATCGGCATGGCGCCGCTGTCCAAGGTCGCGAACGTCGAGAAATTCATGCCGCGCGACTTCATCAGCAAGGACGGCTACGGCATCACCGAGAAGTGCAAGCGGTATCTCACGCCGCTGATCCAGGGCGAGGATTATCCGAAGTACAAGGACGGCCTGCCGGTGTACGTGACGCTGAAGAACGTGGCGGTGGCGAAGAAGCTGCCGGCGTTCAAGCTCTGAGCCATGACGCTCGACAAGGCCAAGCAATTGTTGAAGGTGCAAGCCGATTTCGGCGGCTTCTACAACGGCAATTCCGCCAAGCTGATCCTGTCCGAAGTGCAGCGCGAGCACGGACAGGCGGCGGTGGACGCGTGCATACGCGAGCTTGAGCTCGATCGGGTATTCGGTTTCGAGCCTGGCACGCGATTCGAAGGCGGGCTCGCGTTGGGCAAACAGTAAGCGACAGACGGCAGCTTCGGCTGCCGTCTGTTTTTTTCAATCAGAAAATCAATCAACGGTTAGGAGAAACGAGATGGAGACGCAGTTGTTGTGGATACTCGCCAGCGCCGTGCTGGCGATCGTGTACGGGGTGGTATCGATCGGCTGGATTCTCAAGAAACCGGCCGGCAACGCCCGCATGCAGGAAATCGCGCTGGCGGTGCAGCAGGGCGCGCAGGCCTATCTGAACCGGCAGTACACCACCATCGGCCTGGTCGGCGTGGTGCTGTTCATCGCGCTGTGGCTCGCGCTCGGCGCGCATACCGCCATCGGCTTCCTGCTCGGCGCGGTGCTGTCCGGCGCGGCCGGCTACATCGGCATGAACGTCTCGGTCCGCGCCAACGTGCGCACCGCGCAGGCCGCCAGCGAAGGCCTCAACGCCGCGCTCAATGTCGCCTTCCGGGGCGGCGCGATCACCGGCATGCTGGTCGTCGGCCTCGGCCTGCTCGGCGTGGCGGGCTACTACGCGGTGCTGATGCAGATGGGCGCGACCAGCGAGGAGGCGATCCACGCCCTGGTCGGCCTGGGCTTCGGCGGTTCGCTGATCTCCATCTTCGCGCGTCTGGGCGGCGGCATCTTCACCAAGGGCGCCGACGTGGGCGCCGACCTGGTGGGCAAGGTCGAAGCCGGCATCCCCGAGGACGATCCGCGCAACCCGGCGGTGATCGCCGACAACGTGGGCGACAACGTGGGCGACTGCGCGGGCATGGCGGCCGACCTGTTCGAGACCTACGCGGTGACGCTGATCGCGACCATGCTGCTGGGCGCGCTGATGTTCAGCGGCGAGGGCGCGGTGATCTATCCGCTCGCGCTCGGCGCGGTGTCCATCGTCGCCTCGATCATCGGCGCCTTCTTCGTGAAGGCGCGCGAGGGCGGCAAGATCATGAACGCGCTGTACCGCGGCCTCGCGGTCGCGGGCGGCCTGTCGCTGATCGCGTTCTATCCGGTCACCACGATGCTCGTCGGCGACGGCCTGACGCTCAACGACGGCAGCGTGATCGGCAGCATGGCGCTGTACTGGTCGGCGCTGATCGGTCTGGTGCTGACGGCCGCGATGGTCGTCATCACCGAGTACTACACCGCGACCGAATACAGCCCGGTCCGCCACATCGCGCAGGCCTCGACCACCGGCCACGGCACCAACATCATCGCCGGCCTCGGCGTCTCGATGAAGGCGACCGCCGCGCCCGTGCTCGCCGTGTGCGCCGCGATCTGGGGCGCCTACGCGCTGGCCGGCCTGTACGGCATCGCCATCGCGGCGACCGCCATGCTGTCGATGACCGGCATCATCGTCGCCCTCGACGCCTACGGCCCGGTGACCGACAACGCCGGCGGCATTGCCGAGATGGCTGAGTTGCCGTCTGCCATCCGCGACATCACCGACCCGCTCGACGCGGTGGGCAACACCACCAAGGCCGTGACCAAGGGTTACGCGATCGGCTCGGCCGGCCTCGCCGCGCTGGTGCTGTTCGCCGACTACACCCATGCGCTGGAGAAGCAGATAGGCAGCGTCACGCTGTTCGACCTGTCCGACCACATGGTCATCATCGGCCTGTTCATCGGCGGCATGGTGCCCTACCTCTTCGGCGCGATGGGCATGGAAGCGGTCGGCCGTGCGGCCGGTTCGGTGGTGGTCGAAGTGCGCCGCCAGTTCCGCGAGATCCCCGGCATCATGGCGGGCACGGCCAAGCCCGACTACTCCAAGGCGGTCGACATGCTGACCCGCGCGGCGATCAAGGAAATGATCGTGCCTTCGCTGCTGCCCGTGCTCGTGCCCGTGCTCGTCGGCCTGATTCTCGGGCCCAAGGCGCTCGGCGGCGTGCTGCTCGGCACCATCGTCACCGGCATCTTCGTGGCGATTTCGATGACCACCGGCGGCGGCGCATGGGACAACGCCAAGAAATACATCGAGGAAGGCAACCACGGCGGCAAGGGTTCGGACGCGCACAAGGCCGCCGTCACCGGCGACACCGTGGGCGATCCCTACAAGGACACCGCCGGCCCGGCCGTCAACCCGCTGATCAAGATCATCAACATCGTGGCGCTGCTGATCGTGCCCCTGATCGTCTGACCGGTTCCGCCGGCCCTGCCGGCGGAATTGGGAAGAAGTCCCGGACCCGATAAACTTTCACAGTTCGTCGCTGTCCACCCAGTGCGCCCGATGGGCGCACTTCTTTTTTGAGGAACCTCATGCGTATCGCCGCTTTTCTGTTCGCCTGCGCCCTGGCCGGCAGCGCCCACGCCGGCGGCGTCGACCGCCTCAAGGCTTTCATCGCGGGCGCGCGCACCGCCGAGGCCGATTTCGTCCAGACCGTTTCGGACCGGCAGGGCCGCGTTACCCAGCAGGTCAGCGGCAAGATGGCCTTCGCCCGCCCGGGCAAGTTCCGCTGGGATTACACCGCGCCGTACGAACAGGTCATCGTCGGCGACGGCAGCCGGTTGTGGCTGTACGACGTCGATCTCGATCAGGTCAGCGTCAAGCCGCTCGGCGACGTGGTGGCTGGCACGCCGGCCGCATTGCTGGCCGGCGACAACGCGCTCGACAAATACTTCGTGCTGAAGGATGCCGGCGCGGCGGGCGGCCTGGAATGGCTGGAAGCCGTGCCGCGCGCCGCCGACACCACGTTCGAGCGGATCCGCATGGGCTTTCGCGGCGACGTGCTCGAACAGATGGAGCTGTTCGACCATTTCGGGCAGCGCACCACGCTGAAATTGTCCAAATTCACGCGCAACCCGGCGATTCCCGCGTCCCGTTTCAAGTTCACGCCGCCCAAGAGTGCCGACGTCATCGGCGAATAGGGCGCAGCCCGCGGCTCGCCAGTCCGCGTCCCGCAATGGGATAATGGCGGCACATGTGCCCGCCAGACCTGTTTGCCACTGAACCGGCCGTTCCCGAGCCCGCGCGCGACCCGCATGCGCCGCTGGCCGAACGGCTGCGGCCGCATGCGCTGGCCGACGTGGTCGGGCAGGCACATCTGCTCGGCCCCGGCAAGCCGCTGCGGCTGGCGTTCGAATCGGGCAAGCTGCATTCGATGATCCTGTGGGGGCCGCCCGGCGTGGGCAAGACCACGCTGGCGCGCCTGACCGCGCAGGCCTTCGGCGCCGACTTCGTCGCGATCTCCGCCGTGCTCGGCGGGGTGAAGGACATCCGCGAGGCGGTCGAGCGCGCGCGCGCGAACCAGATGGCGGGCCGCGCGACCATCGTATTCGTCGACGAGGTGCACCGCTTCAACAAGGCGCAGCAGGACGCCTTCCTGCCGCACGTCGAAGCGGGCCTGTTTACCTTCATCGGCGCGACGACCGAGAATCCCTCGTTCGAGGTCGTGGGCGCGCTGCTGTCGCGCGCGCAGGTCTACGTGCTGAAGTCGTTGTCGCCGGACGAGCTGAAGCAGTTGATGCGGCGCGCGCTGGCCGAACTGCCAGGCCTCGCGCTGGCCGAAGGCGTCGACGCCTTGCTGGCGGCCTATGCGGACGGCGATGCGCGGCGCCTGCTCAATCTGCTGGAACAGCTCGACGTCGCGGCGCGCACGGCGCGGGTCGATACGGTGGACGCGGCCTTCGTCGAGAGCGCGCTGGCACAGTCGTTGCGCCGTTTCGACAAGGGCGGCGAGGCCTTCTACGACCAGATCTCCGCGCTGCACAAGAGCGTGCGCGGCAGCGATCCCGACGCCGCGCTCTACTGGCTGGTGCGCATGCTCGACGGCGGGGCCGACCCGCGCTATCTGGGCCGCCGCCTGATCCGCATGGCGAGCGAGGACGTCGGGCTGGCCGACCCGCGCGCGCTGCGGATCGCGCTCGACGCCGTCGAGACCTACGAACGCCTCGGCAGTCCGGAAGGCGAGCTGGCGCTGGCCGAAGCCTGCCTCTACATGGCCTGCGCGCCGAAGAGCAACGCGGCCTACGTGGCCTACAACAGCGCGCGCGCCTTCGTGCAGGCCAACCCGTCGAACGAGGTGCCCATCCACCTGCGCAACGCGCCGACCCGGCTCATGAAGGAACTGGGCTACGGCCGCGCCTACCGCTACGCGCACGACGAGCCCGAAGCCTACGCGGCGGGCGAGCGCTACTTTCCGGACGACCTGCCGGAACAAGTCTTCTACACCCCCACGCCCCGCGGCCTCGAAGGCAAGATCGCCGAGAAGCTGGCGCACCTGAAACGGCTGGACGAAGACGCCGCGAAAAATCGATGAATCGACGCGGCTTGCCGAATCTTCCCGCGATCTGGTGGTGGTCGCTGGTCGCAGGCGCGGTCCTCGTGCTGCTCGGCCTGGCGAACGTGCGGGACGAGCCGACGGCGCGCGCGCTCGACGCCGCGTCCTGGACGGTCAGCGCGCTGCTGGCGGCCGCGCTGGCCTGGGGCGCGCGCCGCCGCGCGACGCCGGCGCATGCGCGCGGCCTGGGCTGGATCGCGGCCGGCCTGACCGCGTTCGCGCTCGGCTGGCTCGTGCGGGATGCGCAACGGCTGGCCGGCTTCGAGGCGTCCGTCACGCCGGCCGATCTGCTCGATCTGTGTCTGGGGCCCTGCGCGGCGGCCGGTCTGCTGCTCGAAGGCCTGCGGCTGGCCGATCGCGTCCAGCGCAAGACCTTGCTGCTCGACGCGGCCATGCTGGCGATCGTGGTGACGATGCTGGTGCTCGCGCTGTATCTACCGGCGCACGGTGCGCCGTCCTGGCCGGTCATGCTGGCGGCGGCGCCTTCCGCCAGCCTCTTCGTCGCGGCGGGCATCGGCCTGATCGTCGCGCCCGCCGTGCGATTGCGGTTTTCGGCCGGATACGCGGTCTTTCTGCTTGCGCTGATGCTGACCGGCCTGGCCTGGATGATGCGCGCGGGCCTGCCCGAAGGCGAGGGCGCATTCGGCGGGTTGGCGGCGCCGGGCGTGCTCGGTCTGGGCCTCGCCCTGCCGTTCTGGCGCGTCGAGGCGTCGGAGAACGCCCGCTGGGACCGCTGGAGCGAGGCCATGCTGCGCCTGCTGCCGCTGGTCGCCGTCGTGATCGCCGGCTTGGCCGTGCTGCTGCTGCACGGCCAGGACAGCCTGCCGGCGGGGGTGCGCGACATGGTCAACCTGGGCGCGCTCGCCGCGGTCGTTCTGGCCGTGACGAAGCAGAGCATGGTGCTGCGCGAACACGAACTGCTGAAGACCTTGACGCGCAATCTGGCGGAGAGCGAGCGGGAGAAATATCTCATCCTCAACGCCATTCCGGATCTGGTCTGGCTCAAGGACGTCGACGGCCGCTACCAGATGTGCAACCGGGGATTCGAGCGCCTGTTCGGCGAGCCGGAGGCGGCCATCGTCGGCAAGACCGACTTCGATTTCGTCGACGCGGAGCAGGCCCGTTTCTTTCGCGAGCGCGACCAGGAGACCATGACCGCCGGGCGGCCGCTGCGCAACGACGAGTGGGTGGTTTTCAGCGACGGCCACCGGGCATTGTTGGAAACCCTGAAGACGCCCCTGAGCGACACGCAGGGCCGGCTCATCGGCGTGCTCGGCATCGCGCGCGACATCACCGAGCGCGAGCAGGCCAACCGCCAGCTCGCGCTGGTGGATTTCGCCCTGAACCACGTGCGCGAAGCCGCTTTCCTGATCGACGAGCAGGGCGCGTTCCATTACGTCAACGACGAAGCCTGCCGCGTGCTGGATTATCCCCGCGAGCACTTGCTGCGGCTGCGGGTGATGGACATCGACGGCGATTGCGACACGCCGGAACAGTGGCGCACGACCTGGGCGCAGCTCAAGCTGCAGAACACGATGACCTTCGAGAGCGTGCACCGGACGCGCGCGGGCACGCAGTTTCCGGTCGAAGTCAGCGCCACGTACTTCGAATTCTCCGGCCAGGCCTACGTGCTGAACCTGGTCCGCGACATCACCGAGCGCAAGCAGGTGGAGGAGCAGATATGGAATCTCGCGTATTTCGACGCCCTGACCCGGCTGCCGAACCGGCGCCTGCTGATGGACCGCCTGGGACACGCGCTGGCGTCCAGCCACCGCAGCCGCGTCTACGGCGCGCTGCTGATCCTCGACCTGGATCACTTCAAGACGCTCAACGACACCCAGGGGCACGACGTCGGCGACCGTCTGCTGATCGAAGTGGCGCAACGTCTGACGGCGAGCGTGCGGGAGGAGGACAGCGTATGCCGCCTGGGCGGCGACGAGTTCGTGGTGGTGCTCGAAGGGCTGGGTCAGAGCGAGCACCAGGCCGCCCGCCAGGCCGAGCTGGTCGCGGAAAAGGTCCGCCAGGCGCTGGGCCGGCCGTACGCGCTGCCGCCCAACGACGTCATCTTCCACGGCACCACCAGCATCGGGGTGACGCTGTTCTGCGACCGCAAGCTGTCGGCCGAGGTACTGCTCAAGCAGGCGGACGTGGCGCTCTACCAGGCCAAGGACGCCGGCCGCAATCAGATCCGTTTCTTCAACCCGCAGATGCAGGCCGCCATCGATTCGCGCACGGTCATGGAGGCGGCGCTGCGCCAGGCCCTGGAACGGGACGAATTCCGGCTCTACTACCAGCCGCAGATCGATCAGCACGACCGCCTGGTCGGCGTCGAGGCCCTGCTGCGCTGGCAGGCGCCCGGGCAGCAGATGGTCTCGCCGGTGGATTTCATTCCGCTGGCCGAGGACAAGGGCCTCATCCTGTCCATCGGGCAGTGGGTGCTGGATACGGCCTGCGCCCAGCTCAAGGCCTGGTCGGCCGATCCGCGCACGCGCGCATTGCAGGTGTCGGTCAACGTCAGCGCGCGCCAGTTCCACCAGACCGACTTCGTCGAGTCGGTCCGGCGCAGTCTGGCGGCAAGCGGCGTCGATCCGTCCCGGCTGAAACTCGAACTGACCGAGAGCGTGGTGCTCGACGAGGTCGACGTGGTGGTGAATCGCATGCAGGAGCTGATCGAAATGGGCATCGGCTTCTGCCTCGACGATTTCGGCACCGGCTATTCGTCCCTGTCCTATCTCAAGCGTCTGCCGCTCGAACGCGTCAAGATCGACCAGTCCTTCGTGCGCGACGTGACCGAGGATCAGAACGACGCGGCCATCGTGCGCGCCATCATGGCCCTCAGCCGTTCGCTGGGCCTCGAAGTGGTCGCCGAAGGCGTCGAGACGCCGGCGCAGCGCGCCTTCCTGCTGGAAAACGGCTGCACGCTCTATCAGGGCTTCCTGTTCTGCGAACCCACGCCGATCGAGGCCTGGGCGGATTGCATGGCACGTTTCCGGGATGCGGACGCATGAATGCCGGCGCGCCTTTCGAGACGGACGAACGCTGGATGCGGGCCGCGCTGGCCGAGGCGCTGCGCGCGCGCGAGGCCGGCGAAGTCCCGGTCGGTGCGGTCGTGGTGGCGGGCGGCGAGGTCGTCGGGCGCGGCTACAACCAGCCGATCTCCAGCCACGACCCGACCGCGCATGCCGAGGTGGTGGCGCTGCGCGACGCCGCCGGCCGCCTGGGCAACTACCGGCTGCCGGGCGCGACGCTCTACGTGACCGTGGAGCCGTGCGTGATGTGCGCCGGCGCCATCCTGCATGCGCGCGTGGCGCGCGTGGTGTACGGCGCGCGCGAATACAAGACCGGCGCGCACGGCAGCATCGTCGACGTGTTCGCCGAGCCGCGCCTGAACCATCATTGCGAAATTTCGGGCGGCGTGCTGGCCGACGCATGCGCGGCTTTGATCACCGAGTTCTTCGAATCGCGCCGCCGGCAGCGCAAGCGGGAAACGGCGCCGTGAACGATCCGTACATCGACGTGGACATCCGCCTGCAGCAGCTCTACCTGTGGCAGCCCCATGCCGACGGCGACCTGCTGATCCGGCAGTATCCCGTCTCCACCGCGCTCAACGGCGCGGGCGAGGCATCGGGCAGCTACCGCACGCCGCGCGGCCGGCACCGCATCGCGGACAAGATCGGCGCCGGCGCGCCCCTGTTCGCCGCCTTCGAGGCGCGCGTGCCGATGGGCGAAATCTGGACCCCCGCGCTGGACGCCGAATGCCCCGGCCGCGACTGGATCCTGACCCGCATCCTCTGGCTGGACGGCCTGGAGCCCGGCAGGAACAAGGGCGGCGCCGTGGACAGCCGCGACCGCTACATCTACATCCACGGCACCCACGAGGAGCACAAGATCGGCGCGCCGGCCTCGCACGGCTGCATCCGCATGCGGAACGCCGACGTGGCCGAGCTGTTCGAGCTCGTGCGGGTGGGGACGGAAGTGCGGATTTCCGCCTGAGCGTCGATCAACTAAAAACCCGGCCTCGGCCGGGTTTTTAGTTGGGGCGCGTGCCGCTTATTGCAGCACGACCAGCGTGACGCGGCGGTTTTCGGCGCGGCCCGCGCGCGTCTTGTTGTCGGCGACCGGCGCGGTTTCGCCGTAGGAGATCGCGTTCATGCGGTGCAGGGCGAAACCGTGCTGGATCGCCAGGTAGCGGCGCACCGCTTCGGCGCGCTGCTCGCCGATCCTGAGGTTGACGGCGGCCGGGCCGCTGCTGTCGGTGTGGCCCTGGATTTCGATGTAGACGTTGCGGTTGTCGGCCTTGATCTGCGCGGCGAAATCGTCGAGCGCCTGTTTGGCCGCGGCGTTGAGCGCGCTGCCGTCGAAATCGAAACCGATCTGGCTGGTCAGCGTCGTCTCGTAGAGGAATTTGCCGGCCGCGAGCTTGCCGGCCGCATTGGCGCGTTCGAGCGCTTCCTGCGCCGTGCGCGAAGCGCCGTCGAGGGCGGCCTGCTGGCTGCTCAGGCGGCTTTCCAGCCCTTGGTACTGGCCGGCGGCCTTGCCGAAGCGCTCGTTGGCGTCGGCCTGCTGGCCGTCCATGCGCTTGTTCACGCCGGCGATCTGCTCGTTGACGTAGTCCTTGGTGGCGCAGCCGCCGAGCAGGGCGGCGGCGAGCAGGACGAGGGGAAGGCGAGGGTTCATGGTATGACTCCGGAATGATGGATGGGGGCTTATACGGTCATGGGCTTGCCGTCATTGAGGTTGAGCCAGCCCTTGGCGACGCGGTAGACGAACCAGACGAAGGCGACGCCCCAGATCGCCCAGCCGATCAGGATGATGAAGGTGAGCCAGCCCAGCGCGCCCCACAGCAGGCCCCACCAGAAAGTGCGGATCCGCCAGGTGAAATGGCTTTCGAGCCAGGTGCCGCGCGCGTCGTCCTTCTTGATGTAGTCCAGCACGATGGCGACGACGGCCGTGATGCCGACGAACAGCGACAGGGCGTACAGCCCGTAGATCACGTGGCTGAGGGTGGTGAGGCTGGCTTCCTGGGGCGTCGGTTCGGTCGTCATGGGCGGGCCTTTTCGTACAGGGGCTGCATTTGCGGAACGAGCGCGGACAGCGCCTGGATGCGATTGGCGGGCGAAGGGTGGGTGGACAGGAACTGAGGCGGCTGGCCGCCGCCGGTCGAGGCCATTTTTTCCCACAGGCTGACCGCCGCGCGCGGGTTGTAGCCCGCGCGAGCGGCCAGTTCGATACCGTAGCGGTCGGCCTCCGATTCGCCGGTGCGGCTGTTGGGCAGGGTGAGCGCGATGTCGGCGATGGGCGCGAGTCCGGTGAGATCGGCGCCGGCGGCGATGGAGCCGAGCTGCAGGCCGGCCTGCGTGGCGAGCGCGCGGCTCATCCGCTCGCGGCCGTGGCCGAGCAGCGCGTGCGAGATTTCATGGCCCATGATCTGCGCGATCTCGTCGTCCGAGAGCGACAGCTTGTCGATGATGCCAGTGTAGATCGCCATCTTGCCGCCGGGCATGCACCAGGCATTGAGCTCGGGCTCCTCGATCACGGCGACCGACCATTTCCAGTCCTTCGAGGGCGGGTACATGACCGTGGCCTGCGCGATCAGGCGGTCGGTGATGCGCTTTACGCGCGCGTTGAGCGCGGCGTTGGCGCTGAGCTTGCCCTGCTTCTGCGCGTCCGCCAGCGTCTGCGTGTAGGCCTGCGCGGACGAGGCCTGCGCCTGTTCCTCGGACACCAGGACGAACTGCTTGCGGCCGGAGACGGGGTTTTCCTGACAGCCCGGCAACGCGGTTGCGAACAGGGCGGCGGCGAGAAGGAGAGGGCGTTTCATGGCGTGCTCCGGATCGGGGTCAGATGCCCCGCAGCAGTTCGTTGATGCCGACCTTGGACAGCGTCTTCTCGTCGACCTTCTTCACGATGACGGCGCAGTAGAGGCTGTATTTGCCGTCCTTGGAGGGCAGGTTGCCGGACACGACGACCGAACCGGCCGGCACGCGGCCGAAATGCACTTCGCCGGTCTCGCGGTCGTAGATCTTGGTCGACTGGCCGATATAGACGCCCATCGAGATCACGCAGTTGTCCTCGACGATCACGCCTTCGACCACTTCGGAACGCGCGCCGATGAAGCAGTTGTCGCCGATGATGGTGGGATTGGCCTGCACCGGCTCCAGCACGCCGCCGATGCCGACCCCGCCGGACAGATGCACGTTCTTGCCGATCTGCGCGCAGGAGCCGACCGTGGCCCAGGTATCGACCATCGCGCCTTCGTCGACGTAGGCGCCGATGTTCACGTAGCTGGGCATCAGCACCACGTTCTTCGCGATGTAGGAGCCCTTGCGCGCGGCGGCCGGCGGCACTACGCGGAAGCCGCCTTCGCGGAAATCCTTGGAATTGAAGTCGGCGAACTTCGACGGCACCTTGTCGTAGTAGTTGGTGTAGCCGCCTTTCACGAACTGGTTGTCCTCCATGCGGAAGGACAGCAGCACGGCCTTCTTCACCCACTGGTGCGTCGTCCAGTTCTGGCCGTCGGTGCGTTCGGCCACGCGCAGTTCGCCCATGTCGAGCAGGTCGATGACGGCCATGACGGCGTCCTTCACCTGCGGGTCGACGTTGCGCGGCGTGATCTCGGCGCGGCGTTCGAAAGCGTCTTCGATGATGGGCTGGAGTTCTTGCATGTTGCGTATACCGTGTTGGAAGGAAAAGGGTTTCAGCGGACGGGGCCGGCCGGCCCCGCAGTGTCTGAGGGGGATTGTACGACGCGCCAGGGCGGTTCCGGCAGGGCGGCGCGCATGCTCAGCCCAGGAAATCGACGATCCGGCGCGCCGCCTCGACGCACTGCGCCTCGCCGTCGACCAGCGCGATGCGGACGAAGCCGCGGCCGGGATTCGCCATGCCCGCGTCGCGCGCGAGGAAGCTGCCGGGCAGCACGGTGACGTGCCGTTTTTCGTAAAGGCCGCGAGCGAAGGCGGCATCGTCGCCGCCGGGCACCTTCGCCCACAGATAGAAAGCCGCATCGGGCGCGTCGAATTCGAGCGCAGGTTTCAGAATGGGCATGACGGCGGCGAACTTGGCGGCGTACAGACGGCGGTTCTCCGCCACGTGCGCCTCGTCGTTCCAGGCCGCGACGCTGGCGGCCTGCACGGCGGGGCCCATCGCGCTACCGTGGTAGGTGCGGTAGAGCAGGAAGGACTTCATGAGCGCCGCATCGCCGGCGACGAAGCCCGAGCGGAGGCCGGGCACGTTGGAGCGCTTGGACAGGGAATTGAACACGACCAGATTGCGGAAGCCGCGCCCCAATCGCTGCGAGGCGGTGAGCGCGCCCAGCGGCGGCGCGCCTTCGTCGCCAGGCTTGGGTGCGGCGCTTGCCCCCTCTCCCGCAAGCGGGAGAGGGTTGGGGAGAGGGAAATAGATCTCCGAATAGCACTCGTCGGCGCAGACGACGAAGCCGTGCCGATCCGACAGCTCGAAGATTTCGCGCCAGTCGTCCAGCGTCATGACCTTGCCGGTCGGGTTGCCGGGGCTGCATACGTAGACCAGGTTCACCTGTTCCCAGAGGTCTTCCGGCACGCGCGACCAGTCCATGCGGAAACCGTTGTCCGGCGTGGTGTTGAGGAAGAAGGGGCGGGCGCCGGCCAAGAGCGCCGCGCCCTCGTATATCTGGTAGAAGGGATTGGGCGAGATCACCACGCGGCGGCCGTGGCGGGTGGAATCCACGCTGGCCTGGGCGAAAGCGAACAGGGCTTCCCGGGAGCCGTTGACCGGCAGCACCTCGGTTGCCGGGTCGAGCGTGACGCCGTAGCGGCGGCCGGCCCAGGCCGCGATCGCCTCGCGCAGCGCGTCCGAGCCCTGGGTGGCCGGATAGGCCGACAGCCCGCCGAGGCCGGCGGTGAGCGCATCCTTGATGAACTGCGGCGTCGGGTGTTTGGGTTCGCCGATCGACAGGTTGATCGGTTTCAGCGCCGGGTCGGGCGCGGCGCCGGCGAAGAGTTCGCGCAGCCTCTGGAAGGGGTAGGGCTGGAGCAGATCGAGACGGGGGTTCATCGCGGTCGGAACGGGGAGCAACCGTGGCATTATACGGCGCGATGTCCACGCCCCGCCTGCAACGCCCTCTCGCGATCGCCAGTCTGGTCTATGCCGCCGCGCTGTGGGGGCTGGTCTGGTATCCCTATCGCCTGCTGGGCGAGGCGGGCGTCGGCGGCATCGCGTCGAGCTTCTTTTCCTATGCGGTCCCGCTGCTGCTCATGGGCTGGCTGCACGGCCGCGCCGTGGCGGCCGCGCGCGCACGCTGGACCTGGCTCGCCGCGATGGGGCTGGCGGCCGGCTGGACCAACCTCGCTTACGTGCTCGCCGTGCTGCAGGGCGAGGTGGTGCGGGTGCTGCTGCTGTTCTATCTGGCGCCGCTGTGGACGGTGCTGTTCGCGCGCCTGCTGCTGCGCGAGAAGCTGAATCGTGCCGGCTGGGCCGTGATGGCGCTGGCCGGCGGCGGCGCCGTCGTCATGCTCTGGCGGCCGGGCGACTGGCCGCTGCCGGCCAACCGCGCGGAATGGCTGGGTCTGTCGGCGGGGCTGACGTTCGCGGCGAGCAACGTCGTCAGCCGCCACCTCGAAGGCGTGGCCGCGGGCGCGAAATCGGTTTCGGTGTGGGCCGGCGTCACCGCGCTGACGCTGACCGGCCTGGCGCTGAATCCGGCCGAACTGGCGTTCGCCGCGAAGATCGGCGCGACGACCTGGGGGCTGCTGATCGGCGTCGCGCTGCTGATCGGCAGCATGACCTACGCCGTGCAGTACGGCCTTGCCCGCGTGCCGGCCAACCAGGCCATCGTGATCTTTCTGTCCGAACTGGTGGTCGCCGCGGTTTCGGCCTATTTCCTGTCCGACGAGCGCATGGGCGCGCAGGAATGGATCGGCGCCGCGATGATCATCACCGCCAGCCTGTTTTCGGGCCATATGGAAGATGCCCAGGAGAATCGCCATGCCTGAACTGTCCGGTCTGCTGCACGCCGGCCTGCTCGTCGCCGACCTCGAACGCGCGCGGCGTTTCTATGAAGGCGTGCTCGGCCTCGCGCCGTGTCCGCGCCCCGATCTGCCGTATCCCGGCGTCTGGTACGACCTGGGCGGCGGCCAGCAACTGCATCTGATGAGCCTGCCGAATCCCGATGCGGGCGTGACGCGTCCCGAACACGGCGGGCGCGATCGCCACCTCGCCGTGGGCATCCGGCAACTGGTCGCGCTGCGGGCCCGGCTGGACGCCGAGGGCATTTCCTATACCGCGAGCCGATCCGGGCGCGCGGCGCTGTTCTGCCGCGATCCGGACGGCAATGCGCTGGAATTCGTCGAGACCGGCTAGCCGAACAGCCGCGCGCCGTCGCGCGCCAGCCGCGCCGCGCCGTAGGCGGCCTCGGTCTGCGCCGCTCGGCTGACGGGCACGCCGAGCCGGCGCTGCCGGATGGCCGTCCAGGCCGGATTGTTCGCCCCGCCGCCGGCCGTCTCCACCCGCCGCAACGGCGTGGCGCCAAGCTCGGCGAGCAGCGCGTAGCCGCGCGCCTCGATGCGCACGAGGCTTTCCAGCAGGCCGTGCAGGAAGGCCGCGTCGTCGTCTGGGCGCGGCGCGAAACGTGGGGCCAGCGTGGGGTCGCAGACCGGGAAGCGCTCGCCCGGCTTCGGCAGCGGCCAATAGTCGAGCGGGCTTTCGACGGCCGGGTCGATGGCGTCCGACAACTGCGCCAGCCGGCGGTCGTCGAAAAACGCTTTCAGTGCGGCACCGCCGGCGTTGGACGCGCCGCCGGCCAGCCAGCGCGACCCGAACCAGTGCGAATACACGCCGTGTTCGACCGATTCCACGCGGGTGTCGGACAAGAGTTTCAGCGCCAGCGTGCTGCCGAGCGAAGTGACGGCGTCGCCGCTGTCGCGCACGCCGGCCGCGAGGAAGGCGGCGATGGAATCGGTGGTGCCGGCATGCACGAGACAGCCCGGATTCACGCCGAGGTAACGCGCGCGCGGGCGCGACACGGTGGCGAGCGCGGCGCCGGGCGCGACCGGCACCGGCAGGTAGTCGACGTCGGCGAGGAATTCGACCCAGGCCGGCCATTGCAGGGTGTCGAGGTCGAGCCCGAGCTTCAGCGCGTTGTGGTAGTCGGTCATGCCGACGCGGCCGGAGAGCAGGCCGGCCAGCCAGTCGGCCTGATTGAGGTAGAGCCGTGCGCCGGTGAGGCCGAGCCGCTTCTTCAGCCATAGCATTTTTGCCAGCCCCGAGGTCACGGCCGCCGCCGGATGGCCGGGGGTGGCGGTTTTCGCAATCAGCGCCGCTTCCTCGGCGGCGCGGTCGTCGTCGTAGAGCAGCGGGGGATGGCGGGGCGCGAGCGCCTCGTCGCAGGCGAGGAGCGTGCCCGAGGTGCCGTCGAGCGCGATGTCGGACAAGGCCGTGCGGATCACGGGCGGCAGGGCGGCAATCAGGTCCCACAGCGCCTCGCGCCAGATGCCGGCGCGCGCGTAGTCTTCCAGCGTGCCGAAGTCCCGGCGGTCTTCGGCCACGACCGCGCCCGCGGCGTCGATCACGCAGGCGCGCGCGCCGGAGGTTCCGAAGTCTATCCCAAGGAAATACAAATGCTTATCCGCGTATATTCGACTGATGCTCGAACTGTGTCAGGTCCACGCGCGGCGCCGGTTGCCAGCCCTGCTTGCGGTGCTCGGCGACGACGTTGGTGAAGATGCCGCCGCGCACGTAGAACTTGGCGGTGAGCCGCATGAAGCGCGGTTTGGTCGTCTTGACCAGATCGTCGAGTATCCGGTTGGTCACGTCCTCGTGGAAGTGCCCTTCCTCGCGGAAACTCCACATGTAGAGCTTCAGGCTTTTGAGTTCCACGCAGAGCTTGTCCGGAATGTAGTCGAGGATCAACATGGCGAAATCCGGCTGGCCGGTCTTGGGGCAAAGACACGTGAATTCAGGGACTTCCATGTGAATATGAAAGTCGCGTCCCGGCTTTGGATTGGGGAAGGTCTCGAGGGTTTTGCTGGCTTGGGAGGGCATGGAATCGCTCGGTGTAGAATGCGGCGGACAATCCGGAGCGCCCGAGGGCGCCCGTTACGAATGCGCCATTATATAAAGCCAGGTTCACCGTCTTGCGACTGACACACATCAAACTCGCCGGCTTCAAGAGTTTCGTCGACCCCACCGTCATCCCCGTGCCCGCGCAGCTCACCGGCGTGGTCGGCCCCAACGGCTGCGGCAAGTCCAACGTCATCGACGCCGTGCGCTGGGTGCTCGGCGAATCCTCGGCCAAGCATCTGCGCGGCGAGACCATGCAGGACGTGATCTTCAACGGCTCCGGCACGCGGAAGCCCGCCTCGCGCGCCTCGGTGGAGCTGCTGTTCGACAACGAGCTCGGCCGCGCCGCCGGCCAGTGGTCGCAGTACGCCGAGATCGCGGTTAAGCGCGTGCTCGACCGCAGCGGCGATTCCACCTATTACATCAACAACATGCGTGTGCGGCGGCGCGACGTGGCCGACCTGTTCCTCGGCACCGGCGTCGGCGCGCGCGCCTATGCCATTATCGAGCAGGGCATGATCGCCAAGCTGATCGAGGCCAAGCCCGAGGAACTGCGCGGCTATCTGGAAGAAGCCGCCGGCGTGTCCAAGTACAAGGAGCGCCGCAAGGAGACCGAGGCGCGGCTCAGGGACGCGCGCGACAACCTCAACCGCGTCGAGGACATCCGGCGCGAACTGGGCAGCCAGATCGAGAAGCTCGCCGCCCAGGCCGAAGTGGCGCAGCGCTACCGCGCCCTGCAGGACGAGCTTACGCTCTCGCAGCACCGGCTCTGGTACGCGAAAAAGCACGATGCCGCGCAGCAGCGCGCGCGCATCGACCGCGATCTCGCCGAAGCGCAGAACCGGCTGGACGCCGAAACCGCGCGGCTCCGCCACATCGAATCCGGCCTCGAAACCGCGCGCCAGCGGCAGTTCGCCGGCCAGGACGCGCTGAACGCCGCGCAGGCGGCCTATTATCAGGCGCAGTCCGAAGTCGCGCGCATCGAACAGACGATGGCGCACCAGAACGCCACCCGCGAACGCCTGCACCGCCAGGTGCAGGATCTGGGCGCGCGCCTCGAAGCGCAGCAGGCGCGGCAGGCCGAAACGGCGATGCAACTGGCCGAGGTCGAAGCGCAGGCGCCGGGCCTCGCGGCCGCGCGCGACGAGGCCGAAGCGGCCGCGCGCGAGGCGAGCGACAGCACCCTGCCGGAAAAGGAAGCCCTGCTGCGGGACGCGCAGCAGGCCGTCGGCGAAGCCCAGCGGGCCGTGTCCGAGATCGAGCGCGCGCGCCAGGTGGACGAAAACAGCCTCGGCCACACCCGTCGCCAGCTCGAACAGCTCGACGCGCGCGCGCGCCGGCTGGCGCAGGAACAGGCCCACCTGCCGCGTCCGGACGCCGTGGGCCTCACGCAGAAACAGGTCGAAACGGACGAACTGGCGCAGACGCTCGCCGCCGCCCAGACGAACCTGAAAGCGGCCGAAGCCGAACTGCCCGAACTCGACGCTGCGCGCGGCCGGCATCAGCGCGCGCTGGAAGAGGCGCGCAAGTCGCTGCACCAGACCGAAGCCGAACTGGCCGCGCTGAAGAAACTGCAGGAATCGCTGAAGGCCGACGAAAAGCTCGGCGCCTGGCTGGCCCGGCATAAACTGGATCACGCCGCCCGGCTGTGGGAAAGCCTTGCCGTCGCCCCCGGCTGGGAAGCGGCGGTCGAGGCCGTGCTGCGCGAGCGGCTGCAGGCGGTGGCCGCCGCCCCCGACGCGGACGGCTTCTCTGACGCCCCGCCGGCGCGGCTGACCCTGTGGACCGCCCAGGCCGGCGCGGCCTCGACGCCGCCGGCCGACGCGCTGGCCAGCAAGATCCGCTGCGACGATCTGAACGCCCGCGCCGCGCTCGACGACTGGCTGGCCGGCGTCCACTGGGCCGACGACGTCGACGCCGCGCGCGCGCGCGCGGCGCATCTCGTTGCCGGCGAATGCGTGGTTACGCCGCAGGGGCACGTCTTCACGCCGCACAGCGTCACCTTCCACGGCCCGCACACAGCGGTCGAAGGCATCCTCGCGCGCGGCC
>Ga0228535_1001050_pt1 | contig 53034 bp, 53 predicted proteins | sample SJ1metagenome_FD_168457 | JGI IMG/M metagenome (GOLD analysis project Ga0228535, IMG submission 168457) | Enriched culture of PCE-dechlorinating microbial communities from Ithaca, New York, USA - SJ1 | ecosystem: Engineered > Modeled > Simulated communities (microbial... > Unclassified | place... | reverse complement strand
GTAGGGTCTCAAGGGAGACACCGACTCCGGGCGCGGAGAGGATCAGGCACAGCTCGTCCCGTACCCGCTCGCCGGCGACAAGCGAAATGAGGTGCGACTTCAGGCGCATGTCCCTCGCGGTGCCGGGCTCGATGGAGAACCCCAGCGTGGCGGCGAAGCGGACCGCCCTGACCAGTCTGAGCGGGTCGTGGTCAAAGGCATTGGGACTGCATGAGCGGATGACGCCCGATTCAATGTCGGGCAGTCCCTTCATCGGGTCCAGCAGGGAGGACGCTCCGGGGGCGAGAGGAACCGCCAGGCTGTTGACGGTGAAATCGCGCAGGGCCAGGTCTTCCAGGATGTCACGTCCGCGGAGCGGGGCGAAGTCCCAGGTGAGGCTCTCCTCCCCCCTCCCCTTCACCACTCGCGACTGGCGCCGCTCCCGGTCGAGCCAGAAGAACTTTCCACCGATCCTGGAGGCGAGCTCCTGTGGGAGCTCCTGGTCGGCCCCGTCCAGGGCAAAGTCGTAATCCCGCACCGGTCGCTCCATGACGGCGTCACGGAGACCGCCACCCACCAGCCAGGCCCGGACGCACAGGGAGCCGGCAAGGCGGCCGAGCAGCCGGATATTTTCATTCGACAGGATTTTTTCGAAACGGTGATTCATGGGAATCGTAGGAATCCTCCCGGCCCGGCGCTCCCGGGTCCGCGGCCTCCCTGAAAACGGGGAGATCCAGCAGCTCCGGCAGGGCGTTGATCCGATAATCGGCGTCCCTGATCTCGGAGGGGTCGCCGTAGCCCCAGCCGCAACCGACAGTGACCATCGAAGCCGCCTTGCCGGCGGCGATGTCGTTGATGCTGTCACCCACCATCACCGCCTGTTCCGGAGCCACCCCGAATTGCCGCAGCACCAGCAGCAGCGGCTCGGGCGACGGCTTGCGCTGGGGGAGCGAGTCGGCGCCGACGACAACGGCGAAGAAATCCTCCGCGCCCAGGGTGGAGAGGACCTTGCGGCAGAGGGCCACGTTCTTGTTGGAAACGACCGTCAAGGTGATCCCCCGGTCCCTCAGTGCCTCCAGGGTCTCCCCGGCTCCCGGGTAGAGGCGGGTCTTGTCCACGATATGCTCCTCGTTGTAGGCGAGAAAGGTGGAGAGACCCACCTCGATCTCCTCGGGCACTGCGTTCGGCATGGCCTTCTCTGCCAACCTGCGGGCGCCCTGGCCCACGTAGCCCCGCACCTGGTCGCGGCCGACCGGTTTCCTCCCCAGGGAGACGAGCATGTGGTTGGTGGCGTCCGTCAGGTCGTCCAGAGAGTCGATCAGGGTGCCGTCAAGGTCAAAGATGATCAGTTTGATATTGTCCATGGTCAATAATTCTGAATTCCCGGTAAAGTTTGCCTCGCCCCTGCACCTATGTGAAAAAAGGCCGAAGAAAACGGGTAACCCTTCCTTCAGCCTTTTTTGCCTTCAGCCCTGTGCCCCGCGCCTTTCGCCCGGTTTTACTCCCACTCTATTGTTGAGGGGGGCTTCTGGCTGATGTCGTACACTACCCGGTTCACACCCTTGACCTCGTTGATGATGCGCGAGGAGATGGCGCCCAGCACCTCGTAGGGGAGCTTGACCCAGTCGGCGGTCATGCCGTCGATGGAGTTCACGGCCCGCAGGGCCACGGTGTAGTCGTAGGTCCGGGCGTCGCCCATGACCCCCACGGTCCTGACCGGCAGGAGCACGGCGAACGACTGCCAGATCTCCCGGTAGAGCCCGGCCTTACGGATCTCGTCCAGCACCACGGCGTCGGCCTCGCGCAGGATTTCGAGCTTCTCCGCGGTCACCTCGCCGATGCAGCGGATGGCGAGCCCCGGACCGGGGAACGGCTGACGGTGGATCACCTCGTCCGGCATCCCCAGCTCGCGGCCCAGCAGCCTCACCTCGTCCTTGAACAGCTCGCGCACCGGCTCCAGCAGCTTGAGGTCCATCTTTTCCGGCAGGCCACCCACATTGTGGTGGCTCTTGATGACCGCCGACGGTCCCTTGGTGGAGACGGATTCTATCACGTCCGGGTAGAGGGTCCCCTGTGCCAGGTAATCCACCCTGCCCAGCTTTTTGGCCTCCTCCTCGAACAGGTAGATGAACTCGTTGCCGATGATCTTCCGTTTCCGTTCCGGGTCGGTGACACCCTTAAGTTTGTTGAGAAAACGGTCAGTTGCGTCCACGTACTTCAAGTTGATCTTGAAGTGTTTGCTGAACAGGTTGACCACCTTCTCGGCCTCGCCCTTGCGCAGCAGGCCGTTGTTGACGAACACGCAGGTGAGCTGGTCGCCGACGGCCCGGTTGATGAGCACGGCCACCACCGAGGAATCGACCCCGCCGGACAGGCCGCAGATGACCCGGCCGTCGCCCACCTTGCGCCGGATCTCCTCCAGTTCGGTCTCGATGAAGCCGGCCATGGTCCAGGTGGGACGGCAGTCACAGACGTTGAACAGGAAGTTGCCGAGCATCTCCTCGCCGCGGGGGGTGTGGACCACCTCGGGGTGGAACTGGACCCCGTAGAAGCGGCGATTGGCGTCCCTCATGGCAGCCACCGGACAGTGCCCGGTGTGTGCGATGCGCTCGAATCCGTCGGGCATGGCTTCGATGCTGTCGCCGTGGGACATCCATACCTCGGCCTTGTCGCCGAAGCCGGAGAACAGGTCCTGCGCGTCGTCCAGTGCCATGACCGCCCGGCCGTATTCCCGCTTGTCCGAGTGCTCCACCCGGCCGCCCAGCTGGTGGGTCATGAGCTGCATGCCGTAGCAGATGCCCAGCACCGGAACGCCCAAGCCGTAGACCGCCAGGTCCGAATGGGGGGCGTCCGCGTCGTAGACGCTGGACGGACCGCCGGAGAGGATGATCCCCCTGGGCCGGTACTCCCGGATCCTGCTCACGGACATGTTGTAGGGGTGAATCTCGCAGTAGACGCTCTGCTCCCTGACCCTGCGTGCGATGAGTTGCGTCACCTGGGAGCCGAAGTCCAGGATGAGGATCTTTTCACTGTGGATGTCTTCGCTCATGTATCAGTTCTCTACCCGGTAGTTGGGTGCTTCCTTGGTTATGATGACGTCGTGGACGTGGGATTCCTTGAGCCCGGCTCCGGTGATGCGGATGAAGCGCCGCTTGTGCTGCAGCTCCTGGATGGTCCGGCAGCCGGTGTAGCCCATGCCGGCCCTGAGCCCCCCCATGAGCTGGAGTATGGTGGCCGAGAGGGGACCGCGCATGGGAACCCGCCCCTCGATCCCCTCGGGGACCAGCTTGGTGTCCATCTCCACGTCGGCCTGGAAGTAGCGGTCCTTGCTCCCCTCCTTCATGGCGCCGATGGAGCCCATGCCGCGGTATGTCTTGTAGGCCCGTCCCTGGTAGAGGATGGTGTCGCCCGGTGACTCCTCGGTGCCGGCGAACAGGGAGCCGATCATCACCACGTCGGCCCCGGCCGCGATGGCCTTGGTGATGTCGCCCGAGTACTTGACCCCGCCGTCGGCGATGACCGGCACGTTGTACTGCCGGGCCACCCGGGCACACTCGCTGATGGCCGTGATCTGGGGCACGCCCACACCGGCGACCACCCTGGTGGTACAGATGGAGCCCGGTCCGATGCCGACCTTGACGGCGTCGACCCCGGCGGTGATCAGGGCCTCGGCGGCCTCGGCGGTTGCGATGTTGCCTGCCACCAGCTCCAGTCCCGGGAATCTCTCCTTGATGGTCCTGACCGCATCCAGCACCATCTGGGAAAACCCGTGGGCCGTGTCGACGACCAGCAGGTCCACCCCGGCCCTGGTCAGGGCGTCCACCCTGGCGAGCATGTCGGCGGCCGGCCCGACCGCGGCCCCCACCCGGAGCCGTCCCAGGCCGTCCTTGCAGGCGTTGGGGTATTTCTTTATCTTCTCGATGTCTTTGATGGTGATGAGGCCCTTGAGGTTCCGGTGGTCGTCAACCACCAGGAGCTTTTCCACCCGGGTGTGCTTCAGGTGCTCCTTGGCCTCCTCCAGGGTGGTCCCCACCGGCACCGTGACCAGGTTGCGCTTGGTCATGCGGGCCGAGATGGGGAGGTCCAGGTTGTCCTCGAAACGGAGGTCCCGGTTGGTCAGGATCCCGACCAGCTTGCCGTCGGCCTTGGTGATGGGCACCCCGGAGATGCGGTACCGCTCCATGATGGACAGGGCCTCGCGGATCTTCTGGTTGGGCCGCATGGTGATGGGGTCCACGATCATCCCGGACTCGCTCTTCTTCACCTTGTCTACTTCCAGGGCCTGGGCCTCCACGGAGAGGTTCTTGTGGATAATTCCCATCCCTCCTTCCCTCGCCATGCAGATGGCGGTCCTGGCCTCGGTGACGGTATCCATGGCCGCGCTGGCCAGGGGGATGTTCAGGGGAATGTTGCGGGTGATGCGCGTGGAGAGCTCCACCCCTGCCGGAAGCACGTCCGAGTAGGCGGGAGCGAGCAGCACGTCGTCAAAGGTGAGTGCCTCCAGAATGGTGTCGTCTATCATCGCGAACTCCTTCATCTTCGGGAAAAGTTTAACTTTTATGGATATTACAGCCAGCTGGTCAAGTCAAGTTAAAAGGTTTTCAGGAGGGTAAAAATGAACGACGCGGGCCGGATGACGGCTGCCGCGTCGCGGCTGTACCGGTTACCGGGGGATGAAGGTCTCCTTGTGCCCGATCCTTCCGAGGGTCGCCGTAATCAGCCGCACGGCGTTCTCCAGATCGGACAGGGACAGCACCTCGACCGGGGTATGCATGTACCTGAGCGGAATCTTCACCAGGGCAGTGGCCACCCCCTCCCTGCTGATCTGCATGACGTTGGCGTCGGTGCCGGTGGCGCGGGGGATGCCGGTGAGCTGCACCGGTATGTTTTCCCGCTCGGCCGTGTCCACGATCAGGTCGAACAGGGCCGGGTTGATGTTCGCTCCCCGCGGCACGATGGGTCCCTTGCCGAGGCCGACGTCGCCGTTCTGCTTCTTTTCCACGTCCGGCTGGTCGGTTGCGAAGTCCACCTCCACGCAGATGCCCACGTCCGGGTTGACCGCATAGCTGCTGGTGGTGCCCCCCCTGAGACCCACCTCCTCCTGCACCGACGAGACGCCGTACAGGTCCACCGGAAGCGCCGCACCGGCCTCGGCCACGGCACGGAGCACCTCGGCCACCACGAAGCTGCCGGCCTTGTCGTCGAACCCCCGGGCCGCCACCCGGTCGCCGTAAAGCCGTTCCAGGCCCACCGCGAAGGTGACCGGATCGCCTATCCGCACCAGTTCCTCGGCCTCCTTGCGGTTTACCGCACCGATGTCGATGTACTGGGCCTCCAGCTTGACCACCGTGTCACGGTCCTTGGGCTCGATGAGATGGATCGGTTTCTTGCCGATGACGCCGGGAATCGGGCCGTTCCTGGTATGCACCAGGACCCGCATCCCCTGGGTAATCTGGGAATCGACGCCGCCGATGGCGCCGAAGAACAGGAAGCCGTTGTCGTCGATGAATTTCACCAGCAGCCCGATCTCGTCAGAGTGACCTACCAGCATGACCCTGGTGAGCCCCTCGGCCGCTCCCGGGATGCGGGCGATGGAGTTGCCCATCACGTCCCCGGTCACCCCGGCGAACGGGGCGACGTAATCGCGGAACACCCTCTGGGCGGGCTGCTCGAAGCCCGACGGGCTGGGCGCCTCTATCAGGGATTTCAGGAACTGGAACGATTCTTCGCGCATGGGACCTCCGGTTTTTTCACTCTTCACTCTACAGGCTTCTCACATGGGATATTTTCCCATGTCCTTAGGATCGAGGCTTTCCAGCAGGTCGATAAACCTGGCCCCGGCATCGTCGCCGAACTCTTCGTTGTCGTCCATGTCCAGCATGGAGGCGCGGTCGAGCACCTCGTCGGCCACGTGGATGGGAAGCGAATGCTTCAGGGCCATGACCACCGCATCGCAGGGGCGCACCTTGACCCGGATCTCCCCGTCGTTGCCGGAAAAATAGATGCAGGAATCGAACAGCGACCCGTTGATCCCTTCGATAGCGATCCTGCGTACCTCCAGTTGCAGTCGGCCGAGCAGCCCGGTCATCAGGTCCTCTCCGCCGCTTTCCGCCAGGGCGTCCCGGTTGATGAGCTCGGCGGCGATGGCCACCGCTTCCATGGAGCTGAGCCAGATGGGGAGGGTGTGGTGCTCGCCGTCGTCTTTCAGGAGCACCATGGGCATCCTGGCGATGGAGTCCAGCGCGAAGCAACTGATGGTCATCTCGTGACCGCCGGATTGCGGGGCCTTCCGGTCGGTACGCTTCCGGGCCGTCATTGTGGTTCCCCCAGGAGCGAATTCGGGAAGGCGTCCACGATGCGCACGGCCGCCATCGTCCCGATCAGGGAAGGGTCGGCAGGGAAGTTCACCACCCGGTTACCGCCGGTCCTGCCGAACAGTTGCCCCCCCTGCCTGCTGGTCCCCTCCACCAGGACCTGCTGGATGGAGCCGACCAGGCTCCTGTTCCGTTCCAGGGTCATGCCGCGCTGCAGCCTCTGGAGCCGGTCCAGCCGTTCCTGCTTTTCCCGGCGGGTCAGGCTGTCCGACAGCGAGGCGGCTGCGGTTTCCGGCCTTGCCGAGAAGATGAACGAAAACAGGTCGGCATAGCCGACCTCCTCCATGAGCGAGAGGGTCTGGAGGAAATCCTCCTCGCTCTCCCCGGGAAAGCCGACTATCATGTCGCCGGTGATCTGGATGCCGGGCCGGGCCTGTTTCAGGGCAGCGATCTTTTCCAGGTACTCGCGCCAGCTGTAGCCCCGGTTCATCCGCGCCAGGATCCGGTCGCTCCCGGACTGGGCGGGCAGGTGGATGTGGCCGCACAGCTTGTCCAGCTCGGCGAAGCAGGCAATCAGCGAGGGGGAAATGTCCTTGGGATGGGATGTGGTGAAACGGATGCGCTCGATGCCGTCGACCCCGGCCACCATCCGGAGCAGACCGGCGAAATCGGGCTCGTCCGGGCTCTTGAGGCCGTAGGAGTTGACGTTCTGGCCCAGCAGGGTGACCTCCCTGACCCCGGTGGAGGTCATTTCCCGGATCTCGCGCAGGATATCGCCGGAACGGCGGCTCACCTCGCGGCCACGCACGTAGGGGACGATGCAGTAGGAGCAGAAGTTGTCGCACCCCTGCATCACGGTGACGAAGCGGGTGACGCCCCCTTCGGCTTCCTTGCGCGGGAACAGATCGAGCCGGGTCTCCGGGTCGAGGAAGTCGGTCTGGGAGGGCCGCTCGCCCTGTTCGGCGGCCCGGACCATCTCCGGAAGGAGGTGCAGGGAGTGGGTGCCGAACACCAGGTCCAGGTACGGGACCCGCTTGAGGAGCTTTTCCCCCTCCTGCTGGGCGATACACCCACCAACGCCGAGCAGCACGCGCCGGTCGCCCCGCTTCAGGCCCTTCAGCCTTCCCAGCTCGCTGTATACCTTCTGCTCTGCCTTGGCCCGGATGCAGCAGGTATTGAGAATTATGAGATCTGCCCCGGACGGCGAGTCGGTCGGCTCGTATTCCAGGTCCTTCAACAGGGCGAACATGGTCTCCGAGTCGTTCACGTTCATCTGACAGCCAAACGTTTCTATGTAGAGTTTTTTTGCGTGGTTCACGGAAAACCCCGGGCAAGATAATTGAAAGATAATACGCAATTTTCCCGTTTCGAGTCAACAGGTTTCACGGTTTCACGGCCGGGTGCGGCAGCCTGTAGGGTAAATGCAAAACAGGGGTTTATGACGCAGATTCGCCATCTCCCCGCAATTTTCGCCCGACGCACGTGCGGGAAACTGCGGCAAAATACCGGTGGTTGATTTCAGCACCAGAATGGTTCAGGCTTGCCCTGCTGTCCCCGAGTCCGCAACATGCCGCCCCCATCAAGGGATCGGCCAGGCTCTCTCCGATGAGTGCAAGCCCGGCCACCCTTACGACTCCGGTCGAACCGTACATGGCGACCCGCTCCGACGGCTTGCCGAACACACACGACCTTCAGCAAGACGAGGCGGCCATCTTCGGTATGCTGGCCGACATCAGCGATGCTGTGCAGCGACATACGGCTGCTCAACTACTACCGGGAGCTGCTGGTTCCTTTCGACGCGTCCGTGGAATATCTCGATAGGGCGTGGCCGACATGCCGGTTCACGACCTGCAGACCGCGGCGTTTTTATAATGCAATTTAGCCATATCTTGTGATACAATTATAGCAATTTTGCTTTAAATTAATTTAAACTAATATTTTTTACACAAACCAGACAAGGATCAGTATGATGGAAATCCTCGTTTACATCATAGCCGCCACTTTTACAGCCATCGGAATCCTCCTGCTTTTTGTTCGTGTGTTATCGAAAAATCATAATTATTATCGTGTAATTCTGAAAAAAAGCTTGCCTGAGTGGAAACGATGTCCCATTAAGGCTGGCTCCACCCCGTTCACAAGAGAAGAATTTGTCACTACCACCATAAACAACATCCCGGGAATCTTCTTTATCTCAGATGAGCGGGGCAAGATTATAAGGTGGAACAGGAAATACCAAAATCACTTTGCGCCACTTTCTGAAACCATATCAGGTAGTTTCCTCTTTGAAATTATAGTCGGAGAATGCAGAGAGCTGGCCAAAACCGCTTGTGCCGCGGTCTTGCGCGAGAAACGCACGGTGGAATTCGAAGCGCTGTTCATCGGCGAGGGAGGTAGCAAAACCCCATTTTACTGCACGGTATCTCCCTATTCTTTGCATGGCGAAACTTATCTCGTCGGCACAGGGATTGACATTTCACAGCGAAAGCAGGCGGAAGAAGAGCAGCTGCAATCCGAGGAACGGTTGCGCCTCGCTGCTGAAGCCACGGAATTGGGATCATGGTACCTCGACCTCGTGACCGGATCGTTCAGATGGTCGGACAGGTGCTATGCGATATTCGGATTGCAACCCGGAACTCCCATGACCTACGATTTCTTCCTCTCCTGCCTGCATCCGGACGACCGGGAACGCACCCACAAGGCCGTAATGGATGCCCTGGATCCCGTCGACACCCGAGAGTACGACATCGAATACCGTGCGATATGGCCGGACGACGGCTCTGTTCACTGGGTATCCGCAAAAGGCAGGGGATACTTCGAGGAAATGAACGGTAAGCTTGTGGCGACCAGGATGAACGGGACGACACTGGACATTACGACTCGGGTATTGGCTGTAGAGGCGCTGCGTCAGAGCGAGCAAAAGTATCGCTCGCTTTTTGTCGTTGAACCTGACGCGTTGATTCTTATCGACAAGGAGACGCTGAGCATCATGGATGCCAACGAGTCAGCCCTTCTCCTCTACGGGTATACTCGCGAAGAGTTTCTCTCGCTTGACTTGTCGGCCATAGCTTCGGATCCGGAAGAAATCCGGAAAATGTTTCTATCGATGGACTGCGACCTGGAATATGTGGCCCAGCGTTACCACAAGAAAAAAAACGGGCAGGTCTTTCCGGTCGAGATGTCACGATGTGCTTTCGAACTGTATGAACGGAACGTCATCTATTTCGCTATACGCGATATCACTGAACGGAAGCGGATGGAGATGGAGCTTGAACAGGCGCACAAGGATCTGGAGGACCGGGTGCGGCAGCGCACGGCCGAACTTACCGCCGTGAACCTTCGTCTCCAGCAGGAAATTATCGAACATAAACAGACCGAGGAGGAGTTGCAGAAATACCAGCAGAAGTTGCTCAATCTCTCGGCCGAGCTGTCGCTCGCGGAAGAAAAGGAACGGAGACGAATTGCTTCCGAGCTTCACGACGACATCGGACAGACCCTTGCCATGGGTCGAATCAAAACCGAATCCCTAATACTGTCTCCCCAGCCTGCCGACATGTCCCAGTCCCTAATCGAAATACGCGACCTGATAGCAAACTCGATTCAGAAGGTCCGTTTCCTCACCTCCCAGTTGAGTCCGCCGCTCCTCTACGAGGTTGGTTTCAGCGCGGCGCTGAGGTGGCTCGCGGATAAATTTCAAAAGGAAAGTGGCATAAGGATAGAAATTCTCGGCGACACCATGCGAAAGGAACTGAGCGAGGAAATAGGGGTCACCCTTTTTCAGGTTGTGCGCGAGCTTATAGTGAACATTACAAAACACGCACAGGCAAAAAATGCACAGATTACCGTCAGTCACCAGGAAGGCAAAATCTGGATATCGGTCAAGGATGACGGAAAGGGGTTCGATGTAACCAGAATAGGAAACAAAGATGAATTCGGGCTGTTCAATATCCGACAGAAAATGAAACACTTGGGAGGAGAGATTATCATCGAATCAACTCCGGGACAGGGAACGTTCGTATCTCTGGTTACCCCGTTCAGGTGTCGTGACGAAAAAACCTCTCAACATCGTTCCGCTGGACAACACATCGCCAAGTTGTTACAAAGATGAAAGTATTCTATGAGCGCAAGGGCGGGATTCAACCTCAACGGGATGTCTGACATCAGACCATGCCGATGAAGGCGACCCGGCGAACCTGATTCAGGAGTTGCTATGGAAGACGACCGGAAACTGCGTATTTTAATTGCCGACGATCACAAAATCGTCCGCGAAGGGCTGCGGATGATATTGCAGCAGGAACAGGACATGGTCGTCGTCGCGGAGGCGAACACCGGCGTGGAAGCGTTGTCTCTCGCTGAAAAACTGGTACCCGACCTTGCGTTGATGGATGTCTCCATGCCGGAAATGAACGGTATCGAGACCACCCAGCGCCTCCTGGAGATGTTACCACAGACCTATGTCCTTATATTGTCCATGTGCGCGGAAGAGGAGTTTGTGGTAGAAGCCCTGAGCGCCGGAGCAAAGGGCTACCTGCTGAAAGATTGTGCCGCAACCGACCTAGTCGTGGCTATCCGGAATGTCGCGACGGGAGGAATTTATCTGAGCCAGAAGGTGACCGCGCTCATTGTAAAGGAATATATCCAGCGAAACGCCGAGCCATCCGCCCAATCGGCATCAGGCCTTTCCCCCCGCGAAACAGAAGTCCTGCAAATGATCGCGAACGGGAAAAACACAAAGGAAATCGCTTACAATCTGAACGTCAGCGTGAAAACTGTCGAAACATACCGACAGCATATTATGAAAAAGCTCAACTTGTACAGTATCGCTGAACTGGTCAAATATGCCATACGTGAAGGTCTTATCTCCGTCGATACCTGAATCTTTGAATTTCCCGCATGGGAAACGCCCCATGTTTCCCCAAACGCTGATCCTCCATCAGGAATTTCGAACCCTGCGCAAGCCTGTGTCCCTTCCCCCCTATCCCGCCATCAGAAAAAACAGAACAACGCTTGCCTATCAACCTGAATTGCAGTCCCAACCGCGCACCGGTATCATTTCATCAGGTGAAAACGGCGCTCGCAAAAAGAGACAGGGGGCAATTATGCGGCCAAAACTAAACCTTTTCTGCCATGAAATTCTTGCGTACACGGAATCCGATAAAGAATCGGTATTGTCTCAAATCAATGCAGACGCGGAGTTGCCTGAAACGGTACGGGATATCGTCAGGTTTCTCATCATGAACGCTCCCGTTTTGCTTTCTCCTTCTTTTCCTTCAAATCCGCAAGGATACGGGCCTGTTCGTAGTCAGGCAACTCAAGAAGTTCATCGATAACCATCTTGACCAGGGGTGGATATCCGTCCTCTTCTTTCCGAACAAACTGTGACAGCTCCTCCTCTTTGATTCCGAAAAACCTGCAATAGCGGGACAACAAGCCGGGCCCCACCCCACGTCCGCCTCGTTCTATCGATGAGATATAGTGGGAGTTTGTCTCCAACTGCTCGGCCAACTGTTCCTGCGTCAACCCCTTCGCCTTTCTCAATTCCCTGAGACGCTCTCCTATCACCACGTTTATCCCCTGTTTCAGCCTGCCCATAGGTACCACCTTTCCGGTGTCGTTTGCTGCGATTGAAACATATATGCATTATTGGCATTTATCAACACCCTTTCAAGCTTCACTTTTGAAGTTAGAGAATGTTTTTTTGCCGACAATAAAACTATTTTATATTTTTTTGCTTGACTTATATTTTTTTGCAAAATATATTTACCCAAAAATGCTTTATTTAATCCATTATTGTCGCGTTTTGCGCTGCAATATTTGCTTTTAACATCGCCAATCAAGCTATATATAGGGGTTAAACCAGATAAATTTATTCAATATTGCATTACAAGGCGAATAAGCTCACGGTACAAACGCGCCCAAGCACGGGAGTTCACACAAAAACAAAGGGAGGGTTTCGCATGCTGATCAACGACTACTACTCGCACACCATCCATGGCCCCTATGAGTTATTCCGCCTAGGGGATTTCAAGCTCGAAGAAGGAGGAACGATCCGGAACTGCACACTTGCCTACTCCACGTTCGGCACACTGAATAACGAGAAGGACAATGCGGTTCTGGTTACTACCTGGTATTCGGGCACTAACAAGATCATGGAACAGGTGTATACGGGCAGAGGGAGAGCAATCGACCCTGCTCACTATTTCATCGTAATCGTCAATCAGCTCGGGGGCGGACTCTCCAGTTCACCGCACAACACACCGGCACCCTTCTCCATGTCACGATTTCCCGACCTGTGCGTCGGGGACGATGTCAACGCTCAGTATAAGTTGCTGACGGAACAATTCGGCATAGAACGGCTTGAGCTGGTTGTCGGCGGTTCGTTGGGTGCGCAGCAGACTTACGAATGGGCGGCGCGCTACCCGGACATGGTGAAAAGGGCGGCCCCCATCGCCGGCACGGCCAGAACGACGACCCACGATGCCGTGCTCATCGAAAGCATGATTGACACGATCATCTCTGATCCTTCCTGGAACGGCGGTTGGTACACCAATCCACATGCCGTTCATGCCGCCCTACGCAGGCACGCAAGATACTGGGCGGTCATGGGACTGAGTCCCGGATTCTTCAATGAAGGTCTGTGGAAAGAGATCGGTTTCAGTTCGCTGGATGATTTTATCGTCGGTTTTCTGGAGCATTACTTCCTACCCATGGATCCCAACGACTTGTTGTGCCAGCTCAGAAAACACCTGCGCGCCGACGTCAGCCGAATGACCGGCGGCACCCTGCATGAAGCATTGTTGCGAATCAGGGCAAAAACCTTTGTCATGCCGATCGACACTGACATGCTCTTTTTCGTTAAAGACTGCGAATATGAGCAAAGATCAATACCAGGTAGCGAGTTACGGATAATCAGGAGCCGCTGCGGGCACTTGGGCCTCTTCGGCATAGAGAAGGAATTCACGAGACAAATCGACACTAACCTCAGAGAACTGCTGGCAACCCCGGTGTGACGAGATACGAGACACCAGTCCGTGTCTCAAAAACGAGGCCATTTCAGCGAAAAAAGAGCTCGCGCTTTTTTCGTCAGACAAGAAAAAGGAGGACGGCGATGGCAAAAACTTTCTTTTGGGAACGATGTACCGGGAGGAAAATCTCGGGAAACCTCAGCACGGCGCTGCTCATCACCGCATTAAGCCTGGGAGGTGTCGTGTCGGCTCATGCCGAGTACAAAAACGACTATTACTCCCAGGCCGTTCACGGCCCGTATCAACTCTACAAAATCGGCGATTTTTCGGTGGAAGACGGTGGAACAATCCGGGATTTGCAGTTGGCCTACACGACCCACGGCAAGCTCAACAAGGCGAAAGACAACGCAATCCTCATCTGTACCTGGTATTCCGGCACAACCAAATTCTGGGAACAAAACTACCTGGGCAAAGGACGAGCGCTTGACCCTGACAAGTACTTCATCATCCTGATTAACCAGATCGGCAACGGACTCTCCAGTTCACCCCATAACACGCCCGGAGCCGGTGGTATGGCGAAATTTCCCCATGTACGCATCAGCGATGATGTGCGGGCGCAACACAAGATGATTACCGAAAAATGGGGCATCAAGGAGCTTGCCCTGGTGGTTGGCGGCTCCATGGGGGCCGAACAGACGTGGGAATGGGCGGCACGGTATCCCGACATGGTCAAGAGGGCCGCACCTATCGCCGGAACGGCCAGAACAACTCCGCAATGCGCCGCCTTTTCGAGGACTCTGGACGAGGCGCGCAGGTCCGATCCGAGCTTTAACGAAGGCAATTACACATCCAATACCGATGTCCAGACCGGTCTGCGCAGGGAAGCCGCCCTGTGGACCGTCTTCGGCTGGTCCCCCGAATGGCTCAAACAAGAGAAGTGGCGCGCTCTGGGTTTCTCCTCCATCGAGGATTTCCAGACAAACTTCATGGACGCCTATTTCATCCCTATGGATCCGAACGACCTCATGAACAACGCCTGGAAGTGGCAACGCGCCGACGTCGGGAGACTGGCCGGCGGCGACTTGGCCGCAGCCCTGGGCCGGATCAAGGCGAAAGTCTTCGTCATGCCCATCTCCACGGACCATCTGTTCCCGGTGGCGGATTGCGCTGCGGAACAGAAACTCACGCCTAACAGCGAGCTTCGTGTCATCAACAGCCTCGCCGGTCATCTCGGACTGTTCGGGGTCGACGGGAAAGCCTACTACGACCAGGTTGACTTGCACTTGAAAGAACTGCTCAACGCGTCGGTCTGAGCATGCTTGCTTCCTGATGGATTCCCTCTGGAGATCGGTGGGAATCCATCATAAGTAGATACGCAATGAACAACATGTACGCAATGAAAAGGAGGCTTACCATGAAGCATTTGTCGGCGATTCTGGCGGTAATGATATTCACGGCGTTTTTCTATTCCGGAACAGCCCAAGCCGGAGCGCCTTTCGTCACCGCAGAAGGGGTCGGCGGCGTCGGGTTTAACCCGCTCGCTTATCCGGCATTTACCCCAGGAGAAGAAGGCTTCAGAATCGGACCGGTGGAAATCGCCAAACCGCGACTCGGCGCTTTTTACGTAAACCTTAATGACACCAACGGCGGCATTGATTGGACAACCATTGGGATTGCCACGGCTTTCAACAAAAGGTTCGAGGTTTCATTCGGCTACGAGGTACTCGGCATCGGCGTTATGCCCACGGACACCCATAAATATAACTTTGGCGCAAAACTGCTGCTACTCGAAGAAAATGCCTTCGGCACCAGTTTTCTCCCGGCTGTCTCCTTGGGCACTGTCTACAAAAGGACAACTACGCCCTTCACATCCGTTTCGCCAAGAGATAACGACGGTTTTGACGTCTATCTCGTGGCAACCAAACTCATTACGCAACTGCCGATGCCGTTGCTGATATCGGCGGGGGTTCTTTCAACCCAGGGGCATGTCAACGGTGTTGCCGGGTTTGACCACAAGAGGACCGAAGTCTTCTTCGGCAATATCGACCTCTTCCCCCTGAGCTGGCTGGCGGTCGGCTACGAGCTGAAAATGGGACCGGATTACGGTTCTTACAAGGATTCCGACTACTGGGACATGCACATCGCGTGGTTTGTCAACAAGAGCCTGACGCTCGCCGCAGCTTATACGGGAGCTGGAGATCGCCACCAGACAAAGACCCTCGGTTTAGGAGGTGGGCTCATGCTGAGCGCGCAGTATGCCTTTTAGCCACGAGCCGCCTCCCACGGTCAGAGATAACGAGACTTCGTTGAACAGCACACAAGCACGGTGGACATATCTCGCAAGGAGGATACACATATGAAAAGCTACTGTCTGTACGCTCTGTTTGTCACTACATTATTCTCAACTGCCGCCTCTGCGTTCGGCTCCCCCATCGAGGAGGTAGACCCTCAAACTGTTAGGCAGTGCATGTTTATCGCCCAGTTCAAGGGACCGGATGGGTATCGAATGGTAGGTACTCCGGCAGTTATGAACGGATTCAAAAACCGGGCGATGGAAGAAGCCCAACACCTCGGCGCTACGCATATTACATGGTCTCATGCGGAAACTCTGCTAACCGACAGGATAATAGGTTCAGCGTACAAGTGCGACACAAACCATATTGTTGCTGAACAATGAATGGAGCATTTCCAGACAAAAGTCATGAACCATGCTCTCGCAACATTACTCAAAGTGCCCCGTTCGATCGATGTCGAGGTTCTGAAACCGACCTGAATTCTCTGTTTCCGGAAACGACGAAGCCATGAGAACTCCGCCTTTCCTCCTGCAATGGGTGGGTGTGCTTGCCACACCCTTTTTTTCGTGTGTATTGACTACGAGAAAAAAACCTGTCTTCAGTTCGTGCCTTTACCGCAGTCACAACAAGACAACTCCAAGAGAAGACTGAACATGCCGAAAGGATTGCCGGGCTTGTGGTGGTCGATGATCTCAAGGATTTCCACCGACCCGGCTCCCGCAACCTTCAACCTTTACACCTGCCTACACATTAAACCTGAAGTGGCAGATGTCGCCGTCTTCCATGACGTAGTCCTTCCCCTTGAGCAGGGCCTTGCCCTGGGCCTTGGCGGCCGCCTCGCCGCCGGCGGCCACCAGGTCGTCGTACTTTATGACCTCCACCCGGATGAAACCCCGCTCGATGTCGCTGTGGATCTTGCCGCCGGCGGCCGGGGCCGGGGTCTCCTTCCGGATGGTCCAGGCCCGCACCTCGTCCTTGCCCATGGTGTAGAAGGACATGAGCCCCAGGGCATCGTAGGCCGCGGCGTTGAGGCGGTCCAGGCCGGAGGATTCGAGGCCCATGGCCGTCAGGTATTCGTCCCGCTCGGCAGGGTCATCCATGCCCATGATCTCCTTCTCGATGAGGGCCGAGACCACGAACACGTTCTCCCCGGCCATCCCGGCGTCCGCCACCCGGTCCTCGTCCACGTTGAGGATGCGGAGGATCGGCATGAGGGTGACCAGGTTCAGACTCCGGATCGCTTCCAGTTCTTCACCGCCCAGTTCCAGGGTATTCACCCCCCGCTCGTTCTCGGCCGCCTCCCGGCACCTGAGGAGCACCGCCTCCTCCCGCTCCTGGGCAGGGGTCTTCCCCCCCTTCTTCTCCTTGGCCAGCCGCTCCAGCCGCTTCTCGATCAGTTCCAGGTCCGCCAGCAGCAGCTCGGTCTCCAGTGCCCGCAGGTCGCGGGCAGGGTCCACCGAACCGCTGGGGTGGTAGACGCTGTCGGAGGCGAAGTCGCGCACCACCAGGCAGAGGAGGTCGCAGCGGCGGGCCGCTTCGAGCCACTCCCGTTTGCCGCCGCCCTCGGACATATCGGGGCAGAGGACCACCTTGTTCTCGGCGTATCTGGTTTTCTCGGGCCTGACCATCTCGGTCAGCACGTCCACCCTGGGGTCGCGGATGGGCGCCACGCCTTCCAGGGACTCGCCTTCGGCGCGGTGCTCCGGCACCTCCCTGCCGGTGAGAAGGGTGAAAAGGGTCTTTTTCCCCGCCTGGGGGAGACCAAGCAGTGCTATTTTCATGGGCTGCTCCTGTGGTTCGATATGGTTTGCGAAAGGAAAGCTACGGTAACCGCTGCACGGGCGTTTGTCAATACGGCGGCGAGAGACCTGCCCGGGAAGCGGCACTGCCGATTTGTCCCGGCTTCCACACGAAAACCTTTGAAAAATGGGTCGGGGCTTTCACGGAGCCTCTCGTACGGCTTGAGTGCAACCGGGTGACGCACGGGAAAGCGCCCGAATCCAGCAGAGTGTCAGATCCGGGCGAAGGATGGTGACCGATTACGAGGGGCTCCGGGGAAGTTCCGACCCGCCCCCTGTCGATACTTTCCGGCTGAAAACGTCCTAAACTTTTTCCCCTACAGGCCGATACGGGTAGGAACCATCACTTTTCAGGAGGAACGCGCGTGGCCGGAATCACTTTCGAGGAGATCATGTTCACCATCATGTCGGCGACCCAGGATACCTTCATGACCTACATGGGGATGGAAATCCTGGCCGGAAAGATAGAGAAGAAGATTGAACCCGTGGAGTCCGACGTGGTCGGGATTGTCGGGGTCGCCGGGGACCGGGTGGGGTATATCATGTATGCCACCGAGAAGTCCTCGGCGGTGCTGGTGGCCAAGGAACTCCTGATGATGGAGGAGGCGGACGACGAGGCAGTCAGGGACGCCATCGGCGAGCTGACCAACAACATCGCCGGAGTGTTCAAGAGCAAGTACCACGAGCTCTACGGGAGCGTGGCCCTCGGCCTCCCCCTGGTGGTGTCCGGGAAGATCCGGCCGGTGAGCGAACCGCCCGAGCAGTCCGGCGATACTTCCATGAACATCCGCTGCAAAGGTGTCACCATCCCGTTCAAATCCCTGAACAGCAACATTGCGTTCCGCGTCATGGTCTACATGTGAGACATCGACAGGAATGGCGCCCACGGGGCGGATAAAGCCTCGCGGGCCACCTACGGCGTCACAGGTAATCCGTCAGCCCCCGCCTCTCCAGCTCGTCGACCACCTTCCTGACCTCCTGGGCACGCTCCCTCGGGCAGACCAGGAGGGCGTCACCGCTGTCGACCACGATCAGGTCGCGCACGCCCAGCAGGGCCACGAGCCTGTCGTTTCCGCGAACCAGGCAGTTCCGGGAATCGATGGTGACCAGCCTCGACGAGTCCGTCACGCTGTTCCCCTCCTGATCCCCCTCCAGGAGCCCGGGCAGGGCGCTCCAGCTCCCCACGTCGCTCCAGCCGAACGACGAGGGAATCACCACCACCCCTTCGGCCTTCTCCATGACCCCGTAGTCGATGGACTGGGCCTCGATCCTGGCGTAGAGGTCCGCCACCCGCTCCTTGAGCACTGAAAGGTGCTTCAGGTTTACCGGCACGTCAAGAGCCGAAAGACCGGCCCACAGGTGGGGCAGGTGGGTCCTGATCCGGTCCAGGATCAGGTCGGTGCGCCAGACGAACATCCCGCTGTTCCAGTAGAAGTTGCCCGAATCCATGAACTCCAGAGCCCTTTCCCTGGAGGGCTTTTCCACAAAGCGCCGCACCGGCAGCACCCCCTCCCTTCCCGCGGACGTGTCCGCCTCGATGTATCCGTATCCGGTCTCCGGCGCGGTCGGCCTGATCCCGAGGGTGACCAGGCTCCAACGGGAGGCTGCCTCCCCGGCCCTCACGAGCGTGGCCCGGAACTCCTCCTCGTCGATTATGTAATGGTCGGCCGGGAGCACGGCCATGACGGCGGTGGGGTCGTGACGTTCGATGACGGCGGCGGCGAGGCCGATGGCCGGTGCGGTGTTGCGGGCCAGGGGCTCCTCGACAACGGTGATCGTTCCCCTGTCCAGGGAGGCCAGCTGTCGGGCGGTTTCCTCTGCCTGAAGGCTGTTGGTGACCACGAGGATATGATCGGGATTGAGCGGCAGGACCCGTTCGACCGTCCTCTGCAGCATGGATCTGCCGCCGAACACCGACATGAGCTGCTTGGGATGTCTCTTCCTGGACAGGGGCCAGAACCGGGTGCCGGAACCTCCGGCGAGTATGACGATATACACGGGAATTCTCCTTGTCTAATTCAATAGTAGGAAAATGTCTGCCCGGCGGGGCGGCGGTTACTGAGACGTAGCTCCGTCCGGAAGGGCCTCGGGCGGAAGGCGTCGCTCGTCCACGAGGTCGCCCAGGACCGCCTCGATGCGGGCGCGCATCTCCGACCTCCTGCTCCGGTTCCACTTCCGCGCGGCGTTGACGGAGCCGTAAATGTTTCCAAGATAGAACGGAAGTCCGATGCCGCCGGCTATCCCCGCGGCGGGATACCACTCCTGACGGACCGCGGTAACCGTTGCAGCGATGAACAGCGCGTTGACCAGGAATGAGGTAAGGCCGTCTCCGTAACGGCCGGCGTAGACATACCCCGCTCCCGGTAGAATCGCGGACAGGACCCCTGCCAGGAGTTCCGACTTCTGCGGCAGGTCCTCGTACTGCCGCAGAAGTGCCTGGGCCTCCCGGACCCGGGCGATCTCCGGATGGTCCGGAAAGCCGTCCGCAAACCTCTGCAGAGCGGCCGTGGCGGCGGCCGGATCGTCCCTGTCCAGTTCCATCAACGAACGGGCCGCCAGTGCCCTGGCAGCGAACGGGGAACCTGGAGCGGAGCGTACAACGGCCTCGAACGCCTCCGCCGCCCCTGCAAAGTCCTTCTTTTTCCACAGACTGAGCCCGGCGAAATAGCCGGAAGGGATCCGGTAGTAGCCGTCGGGATAACGCTCCGAAACCGTCTGGAAGGCGCGCAGGGCGTCACCGTGTTCGTCCCCCAGAAAGCACGCCATGCCGGTGCGGAACAGGGCGTACTCTCCCTTCGGCGAGCCGGGGAACAGGATACCGAACCGCTTGTACTCGGTAACGGCCCGATAGTACTCGCCTTCCTCCAGGAACGAGTCGGCCACCAGCAGCTGGAGGTCTTCAGTCAGGTATATCCCCTGGTCCGCGGCGCAAAAACCTGGAAAAAGGGCCGAAACCAGGAATGAAACAAGGAACGGGATTGCGGAAATGGTTTTCATGGGCTCGAAAGGAGGTTGTACTCCACCGGATCGAACAGCCTTCCGCCGGGGAGCAGCAGGTAATCGGGCGCCCGTCCCTTGAGCAGGGTGCAGCGCATCAGCCGGTCTGCGGTCACGACAATGCCCGCCAGCGCGCCGTCACGGCCCACCGCCTCACGGGCAAAGGCCGAGCACGAAGGCGAGAATCCGCACCGCTCTCCGTCGATGGGCGACACGTAGCGCTGGTACAGCGTCAGCGTGCCCAGAAGGACAATCCGGGAAAGCGAGGTCTCCGGTTCGTCGGGGAGCGGCGGCATGCGTAGCTTCACACCCGGCCCCTTCATCGCCTCCGGAGATCCGGATACCATGGAGACAGGGGCCAGAGACAGGCACAATGCCAGGGCCGTCCAGACAGCGTAACGTGCCTTCATCCCAAGGGCCTCCGCCGGTTGTCAGCGACCGGTATTCTGCCTGATGGTCTTTTCCTTCAGTTCCCTGTACTGGTCCTCGGTAATCGCACCGCTCTCATAGGCCTTCTGGAGATCGAGAAGCTGGTCGCCGAGGGATTTGGTGGTGTTGATGTTCTGCGTCTCCACGCTGGCGCCGCCGCCGGGACCGCAGCATCCTGCCAGGGCCGTGAGCGCCGTCGCCGCCATGAAAACAAACAGTACCGACAATCTTGAAATGCTCATAGCTGCTCCCTCCTTCTGTTACCGCGTTATCGGTTTCCATTAGAATACCAAGTATCGCATCTTACGGTAAGTTCCGCCACCCCTGGAGCGTATACAGGAAAATTTCCCGGCTCTTCATGCGCCGGACCTTCACGGGTCGGGCATTATCTTTACCGCAACCTTTCTGGCGCGCGGCCCGTCGAACTCGCAGAAGAAGATTGCCTGCCAGGTACCGAGCAACAGCCTCCCCTCCTCGATGATCACGGTCTGGGACGGTCCCACCAGCGAAGTCTTGACGTGGGAATCGGAGTTCCCCTCCCCATGGCTGAAGGAGGCGTCCACCGGCACCAGCCTGGCGAGGAAGCCGGCGATGTCCCGACGCACCGCGGGATCCGCCCCCTCGTTGATGGTGACGGCCGCCGTGGTATGGAAGGTAAACAGGTGGCAGACGCCGCTTGAGACGCCCGACTGCCTGACGATCTCCTCCACCCGGTCCGTGATGTCGATGAGCTCGTTACGGTCCCGGCTGGAAACATGGATATAGTGGAGCATGGTCTTCCCCTCAGAGTTTGTATCCGATCTTACGCAGCAGTGTCTTGCGCTTTTCCCGGTCCTCACCACTCTCCACCCCCTTGGGCGGGAAACCGTCCACCACGCCGACCACCCCCCTCCCCTGGCCGGTCTCGGCCACCAGGACCTCAAGCGGGTTGGCTGTGGCGCAGAAGATCCGGCACACTTCGGGACAGCCCTTTACCTGGTTCAGTACGTTGATGGGATAGGCATCCTTCAGCAGGATGCAGAAGACGTGACCGGCTGCCAGCTCGCCCAGAATCGCGGCGCAGCGCTCCACCAGGGCCGGGTCGTTCCCCTCGGTCCTGATGAGGCACGGGCCGGACGCCTCGGTGAAGGCGACGCCGAACCTGGCCTGCGGCACCGTGGTGGCGATGACCTCGTACAGGTCCTCGGCGGTCTTGATGAAGTGGGTCTGGCCGAGGATGATGTTGCATTCTTCCGGAAAGGCTACCGGGATCGCTTTCAGTTCCATGCCTCCTCCTTTGTTGACGATGTTCGGTTACAGGTTGCGTCAAAATCCCAATTCACTCATGCCCATGCTCGAACAGCCCGGCAGCGGCGGCCAGCTGCTCCGGGGTCCCCAGCAGCAGGACGAGGTCCCCATCCTTGAGCTCCCATACCGGGTCCGGGTTGGGCGCAATCTCGTCCCCTCGCTTGATCATCAACACGGTTGCGCCCGATCTGTCCCGCAGCACGCCGTCACGCAGGCTGGTGCCTACCAGGGGCGACTTTGTCCCTATGCGAAAGGTGGTTATCTCCGCACCGGTCAGAAAGCCGGAGATGCCGACCGCGTGGCTGTGCCTGTGGCTCAGGGTGCGGAACATCTCGTAGGAGTCACCCCGCACCTCCGAGATGCAGCGCTCGATCTCGTCGTGGCTCAGGAGATAGTTGCGCAGCACCCGGGACAGGATCTCGATGGAAGTCTCGAATTCCTCCGGGACGACCTCGTTCACCCCCAGTTTGTACAGCGGCTCCATTTCCAGGATGTAACGGGTCCTCACGATGATGTGTATCGCCGGGTTCATCTTGCGCGCCTGGTCCGCAATGCGCCGGCTCGACGCGGCGTCGGAGATGGCGATCACGATGATGCGCGCCTGGTCGATGTTGGCGTGTTCGAGGATCTCGCTGCCCGATCCGTCACCGAAGATGATGCGGGTCCCCTTCTTTTTCTCGGCTTTCACCGTAAATGGGTTGGTCTCGATAACCACGTGGTCGATGCGGAAGTGGTTGAGCACCCGGGCCAGATTTCTGCCGTTGAGCCCGTAGCCGACGATGATCACGTGGTCCGAAACCGCCATACTGTGCTCGCGCCGCTCCAGGCCCCCCTGGCCCCGGGTCACGGAGCCGGGCAGCAGGGCGACTATCCGGTCGGCAAGGGGTGCCGAGAGCTTGAGACAGAGCGGGGTCAGGCCCATGGTCGCGATGGATGAGGCAAGAAAGATCTGGTACAGCTCCGGGGAAAGGATCCCGTATTTGAGCCCCGACTGGCAGAGCACGAACGAAAACTCGCCTATCTGGGCCAGGCAGAGGCCGGTTATCAGGGCTATCCTCATGGACAGTCCGAGCGCCATGGCCGCACCAGCCGTGATCAGCGCCTTTATCAGGATTATGGTGAGCACCAGCGAGGAGATCAGGAACGGGTGCTTCAGGAGTATGGACGGGTCGAGGAGCATCCCGACCGAAATGAAGAACAGGGACATGAGCGCGTCCCGGAACGGAATGATGTCGCCAAGTGCCTGGTGGCTGTACTCCGACTCGGAGATGGCCAGGCCGGCGATGAAGGCCCCGAGCGCCAGGGAGAGCCCCACCTGGGCGGTGAGCCAGGCGGTGCCCAGCCCGATGAAGATGATGGTCAGGATAAAGAGCTCGCGGCTGCGGGCCTTGACCACTTGCTCGAAGATCCGCGGGACGGCGAAGCGGGCGCCGAAGTGGGCCACGAGCACCACCGCCAGCGCCTTTGCCGAAACGGTCAGGATGCCGGCCAGGCCGTTCCCGCGCCCGGCAAGAAAGGGCACGAACAGCATCAGCGGCACCACGCACAGGTCCTGGAAGATCAGGATACCCATGGCCATCTTGCCGTGGGGGGTATCGATCTCCCCGGCATCCATGAGCAGCTTTATGAGGATGGCGGTGCTGGAAAGTGCTACCAGAAAACCGAAGAAGACGGACTGCTGTGGAGAGAAGCCGAACCACACGCCGATCAGGGCGGTGGCCGCGATGGTGATCCCCACCTGCAGCCCTCCCCCCAGGAGCACCAGGTGCTTGATCCGCACCAGCTCTTTGAGGGAGAGCTCGATGCCGATGGTGAACAGCAGCAGCACGACGCCAATCTCCGCCATCTGCTCCACCTGGTGGATATGCTTCACCAGGGCGAGAGTATGGGGGCCGGCCAGAATGCCGGCCGCGAGAAAACCGATAATCGACGGGAACATCAGCTTTCTGAACAGAATGACGGTCGCCACGGCCAGACCGAAAAGTATCTCCATGTCCTCCAGCAGCACGAACTCCACGTTTTCCCCTGTCTATCGGATTTACCGGCCGGGACTCACGAATGAAACGTCGGGTCCGGAGCAGGCCCCCGTCATCCGGCACCCGATGATGGAGGCGTCTACCTCTTTCACGGCGTTCCATCTCACGATGACTTTCCCACCTCCCGGGCCGGACGGTGAAACGGTTTCAAGGGTACCAGAAAAAACCGCGCTCCACAATGCGCGGCGTTTCCCGGCAGCCGTTGCGCGACACATTCGGGAACGGCCTTTTCACCGCTCGGCGAATTTTGGCTTTCTTCCCGGGCCGACCTCCGGTATATTACAAAAATTCATTGACTCGCGGATTGATTGCCGCCTCGAGTCATGCGTTCACGGAAACCCGACGTTTGGGGAAGGAAGACACCACATGGAACTTTTTCCGGCATATATCGTACTGGGTCTGGTCGCGGGGGTAATGAGCGGACTGGTGGGGATCGGCGGGGGAATCGTGATCGTACCGGCGCTGGTGATACTGTTCGGTTTCTCCCAGCACGCGGCCCAGGGGACAGCCATCGCCCTCATGGTCCCCCCCATCGGCATAATGGCCGCCTGGGCGTACTACACCAACGGATACGTGGACCTGAAGGCCGCCTCCATCATCTGCCTCGGCTTTCTCCTGGGGGGGTATTTCGGCGCCAAGCTGGCAATCTCCCTGCCCAGGTTTTATCTGGAAAAATTTTTCGGCGCCGTGTTGCTGCTGGTTTCCCTCAAGATACTTTTCTCGAAATAGCTTACTCTCCTTTCACGCCTTTTGGATCATCGAACGCCGCATCCGGACACGATGGGGCCTGGAAAGGGTTGACTGGTAGCCTAAGGTCCATCCCCCAGGGTCGCGCGGATATCCTTCACGAACCTGGTCAGGGAGCCCGAGAGGCGCTCCAGCACCGCCAGCCACTCCCGGAGATGCTCCTCCCCTGCGGGCGTCAGCTCGTAAACCCTCCGCGCCGGCCCGCCACCGCTCACGTCCCAGGCGGATACCACGAAGCCGTTTTCCTCAAGCCTGCGGAGCGTCCGGTAGAGGGCGCCCGGCTCGATGTGCGAGTCGGTCAGGGCATTGTCGTTCAGCGCCCCCACCAGATCGTAGCCGTGGGTCCGGCCACGGATCCTGAGCAGGTACAGGGTAACCGGCTCAACGAATCGATAGAGGTTCCCCATCCCGCACGAGCAGGGACGTTCCTGGCCGTGGCGACGGCATTGTCCGCGTGGCATGTAGATGACTCCTTCCTGTATCCCTCACGTCCCGACGCCGGGCAGGCGGCGTGCCGGAGGTAAACGTCGCCCCGTACAGGCGCCGGTGAAGCCGGGTGAACTTCGTCGGGCAACCTCACCCCGGCTGGAATGTCAGTCGGTCAGCACCGTTTCGAAAGCCAGGTACCGTTTCATGAGCATGGTGCCTCCCCCTTCCGAGACGACGCGCAGCACGGCTTCGGCGTCCCGCACCCGCGAACCGGCCACATGGGTTACTCCGGTCCCCTTGAATACCGACGGACAGAGCGGTGACGATGGACCCAGGAGCACGGCGGCACGCGGACTGCCCAGAACGGCCAGAAGCCCGTCGCAGGTGCCGTTGATGAGCGATGTGCCGGTAAGGATGGCGACCGAGCAGGCCGCCAGGGCCTCGCGCCCCTGTTCCGGGGTAATGGTTTCGCCGGGGTGCGGATTCAGCTCGATGATGTCGAGTTGGCAGCCGATCTTGCGAAGCTGGCCGACAATCGGACCGAAATAGCCGACCATGGCCACCCTGTCCCCTGGGGTGATGTCGAGCGAGGAGATGACCTCCTCCTTCGAGGTGGGTGGCTGCGGGAGGGCCGCGAGAAGGGCGTTGGCCGTTGCCAGACCCACCGCCCGCGCCAGGCCGGACTTTTCGTCGGCCAGGAATTCCAGCAGATCCCCGGCCGGACGGACGGCCAGGGTCCCGGCCTGTTGAAAATGGGTGCAGCAGGGGGCGTCGGACTGGGGGGTCCAGGCAACCCCGGCGTGGCCGCTCTCAAGCCGCACGGCGGTATACCCCAGCCCGATGCGCACATCGGCGACGACGGCACCCCCGGCTTGGGGTCTCAAGTGTTCCAGCAAACGGTTCTGTATAGCCAATGTCATGTTCACCCTCCATTAAAGATAGTTGTCTGCCGAGCTATCCGCTCATCATTTCTTCACACCGCATTTGCCGCAAACCCCTCATCCAGCAGCCCGGCGGCAAGTTCGACGCACTGCGCGCAATTGATGATTTTCATGGCCCGGATCTCTCGGCACAGTTCAGAACCGGCACGTTCCACAAAGGCTTCGCGGAATGCCTGCTTCTTTTCCGGGCCGTCGAGCAGCAGCAGGGCGGCATGGAGTGCGCCGCACACGCCGCCGGCCGCCTTGCCGCCGCCCAGCGCCTGGGCCGCGTCTATTTCGTTCCGGGTCATGTCCTTTCTGTGCCCGAAGGCCTTCAGGATGCTCTGGGCGCAGTTGAGGCGTTCTTTGGTATAGGAGTGTACGGCGGTTTCTACGGACATTCCTTTGTTTCTCCTTGCAACAGTACGTTCTGAGTCACTTCTTGTCCGATGTCGTAAAATGCGCATCTCTCCAGCAGGCATTCCCGGTTCAGCTCCGTAAAGGCGCAGGCGGGAGGCCACTCGACCGGCAGGTCGATCCCCAACTCCCTCCGGACGAATTCCGTTGCCGTAAGAATGGCGCGGAACGATGCGCGCTTGCAGCAGCGGGCCCCGCCGTTGTCGGCGATGGCCCTGAGGCAGTCGGCAGTGATAAGGTTGGAGAGCACCCGCTCCCGGTCCGACAGGGGGGTGGCGCCGGTCATCAGGCTCATGAAGATCCCGGCGCCGATAGCCGCGCCGCAGGCACCCTGGAAGCCGCAGAAACCGCCCTTCACCTCCTCCGCCCTGATCCGCGCCTGCCGTATCTTTTCCGCCACGCCGCTTTTGTCGGTGCCGTTCAGGTTACGGCAGGCCGCGAGCAGAACTGCGGGAACGAGGAAATGATGCTCCGGACCGTGCATCTTCACGGCCGGATTCTTCATCAACGTCAGCGCCATCGACAACGGGGACGTGGAACCGGTATTGCCGCAGTACCTTTCGATCAGGTCGTTGGCCGTCCCGTTGTGACAGGAGTCACAGACGTAGTGCCCCTCGCTGCAGGAGGCGTTGGTCTCCTGGGTAACGCCGCAGTAGTAGCAGGTCCTGGACGTGTAACGACGCGAATAGGACAACTCCGCGCCGCAGACCAGACATCCGGTCAGGTAGTTCATAAAGTTCCTTTGGAGTACGTACGGCGGCTCCGGTCACCGGGCACGCCGTTCCGGCAGAATAGCAAATCGGCGGGCTGTTTGCAATGAAGTGAGGCCGGTTCCATCCGATTCGGCCTATCTTCTCCAGCCGCTCCAAGCCGGAATGCCGACCTTGTCCCTGAGCAACAGCCGATCTTTCCCCTTCACCACCTCGGCGGCTATAATGGCCGGTTTTCCCGCAACGGTCACCCGCGAACCTGTCACCTGAACTTTGTCACCCTTTTCGATCCTGATGTCCTGGCGTTCGATGAACCAGCCCGGACCCAGGTGGACCGATATAGTCTCTTTCTCCGTCTTCAGCATCAGGTGGATGCCGTACCGCATCCCCTTCACGGGGGCCATCTGCTCGACCGCCGTTACCTCTCCGGAGACGGTCTCCACCGTTGCCGGATCATACATCCGCTGATAGGAACCTCCCATCCCCCACCCCCCGCTGCCGCGCCAGGGCTGGGCGAATACGGACGAACCCAAAAACAGTACCACCAGAGCCGCCGCCAACCATATGATCGTTCTCATCTTTTCCTCCTTTTATCGGAATACTCCTCCGGAGGTGAAATATATCTCAAAATTCCCGTGTGAACCGCGCCAACTACAAGCGACGAGCAGTGCATCTTTTCTTCCGGCAGGCCGCCCAGTGCCTCGGCGACCTGCTCATTCGTCAGCGCAAGCGCCTCTTCCAAAGTCATCCCCTTTACCATTTCCGTGGTCATGGAAGAGGTCGCGATCGCTGCACCGCACCCCTTGATCCGGAATTTCGCGTCGAAAACGACGTTGTTTTCGATTTTGAGAAAAAGGAGGAGACTGTCCCCGCAGGCAGGGTCTCCAACCTGGATGACTACTTCCGCATCCTCAATCACCCCGATATTCCGCGGATTGAGGAAATGTTCCATGACGATTGCGGGATACATCCGATTTATCTCCTTGTCCATCCGGTATCCGCGCTATCCGGATTCACGCGCCGTGCCATAAACCGTCATGACATGTTCTCCGCGCAAGAAGGCTTCGGCAGGCGTCCGGTTTCTGAGTCCTCCAGGGTGTGTGCCGGCTCGTAGAGCCACAACAGCCGCTGGATAATGAACGATTTTATCGTCCGGTTTCATTATGACATCGCTTTACGTCGGGGCACCCTCGGGGGATGCCCTTCCCGTGGACCATGACCTCTTCCAGTCAGTGGTCGCAGACGTTGGCGCCGGGGACCAGGCTGCCGGACAGGTAATCCATTACCACCGATTCCGGATCAGCGGAAGGGGCGCCGACAATGACCTTCACTCCTGCTTCCGCAAAAAGCTGCTGGGCCCGGCCTCCCATCCCCCCGGCGATGACCAGGTTGACGCCGCGTTCGGCGAGCCACCCCGGAAGCAGCCCCGGTTGATGGGGGGGAGGATCGATTGACGTGGTCCCCACAATGGCCATCAGGTCCGGGTCCACGTCAACCAGGGCAAATTTCTCGCAGTGTCCGAAGTGCATGGACAGGACTCCTTCACAGACGGGTATGGCAACGCGCATCATGCTTCGTCTCCTTTCTTTCATTTCCGGTTGCGGTTTTATCCAGTATCAGGTTAACGATATCGGCAAAGGCCTTGCTGAAGGGGGTTTTCTCATAGTGGTAGGCATAGGGCTTGCCGTCGTCCCCCGCGCTGACTACGGCGGGATCCATGGGCACCCTGCCGAGAAAAGGAACCTTCATCTCCCGGGCCATGGCCTCGCCGCCGCCGCTCTTGAACACCTCGACCGTATCGCCACAGCGGGGGCAGACCAGACCGCTCATGTTCTCCACCACCCCGAGGACCGGCAGGTTCAACTGGCCACAGAAACTGATGGATTTGCGCACGTCCGAAAGCGCCACGTCCTGGGGGGTAGTGACCACCACGGCGCCGTCGATCTGCTCCAGGGTCTGGATCACCGTCAGCGGTTCGTCGCCGGTGCCGGGAGGGCAGTCAATCACCAGGTAGTCCAGGTCCCCCCACTCCACTTCACCCACGAACTGCCTGATGGCGGACGCCTTGGCAGGCCCCCTCCAGATGACCGCCTCGGCTTCTCCGGGGAGGAGGAACCCGATGGACATGACCTTGAGACCGCCCAGGTCGGCCGGGAGCAGCTTGCCCCGTTCGGACGAAAGCATGACGGTCCCTTCGAGACCCAGCATCTTGGGGACGCTCGGCCCGTGGATATCCACATCCATCAGGCCGACCCGATAGCCGGCCATGCCGAGCGATACCGCCAGATTGACCGCCACGGTGCTTTTACCGACCCCCCCTTTTCCGGACAGCACGATGATCTTGTGCCCGATGCGCTCCAGCGCCTCCTCGATTCCGGACCTTTCGTCCCTTTTACCCTGATTGCCCGGGGCACTCTCTCCCCGGCAACCATACTGCTCTGTCATCTCTCTGCTCCTTTTCAATGAATTGTATTTACAGGCCGAGCGAGTCCCAGACCCGCCGGATATCATCCGCAGCAGGGGTGTCGGTCTCCACCACGGCCTTTTCCTGCATCTGGGCCAACGTCACGCCCCGGTCATAGCGGATACGACCGGCGATGCGCGCACCAGAGCGAACCGTCAACGCCTCTATCCGCTCCGTCATTCCAGGGTTCAGGTCCCACTTGTTCACGCACACAGATGCCGGAATCCCGAAGTGCCGCGCCAGCTTCAGCACCCGCTCCAGGTCGTGCTCTCCGGAAACCGTGGGCTCTGTTACCACCAACGCCTGTGACGTCCCGGTCATGGAGGCGATCACCGGGCACCCGATGCCGGGCGGCCCGTCCACGAGAACCAGTCTGCTGCCGTTCTCCCCGGCCAGCCGTCGCGCCTCGCGGCGCACGGTGGACACCAGCTTGCCGGAGTTCTCCGCCGCGATCCCCAGCCGGGCATGAACCATGGGGCCGCAGCGGGTCTCGGACACCATCCATTCCCCGCACAGGGGTTCCGGAAAATCAATGGCCCGCGCGGGACAGAAACGGACGCACACCCCGCATCCCTCGCAGGCCACCGGGTCGACCACATACGCCTCTCCTTCGCCGCCCGCGACAATCGCCCCGAACCTGCATAGTTCGAGGCATTTTCCACACCCCGTGCAACCGGCCGGGCGAATCACCGCTTCGTTGCCGCAACGGAATTCGTGCCGTTCCCGGACGCTCGGCGCGAGAATGAGATGCATGTCCGCCGCGTCCACATCGCAATCGGCAATCACCGGAAACCCGGCGAGCACGGCAAAGGAGGCCGCAATGCTCGTCTTGCCGGTGCCTCCCTTGCCGCTGATTATTACCAGTTCTTCAACTGTTGAATCGGACATGGATCACTTTCCCCAGACAATTATTATGCGCAAATACGCAGTTGTTGAGAGTGAAGACCAAAGGCTGGAGGATTAAGGAGCAACCTAGTGCATTTCCTTCAGCCTTCAGCCTGACCACCTGTATTTCTTGTTTCTTCCCTTATGTTCCACAGGAGAGTAGCGAAATGCGAAGCATGGTCAGGCAGAGCATCCACAACCAGCTCTCCTCGCGAATAGGCCTCGGCAATGCGCCGGTCATCCAGTATTTCCAGGAGGATGGGAATATCCTCGCCGCGACAAAAGCGATGGACGCGATCGTCGCCCGCTCCCATGCGGTTCACCACCACGCCGAAGGGTATGGACAGCTCCCGTATCATGTCCACGGCCAGCCGCAGGTCGTGGAGCCCGAACGGCGTCGGCTCCGTCACCAGCACCACGAAATCCGATCCCCGCACCGTGGCGATGACCGGACACGAGGTGCCCGGCGGGGCATCGAGAATAGCGGTAGTGCCAGTCTTCAAGCGCGCCTTGACCGCCCGGATCAGGGGGGGTGCCATGGCAACCCCGATATCGAGCCTTCCCTGGATCAGGGTGATGCCGTCCGCATCACGGGTCTCGACCACGCCGATACGCTTTCCGGTTTCGCGAATCGCTCCGTGGGGACACACAAGGGCGCAGCCGCCGCAGCCGTGACACAGATCGGGAAACACCAGGGGAGTCGAGCCGAATGACACGATGGCGTGGTAGCGGCACAGCCGGCTGCACTCACCGCAGCCGTCACATAACGATTCATCAACCTCGGGAATCGGGATGGTGACGACGTCGCTCCCCGTCTCATTTCCCCGGAGAAACAGATGGGCATTGGGCTCCTCCACGTCGCAGTCCAGCAGCTGCACGCCGGAGCCAATGGTCCGCGCCAGATTCACAGAAACCGTGGTCTTGCCGGTTCCTCCTTTGCCGGATGCCACGGAAACAATCATGACCAGTGCCCATCCACATCCGCGGAGTTCAGGGTGTCCAGTGCCCCGGCGCGGTATGCCTCGAGGGCCTCTGCTACCGTTGGCGCTTCCGTCGAATAAATGCGGATTCCGGCAGCAGTCAGCGCCCGGTGGGCATTTGGGCCGCAATGTCCGGTCACGACGCAGCCCGCTCCCTGACGGACGATCGCTTCTGTCGCCTGAATCCCGGCGCCGTGGGCCGAATTCAGGACCTGCCGGTTGTCAACCGCTTCGAACGTATCGTTTTCCGTATCATAGACGATAAATCCCTGCGCGCGGCCGAAGCGCGGGTCCATGGGCGCGTCCAGAGTGGTGCCCGATGTGGTGAAGGCTACTTTCACGATAGATCTCCTTTTCTGAAATGCAGGCTGAAAGACTGGAGGCTGAAGATAAAAAGGAAAAGGTCCGATCTTCAGCCTCCGCTTTTTACTTTTCACTCCTCACTCTTCACGTTTTCCATCCCGCCCAGGCGCTGTTTAATCATCTCAAGCTCTGATTCGAGGGCGTCGGCCCTGGCTTTCAACGCCTGCTTTTCCATTTCAGGGTCCGGCCGTGCGCCCTGCGTCGGAAATCCGGCGCACACGTAGCCGCTGAATCGCGCCCAGCCCGGCAGCCCGGTGGCATAAAACCAGTGCCGCCAGCCACGTCCTCCTCCGACGAATCCGCGTCCCCTGCCGAAGCCCATGCCGAATCCTCGCCCGAGGACCGGGTTCGCATACCCCGGCATGCCGTAACCGGCGCAGAATCCCGCTCCACGTCCGGTCATGCTCCCCATTCCCATTGGTCCTGTTCCATCTCCTCGTGGCATGACATAACCTCCTTTCGTTTTTTCCCGTCGTCCGGCCGACCCGTACCGGCTGGATCTTCACTTTTCCTTTTTCCTCTTTCTCACGTCCGCGTCATCGGGGCTCCGCATTTAGCGCATCTCAGCGACGCGCACGGAACGCCCCGTTCATGGGGCTCACGGTGACCGCAGGCCGGACAAAGGCATTCACCGCCGGGACCGGCCGCCACAGGGCCTCCCATGCGCCCCCCTCTCCCACCGCCCGATCGGCCCAAACCGCCACCGGCACCACCGCCCATTCCTTTTCCTCTCGGCATGATACACCTCCTTCTCCTCTCTCTTCCCGTCACGCCAGCCGCTCAAGATGTTTGTTGATGTTATGTGTATAATACACATATAAGATAAAAACCAATTTTCAGCTTGTCAAGAAAAAAACACCCGTCGGAAAATTTTCCGGACGGGCGTTCTACAACAAAATCATCTCAAACATGAATTATTCAGAGAGCTACTCTTACAGCCCCTTCTTCTCGAACCAGCGGAACAAGGCCAACCCTCCGATAATAAAGAGAGGAATGATAAACCAATGGCTGATACCCAGAATCTGGGGCAGGGTGACCTTGCCAAAATCCCCCCAGGTCAGGGCCGTGGCCTTCATGGTCGGATAGGCCTCGGCATAGAGGGCCGCCCCGCAGAGCATGCCGACGATTCCCCAAACGGCATCCCAGCGCCCCTCGCCCACCGCGCCCAGCGAGGTGCCGGGGCAGTAGCCCAGGAGCCCCCAGCCGATACCGAAAATCAGACCACCGGGGACCACCCCACCGAATATCATCGGCTTGATGGACAGTTTTGCAAGCCCCAGGTCGCTGAGAAGGTAAACGCCGACCATGCCCACGAGCACGGCGGAGAGCATGAACTTTACTATGGTCATGTCAATCAGGCGCAGGGCGCCCAGTTGTCTGTCGTAGCGAAGCACCCGCCCTTTCTGCAGCAGGAAGCCGAACAGAATGCCGGTAACCAGTCCGTACATGAGGGTTGTCATTTACGCTCACCTCCCCCGTAGAGCAGGCGGGCGACGATCATCCCGCCGATGAAGAAGCAGACCAGGGCAACGAATCCGCTGGCCGCCAACTGCATGCTGCCGCTCAGGCCATGGCCGCTGGGACAGCCGTCCGCCAGCCGGGCACCGAACATGCCGATTGTTCCGCCGACAAAGGCGGTCAACCAGCGCTTCCACTGCACCGGACCGAAACGCTTCTCCCACATATCGGGCACGGCCTGCCAGCGGAAGCTGCCGGAAGTTGTGGATGCGATAAGTGAGCCGATAAATATTCCGACCACGAACATCCACTGCCAGTCAACAACCGGGAGCTCCTTCATAAAATAGGGCATCCGTGCAGCCCGCTCCGGGTCAACCGCCTTTTCCACCATTCCCACGGAACGCACGAATGTCGTGGACGCACCGAAATACTTGCCGGCAAACCAGACCGAGCCGATGGATACCAGGCCACTCAGCGACCCGGCAAGATAAGGACTCCATCCTCCGTCATCTTTCTCTTTCATGGGACCACCTCCTTTATCGGATTTTGGGAACCGCTGGCGACGCTACGTCCCCCGGATTCTATCCTACTTGATAGTTTTGCCTTGACAACCACTGTTTCCGGCGAACAGCCGTACATTCTGGTTGGAAACTACTCTCAAACCTTGACAAGATCCCATTTGGACGTATCATGGAGAATAATTATTGATAGATATTATTTATCTCAGCCGAGGTTACGACCGTGAAGCCCAAAGAACCTGCAAACCTGACTGAAGAGCGCGTGTCCCGGATTCTCGCCAAGGTCAGGGAGCATGACTTTCGCCTGACCCCTCAGCGTCTGGCAATCATCCGCATCCTGGCCGAAAGCAAGGATCACCCGAGCGCGGACGAGATCTACCAGGAGGTGAGAGCCCTGTTTCCCACCACGAGCGTAGCCACCGTATACAAAACCATAGCGCTGCTCAAGGAATTGAACGAGGTCCTGGAGCTGGGGTTCCCCGACGGCAGCAATCGCTACGACGGCAACCGGCCCTATCCCCATCCCCATGCAATCTGTACGAAATGCAGAAAGATAATGGACCCGAAAATCTCCAACGTCGAGGAACTCAGTGAGGAGATGAAGAAGAAAACCGGATACAGATTCTCCTTTCACCGCCTCGATTTTTTCGGTCTGTGCCCTGAATGCCAGAAAAAATCCTGACGAACAAAAATTTTATCTCTTTCTTGATAATTATTATCTACTACTATTGACTTTCTTCTGATGTGTTGTACTGTAGAGAGAAATCATTGATAGGCCTAGATCAAAGGAAAGGAGGCTCGCATGAAAGACATCATTGAAACCATAAAGGCCGATGCATCACTGGGGACACTGGCAGCCTCGCTGGAAAAAGCGAACCTGGCGGAGAGGCTGAAGGGGGCGGGTCCCTATACGCTGTTCGCACCCAACAACGACGCCTTTACCAGGATGAACATCGAAAAAACCGTCCTGGATCCGAAGGTCCTGTCGGACACCCTGACCTATCACCTGGTCGCGGGGAAGTATTCCGTCAGGGAAATCGGCGAAATGGAAACGCTCGGCACGGAGAACGGCAAGTCCCTTACCTTTGCCCTGGATGAAGGAGAAATCGTGGTCGACAACGCCAAGTTCGTCACCACCGACATCCAGTGCTCCAACGGTGTGATCCATATTATTGACAATGTTTTCCAGCCCCATCTTTCAGGATGGTACCGAGAGGAGTAGTTTCAACAACACCTGAGTCCGTGACGCTTGCACGCCTTTGCCTGCACGGAACGCCCCGGCTTTTTGCATTCCGGTAATACGAGACAGACAAGCGAAGTTCACCCGTAAAACAGTCATGACACGATGTCCGGACGGTGAACCCCGGCATTCTGCCCGCTCGACATCCAGGCAGCACGAATGCAGGCGACACCCAGCCCAACCATCGTCACACCACAAAAGCAAGGAGGAGTACATGAGCAAAGACAAAAAACTCACCACAAGAAATGGCGCCCCCGTTGTCGACAACCAGAACACCATGACCGCCGGCCCCCGCGGCCCGGTGCTGCTCCAAGACGTCTGGTACCTGGAGAAGCTGGCCCACTTTGACCGCGAGGTCATCCCCGAGCGCCGCATGCACGCCAAGGGTTCCGGCGCCTTCGGCACCTTCACCGTCACCCACGACATCACAAAGTACACACGAGCCAAGATTTTTTCAAAAATCGGCAAGAAGACCGACCTCTTCGTCCGCTTCTCGACCGTTGCCGGCGAACGGGGCGCCGCCGACGCCGAGCGGGACATCCGCGGCTTTGCCATCAAATTCTACACTGAAGAGGGAAACTGGGACCTGGTGGGAAACAACACGCCGGTGTTCTTCCTGCGCGACCCGCTCAAGTTCCCTGACCTGAACCACGCCGTAAAACGGGACCCCCGCACCAACCTGCGCAGCGCTCTCAACAACTGGGACTTCTGGACCTCTCTTCCCGAGGCACTGCACCAGGTCACCATCGTCATGAGCGACCGAGGCATCCCCGCCTCCTACCGTCACATGCACGGCTTCAGCAGCCATACCTTCAGCTTCATCAACGCCAAAAACGAGCGTTACTGGGTCAAATTCCACTTCCGCACCCAGCAGGGGATCAAAAACCTGACCGATGAAGAAGCTGAGAAGATTATCGGAAAGGACCGGGAAAGCCACCAGCGTGACCTCTACGAGAGCATCGAGAAGGGCGATTTCCCCCGCTGGACCCTGTTCGTCCAGGTCATGCCGGAGAAGGAAGCGGCCACGTACAAATTCCACCCCTTCGACCTGACCAAGGTCTGGCTGAAAAAAGACTATCCGCTCATCGAGGTCGGCGTTCTCGAGTTGAACCGCAACCCGGAGAACTACTTCGCCGATGTGGAGCAGGCTGCCTTCAACCCGGCCAACGTGGTGCCGGGCATCAGCTTCTCCCCGGACAAGATGCTCCAGGGACGGCTGTTCTCCTACGGCGATGCCCAGCGCTACCGGCTCGGCGTCAACCACCACCAGATCCCGGTCAACGCTCCCCGTTGCCCCTACAACAGCTACCACCGCGACGGTTCCATGCGCGTTGACGGCAATTACGGCAGTACCTTGGGCTACGAGCCCAACAGCTATGGCGAATGGCAGCAGCAGCCTGAGTTCGCCGAGCCGCCCCTGGCCTTGGATGGCGCCGCGGACCACTGGGATTTCCGCAAGGACGACACCGACTACTACACCCAGCCCGGTCTACTGTTCCGCCTCATGAGCCCTGAGCAGCAGCAGGCCCTGTTCGGCAACACCGCCCGCGCCCTGGGCGATGCGCCCAGGGAGATCAAGATCCGCCACATCGGCAACTGCCTGAAGGCGGATCCGGCCTACGGCAAAGGGGTCGCGGACGCCCTGGGCATACCCCTCTCCGAAGTGCCGCAATGAGCGCGGGAATAACCGATCGAGTCTCCGTGGTTGCGCCGGGCTGACCGTCAGCAACACGCGGGACACGGCACGATGAACAAAACCCCATTCCCCGAGGAGGCGACCCGTCGGGGAATGGGGTTTTTTCCGTTCTCGTCACGGCGCCTCCAGGGCACGTCATCGGGGCTGAAGATAGCGCAGTGCACTATTCTGTCTCAGCGGCGCGATGACCGGATACCGCTTCAGCCATAAGGCCATGGGACAGTGGGAATTCCCCTTCTCATGCCACGTCCGGGGAGGCGCCTCCGGCTACAAGGTCAATGAGCCGCCTGTTTCAGAACCTCGGGATGCGCGATTGACCTGCCCCGCCGCGCCGAATGGAGCTTCACCCCGAGAAATCTCTCATAGAATTCATCGGCAAGGTCGTCCATCCGGAAACCGAAGAGCTCGGGATGGATGATGTTGGCCATGCGCATCAGACCGAGAATCCAGTCCGGCCTGCCCGCGGTATTGTAGGGATAGAGGTTGTATATCTTCCCGTCCCTGACGGCCTTGACGTCCAGGCCCTGCTTCACGCAGTAGTCATGCAGATCGCCCGCCGGGTAATCCATGGCCCCGGTTATGAGGATGATATCCGGATTGAGTCTCGTCAGGGTCTCTTCCGCTATGGTCATACCGGGTGTTTCGTCACGTTCCAGCTCCTTGTTGACGCAGCGGCCGCCTGCCAACTCCACCAGCTTGCACTCGAACTTGTCGCCGAATACGGCTACCAGGGGATGCCCCAGGGCAAAGTACACCGACGGTCTGTCGACGTCCCCGGCGGCGTCTCCTATGACAGACACATAATGCTCCACGTATTCCCTCAGCCCGCGCGCTTCAGCGGTCCTGCCAGCAAGCTTTGCATAATGATCGACGGTATCCAGATAGCCGCCAATCTGTTTCGTCCTTTGGTACAATCCTTCGATAAACCCTGTTGCCAGGATCTGTCGTAGTACGGAGGCTATGACACGGGGGTCCCTTTCCCCGAGAAAGGCAAGGACCGTCTGAATTGATTCGAGCGTGTAGACAACCTTGTATCCCCCGTTGAACCCGAGGACCTCCGCTCCGCCCGCCTCTTCGAAGGTCCCGGCAAAAGGGGGTCTGAAACCGCATGAGCACGTTCCGTCTTCCCTGTAATCCGTCACATGGGCGCACATGGGGCCGTTGAATCCCCTGCGCACGATAAGCTCACCGCACTCGGGGCACCAGGTGTTCAGATGCCGCGTTCCTGGTGAGTTGAAAAGATATGCATACGTGAGCAGCCTCTTGATTTCATCGCAGAGAGCCTCGGCTTCACGTATGGTAGGCTCAAGGGAGACGTCCGCCGCGGCCAGGGGGATGAACCGCATGATCTGAAACGGGATATCCCTCGAAATCGCGGCAACCCGCTCCGCCGTTTCCAGGACCTCACGCTCGTGTCCCTTGACATATACGGCCGCAACTTCGGTAAACACGCCGCGTTCCACGCCGAGCTTCAGGTTTCTGAAGACGGGTGCCGCGGATGACGCGCCGAACCCGGCATAGGTTTCGTCAGAGCACCCCTTTATCCCGATATTGATGAAGTCGATGTGCTCCAGGAGTTCCCGGAACGCCTGCTCGGTAAAATAACCGTTCGTGGCGCACCCGACCAGCAGCTTTCTCTCCCGCGCCAGAACGGCGACCTTCTTGAAGGTAAAGAACGACACAGCCGGCTCGTTGAAGCAGAACATGACCCCCCTGCACCCTTCGTCCAGCGCCCGGGTCACAACCTGTTCCGGGGTCATCCCGTAGAGCGCGCCCTCTATGGCGTCGACGCTTTCCGTGAGTACCCACGATACGCAGCCGTCGCACCGGAAATTACAGCCGATGGTGCAGACCTGCAGGAACTTCCCTCCCGGATGATAGTGGAGCATAGGCATGGACTCCACTTCGGACCGGACCGCCACCAGGTACCGGTCGGGGTATTTTTCGACCTGGATGCCGCCGTCAATGGTATACATCCCGCAGGTCCCGGTCCCGTGTTCCTCGATGCTGCATGTGTTCTCGCATATGGTGCACTGCATGAACTGTCCTCCTCGCTGTTCCAGATGGCGGTTCACGGCAAGACATCGCTTCCCGACGGCGGAAGATTCCGGAGAATCCTCTCCGCGTCCGTATCCGTGACGGCCCTGCCGTATACTTCGGAATAAAACGCCTGCATCTCCTTTTTCATGTCCCAGCCCCTGAACAGGTCCGGATGGAATATCTTGGCCAGATAGATGATGAACAGGACGGTTTCACCGCTGGCGTTGTCCCAAGAATAGATTCCCTCCGGCGTGGAAAACACCTTGCCGTTTCTGACAGCCTTCTTCGGAGTCCAGTCAGGATCTTTTTTTACACTGTCAACCGTGACGTTGCCCCGGCTGATGAGAATAACGTCCGGATCCCACGACAGCACCAGCCGCTTGTCCAGTTCCGCGAAATTATCGTCCTTCACCTGGGGCAGATACGTACCGCCCGCGATCTCGGTATCCCAGTGCAGGGTGCTCCCGGCCCCCTGGCTGGAGAATGGCTTGCCGCCTTTCCAGCCGTAATAGACGGAAGGTCTGTCCTTTTCGCCTATCTTTGAGGTAATGGCGAGAATTGCTTTGATTTTCCTGTCGAAGTACGCGCAGTACCTGTCCGCTCTCGCCCGTGCGTCCGGACCGAGCAAGTCCCCGTAAAAGCGCATCTGCCTCTTGAATTCGGCAATGAAATCGTCAACGGTCCTGGCCCTTTTCTCGGCAGTGAAGGCGCAGACCGTCGTGAACCCGGCTGCTTTCAACTCCTCCCCTTTCCCTTTGAACATCCCTGTCGTATACAGGACGAGGTCCGGTTTCACCTCCCGTATCTGCTCTGTTGCACTGCCGCTTACCGTCGGCACGTTCCTGATCTCGGGAAACAACCGGTAGGCCCATGGCGATTGTTTCCCCATCAGGCACAGACGCTCCCCTTGGCCGAGGATGTAGATCCTCTCCGACGAAACACAGTGCATGCTCGCTATCCGCTTCGGGTTGACCGGCACTTCTACAACGTTGCCGCACATGTCGTTCAGCACTTTGTGCTCGCCGGCATGGAGTCGAGTGGCGCACGGGCCTGCCACGAAAAGTACCGTTGCCGCCAGGACCAGCATGAACAGTGCACACTTACGTTCCATTCGCATTCCTCCCGTTTTTGTTGATGAATTATTTTTCACCCCCCTCGCGGAGGGAAGCCGAACCCGGCCGAAAGATCCGGACCGACGGCGCAGATCAGGCAGGTTGCCGGCGGCGGCAGGCCGACAGCATTTTCGCTTCTGTCAGGGGATAACGACCCGACGCCCGATCATGCCGGCGACTGTGCGTGAATGGGCGGTGGAAGCGAGACATATCAACAGAAGCACCATCAGCAAGGCGCAACGGAACATGCATCCTCCAACCGACCCTCACTGCCGAAAGCCCGTGCGAGTCGCCTGTTTCCTGTTTCTCGTCCGCCGCGAACAGGAAGAGATTCTGCTGAAAGGGCGGGGATTGCTCCCCCCTGACCACAAGGAAATGACGGTAGGCATCCGGATGGGGATGACGGAAACGGGGCGTTTTCCGGAAAAGAAAAAAGGTCAACGGCGCACCAGCCCTTTGACCTTTTTCGGCGATATGCGCTCCTTTCCAAACACGGGAGGTGACGCTGTTTCCGGCGTCACCCATAGCCCTTACACCGTAGCCGAAGCCGTAGGTGTATCGGGTCGGAGACCTATGTCAAGCGTATCGCTTGTATAGCACGTCATATATCACTTGTAAAACGCTATTTATCATCAGGTGCTCCATTAAGAGTCCCCTTTTGCGATCCGCGCATGCGAACAGGTTCAGACCTCTGCCGACAAATGGATATCCATCTGCTCTCTGCGCGGAAAAGTGCGGACAATCTCACGGAAACACCTGGTCGGAATACACTCTCTCGAAAGGCCATGCCGGCCACGGCGGCGGATGCCGCCATTGACGTCAAACCGGGCTGATGCTACCCTTGCCACCAGTGACGGAAAAACAAGCCTTGACCGGCCGGACAATGTGGACCTCGTCACCGGGTCCAGTGTGGTCAACGGTACCGTGAACGAGATCCTGGAACGCTTTGAAGCAGCGGGAAAGCCGGTCGTGTTTTTCGGCAGCACCATTGCCGGGGTAGCCGCGCTTCTCAAGCTGGATCGTGTCTGCCCCTTCGCACGCTAACCGGTTAAGGAAACCACGATTTCAGGCCATCCTGCTCATCCCTACTGACCACAAGACCAAGATTCATACCGATTGGCGTAAGGAGTTTTTGCCGCATACCACCCCGAGAAACGTCCGTCACAAAAAAACAAGGCCGCAAATGCAAAGGATCTATTCAACATGATCAGAAAAGTTAAGATTGAAGAAGCCGTCGGCATGGTACTGGGACATGATGTGGTGCGTATCACGGAGGGAGACGCGAAAGCAGTCCCTTTTCAACGGGGCTATGTCATACGGGAAGAGGACATTCCCCAGTTTCTGGATATCGGCAAGGAACATATCTATGTCGTGGAGACCGAGGAAGAAGAGGTACATGAAAATGAAGCGGCGCTCAGAATCGCACAGGCGGTAGCAGGGGAAGGATTCGACTTCGAAACTCCCTCAAACGGAGCCGTACGCATCAAGCCACGCTACCCGGGCCTTCTTCTGGTGAACGTTCCGCTCCTCAACGAGGTCAATGCCATCGGCACGCGGTACAGCTTCACGGTCGGCAAGCCGGAGAAACCGGCGGCGGTCGCAAAGACGATGCCGCTGTATATCCCTGAAGCAAAACTGGCCGAGTTGGAGACCATGTGCCGTTCACGCGGCCGGATACTGGAGTTGAAGCCTTTCATACTCAAGAAAGTCGGCGTGGTCATTACCGGAAACGAGGTCTTCAAGGGAAGGATCAAAGACAGGTTTGCCGAAACCATTGTCCGAAAGGTCGAGCCGTTCGGCGCTTCCCTCTCGCGCACGGCCAAGGTTCCCGACGACGCGGCGGCGATTGCCGGAGCGATACGGGAGATACGCGAGGCGGAGTGCGAGGTGATCTTCGCATGCAGCGGTATGTCCGTTGATCCCGACGACGTTACCATGGACGGAATCCGGGAATCCGGTGCGGAGGTGGTTATCGAGGGCGTGCCGATGATGCCGGGCGCCATATTGGGTCTGGCCATGCTGAGGGGGGTTCCCGTGATCGGAACGCCGGCCGGCGCGCTCCGCGTCGCACCCACCGCACTGGACGGTCTGCTGCCCATGATTTTCGCCGGTGTACGACCGACGGCCGCTGACATCATATCCCTGGGCCACGGGGGGCTGTGCCTCGACAAATATGCTTTCTGACACGGTATTTCGCCGCACAACCGCGTCTTGCATACACCGTCGAAATTGCCGGAGATGTCCCCGAGCGTCGCACTACGGACCTTTCCCGCGACGGGATCGAACCACCATAGAGGGAGATTGAATAATGAAAAACAAAAGGGTTCACCACATCGCATTTCTTCTGATACCGGCGCTGCTGCTCTGCGCCTTCCTCTCCTCGACGAGTCGCGCCGGGGACAAGACCATTCTAACGGTTCTGGCGGGCGCGGGACTGAAGGATGCATTGAACGAGCTGAAAGATATGTACGGTAAAAAGACGGGAACAGAGGTACGCTACAACTTCGCAGCGGCCGGCATCCTGCGGAAACAGATCGAGGAAGGCGTTCCAGCCGATATCTTCTTCACTCCCGGAAAGAAGGATATGGACGAACTGCAGCGTAAGTCGCTGATCATTCCTGAAACCAGGACCGACATCCTTGAAAATGAAATAGTCCTGGTTACTGCAAAAGAGAAGAAAAACGTGATCAAGTCGTTCGCTGATCTCGCCGACAAGGCGCAATCCATCAGCATCGGCCTGCCGGAGACGGTGCCTGCCGGGAAATACGCGAGAGAGACCCTTATGAGTCTGGGACTGTGGAATAAGGTCGAAAAGCGCATCCTGTACGCCAAGGACGTGCGCACCGTGCTCGTCTATGTGGATTCGGGAAACGTGGACGCGGGCATGGTCTACCGATCGGATACGGCGGTGATGAGGAGCGGGGTTCTGGCGGCGGTCGCGCCCAAGGGCTCCCACTCTCCGATCCGTTTCAGCATGGCAATGCTGAAGTCGAGCAAACATCAGCAGGAAACGAAAAAGTTCATTGACTTCCTGAAAACTCCGGAAGCGTCCGCCATTTTCTCGAAGTACCGGTTCACCCCCCTGTTCGGCGGGAAATAACGGCTTCAGGCCGCCACTCCCGGCCGGGACATGGACACGGAGGCCCCTCTGGATACGCTCCCCGGGCCCGGGTGCCTGAGAGGGACTGTTATGAAGATACGGAACGAACTCGTTGCAATCCTCCTGGTAGTCGCCATGTTCGTGGTTGCGGATTTGACCGGACAGGCAGAAATCATCTTCCCCGAGATCGCGGCCCTTGCCCTCGGCGCCTGGGTCATGGAGAAGTCGCCATGGCCCGGCACCGATTTCCATTTCTGGTTCTCCCCTTCCCTCGCGGCCCTGACGGGTATCCTCATCGTACGGTACGTTACCTATGCGCCGTTCTTCATGATTACCGCCGCCTTCTGCCTGGTCGTCCTGCAACTGAAGCTGTCGCGATCCGCCGTGCTTCCTTCCATCTCCGCCGCCATCCTGCCGATAATCACCCGTTCGGAGAGTTGGTGGTATCCCCTTTCCGTATGCGTCCTCACGGGATTGATTGCACTGGGACGCGTTGCGATGAACCGCAGGACTCCGGAAAATGATCCGGCGGCCGGGACATTCGACAGGGGAAAAGAGAAAGCATGGTCTCTCCGGGAACGGCTTCACTGGGGTAAACTGCTGGCCGGCGTCACCCTGGTCACCGCGGTCGCGGTCAGTTTCGATTTCACCTTCATGGTGGCGCCTCCCCTCATCGTCGCCTTCATTGAACTGTCGAAACCGGGCGGGGTCCTGCGGGACAAGGCAGGACGGGCGTTCACCCTGCTCGGGCTCGCCGCCTTTTCAGGCGTGTCATGGCTTTATCTCATGCACACCGTCTTCCACCTGCCGATCTGGATTTTCGCCTGTTTATCCACACCTACCGTCTTTCTGCTGTATCATGCCCTTCGTCTGCCGTTTCCTCCCGCCGTGGCCATCGCCCTGCTGCCGGCGATTCTGCCGGAGGATGCTCTTCTTATGTACCCGGTGCAGGTTCTCGCCGGAAGCGCGGGATTCCTCGTTCTGAGCAAGGCGTTCTTTGGAAACGGTCTTTTCGTGCCGGGAAGGACAAACGAGACATCCGCATCCGAAGACGCGTCCTGACTGAACCGGATCAACGTATACGACCTCCCTAGAACTCTCGTGGACGGGTTCGTACCCGCAGTGGCGTGGCAGTCCGCCAAGGGTAACCTCATCTCCCGCCCGATGATCTTCAAGCCGTAAAGAAGGGAACTTCAACCTATGGCGGTTTCCTGGCCTGGTGCGCCAAGAACGGTATCGACATCAAAAAGATACAGGTACTTGATCTGAACCCGGGAAATATGCCCGAAGCGCTGTCGGCCGGCTCCATAGACGCCTATGTCGCCAGCGAGCCGACTCCCTCCCTGGCCGAGGCGAGAGGGGCACGGGTGATGGGAACCCCGGGCGGGCTGGGAAACTCCTATCCGCTTCTTACCGTTCAACGTCGTACAGTACCAAACGGTATATCCTTTCCTGCTTCCCGAAAAGAAAGCTCTTCTGCCCGCCGAATTCCATCGCTCTGACATCGCAACCATCCCCAGCCCTTCTTTAATCCGACGGAAGTCATTGAATTACCTGAATCGCCGCCGGTTTTAGTAGGTATGTGTAAAAAACACTTGACATTCCTTATTTTCATATATATTACTTTTTATATGATTAAGCAGAAGTTCTCAATGTTAAACAATCACACTTCCTCAATTCCGTACAAATGGAGTCTGGTCCTTCTCGTGGTGCTGATTCTTGGGCCTGGGATGGAAATACCGATCTGGCGGGTCTGCCTAGTAATTACCATGATCGCCCTCACGGCCGGCGTCATTTACCGCCCGCGCGTTTGACGCTCCTTCTGCCCCATCGGCACCATCCAGGGGGCCATCGGCGGACGGAAGGGACCATGACCATTTCATCCGCCTGTTCAGGCTGGGGCATCTGTGAAAAGCGCTGTCCCATGGGACTTGACATTGCGCCTTTAAGAGAAAGCGGTACCGACATAAACAGCGACTGCCTTCACTGCGGCACCTGTGTGATGGCCTGCCCTCGGAATGCACTGAAAGAATAAACCGCTTTTTAGACTGAAGACTGAAGGGTATGCGGGCTGCAACCCTCAATCTCCCTTCTTCAGCCTACTCACCTAAAAAAGGAGGATTACTATCATGAGCAAGAAAATCGTCGTTATCGGTGGCTCTGCTGCCGGGCCCAAGGCAGCGGCCCGGGCCAAGCGTCTTGATCCGAATGCTGAGGTGACCATCATCCAGAAGGCGCCGGAGATGTCCATGGCGTCGTGCGGCTACCCCTACTTCGTCGGCGGGGTGTTCAACAACCGCAACGCCTTGCTCAGCACTCCCTACGGCGAGGTTCGCGACCCTCACTTTTTCATCAACACAAAAGGAATTACGGCCCGTACCGAGACCGAAGTTACGGCCATCGACCGCGAGCGCAGGATGGTGCAATGCCGCGACCTGAACACGGGAGCGTTGGACGAGATTTCCTACGACAAGCTGATTATCGCGACCGGCGCCAGGGCGCGCAAACCGTCTGTGCCCGGCATCGATCTGGAAGGCGTGACCACCCTCCAATCCATGCGCGACGCCGATTTCCTCCGCAAAATCCGTGATGAAGGTGCGATCAGGAAGGCGGTAGTCATCGGCGGCGGCCTCATCGGCATTGAGACCTGCGAAGCCCTCCAGTTGTCCGGCATCGAGATCACGGTCATCGAAATGCTTCCCCAGATCCTCATGTTCCTGGACTGGGAGCTGGCAAAGGTGCTGGAGAACCACGTGAGGAGCAAGGCCGCCAATGTCATTACCGACGTCAAGCTGGCCGGATTCATCGGTGAAAACGGCAAACTGACGGCGGTCAGGCTGGAAAACGGTACCGAACTCCCCTGCGAACTGGCGGTGCTGGCCATCGGCGTCATCCCCAACACGGACCTGGCCCAGGCGGCCGGCCTGGAGATCGGGGTCACCGGCGGTATCCTGGTGGACGACTACATGCAGACTTCCGATCCCAATATCTATGCCGTGGGCGATTGCGTGGAACTGGTGCACCGCATCACCGGCAAGAAGACCCGCGCCCCCTTCGGTGACCTGGCAAACCTGGAAGGACGGGTTGTCGGCGAGAACGCCGTGCTCGGCAACAGCGTCACCTTCCCCGGCACCATCCACACCGGCATCTGCAAGGTTTTCGATTTCAACGCCGGCTCAACCGGGCTGTCCGAAAACAGTGCCCGCCAGGAGGGATACAACGTCGTGACGGTCATCAATGCCAGCCTGGACAAGCCGGAGTTCATGGGTGCCAAGTTGCTCGTCTCCAAGATGGTGGTCGACGCCGATACCGGCAGGATCCTGGGTGTCCAGTGCGTCGGTCCCGGCGACGTGGGCAAGCAGATTGCCACGGCTGCCATGGCCATCCTGGGCAAGCTGACAGTCGCCGACGTGGTCAACGCCGACCTTCCCTACGCGCCGCCCTTCTCCCTTGCCATCGACCATTTCATCGCCACCGCCCATATCATGGAAAACAAGCTCAAGGGACGATTGAAGGGCATCGGTCCGGTAGAGCTGAAAGAGAAGCTTGACAAGGGCGAAAAGCCGTTCCTCCTCGATGTCCGTACCCCGGGAGAATTCGACACCATCCGGCTCGGCATCGGTGAAACGATGATTCCCATCGGCGACCTGCGGCACAGGCTCAGTGACCTTCCGTCGGACAAGGAGCGGGAGATCGTCTGCTGGTGCAAGATCTCGCTGCGCGGCTACGAAGCTGCCATCTTGCTGGAGTCGGCCGGCTGGAAGAATGTGACCGTCATGGAAGGGGGCGTCATGGCCTGGCCGTACCGCCGGGAGAAATAGTCCGGGCAGTTGCCGGCCCCACCGCGCAACCACACCGGATATTCCCCCTTGACAAGGGATGCCATCATGCATATTGTGCATATGCACATATAACTCAAGGAGGACCCAGCAATGAAAATCTGTTTTCCCATCGAGAGCGACCAGGGCCTGGACAGCCGGATATCGGATCATTTCGGTTCAGCCCCCCTGTTCCTCCTGGCAGACACCGTCAGCAACGAGACCGCCGTCATCTCCAACGCCGACCGGCATCACGCCCACGGCGCCTGCAACCCCCTTCAGGCTCTTCACGGCAGCCGAATCGAAGCGGTCGCGGTCCGGAATATCGGCGCCGGGGCGGTCGGCCACCTGAACCGTGCCGGTCTGCGCGTCTACAAGGCAACCGGCGGCACCGTGCTGGAGAACATGGCGAAGCTGACGACCGGCACCCTCCCCGAATACTCCCCTTCCGAGGGTTGTTCCGGTCACGGCAACGGCGGGGGATGCTGTCATTGACGCCGAACGCGTCCGGTGTTACCCTTGCGGCCGTGCGGATACTTAACCAGCCCTGACCAACCTCGTGGAGAGTGCCCATGTCACCACGCTGCAAGAAACCGCGACGCTGCAGCTGTCCCTTCCGGGGAGACGCCGCACTGGTTTACAAACCGGCAGGCATCCCGCTGCAAGGCCTGGATCGGACGACCCTGGACCACGATGAGATGGAGGCCATGTACCTGTGCGACGCCGAAGGATTGACCCAGGAGGAGGCCGGGATGCGCATGGGGGTCTCCCGGGGGACCGTGCAGCGGCTGCTCGCGTCCGCGCGAAAGAAGATTATCGAGGCGTTCGCCACCGGCAGGGCCGTCCGCATCGAAGCGGGAGCGGGGCAGGAATGAAAGTGGAAGCCGCACCCTTCACCAAGGCGTACTCATATCTACCGCTATAAAATCAATTCCACAACAACCGGCGATCAGACCGCTTTTGGCCGCCGGGACGGATTCGGCAACAGAAAGGAAAGTGAAGATGGACATCCTGGAAAAGGCGCGGCATGAACTGGAAAAGATAGTTACCGAGCGCGACCTTGACCGTGAGGGACGGATAACGGTCAGAACACTGACGCCGGATGAGGCAATCGGCGCCGAAGCGGACGAAAACTTCGTGATCAGGAAAGGAAAGGAACGTGTCATCGAGGTCGTGTACCGGGAGGCGCGCGGCCAGGCATTCACCGATGCGCCGGGGAACTGGGAAGGGACCCTGGCCGAACTCCTCGCCCTGGACCTGGGCACGAACGGATACCGCGCCGTGTTCACCGCCGGTCTGAACGCGGTGCTGCGCCATCTCGGTCTGGTCGAGGGGACTCTCCACTGCAGGGACGACGAGCCGACGAAATGCGGGGCCGAGATGCCGGACAGGCTGCACCGGCGGTTCGGCACCCGTCGCTACGGGATGGTCGGTCTGCAGCCGGCCATCCTGAAAGAGATGGTGGATGCCTACGGCAAGGTGGGCATGCGTGTTGCCGACCTGAACCCGGACAACGTCGGCAAGGTCAGGGAAGACCTGCTGGTCATGGACGGGGAAAAGGACATTGCCGAGCTGGTGGAGTGGTGTGATGTGGGCCTTGTCACCGGTTCCAGCGTGGTAAACGGCACCATCAACGAGATCCTGGACCGCTTCGAAGCAGCGGGAAAACCGGTCGTGTTTTTCGGCAACACCATATCAGGGGTGGCCGCGCTCCTCAAGCTCGAACGAATCTGCCCCTTCGGGAGGTAGTCTCATGAAAATCGCCATTCAAGCAATAGGACTCATCCACACGGACCACAAGGCCAAGGAAGAAGCGCCGATCCAGGGAACCTTCCATCCGGACGCCATGGGCACGGTGGAGATATTCCCCGAATACGCCGAAGGGCTGCTTGATATCGAGCTGTTCAGCCATCTCTACCTCCTTTACCGCTTCGACAGGGCCGAACCGGGCGCACTGGTCCGCCGGCCTTTCCTGGACGACACGCCCCGCGGCATCTTCGCCACCCGCCACCCCTGCCGTCCCAACGGCATAGGCATCACCGTGGTTCGGCTCATGGAGCGCTCGGGAAACGTCCTCAAGGTGAGCGGCATCGATGTCCTGGACGGCACACCGCTGCTGGACATAAAGCCGTACGTGCCGCGCTTCGACTGCCATCCCGAGGCTTCCGAAGGCTGGTTTGCCGGCAAGGAACGGAGAGAGAAGCCCTCGGGAAGGGAGTGAGCCGCCTCGGCGGCTTGTTGGTAAATAATCATCAATCTGGTATAAGTTAGAGAAAATCTGCTCTTGTTGCACGTTATGAACAGTGATACCATAAACGAAACCGGCGCGTGAGGCGCTCACCCCCGGGCGGGACAGCCCATTGCGGGCTACTGCCTCCGCAATTTAATCAGGACAGAATCGGAATTTATTATGAGAACGTCAAAGAAACAGCTCGAAGTCTCCGCAACGCTGTCTTTCAAGAAAACCGACATGGACTTCCTGCGGAGCGACAGGATCGCCCTCCTGGAACAGATCGATGCCTGCGGCTCCATCAACAAGGCGGCCAAGCTCGCCGGGATGAGCTACAAGACCGCCTGGGATTCGATCAATTCCATGAACAACCTCTCCGAGAAGCCGCTTTTCGTCCGTACGGCCGGGGGCAAGGCGGGAGGGGGCACGACCCTCACCGAAGAGGGGAAGGAACTGGTCAGGAAATACCGGCTCATCCAGAGAGAGCACGAAAAATTCCTCTCGAACCTGGAAGACAAGATGCTCGATGTGGACATCCACAATCTCTACCGGTTCTTTGAAAAGGTTTCCATGAAGGTGAGCACCAGGAACGCCTTTATCGGAAAGGTGGTAAAGATTGTAAAGGGCGACAAGAAATCGGAGGTGGTTCTCGCCATCCAGGGGGGCGGACGGATTATCGCGATTATAACCAACGAAAGCGTCGAGAGCCTGGCCCTGCACGAAGGAGGTTTCGCCTATGCCATCATCAAGGCCAATTCCGTCATGATCGGCGCCGGGGACGGCGACATAAGGGTGAGCATCAGCAACAAGCTGCCGGGGACCATCGTCAAGCTGGAGCGAAATATCGTGACGACCGAGTTGATCGTGGAATTGGAGGGAGGAAACACCATCAGCGCCGTGATCCCCAGGGAATGCGACGACAGCCTGGGCCTTGCCGAGGGAGGCCGCGTCTTCGCCATGTTCAACGCGGCCAGCGTCATCCTGGGGACCGATTGACCGCGTTCGCGGAAGCTCCTTCCCTTGCGTCGGCCCTGAGCCAATGACGCCCGCGAAGATTCAGGGTTATTTCCGGGTCGTCCTCAAGGCCGAGGACGCCTTCCGCAGCATCCAGACAACGGCCGCCAGTCCCGCCGCCAGCACCACGATGAACATCACCATGGGCGAGTACTGTGGGACCACCTGCAGTGATTCGGGCGAGAAGTGGGGCTTCAGGTAGCCGTCCCTGACGAAGTCCCTCATGAACGACATGACATAGATCAGCGGCAGCGCCAGACCGGCGCACAGCCACACCCTTCGCGCCATGCCGGCCATCAGCAGGATCAGGGCCGTAACCAGCCCGATCGCGAGCAGCAGCGTCGCGATCATGTCCCCTCCCATGAACAGCAGCAGAACCGGCCGCGGCAGCGCGGCAAGAAACAGGAAACCGACCGCGATCTGCACGCCGGTCAGTACGGTGAACACCCTCATCCCCACCCGTTCCGCCGCCTCCCGCACCCCTTGGTCCATACCCTTCCGCACCCGCCCCAGCACGGCCACGAACAGTCCACCCACCGCGGTCCCGCCGACGATGAAATGGAGATATCGCGCCGGAAGCACCCGGTCGCCCAGGTTCAGCAGGGTCCCGCCCGGGTTGCCGAAGTAGGCCTTCCAGACATCGGGATTGAGCATCAGGGTCAGGTTGTTGGAATAGACGAAGGCTATGGCGAGAAAGATGAGCAACGGCAGGCATATCAGGACCGCCGCGACCGGCCTGGCCAGGGTCGGGAATCTGAAATCGAACAGGTAGGTCGAGTAGTAGGCTATGATCAGGAGCGGTACCACTGACAGCCAGAAGACCCCCATAAGCACCGAGCTGGTATAGAAGAGGTGGCCGTACAGGACCTGGAGGAACAGCAGGGCAGCCACCCCCAGGTTGACCGCAAAGGCGATCAGGAACGGGATCACCTTGCCGAGCTCCCAGGCGAGCCCCCGCAGGGTCTCATCCTTTCGCAGCACCGCATAGGCGGCAATGGCCGTGGAGCCGAGCATTGCGTTCATGAGCACCAGGTGCAGGGGAAAAACCAGCATCAGCAGGACCTGGAACCAGCCCCAGGCGGCTGGAATGGCGTCGGGCGTCGGAATCAGCGTGTTCATCGGACACCTCCCTGCAGCGAGCGGGAAAGGAACGCGGCCAGGGCCTCCTTCTCCTCGTTGGGCGCCTGGAGAGGCGGCATCCCTCCCTTGAGCCTGTCGAGCATGTCCAGGGATTTTCTGATCCGTTCCCGGTCCCAGCCGGACATTCTGGGCAACAGGGGGTTCACGCCTTGGCCGAGGGAATGGCACATGGCGCAGTGCTTGTCGAATGCCTCTTTCCCCTTGTCATGGGATTCTCCGGCACCTGTCTTGAGCGAATGTATGTAGTCGGCCATCAACTCCTTCTCCTCAGGGGTCCCGTCGTAATCGGGCATGGCAGGGTTGAGGGCGCTCAGTTTGTCCAGGCCCTTGCGGATCCTGCGCCGGTCCCATCTCGCGGTCCTCTCCTTGATCAGGCTCTCGGGGTGGCAGATGATGCAGTGGCCGGTGAAAAGTTCCTTCCCCTTCGAACCGGCCGCCGCGGTCCCCTCTGGGGAGACCTTGAAGTCTTTTCCATGCAGCCCCTTGACGATATAGTACGCCAGGGCCTCCTTCTCGGCCTCGTTCCCCATGAACGGAGGCATAAAATACCTGACTTCATGGATCCTCCCCAGGTAGCCCAGTAGGGCGGGATATTCCATGTTCGCGGTCCTGGCGATAATGTCGTTGTTTATGCCGCCCACGGTATGGCAGGCGTGGCACTGGTTCCTGAACAGCTCCCTCCCGGCCTCCAGCAGGTTGCTCTCCCCGGCCGCCCTAGTCGAAACCCAGCGGGCCCCATGCAGGAATCCCTCACGCTCCAGTTCCCCGCGATCCTTTTTCAGCACGGCATTCGAATACATGTACTCGTTGATGACGTAAGGACGGCGCGATGCCTCCCTGGTCCACTCGAAGGCGCCCATGAACAGGAATGCGCCGGCCAGGACCAGAAAAGAGACCGTCCGGGTGTGACAGGAGGGCTTGAGGAGAAGCAGCACCAAAGTTCCGGCGACCAGGACCACGATCCCCAGTATGCCGTAGTGGAGCGCCCTCATGATGGTCGGCGAGGCGCCCTCCACCAGGGCGCGGGCCTGGTTCGGCAGCACGGAGAGGTACCAGTATCCCGCGGGTGCCGCTGCCAGCAGCGAGAGCAGGACCCACCTGGCCGAATACCTGGTCATGACGGATTTCAGTTCCGTGTCCTTCAGGAACGAGGTGGTGACAAAGGCATAGACCCCGGCCAGCATGAGGGAGACGAAGGTCCGGAAGAAGAGCGCGGGCCAGAAGGAAGGGTTGAAGAAGCCGGACCAGAAATTCCCGTCCCCGAGCCACCCGCCCGGCGTGAGCATGAATCCCACGATACCGTTGATGATGAACAGGCTCAGCCAGGCGGCAATGAAATAGATCCACCCCACTGCCTGGTGGGTCCGGGGGTCCATCCTGCCGAAGCAGTAGTAGTAGACGAAAATGGCCACGATCTCCACCACGAAGAACACCCACTCGGTGGCCCAGCCGAACACGAAGTTGTGGATCAGAACCGAGGTGGCGGCCGGATTGACCAGGGAGATGATGAACCAGATGCCGACACCGGTTATCCCCCCCATGACCATGGTCATCAGCAGGAAGAATTTGGCGTGTTTCCTGGTGAACTCCAGCAGTGCCCGGTTATTCTCCCGCAGCCCCTTCCGTTCGGCCAGGACCAGGTAGAGGCCGCCCCCC